>CEUZ01291781.1_pt1 | contig 47416 bp, 40 predicted proteins | sample 361511 | NCBI WGS metagenome assembly CEUZ01 (sample SAMEA2622822, study PRJEB7988) | marine metagenome | biome: marine biome (ENVO:00000447); feature: surface water layer (ENVO:00002042); material: "saline water (ENVO:00002010), including plankton (ENVO:xxxxxxxx)" | depth 5 m
TCGCTCCTGCTGTATACCATGGTGCTTTAACCAAATCTAGTGAAAGACCAATCATTCCAATTTTTATCCATCCTAACGGTAATAAATAATTAAGACTAATTTTCCGCTTTAGCGGCAAGTATAGCCCTCGATAAATTATTGATGCTAATGTTAACCCACCGATATACATTTTTGTTATATGAGGCACATAAAGCACGGCATCCTCTACCCAACCTGCAATAGCTGAATTCCAGTTAAACACCGCTAATGTAACAAAAATTAACACAATTAACTTTAAAGCTCTAGAAAACAGAGTTTCTGACATATTTTTAAAGAATAAATAATGAGCCAATTGATAGGCCAACAAAAGAATCACAATTCCAATTAAATAAATCTTTGTTATGTGTGGTATAAATAATGGATTCGTTTCCCAACCATTTATTAGGTAGTTCCATTTCGGTAGAATCACGGCTGTAAGAACAAGCAATAAACTCAAATAAGCATCTTTGATATTTCTAAGAATATTCAATCTTGCTGTGTGATAGGCTGATTTCATATATTTTTTGAGAGTAATCACTAAAGTTTTTGGTAGATCGCGATATGTAACTATTGGTTCAATGGGTAGGTGAATATTAAGATTTTTCTTCATTAGTCTTTCCCGCCATTCTATATCTTCTCCCATTCTGACATGCTCAAAGAAGCCTTCAGAATCAATGAAAACCTTTTTCTTTATAAGCGTCCCGGGAACAGACTGATGGCCGATCTTACCATACGTGGCCGCTCGTAAAAGCTTTTGAAATGGTAATGTGGCTTCAAACTGAGTAACACCAAAGACAGCATCAGCATGATAAGCCCTCATTAAATGATCATACCTTTCTAGCCATTCTTTATCCGGCACAGTTTTTGAATCGAGAAAAGCAATCCATTCACCACTAGCAAATTTTACACCACAGTTTCGGGCTTTGCCCGGATATGACTTTCGTTCATAATGATAAATAATCGGAATAGTTGATTCATATTTTTCGATAAATTCTTTTATGAGATTGTTAGTGCTTGAATCAACGATGATTGTTTCTAGCGGTAGAAGGGATTGATCTTTCACAGCGTCAAGAATGGTTTTCAAAGATTTCCCATCATTCCGTGTAGGAATCACAATAGATATAGAAAAACTATTCAATTTTAAAATTATTTATAAATAGAAGCTTATTGCCTCAGGCATAAATTAAATCTAGGTATATGTAACAAGACGCCTATAAAGTGCAAAGTACTCATTAGAAACTCTTTTCATAGAAAATTTTTCAATAATAGTTTCTCTTGCTTTTTCACTAAAGGACTTTTTTAAATCATCATCATCAAGTAGCCGATGGATCGCTCTTCCCAAATCATCACCATCACCAGGCTGAACCAACAGTCCATTAAAACCTTCAGTTACAATACGATCTGTCACTCCCTCTAATCTAGATACAATTACGGGCATACCGCTGGACATAGCCTCAAGGAGAGCATTGGGCATTCCCTCACGAACGGACGGCATAACAAAAAAGTCTGAGGCCTGATATAAATTTTCTATCTTGTGACTTTTTTCGATGAAAAATATGCGCTTATTAATATATGGCTGAGCTAAGTTTCGGATATGTTTGACTAATTTATAATCAATCTCATAATTACCTGTTTTAGTCGAACCTGCAAATATAATTCCTGTGTCAGGATATCTTTCAGAAACATTACCTATCCAACTTTTTAGCAAAATATCAGGGCATTTGTCCTTGGAAAAGTGGCCTACAAATAGAATCAACTTCATTTTTCTTGGCAAGTTAAGTTTATCACGTAATGCGCTCTTTTGCTTGGCCTCAACAGAATAGAATCGTTCTATGTCCACACCATTGGGAATATAATGTAATCGATCAGATTCTAATTGGGATTTGCGATAAAGTTCTACAAAACGAGGACTCATTCCGACATAAGAATCAGACTTGAAAAAGAAGTTCTTAATGAGAAAACTTTGTTGTGTTATAGAAATGGGATCATCATGTCCAATTGAAGTCATTTTTATTATCACTTTCTTGTCAAATATTTTGGAGAGAACTAACAATAAAACGGATTTAAGTGAGAAACCATGCATATGAACGATTTGGAAATCTTGTCTACGCAATAAAAATATATCTACGAACTTCAAAATATTGATAAAGTAATTTCCTAAACCACGCTTCCATCTAAACCTAAGCACTTCAACACCATCAATTTCAGAGCGCTGTTTGAGATTCAAATCTCTTGTGGTTGTAAAAACTGTAAAATTAACCTTTTCATTTAGTTTACGGACTAATTGACGACATTGATTTGCAGCACCGCTTACCTCAGGGTGATAGACTCCAGTGACCATTAAAACACCTATATTTGACATGATAATATTTTATTCAAGTCACAATTCGGATATTACTGAACCCTTGATAATTGATTTCGAATTTCATTTCTCACTTTGTAATATTTAAACTCGATGGTAGACGTGTTAGTGGTGTATGAATTCTTTACTTTTTTTAATATCTTCTTGAACAAATAATTAATCAGACTTCCGAACAATATAGGATTTAAAGAAAACGCTAATTTAAAATATTTAATCATGTCCTTTTTTTGAGATATACGTAAACAAATAATTGAGGCAACACTTAACTCGATGCTCATTTCTCTATTTGTCAAGTTTGGTGTTTTAATTCCTGATCTTCGGCGGAATGCATCGTATTTTGCTTGTATTAGAAATAAATGACCCAATAACTTTTTGTTTGGATCGTTTGAAATACTATCTGAAAGAATTCTATGCTTATAGAGTATTTTATCTACAAATAACAACTCTGTTACCTCTTCCATTTTGAATACTATATCACGATCCTGCCCGTAAACAAACTTAGGGTCATAACCTTTTGTTCTATTATATGATTCTTTTTTAAAAGTTCGAAATGCGCTTGAATAATAATTTCTAAGATTGGTGCAATCGGCAGGTATCTGTGAGCAAAACCCATCACATATGTAATTCATTTTACTATCACAAAATTCAAACTGAGAATATATAAAACCACAATCCTGATGTATCATATGATTATCATACATTAAAGATAATGCTTCCTGATTAAGGGCGTCATCACTATCAAGGATACCATAAAGCTCAGATCTCATTCTAGAAATCAAATTTATCAGGCAGGGAACTTTGCCTTTGTTTGTATCATTCCTAAATAAAAAGATTTTTCTATTATTTAAATATTCACTAATACGAGCAATAGAGTCATCAGTTGAGCCATCATCAAAAATCAATAATTCCCAATTAGAAAAGGTTTGTCGTATCACAGATTCGATAGCTTCTTGAATATACTTTCCATTATTATAATTAACCATCAAAACTGAAAACTTTGGCAAACTGTCGTCATGATTCTTCATGAGTCAACTCTCTGAATGTTTTTATACATTCAATTGTTGTAGATAATTGCAGAGGAATATGATAGAAGGGAAAAAGGATAGAACAAAATAACCGTTTTAATATTTTTTCGTTTTTCATAAGAAAAAAATAGGTCAAAGGATTTTGTGGCATGAAGGCTCTAACATTAACATGCCTCTGCATTAAATAATTATACTTTTTTGGATAATGAAATGCCATTTCAGCGTTTCCACGACCTATCCTTTTGGCTTTATTTATTAAAGACTTATAGTTTGATCTTGTTGGATGATACAAAACAATATCGTCTGCATAATTAAGAACAAAGGATGCTGAATGCACTCTTTCTCCAAACTCAAAATCTCCCCCGCTTTCAAGCCTTGAATCAAAATGCCCTAATTTATTTATGATTTCTCTCCTGATAACAAGATTAGATGTAGGTGTGTAATTTTCATTTCTTATTGAATTCTCTACATTAAAACCATGAATAAAATTATATGCTGAACTGATAGAAGGGTTTTTTATTATCATTTTTACATTACACCCCAGGTAGTCAACATTAGTTTTATTAAATCTATTGCTAACTTTCTCAATGTAATCTGAGCCAACCGTGATATTCGCATCTATAAAGATTAAGATTTCTCCCCGTGAAAACTCTATACCTTTATTCCTCGCGGCATACGAGCCTTGAACTTTATTTTCTACTATAAATCGTATCGTGTGATTGAATTGACGTGCATAATTTTCCCCAATCACAGATGTGTTATCTGTAGACGCGTTATCAATTACAATGATTTCATACTGATTTCTAGGGAAAGATTGTACCACTAGACAATCTAATGTTTCCTTCAGTCCTTCAGGGTCATTGTAAACTGGAATAATTATTGAAACTGATGGATGCATTCAATCAAATTATGTTTCAACTAATTACTTTTGTTCAGCCATGCCTGAAACATCAAAATATTCCATAGCTGATGAGTGTGGTTGAATTTTCCTGATAGATGCTGTTTCCACATCTCAAAAACAACCTGCGAGTTGAAATAGGGTTCTTTCTCTATTCTCTTATTATGAATCAATTCTTCAGCCCATTCCTTGATTGGGCCTTTAATCCACTCACCAACAGGGGCAGTAAATCCCATTTTTGGCCTTTCTATCAACTCTTCGGGTATATAACGATAAAGGACTCGTCTCAAAATCCACTTACTCGATCCGTTACGGATTTTCATTTGCAACGGTAAGCTCATAATGAATTCCATCAATTGATGATCCAAGAAAGGAACACGTGTTTCCAAGCTAACACTCATAGCGGCACGGTCTACTTTTTGCAATATATCATCAGGATGGTAGGTCATGAGATCTAGATATATCATGGTCAATACTATGTTGTCAATATCTTGCCAAGGCACTTCAGAATCAAAAATGGTTGTCAGTTCCCTTCCTGATTTTAAAAACTTTTCAGGCGATTGAATGATTGAGACTACCCGTTTGTAAACTGCTCTGGGAGTTGAGGTGGCACGTAATGCACTGGCTAACTTATAAAATTTTTCTTTAGGTAGTGCAACTTTCATCTTGTTCGGTAAGACCCCTTCTATTCTTCTATAAAAACGTTCTACGCTTTCGGGTGAAACACCAGATAAATAATCAGCAGTTTTGTACTTGACTATGTTAGGTATTCGTCTAGCCACTTTCCATAATCTTTCAGCGATTAAATAGCGATTGTAACCCGCATACAGTTCATCCCCGCCATCGCCTGTTAGCGCTACGGAAACATGCTGTCTTGCGAGAGCGGCTATAAGATGTGTCGGTATCTGAGATGAATCAGCAAAGGGCTCATCATACATTGAAGGAAGTTGGGGAATCACATTCATTGTTTCTGGAGAATTAACATAAAGTTCGGTATGATTTGTGCCCAGATACTGAGCCACTTTTTTAGCGTGAACAGCTTCATTGAAATCTTGTTCATTAAATCCTATGGTAAAGGTGTTCACTGGTCGATTACTTTGGGATTGCATTAAGGCCACTATTGTGGAAGAGTCAATCCCTCCAGAAAGAAAAGCTCCAAGAGGTACGTCTGAAACCATTCTGGATTTGACAGTCTCCTTCATTCGGACTTCAAGTTCATCTGCCGCATCCCTTTCTGAGCCGGTGAAAGAATTATTGGAACCATCTCTCATCACCTTGTTTAATGACCAGTACGCGTGAGATTCCGCTCTCTCAGTGGGTGATTTAAGGTTAATGAAATGACCAGGAAGCAATTTCTTTATACCTTTATAGATTGAGAAGGGGGCCGGGACATAGCTCAAACGCAGAAAAGAAGCCAAAGCACTTTGGTCAATGTTTGGTTCAAAATGAGGATGCATCAGGATTGCCTTCAGTTCAGAACCAAAAAAAAAGGTGCCGTTTTGCACCCCGTAATAAAGTGGTTTTTCACCGATGCGATCTCGACTCAACCACAAAAGACGGTCACGGCGATCCCAGACAGCAAAGCTAAACATGCCGTTGAACTTTTTTAAAGATGCCTCAACCCCCCATTCAACAAAAGTAGCCAATATCACCTCTGTGTCAGAGTGGCCTTTAAATCTATGACCATTCTTTTCCAATTCTTGGCGGATTTCTTGAAAGTTGTAAACCTCACCATTGTAGGTAATAACAAAGCGCCCATCACTAGAGACCATAGGCTGATGCCCAGCAAATGAAGTATCGATAATGGCTAATCTTCGGTGGCCGAAGGCGATTCCAACTTCTGGATCTACCCAAGTACCGCTGTCATCTGGTCCGCGGTGAACTAAAGTATCAGCCATCTTTAATACAGTAGATTCAAGCCAATTAATACTTTTATCAGATGAAACCGTCCAAAAACCGCTAATACCACACATAATTCTAGCCTTTTAATAGTTGATTATAATTTGACAAAAAAAGTTGTATTTTCATACCTAACCATTATCATTCAAAGCCTCATAAAAATAGTTTACATATTCAGAATTCAAGGCTTTCACAGAATAATTATTTACCACCGTTTTTCTTCCTTCTCTTGCAAATTTATTTCGAAGGTTAGCACTCTCAATTAATCTTGATAATTTTTCTACCCAATCATCAACAGAATCAGCTAGGAATCCATTTTCTCCATTAGATACGATTTCACAGTTAACACCTACTGGGGACATAACAGTAGCAGTTTCCAGAGCCATATATTGCAATCCTTTTAGACCACACTTTCCCCGGGTCCATTCATTATTTGGCAATGGCATAATACCTATATCAAAAGATGAAAGTTCTCTTACTTCGCTTTCCAGATGCCATTCCGATCCAGTTATACCAAGCTCCTTATTTTCGTAACTTCCATCACCAATTACTTTGAAAATTACCCGATTAGCATACTTTTTGTTGATTTTTTTAAGAACGGGGAGGGCATGTTCAAAATGTTGAATTGTTGAAACAGAACCGCTCCAACCAATACAAATTTTTTCCGTGGGATTGTGGTTACGAATATATTGATCTGTATCAATTGTTGTTGGGAAAACCTTTACATTAGAATTGAATTGCAGAGCATAATCAGCCAAGTAACTATTTCCCGCAAGAACCATGTTACTGACTTTGATTATATCTTTAGTTTTATTGGAATTTTTTAAGAACCCGAGTTTTTTGTTGCCTTCTGAAACATTAGGCAACCATATAGAATCATCAAAATCGAAAATTATCTTACTTTTTCGAGCGAAAAACTTCTCAAATACTGCCGTACCAAGCATGAAACATTCTCTCTGTATAAATATTAAATCATATAAATCTGAACGTATTACTTCCCGACACCTCCGAGAAATACTTTCAAGAAGAATTTCAAGTTTACTCAAAAACTTACCTTTTCCATAGAAAACTCTATCATGTCCCTCACTTATAAGATAAGATAAATCACAAATAAAACCATTGGCCTCCATTAAATCTATGTATTGTTCAAACCGGAATCGTTGAGAAGGGGATCGCCCTGGCCGATGAAGGGCTAGGAAAAGAATACGCTTCATATCGGCAGTTCCATATATTTTACTATCCTAGTCATTATTCTTTTTCAGCCAAACTGGAGGAAGGTTTTTTATTATTTCAATATCACTAAATGGTTTACTTTTTCGGATACCTACAGTTTTTACCCATTCTGCCATCCTAGTGAGACCCACATCAAGATTGGTAAAAGAGTCCTGATCAATGTTGAAAAATTTTAATAATTTTGAGTGACTGGAATATGCATGTAAAACCTCATTACGTTCCGGGAGATGCTCTATTCTACCATCAATATTCATTGCATGCATTACTTCTTTTGCCAGTTCATTCACACTACATGCTTTATCAGCACCTATATTAAATACATTATTATATGCCTCAAGAACTTCAACAGAGCTAGATATATATGGTGCTACATCACCAATATAGCTGAAAGCACGGGTCTGTTTACCATCACCAAAAATTGTGAGTGGCTTCTTTTTCATAAGTTGATTCATAAAAATACCTACAACATTTCGATAGCGATCACCAATATTTTGATATTCACCATATACATTATGTGGCCGAAAAATTATGTAGTTTAGGCCAAACATAGCATGTGCTGTTGCCAAATCTTGTTCAACTGCAAGTTTAGCAATACCATAAGGATCTTCAGGCGATGCATTCATTTCTTCTTTCAAGGGTAAACTACCTTTACCATAAACGGCGATAGATGATGTAAATACAAAGCATTGTACTTCATATTTAATCGATGCATTAATTAGATTAACACTTCCAATTAAATTGTTTGTATAGTTGTATCGACGTATAAAATGACTAAGCCCCTCAGCCGCATAAGCGGCAAGATGAAATACATAGTCAAATCTGTATTTTTTAAATAGTTTTTCAATTAACTCCTGATCAACGATTGATCCTTTAACGAATTCTGCACCATCAGGAACATTGTTTATAGAACCTCCACTTAAATCATCAAGCACAATCACACTGTGCCCATTTTCCAATAAATGCTTAGCAACATGTGCACCAATAAAACCAGCAGCACCAGTAACAATTGAACAGGTCATTTTTTCTCCTTAAGATAAATCATGATTTAATTTCTATGGGAACTCTATATGAGAATATTTATTAGTTTTTTTCGGCAAAGAGATACTGATTAAGTATTCATCCCAAAAGTGGAAGCCGATATATAAAAATTTCTTTTACCGATAAAAACTCTGCATAAATATATCTAACAAAAGATGTTCGATTGGCCACGATATAGTAAATAGTTGATTTCTGATTCCTCAATTAATGTAAGTTTTTTTAAAAACCTGTTCAAATAATTGGTCTACGTTAGATTTAGCTCTATATATAATTCCAACTTTCCGACATCTCTTATTTAACGAACCTTTATTTTCTTTTAGCAGTTGATTTATTTTAGGAATACTAGGAAGAACATCATGCTCTTCAAAAGATTTTACCACAGCTCCCACATTGTATTTTTTTGCGTAAATATCATCCTCCGATATACCTTCGCAAGTAATATAAGGTAAACCACATAGCAAATATTCAGCTACTTTTGTGGGAGAACGGTATTTCTGTGAAGGAGTTGGTGGAATAGCACTTAAACCAATATCAGCTGCGGAAATATAATCTTTTACTTCGTCGTAGCTGAGATTTCCTGTAACAGAAAAAGCTTCTTGAGGCAAACCGTATTTTTGAAACATCTTTTGAATAGCTTCATTATCATCCGAGGTAACAACCAGAAAGAATAAATTATCTATTTTATCATAGAGTATTTTACAAAGCTTCCCAATTTCTTCATCATAATAGAGATAACCAAACTTCCCAAGATATAAAACAACATTTTGATTCTGCAATTTGTACGCTTTCCTTACTTTTTCACGACCTTTTGGTTTAAAGATAAAAGCATTTTCATCTACACTCACGGGTGCTCGAACCAAACTTCCATTTACCTTAAATTTATTCAATAAGTCAACCACGTATTTGGTTGATGCCATAACAAAATCGGCATGTCTACCAGCATAGAATTCTATCAACCTAGAAATTCTGTGCTTATAACTACCATTTCTCCATATACCTAACTCTACAAGATAATCACTGTGTGGCTCATAACAGTAAACAAGCATTTTCAAGCGAAAAAGCTTGGCAGAAATTATTCCGATCGAGGCTGATAGATTTGTGAAAGTGACTAGTAACTTAGCTTTAGAAAGATGTTTCAACTTCCCTATGAGAAAAATCCCTTGAAACAGATCCACAATTTTGCTCGCCACAATGAATCTACTAGTATGATAAGATATGGGATACCACATAATTCCGTTTCGTCTTAGAAGTTCCTTTTCTCGAAGTGATTCCTCAACAGATAATTCAAAATGCTCTTGCTCAAACGTAATCAAATGAAATTGGACTCCTTGCGACTCTCCAATAGTCTTAAGATATCCCATCATAAGATTTTGGAATAGAGGATCTCGGTAGCTATGATAAATAAGAACTATAGCCGATTTAGCTCTTGTAACCATTGGCAGTAAGCTTTGAGTCCATCATATAACGAAAATTCAGAATTAAATCCCATATCCTTAATCTTCCTTATGTCAGCACACCAGTTTTCCGGATCTCCTTTTCTCTTTGAACCTGTAAACTTTATTTCACCATCCCAACCAAGTGCTTCAATAAAAGCTTTTGCTGCTTGTCTTATTGAGGTTTCTATTCCACTAGCAACATTGATAGCCTCACCCTCAAAACGAGTTGCTTTCGCAATAGTTTCGCTTGCACGAATGAGATCATCAACATAAATATAATCTCTAGATTCTTCTCCAGTACCTAGTAGGTTAATGTACTTAACTTCATTCGTTTTTTGATACAAATCCCAAAATAATTGTTTTTGCAGTCCAGGACCATATGCCGAGAATACTCGCATTGAGCATGTTTTTAAACCATATAGATTTGCATATTCACTGCAGAGTAATTCACTTTGGCGCTTGTGCCATCCATATGGAGAGATTGGATTAAGATTGCAGAGTTCACTGATAGGGGATTCAGAAGGTGTCCCATAAACAGCAGCACTTGATATATTGATTAAAGCTGTTTCAGAACTGTTCTCTCTAATCGCCTCAAGGATCCGCAACACATTGATTACATTTAGTTCATAATCAATCGTAGGATTTTCAAATGAAAAAGGAACGCTGGCAGCACCGGAGGCATTCAAACACAAATCTGGTAATACAACCTTAAGCAAGTCTTTATAGTTTGGTTTTATCTTTTTCACTTTGAAATAATTAGTCTCTCCCGCATTATCAAGGACGTCACATCCAACGACATAATATCCTTTAGATTTATAGTAACGTAGGGCAGCAGACCCGATAAAACCCATCGAACCAATCACCAATATTTTCTTCATATAATTAGACCTTGAACATGAATCGGAAAAGTGATTTAAAAGCGCTTGCAGGATCTCGACCATTTCTAAGATGACTTAAGAACATGATCCGTATTATCCGATATTTTAAATAATTATAAATAAGAACATTAGGCGTAAGATCTTGTTTAACACTTTCAAGTAAATTAGAATATCCTTCTTCAAGACCATGTAGATTTTTCATAGCCGATCCTGAATTTTTGCGATAATAGAGTACTGGTTTATGAGTGTAATCATATTTGCCAGTTTTTGATATTGTCAAATAAAACAAAAGATCTTCAGCGTGAGTCATTCCTTCTTTAAAATAATATTTGACTGTTGGATCATAGCGAATCATCCATGAAGGTCCGAAATAACATGAATTGCTTATCTGTAATAATTTTTTGAAAGGGACACCTCGATAGCATGGAATAAATTGATTTCCGAGTAGCTTCATGTTTTCATTAACAAATATAACCTTTCCATCAACAAAATGAACATCTGACTTTTCCCTAAATATTCTTAACCTTGAATAGAGACTATCAACAGGTAAAACATCATCAGAATCAAGGAAACAAAAATAATTGCCATTCATATTTTTTAAAGCAACATTGCGAGCAAAACTTACACCTCGGTTATTTTGTTCTGTATATTTAATACGAGGATCACTAAAATTATGAATAACCTCTTTTGTTTTATCAGTGCTTCCATCATTAACGATCAACAACTCCCAATTTTTATAAGTTTGATTAATAACAGATTTGATAGCTTCATTGATATACTTATCACAGTTGTATACAGGCATGATTATTGAAATAAGTTCAGAACTCATTATTTTGGAATAAATTGAATAAAAATTTTTCTATTCTATCAATTTGAAGACTATAAGTATTGTTTTGAGCAATATTTTGCCTCTTATAAACTAAGTGAGAGAGATAATAATCGTCAAGATTGTTGATTACAAGAGAAAACAAATCAGGAAGATCCTTATTATCATTAGCCATGCAAATAAGATCTTTATATTGACGATATTCGTCAATATAATGACTAACTATAGGTTTACCAGTACTTAAATATTCTAACATTTTGTGAGGATTGGCCATTTCATCAATGTTTTTATCCCCAGTATAGCAAATAAGAAACAAATCTAATTCGAATAAATATGAAGGAAGATCTTTCGAAGGTTTTGATCCTAATAAATACACATTAGAAACAGAATTAAGAAATTCGACAAATTCTTTATTATTTAATGAATTTGATAGATTACTAGAGCCAAATGGTCCGATAAAGTAAAAGTCTACCTGAGAATTATTTTTTATTATATAAGATAAAGTGTCACAATCGAGAAATGGGTAATGAAGATTTCCGATCAACCCTATATTTTTTTTATCTGGATTTACTATAAATGATTTTTTTAACTTTGTTGGGTTAAGAAAATTATCACTAAGACCATGGTTTACTTTTAATTTTGGTTTATCAAATTCTGAAAACCGATTTAATATTCTATCAGAAGAACCAAATATAACATGTGAAAGTTTTCCAATTTCTTTTTCAACCTTAGTCTTATGAATATCAACAGGATGATAAATTGCTAATGGACTTCCGAATATACTTGAATATTGGAAGCTATAAGGCTCGAAAGACCAAAGAATATCGATGTTGTGTTTGATAATTTTCATCAACTTTTTGGCATAATGATTCTGAAATGTTTTTCGAAAAGAAAGTGGAAGACGATTAAGACCTCTAATTTTTAATTTATAATTAATTACAAAAAGTCCATCAGATATTACATCGATTTGGTCGCCTACCTGTACTTGAGTGGGGTTCAGAAAATAAACTTTATTATTTCGTTTGGCTAGCTCCAAAGCATAATGATGTTTTGATACGTGATTATCACCCCAACTTTCTGGAGAAAGAATTAGAATAACTTTATCACTTAAAAGCATTAACTAAACAAACAAATCATAAGAATGAGTCGTTTAATGACTAAATTTTATTGTACGAAAAAAAGATTTCTTTTAACATATTCACTTAACGATATTATCTAATATGTCCCTGAACTTCCATTACTATTACGATAGTAAATAATGTATCATTCTTGGATACTTAATTGATAATGTAAAGAAATTCCATAACTTCCATGCTTCTCTTAATATGCTATTCGAACAATTATAATAATTCTTAGAATAGTTATTTAAATAATTTCTCACTATAACTCGACTTATTGTTTTATCAAATCTTCTTTTCAAAAAATAATTAAACATATATTCCCATAGTAATTGATGATAACCACTATAAGGGATTCTATTATTCCTATGAACATTTCTAACAGCTACGGGACGAACATTATTAGATGACAGAAGTATTTTTTCATGTGCTAATCTGAAAATAAACTCACTATCTTCACCTAAATTCAAAGATGAAAATAATTGGAAATTATCGATTGATGCTTTTTTCAAAGTTAAAGTATTCAAATGAACCCAACCTTTCTTTCCTACGATCATTTCTTTAAATAATTCCTTAGGAGGAATATTAGGTTCCATTCCTGTGTACTCTAAAGGTATTGTTGGGTTATGATATAGTTGCTTTATTTGCTTCATTCGATCTATGTGTTGATTTTTTGAACGTTCTGAATTGTATGAAACACCAAGCACCTCGTAAACGCCATCAATATCTGGATTTTTCATAAAGATTTGACTTGTTTGCAGAAAACGATTTTCACAGTAAAAATCATCAGCATCAAGAAATGCAATATATTCACATTTAGCTTCTTTTATTCCAAGGTTTCGACTTGCACCAGCACCGTGATTCAACCCATCAGGATGTTTTATAACCTTTACTTTATTATTGTTTTCATGAAAAGAATTACAAATATTTATAGAGTTGTCAGATGACCCGTCATCGATGAATATAACCTCATCTACTTCATTTTGCTGTAATGCTGATTCCCCCGCACGGGCAATGTACTTTTCAGCGTTAAATACAGGTATAATTACAGAAATTTTCATAGTCCAAATCAATAAGGTCTTATATCAAAAAGTTTTCGAATCCTCCATTCAATTTTTCTATATATTGAAACAGAGTGATGACTTTTATTTTCCCATGGTGCAATATTAGAAGGTATTGTATAACTCCTGATTTTAGAATTTCTATATTTGTTTTGATGGTTTTTTATATGATTAGAAATGAAAGGGAAAAACTGGTATTTATTTAAGATTAAATCTCTGGCTTCTTTGATTGAATCAATCCTTTTTTCCCACAGACGATTACTTATAGCATTATTAATTATATCTAGCGTTTCCTGCTTTCTATTTGGATTAATAAGTATTATTGAATCTTTAGGGAAATATTTATAAATATTAGGGGCGCCATAATAGAACGGTAAAGTCCAAGAAAGAAAGCAATCAGCAATTTTATCTGTCCAGTAATGATTAAATTTAGTGTTTTCGATTGCGATGCTATATTTATAAGGATAAAGTGCATGAAATTTGTTCTGTATTTCATTAAATCCTCTTCCATATAAATCATAATCGTAATTGACAGATTTAAAATATTTTATAAGATTTAATCTTAATCTATGACCTTGCATCCAGTTTTTGTTACTTGTGACAAACGACAACCTGTCAATTTTATTATGTTTATTTGAACTTAACTCAATCAAATCATTGTATGTCATTTTGATCTGCCATGGTAGTGCTCCATGAGTCCTAACTAATGATCCGTTGAAATAACCTCGGTTCTGAGAAAAAATTTTACTGAAATATTTATATGATTTTTTATGCCATCTGAATGCCGGATTTGGAGGCTCACCAGATATTAGCCAGACATTATTTGGATGACAGTTAAATCTTAAATCATGCTTAACTCTATTAAAAACTATGAGATAATCAAATTCTTCGATTTCATCGAATGTAAAATGAATATTTTCCCATATCCCATCGTTATAAGGGGTTTGTTGATAAATTATATCAGGTGATTTCCAATCTTTCACAAGTCTAACTCTGATCATTTATTTTATTGGATTATTAATTTATGAATATAATGTTAAGTGCAAATAATAGTTATATTTCCACTTTCATAATTAATTGTTTGTTGATCAACAGGATTGATTGTATAATTCTCATTATTTAAATATTTTATAACATCTTCAGGCAAATGAGAGTTGTCCTTTATAAGTTCGCAGTGTAGCTCTAATAATATAATTGGATGATGGATTTTTATTGTTTCTGCCATTCCATTAAGAACATTCATTTCAGATCCTTCGACATCAATTTTAATTAAATCAATTCTATTGCTAATATTCAGAGCATCGAACTTTTTTGTGTGAACTTTAATCGACTTGTAATTGTTAATGTCCGGATTTTCATTTAATCTTGATTTACCAAATGGATCTTCTATATAACTAAATCCTTCTTGATCAAATAAAGCATAATCAAACGTTTTTACGTTTTTTACTTTATTTAAAATAATATTAACGTCTAAATATTCTTTTGCCTCAGGAATGGGCTCAAAAGAATAAACACTCCCATGAGTACCAACTAACTTACTGAAAAGCAATGTATAATAACCGATGTCAGCTCCAACATCGAGTATACACATTTTTTTCTTCACTTTATTTAAAACTTCATTAGTAGTCTCTTGTTCCCAATAACCATATTTGTATATTGATTTTCCTATTTGTGACTTGGAAGGATTTCTAATGAGAATTTTCATTCCTTTAAACTCGGTAATTATATCATTGTTTGGCATTGTAATCCTATGATAGAACTTTTTGATACAGTTAAAAATAAAGGAAATCACGATTATAATTTATCCAACTTAATATTGAGACATTAACCAGATTTATCTGTTCGTTATTATTATTTGAAAATGTTCGTTATTAATATCCATTCAGAAACATATTTTTAAAAAATATATTCATCCAGAAATGATGTGATTATCAATGCATAGAATAATGGACAATTATCTGATGATAACATATCATTTTTTATAGCTGGGACCAAAAGATTATTATAGCTTCTTGTAATGTTATTATCAGTATTCAATTTATGAGCATTCAAACTTTGATTCCGTATTCTCCAATATTCTTCTTTTTTTCTGGAATTGATTAGGAAGTGAGAAAATATATATCTTGAATAAAAACGAAGTTGGCTAATAGAATTTTCTGAATATTGTTTAGGCATATAGTCAGTTTGATATATTTGTGATGAAAATTTATCCATTTGAATTTGAAAACTCTGAGAACCCCCCAATCTGAATAGATTAACATTTGTATTATCATCATCAAAAATTTTGGTAAGTCTTGATATTGACCTTGGATGATATTGCCTGTAACCATGATATAGATATAACCACAAACATGCTGCTGATGGAAACAAATGTACTTGGATAAAAGGCTTTCTATTAAAGTATATATATTCTTTTAGAAATTTAAATAATTCTATATCAGTATCAATGTGTTCGAGGACAGATTGAGTTATTAGAAAATTGGTATCCCCTTCCATATAGCTATCGATATCCAACACATTTTTTATTGATTTGAATTTTGCATTTTTATGAGAATTCGAAATATCTGACCACATTTTATAATCACTTGATACATCAATTCCTATGTATTTATTTATATTTTTTTTCCCGTATTGAGACAGCAACCTTTTTGTTAAATATCCTTCACCGCATCCTAAATCTAACATATTGATATTCCCAAGAAGTTCACTAGCTTTACCCCATGGAAATAATGACCAAAATATATTGCAAAGAAATCTTGAAGGGGTACTACGGCCTTCAACTATTGAATTAATATTTTTGTTTAGGTCAACTTCATAATTATTTATTGAAATTCTTTTATCAACAAACATATTTGGAAATAAATTATTTATAGTATTGATGAACAAATAGATCGCTCTTGAGTATTTATTTAAATTAGCATTACCTTCGATTGTACATGCTGAACTTGATTTACCTTGAATATAATTCTTCATGAAATATTTATACCCATAAAGCTAAATCTTTGATCTATCACAAATAAATTTTAAACAGGAATCTTGAAAATTCTGTGAATTATTTTTCGTATGTTTAATGTGATCGGAGTATAATAGACTGCTGAATGGAAATTATTTAAGGATTTACTGAGTATATAAGTATCTAATTTAGTGAATTTACAATCTTGTAAATAATAGAGCGTTTTAAAATAATTCAAAGCATTATCATGATCTAACAAACCATTGCTGAAGTCTTTTATTATGTTATTACACGTTTGAATATGATAAACTTTTTTTATTTGATCCCAGGCATTTTTCCCATATTCATTGATCACTATTTCTTTCCATTTATCAAAAAATTGTTGTATACCCAATAGTCTATCATCTAATGTTCTTGTCATTGTTAATTTATCGTGACTTGGGTGATATATTAAACCCTCTTTGACAACATCCATTTCAAAATCATTTATCGAAAATTTCATCCATAAATCATGATCTATACAACTGATCAATTTTTCAGAGTTACCACCTATACTCAATAAATTGTTTTTAGATACCATAATACTAGATTGTGGCAATTTATAACCTCTATAAATATAAGGCTTCATTCTACCACTAAATAAATTGTATTCATTTGGGATAAGATCATCACCTTTAATTCGCAAAGTATTACAGTAAACTATGCACTTCTTATTATTATATTTCTTAATTATATTAATTTGTTTTTCAACTTTATCGGGTAACCACCTATCGTCATCGTCCATGAAACAAATGTATTCACCTTCTGCCTTAAATGTTCCTGTATTTCTAGAAGCAGCTAAACCTTTATTTATTTTATGTGAATAATATTTTATTCTCTCATCTTTAATTGATGCTATGTGTTTATCTAACTGGGATCTTGATCCATCTTCAATAACTATAATTTGAATATTTTTATACGATTGCTTGGCAGCACTGTCTATAGCTCCCTTAGCGAGCTCATAGCGGTTGTAGGTTGTAATTATAATAGATACAAGAGGATCTAGTTTCCGATTATTAATAATTATTTACCATCACTCATTATTATTAATAGAATAATTTTTTTTATTTTCAATAAATTAATTTATAAATATCTTCTAATTACAAATAATATGAAAGCTCTAATACTCGCCATAATCTTTCGGTAAATATTTGGATTAACTGGAAATTGATATATCGCTTTGATATAGTATACAATTGATTCTTTCCATTTCATAATAACCCCATAATCAAAAGCTATTGTTGTATAAATATTTGACACTTGATAAGGATATTGATCTAATTCCTTTTTAAATTTCTTCAATTTTACTTTTTGGCTCCTTATAGCATTAACTATTCCATTAATATCATTGTTACTGATTTGACCATATCCGTGTCCAGAATAAATTCTTACCAAAACTTCAGGTATATAGCTCACTTCATATTTTTGCGAAATCCTTCGAATAAAATCACCATCATTACCTCGTGGCAATGATTCATCAAATCCTTTCACTTTCTCAATTACTTCTCTTTTTACAAGTAACGTGGGACAACCTCCGATATTTTGTGAATCCAACATATAAGGAAATATATTACCTTTCAATTCCGGATGAACTTCACTGATCAATTGCCCCTTATCATTATAAGTATTCATCCAGCAATATACCATTCCAAATTTCTCAGGTAAACTTTGGAGAAAAGGCACTTGCTTTTCAAGCTTGCTAGAGATCCATTCATCATCATCATCAAGAAACGCTACCAATTCACCTTTTGAATGCCTTATGCCTGTATTTCTTGCTGCTGATGCACCCATATTTTTTTCGTGTCGGAAATATCTTAAACGATCATCTTTGAATGAAGCAATCATCTCTCGAGTATTATCTTTCGATGCATCATCAACAACTATACACTCAATTTCAGAATAAGTTTGATCAAGCACACTTTGAAGTGCTCGTTTCAAGAGCAAACAACGGTTGTTTGTTGGTATTATAACTGAAACAAGCGAACTCTTGGAAATACTTATAACTATATTCTTAGAAAGAAATTATAATATTTAAATGAATTGTTTATTAGAACCAACAATATTTTCTTGTACATTTTCATCCTTACTTCTGGTAAAGTTGGATAGTACAATGTCAATGAAAGCTGTCTACAATTGAGTTGTCCGTGTTCCAATAAACCCATTTTAGCCAAGTCTTTTTGTCCTTTAGCTATCCTTTTTGACTTAGCTAGTTTGCTTCTAAAGCTTGATCTCGCTGGGTGAAGAACTAAAGCCTCTTTAGAATATTTTAATGTTTCTTCGGCTTGAGTTAACCTTCTTCCAAATTCATAATCACCTCCCGATTCAAGTTCCGAAAGAAACACACCATATTTTTTGAACATTTCATTGCGAACGAACAGATTTGCTGTTGCTCCAAAACCCGCTCCTTGAACATAAGATTTCTGGTTTAATTTTCCAGCAGCATCAAAGTATTCCCATATGTTTGGCAATGATTTCTCAAAAGTGAATTTTATTCTCCCAGCTATCATTGATGCATTTTGTTGCCACAAGGCCTTGCATCCTTCAGTCAACCACGATTCACATGGAACGCAATCTGAATCGGTAAATGCTAGAATTTCCCCTCTAGCAATTTCAATACCTTTGTTTCTAGCTGCATAAGAACTTTGGATTTTGTCCTCACTAATATTTTTGACCAATCGCGGATAATTATTAACATACTCCAGAGCAATATCTTGTGATGAATCTGTTGATCGATTGTCAACCACAATAACTTCATACTGATTATTGGGGAAATCCTGCTCAACCAAAGAGGCAAGTAATCGCTTCAATCCATATGGATTGTTATGAACAGGAATTATGACTGATGCTTTAATCAATAAATTGAGCAAAATTACCTAGTGATTTTCTGTTAATCTCTATCATATTCAGAATAGAAATTGGAAGTCTCGTCAACTCATAAATTCTGGCAGTATGTGTCAGATAATCATTAGTGTTTCTATCCATCATGTTAGTTTTAGTATTGTAACATCTTTTGATTTGTTCATTGACCCACAAAGATGATATCTCAACTAGCTCGTTTTTATTTAAATTTCCAAGCACACTCAATGCATAGGGTACTTCAAAACCAGGAGGATTATATGAGAACCCATAAATATTATTTAAAAGTCCATTTTTAAATTCATTTGAAAGCATAAAATTGACTGATTTTTTAATTTCACTTGATTTCCAAAAGTAGTGATCAGGCAGTGATTCTTGTAATGCAGCAAATGCATACATGTTAAACTGATGATAACCCACCGACTTGTGAATAATTTTTTCATTGAATTCTTTATTATTATCCTTCGACTGGCCTTTTAGTCTTGATGAAAAGAATAAAAGCGATTTTAAAATACCTCTGAATTTAGACTTTGAGGAAGGATTGGAATCATCTTGGTTTATATTTCTTTCAATCGGATGATAAATCAGTCCACTATCCAAAACAGAGACGTTCTGAGGCAAACATTCAATGAACTGAATTACTTTCCCCAAAATCTCCTTTCTCCTTGGTGTATCTAGCAACGCTGCACAAGACGCAAACCACAATTGATGATTGAAGGTATTATCAATAGATAAAATGTTCCCCTCGATCTCCAATCGATTCCAAAGTCCGTATTCAACATTAAAATGGTGTTGAAAGAAAACTTCTTCAGCCAATTCAGCATATTTTTGATCAACCAAAATCGACGAAGCATAAGTCAATGCTTCAAAGGTCCATGCTTGACCAACTAATCCATTGCATTTGTCCTTGCCTTCTTTGGAACGGTGATGGAAAGAAAAACCATGAGGCCGTGCATCATTTGAGATTAAGTATTCAGCTAGTTGTTCAATCTTCTCCAAATAAACTTTATCACCGGTCAACTCAAAACATTTAGAGAAGGTTATGAGCCAGTGGCCATAGTTTCTAACAGGAGTCTCATAGTCGTTATATGGACCGTTACAACCAGGTTGAATAAAGCGCCTCGGCTCAGACAAAGCTTTATCTGCGATCGAAATCAGAAATTCAGAGAGAGTCATCTTCCTTAATTTGAAATTCAACAAGCCCCCACCCTTTAAATTTATCTAAATTAGGAGTAAGTGGTTTTGTTTCAATATTGTAACCGTATGATGACGAGATTTCACTTACTTGCGTAAATGTACTGTCAATGTAACTGCTATCTCCTATCACAAACACAGAACCGTGTTCATTCAATAAATCCCAAGTCAATTTCGGCATAAACTTTCCGGGAGCTTGAATTTCATCCAAAACTTGTCGCCAATTACCATCCCCCAAATAATTTCTAGTTCCAAGGAAAAAATATGGGTGTCTTCTATTGTGGGATGACAAGAGTGAATTATCAGGCAATGAAATACTCTGATCATAAATGTGAAGCCATAGTTTTGATTCCGAGTTTCTTGAGAAGCCAATGTAAAACTGTTGTATAGACTGCAAGAAAACTAAGATAACAAACGCATAACCTGCGAATCGAATGCTTTTAAGACTAAATAAAATCAAATAAATTAACGGAAATATATACCAAATCACACGGGCATTCTGGAAGCTCATAGTAAACCACAATCCTGTAAGGCAGATGGCAGCGATGAAAACTTTAGCAAAGTTTCTATCAATTAATCCTCTAATTCCATAATAAATCATTGATATAGGGAACATGGCAAAGATCAATGTCGCTAACGGATTGGTTAAACCTGATAAACCTGCTACCAATCTGGGTAGAATTTTCCATAATTGAAGCTTAATGGTACCTATGTTCATAGCTCTGAACATGGGAAAGAAATACTTTTCACCCACATTTTCTAATCTCACTATTTCAACAAAATTATAAATAACAAAAAATGAGATTAGTAAGAAAAGACATGTGCTTATTAGAAATAGAGAAGCTTTATAATCCCTTACCAATATTGCGCTAATCAAAGCTGACCCGATTACGAGAGTGGCATTAAGTCGAAATTGAGCCAATACCACGACAATTAGGGATATAAACATTATCTTTACAACAACTGGTCTGGGTAAACTAAAGGATTCAAATACATTTATTTCTCGAGTAAACCTGATTATTAAATAAACAAGCCACAATGTCATTGAATTGAATACGCCATCATTGATCGCTAATAAGTTTATCCGATAGATATGCCAGGCACCCAAATAGACCGCGATCAGCGCAATTAAGGGTAAGCCCTTTCTTAACCCAGACCATTGTGAAATCTTGTAAAGAGGATAAACCCCACTCAAATAGAGCAGATAGTTGATGACAACAATAGTGAGAATACGGCTCTTTTCGGTAAGCCCAATAAAAGATAGGATAACATGCACAAATACAATACCGTTCTGCGGAGACTTCAAGGGAAAACTTGGAATAGCCGTGATATCTCTCATTTCACCATATTTCATGATGCTGTCAGCGATTGACATGTAGTAAAAAGCGTCACTTCCTATGAGATAAATTTTGTTACTCATAAAAAAGTAGAATGAGTAAAATGATAGAAGTAATCCAAATAAAACTAGCAACGTAGAAAAATGTTTTTTCCAAAAGGAAAATCGTTCGATAAATGTTGAAAAATTCTTATTTAGATACATAATCTACATCCTTAATCTATTTGAAAAATTTCGTCATTAGTCTAGCTTGGGTCATCCAAAGTTTCATATGAATTTATCTTTATGATTCCAGTATTTCCATCCACGCTCACTTCATCCCCATCTGCAACTAATTTGGTTAAGTTTTTTATATTGAAAACTGCGGGAACACCATATTCTCTTGATAGTATAGCTCCGTGAGATATAATGCTTCCTCTCTCCACTATTAATCCCCCAATCCTGGAAAGAATAGGACTCATAGCCGGTCGAAAACTGGTGCACAGCAATATCTCACCATCACGAATCCGATCCAACTCAGCCATTCCCTTGATTACTCTTGCGGTACCCGTTTCGAAACCAGGGCTACAACCATCGCCAAACAGTTCTTTCTCACCTTGATTTAGAGAATTGGAAAAATCACGATCTACAACACTTTTCCCAAACTGAAAAAATTTCAAGGACTGCGCATATCTGGCTTTTCTGCTTTCAATGAGATGCTTCCACCAATACGGAGAATTATCAACGTTGCCTTTCCCGATAATCTCTTCTGTTGTCAAAAAGAAAATATCACTTGGCCTTTCAATTATTTCTTCCGCAATAGATCGTTTACTTATCTCCCTCCCTAGTGATCTTACAGCCATTATTACACTATATAGGTGATCATTCCGCTGTTCCTTATATGGGAAAAAAGTCTCTACGTCCTTTAAAAGCCTCCGCCAGATACGGCGTTTTATGCCACTGAGCATACCTCTACAAAGTTGCTCTTCAAATTCGATCACTGCCTTGGAACGCCGAGATCTGAGTTCTTCCGTTCTTTTCTGAAGAGTTTCTCGTTTTTCAAGATTGTCGAACTCTTCCAAGCTCAACACAAGCTTTTCTTTACTAAGCTCCCAACCAGGATCTCGGGGATAACGATCCGCCCAAATATACCCAAACCTTTCCTGAAAATTCTCTAATCTAGCGGAAAGTATCTTCCCATTCTCAGTCTGCGGTAGAATAATCATTAACTGTTCGAATGATTGTATTTTCCCCTTGTCATCACCAAGTTCATTTACTATATCTTCAGCAATCTCTTCTAGAAGCATATCTCGCTTGATTGCTATATTGTCGAGTCCAGTCAAAAAGTTATGAGCATTGATACTCTTCTCATCTTCAGGAATTACTAATCTGAGGAAAAACTCCAACATATGAGCGGATAGAGACGCTACACGGGCTATTGGAAAGCTCGTGTACTGAGAATCAAGGTATATTGATATTGTCTGGGAAAAACACGATAACAGATCTGAATTTGTTATGCTAGATATATCTCTGGATCTTATATCAGATAATTGTTCATCGTAGCGAGGTAGTATAGAACAACGGTATCTTTTTAGGATATGCCTCCGACTAAACCATCTGTAAAGATCCAGCGTAAGCATCCAAGCCCCTATTACACTAGTCTTGTTCTTCCAAGGCACGGTATGAAATACAAAATTATTCTTCACTTTCACTCTCGGCTTGAAATTAAGAATATAGAAATGGTTTGTTGCTCTAACCCAATTCAGATATCTTTTAGCGGCCAACTGACAACCTAAAGTAGAAAAGGGTTCATGATTAGCTCTCTCCCATCCATTATTATTGCGTTCATCAGTGATTTTAATCTTATTTAAAAACTCAGTGATGGGACGAGTTTGAAGTATCCACAGTTTCCCATTATGATCTAAACACCACTCAATATCCTGAGGAGAACCCATTAATAATTCGATCTCAATGCCAAGACTAACCATTTTCTTGGCCAACCTACGATCACCAAGCTGGACTCTTTGATTATCTGAGCAGACACTTAAGTTTTTACGATTTACTAATATGCTCTTCCCAGCAACTCTACCATCTACAAGATTCCTTGCTTGCCCAAATACAAGATCAATCCGGCTATGATCTAAGCGATTATTCTGTCTCCAACATGTAAAAAGTACGCCTGAAACTCTTGGCTGAATCATTCGCTGAATAAAAATGCTCATACCATTCAAATCTTCTACAGCTTTTCTGATCCTATAATGGAGTGCTGATTCACTAAAGTAAGAAATCCAACAGGATCTTATCGCATCCAATATTTCTTTCTTACCGTTTACATCCAAAATGGTCGAGTAAACCCCCGCAAAACTACCTGAGCTCAGATCTTCTTCAACAGCAGATGATCTCACTGCTAAAAAGTCGGATGTTGAACCACCGATGAATTGAAGTGCCTCATGAAGTTCCTTTTCAAACTTTGGCCTAAATGGTTTTTCCAAAATGATATCTCTATATTGCTGAATTATTGTTGGAGAAGATGAGATGTTTCTAAAATCTCCGCTGTCTTTAAGAATATGGTCCTTGAAAGCATCCGTACTGATACAAAAACCATCTGGAACACAATAACCAGCTCTTGCGAGAATGGCAAGGTTTACACTCTTAGAACCAAATCTGGATCTATCAGACGGAAGTAGCTCCGACATTTTTTTTGTGTATGTTGATCCAATTTGTAACTCCATATTTTTTGCCGAAGCAGTTATCAGGTAGAATTTCGAGTTAATCGAATCATGGATTACTCGAAGTCATATTTTTTAACATTTAATAGCTGTAAGGAACAAAGATTACAGAATTTTATCTAGAAATTATCCAGTAGCTTGAAGTAAAATATTTTTTTAATAAATAAAAGCAAACTAAAGTCACTTATTTTTTACGATAGATTTTTTCGATTGAACATTGACACCATAAAGTGCTATAGGTGATTGTTCTCTAAGCATTTGTATTGAAAAATAATGTACATATACTAACAAAAAAGAATTGTCATTTTTGGATGCATATTCTTAGAAAAAAGACTTCTCTCAAAATTTAAATAAGTTGGTATTGAAAGATCTATCCTAAAATCGATTTTTGAGTTAGGGAATTTTACCGTTAACTAGATGAGATTTTTCTCAATATCGAAAATGTCTTAGCAAAAGGTAGAAATATACTGTTATTTAAATAATAGATTCCTGATTGGTCCGAAATAATTTCCTTCATCTCAATAAGTCTTTCCAATCGTGAATTAATCATATCCTTAGGATTGTAATCATACTTTAATTCATCAATATGTGAAGATCCATTATTATATAAATGGAGGAGTATTTTTATCCTACGAGCAGTTTCACTCATATTAAAAATATGAAAATAAACATAAGAGAATAAGTTGAATACTAAGGCTCCAAATAGCAGCATTGACACTAGATCGTTAATAGATCGTAATTCATTGAGGGCAATTAATATTATTCCAACGAAAAGAGGTAAATTCATGAATAGTACAAATTTGATTAAAAACATTTGGGGTGATTTAAATCCACCTTTTTTGCTAACCAAACGGCACACAATTATATGAAACCCTATTAAAAGTATGATATTTAAATTGGTTAGGATAAAAAATGTTGTAGAGATATTCGCCTTAATCATTACAATAGTAAATAGACGTAAACTATAATTTACTAAAAAACATTCTTATCCTCGACCCATTGGAAATCCCAATAAACGTCTATAATAAATAAATATCAATGCAAGAAACCTTCCTGGAATTTTCAAATCTATAATATCATCCTTGTAAGATATCAACCCATCATTAGTGAGGTCAATTAAACGATCCGTGAAAAGTTCACCCTCCTGCATTAGTTCATTCAACTTTAACTTGGTTAATCCTACACTCTTAGCATTATTTAATAACAAAAGAATTTTAAAAGTAGGAATCTCAATTCTCAATACTGGGTATGTTAGGATAAAAGCCAAGGACATAACATAATGAATTTCTGTAATAATCATGAGTTTTAATATTTCTTGACTGTTGTTATTAGAGAAATATATATACGCAAAAATAATAGTAGGCATAACAATAAAACTTATTATTATATATAATATTTCTTTTTTTGGTCTAAATAATCTCATTATAATGAGAAAAATAACAAGGCTGAGGAAAAAGGTCATAAGACCGTTTAATACTAATTCTATTAACATCTAATGTAATGTTGAAAACAGTTTCTATTAAATTGATAAATGCGATTTACAACAATAATTATGGGCCGTAAGATCTCTATGTTGATGATGCTTTCTGGCTCAGCAATGCTTTTCTCTTCCATGTTAATGAATCGCTATGGATATCTGTGTTTTTACTATTATAAAGATAAACAGAAAAGAACATTCCAATATATCCAAACATTACTTTACATAGTGATTTGAAAGATAGTGCTTTGGATTGACCAGAATCACGTAAACTTAATGCATATGGCACTTCAGCATATAGATAGCCTTGCTTTATTGTTTTTATTAATAGTTCAGTCTGAAAAAAGAAACCGCCTGATTTCAGTTTTACATCTTTTAGAATTGATTTTCGGAATATTACGGTACCATTCATATAATTTAGAATCATTCCAAAACTTAAGTTGATGATTGCCTTATAGACTTTAGATAATAACCTTCGATTCCAACTCCTAGTCTCTTTATTATAGACATATGGAATAATAATATCAACCTGATTCATCAGTGGCAAATACCTAAGAATTTCAAATGCATCATTTTCTCCATCCGCTGGAACCCATGTAACGCATTCACCTTTTGAGGCTTTTAAACCATCCCAATATGCCTTACCAACACCTTGTGGTTTTATGTGGTTTATTGATTGCACATTAGGATATTTTTCAACACAACGGTCAGCAATATTCTCTGTATTATCAGTACTACCATCATTAACAATAACTACCTCTCCATTGATTTGAAGTTTTCTAAAAGATTCCAAAACATTTTCAACAGAATTCTCAATGTTTTCTTCTTCATTTAGAGCAGGTATGATTACGCTAATTGAATTATAGCTCCCCATTATATTATGATTGGATTCAATATGCTTATACAATAAAAACTCATATCAAAAAAATATCTAGAAATTATAAAATATGTAAATTATTATAGAAAATTTACATGAAGAGGCTTAATACCATCATTTGGTTTTATTCTCTCAATTTTTTTAACATGGTTATCCAATGCTATGCTTACATAATGTTGTATAGGAAGCGTTCCCATCATAGTTTGAGCATCAAATGCTGGTGATGCTAAATAATTCATTGTTCTTGAATATCTATCAGATTTAAAAATATCTATAAAGCGTTCTTCAGTAAAATTACCCATATGCAATTTTGCATATCTCGCATTAAAAAACATTCCAGAAGGCGCAACTAATCCGCTACCACTAATTTGCAGCAAAAACTGCGGCCCATAAAATCTCTTATAAGAAGGTTTCCCTTTATCTTTAATCTTTTCCCATTTAACAATTATTTTGGTTTTTTCATTGCTCAGTTCTTCAGCTTTATTTAAAAGATCATACATGCTTTCATATTTTTCATAATCAACACCAAGTGTACCATATTCATCATCAGAACAATGTTTTATCACACCATAGTCCACTCCTAAGTCAACGGCAAGTTTTGAAAAAGGAATGATTTCATCACGAAATTCTGGCATTAATACCATCTGTATTCCAAGAGTACAATCAAGATTTTCCCTTTTTTTCAAATCTACAGCATATTTAATGTGGTGCATGGCACGATCGAAAACTTGAGTGTTCTCAGCCCCTTTATACATAATCTTCGCATAACTCTCCGGTTTACCAGCAGCAACAGTAAATCTTACCCATTTCAAATAAGGTAGAACCTTTTCAATCTTTTCTGGTTCCCATTCCCAACCGTTGGTTGCGTTACCAACGTCAATACCTAATTGAAAGGCATGTTGAATAAAAGGAACATATGCTTTAGATAAAGTACTTTCTCCGTCGGAAATAATAGACACTCCTCGAACACCAACTTCTGCAAAATCATCAAGTAAATTGAGGGCATCATGTTCTCTTATTGCTGGACGTTCCTGTGGTTCCTGCATCATCGCGTAGCAAAACGAACACATTGAACCACATGCTCTCGTAAGCGCCATATCCACAGTAACGGGAGAAATTTTTTCACCATTTTCCCACGCTTGAACCCTATCAAAATGGTATGGGAGTTTATGTGAGTCAAGTATTAATTCACCCTCATTAGTACTTACAGAATTGTTCTGCATTATTATTCTACCTTCGATAGTGTGTTTTATGTTTTAATTTCAATGCCTCTCAACTTTCTTAATGAATTTTTATCTCCAAGCGGCTCACACCATATAGTAATACCTTTATCTAGCTTATTTTTTATTTGTTCTTCAAAGTCTAGCAAAATTTTCCCCCTTTCAGCTACAGTAATATCTTTATTCAGAGTAACAAAAACATGGCCATCTTCTAGAGCTCTACTTATTACTACTCCTTTGAAATAATCATTTGCCTTTATTATGTCATCTACGGCTTTTTTTCTTTCTTTTTCAGAAAGATTTTTCCAGTTCCTGCTCGTAACAGGAGTTTCATTATTTGCATAGTTTTTAAACATAAGCAGTCACATAAAACAACAAAAAACAAATAGAAAAAATCAAAATGGGCCTTTAAAAGATGGGTCCGGGACATCTAAAGGGGTACCAGGATTAGGTTTAATTGAAACTATATTCGGGTCTAAGCTTATTAATTTTGAAATTTTGTTTATTATATCATTTGCTCTTGGATAAGTGTGGTTAGCAAGAGATCTTGAACTTGGACTAGGTGAATCATGAATACCAATTCTTATTGGTTTACAAAGAAGTTTTTCAAAAATATTTTCAGCTACAATTGATATAATTTCCGAACTTACGCCAAATGTTGTCCAACCATTATCTACAACAATTAAACGTTTTGTTTTACTTACGGAAGTTAATATAGTTTTTGAGTCTAATGGTCTTATAGATCGTAAGTCTATAACTTCAATCGAAATATCATGATCAGCTAATATTTCAGCGGATCTTAATGCCTCTAGGACCATATATGAATGTGCAACTATGGTTAAATCTTTCCCTTTTCTAGCAACTCGGGCTTCACCAATTGGAATAGTATATTTTTGCTCAGGCACTTCATCAACCAAATTATGTAACCAACGATGTTCAAGAAAAATTACAGGATTATCATCCTCAATTGCAGAAAACAAAAGACCTTTAGCATCATATGGGTTTGATGGCATAACAACTTTTAAACCAGGAATATGTCCAAACCAAGATTCCAAACTTTGTGCGTGCTGTGAACCTTGACCCCATCCACGTCCAATTACCATCTTAATAACTATTGGTACATGTTGCTGTCCAGCATTCATATAGTACCATTTTGCTGCTTGGTTTACAATCTGATCAATGGAAAGAAGTGAAAACTCCACTCTCTGATGTGTCAATATAGGTCTAAATCCATTTAATGCAGCTCCTGTAATAACTCCAGTCATGCAATTTTCTGATAGAGGCATATCCATAACCCGATCTTTGCCATATTTTTCTTGAAGTCCTAAAGTAGTGCCAAAGACTCCACCTGGATCTGGGACTCCCAATCCAATTATGAATACAGTGGGATCATTAGCCATAGATTGATCAGTAGCTTCAAGAATTGCTTTAGAGAATTTTATCTTTCTCATATCTAGTTTTTATAAATATGCTGGTTTAATAATTCAATTCTTGGGAAAGGACTCTTTTTTGCATAGTCAAAAGCCCCATCAATTTCTTTAGAAATATTTTTCTTTATTTGTTTTATTCTGCTCGGATCTAACGTATTACCATTTAATTTTTTTTCAAAGTTTGTTATTGGGCATGCTTTCATCCACTTCTGCAGTTCACCTTTGCCTCTGTAGCCCAAATTATCATCCCAATTAGGTCCACAATGTTCTAGCCACCTAAATGTTTCAAATTCTATAAGTGCTGGTTTTTTTTCATTTTTGATGTAGTTAATTGCAGTTTCAGTAACATTGTAAACTTCCAAAATATCATTTCCATTTCCTTTGTTTGATTTTACCCCATGACTTTCTGCGATTTTGGTTATTTCCCTGCTCTTTGCTTGCCTTACTCCTAAATTAGAATAGACAGAGTAGAAGTTATTTTCACAAACAAAAAGTATTGGAACTTCTTTTAAACTTGCAAAATCAAGGCTCTCAGAAAAAACACCTTCTTCGGTTGCACCATCTCCTAAGAAAACTACAGCAACATTCTCTTGTTTTTTCATTTTAAATGCCCATGCTACTCCTGTTGCAATTGGAATTGTACTACCCACAATGGGAACTGTTCCAAAAAACCCAGCACTTAAATCAATCAAATGCATTGAACCGCCCTTACCTTTAGCGCAACCAGTTTCTTTTCCATATAATTCCGCAATCATTGCCTTCAAATCACCCCCCTTAGCTAAATAATGCGCATGGCCTCTATGAGCGCTCATTACTATATCATCCCTTCCTAACAATGCGCACACACCTACAGCAGTTGCCTCTTGCCCTATAGATAAATGCACTGGGCAACGCATCTCCTGTTCTGAGTAAAGATCCGCTATTTTTTTTTCGACCATTCTGATCCGGAGCATACTGAAATAAATCGATATTTTTTCTTTATTAGTCATTGTTCAAAAAATCTATTCATTGTTGTTGTAATATATTCCATTTCATTTTCTGTAAGTTGTTGGTTTATAGGTAAGGTAAGGATTTTTTTTGACTGTTCTTCAGTGACCGGGAAATCTCCCAATTTGTATCCCAATCTTGTTGCCGCTGGTTGTAGATGAATTGGAGTGGGATAGTGGATAGCTGTTTCAATACCATGAGTAAATAACAGTTCTTTCAATTCATTTCGCTTGTCTATTTGGATTACAAAAGTATGATAGGTATTGAATTCATACTCTTTCTCATGCGGAAGAACTACTTTTTCAGAATTAATATTCTTAAAATAATATTCAGCATTTATTCTTCTCTTTTCAATGATTTGATCTAGTTTTTTCAATCGGTAATTAAGAATTGTCGCTTGCAGATTATCCATGCGAGAAACATAACCGAAAGTGTTAACCCTACCCCTATCTACCATTCCATGATTGCGTAATGATTTAGTTATAGAGTACAAATCCTCGTGATTGGTTGTTAAAAAACCACCGTCACCACAGGCATTTAAATTCTTCAAAGGATGAGTTGAAAAACAGCCTATGTCGCCCATCGATCCACTGGTTCTATTATGATATTTTGAGCCAACTGCTTGAGCTGCATCCTCCACGACTTTAAGTCCATATTGTTTGGCAATGTCAATAATGGGGTCCATGTTGCAAATCCTACCTGAAAGATGAACCGGCATAATTGCCTTTGTTTTTTTCGTTATGGCTGCTTCTATTTTTTCTGGGTCCATGGTCTGATCAGACAGGACATCCACGAATACGGGTACAGCACCCAAATGCATAATCACAGCTGTGGATGCGATAAAGGAATTAGGCGGTGTAATGACTTCATCACCTTTGCCTACATTGAGAAGATACAGTGCCAATGTCAAGGCATCGGTTCCGCTGTTAAGAGCCACGGCATATTTGACCTCGCAACGTTTAGAAATCTGATCTTCAAATTTGTCAATTTCTTCACCGCCCACATAATGACCACTGCCTAGTAAATTATCAATGATAGGGAGAAGTTCTTCCCTATCATCTTCCCATTGGGCAGCTAGATTCACATAAGGGATATGGTTGGGTCTTTCAGTCATAATAATCAGTCACGGTTTTGATGATATAATCTAAATGAGACCGCTCCAGATGCTGATCGCAAGGGAAGGTAATTATTTTGGATGCGTGGGCATCCGTCACCGGATAATCACCTTTTTTATGTCCGAGGTATTCCAGAGCAGGTTGTCGGTAAATGGGAACAGGATAGTGAACTTTTGCCTCAATTCCTTTATCAAGACAATGCCCCAATAAGCCATCACGGTCTTTAGCAAAAACAATATATAGATGATAAACTAGTTTGTATCCTGCAGGACGTGGCGGTATAGATATTTCCTTTATACTTTTTAGACCTTTGTCAAGATAATTGGCATTACCAATGCGCTTGTCTGAAATTGACTTTGCTTGCGGTAAAATCCAGTTGCCGACCACCGCTTGAATAGTATCAAGCCTAGAATTATAACCAATCAAAGTAACATTATCTCGATTCTCTAACCCATGATTTCTCATCAACCTCAGTTTTTTGTTCAGTTCAGAATCGTTTGTTACGATTACACCGCCATCTGACCATACATTTATATTTTTCAATGGATGTAGAGAAAAAGCACCCGCATAGCCCCAGGTTCCAGAATTTTTCCCATCAATGGCACCAAGTATGGATTGACAGGCATCTTCAATGAGGGGTATACTGTATTTGTCTGATATTTTGGTAAGCTTACGCATATCAGCCATATACCCAGTAAAATGAACGGGTAATATAGCCTTTGTTCTTTCTGTGATCTTTTTTTCTACCAAGTCCGTATTAATACAAAACGTATCATCGCAATCTACAAATACTGGTGTGGCTCCCAATTCACATATAGCTCCAATGGTGGCTACAAAAGTATTAGCAGCAGTAATGACTTCATTCCCAAGGCCAATTCCTAGCGCTTTGAGCGACAATTTAATAGCATCAGTACCAGAGTTCACGCCAATGGCAAACTTGGTCCCAATAAGTGCTGCAAAATTTTCTTCAAACTTTGTTAAAGGTTTACCCAAAGTAAAGTCTCCAGTGGAAACAAAGTCACGTAAATCCTTCCACAAATCTTCGCATTCAGAGAACTGCTGAGGAAGATATGAGTACCTAACCTTCATGAATTAGATCAATCTCAAATTTTGCATACGCTTGATGTTGAAATACTTTTCATTTTCAAGGGGATCTGGGAAAAGACAATTATTAAACGCATCACATAAGTCCTCTACTGCTTCCCTGATAGTATATTTTGTCTCAAAGCCAAGCTCTTCTTTGATTTTCATTGAAGATATATGATATGAACGATTGTCATCAGTAGGTGTGATAACCAGTTTCACATCTTCTCCTACTACACTTTTTACGGTCCCTGCCAGTTCCTTAACGGACTTGTTTTCATAGCCGACGTTATAGATTTCACCAGCAATTTTTTCTTTCGGCGAAGTAAGTAATATCATATAGGCATCGACCATATCCTGAATGTGGATATTCGGCCGCAGCTGATCCCCGCCAAATACTGTGATTTCACGTTTATGGTAAGCAAGATTCGTAAGAATATTCACGATCACATCTAGCCTTTGCCTAGGGGAGCAACCACAAACTGTTGCCGGGCGAATAGTTACCGTAGTGAAATCTTCAGATTGGTAATTAGCCAGTATTTTTTCGCAGTCGGCCTTGAAACGAGAATAATCAGTTAGAGGCTCTAATTCCATATTCTCATGAATATCCGATTCTTCTTTTATACCATAAACACTTGAGGTTGATGCATAGATAAAACGCTTTATGTTTGCATTCTTAGAAATTTCAACAAGCGGCCGAAAGGCATCTAAATTGATGGATTTCCCTAACTCCGGATTGAGCTCAAAACTAGGATCGTTAGAGATACAGGCCAAGTGGATTAGAGCGTCGTGATTGGGAATGATCTGCTTCAACAATTCTTGGTTACGTATATCACCTTTTACGGCGACAAGTCTCGGATGTTTTGGCAGCGTCTCCTCACCATAAATCATGAGATCCAATACCGTGATATGATAACCCTCTTTTAATAATTGAGGGATCAGGACAGCACCAACATAGCCGGCACCACCAGTGATAAAAACTTTTTTCACAGATCTCTTGTTATAAGTTTAATAAATGTATCAGGCTGAATACTCCCGACTACCAATTATTAGATCCACTATGGCTAACAGCCAAATCTGATGAATGTTTTCAACAAAATTATAAGCTTTGCTATCCACCCAAAGATTGATATCCCCAAGCTGGCGTAAAGGATTATCTGCATTAAATCCTGAAAAGGTAATTACGTTAGAAAACTTTTTGTTTCTAGCAGCCCGACATCCATTTAACATATTTTCTGAATTTCCGCTGGAAGATATAAGAATAAGGACATCACTTTCATCACCGTAGAATCCAACCGCTTCTGCCAACCAATGTTCAAATCCGTAGTCGTTTGCGAAACAGGTAATCAGGTCAGCCTCATTAAAATTGATACAACGCACGCCACCATTCTTTGTAAGATCCACGCTGACATGGCTGGCCATGGCAGCGCTTCCGCCGTTACCGCAAATAATAGTCTTGTGACCTCCTTTATGGGCTTCCATAATGGAATTACGCACTTGAATAAGATCTGAAACCACCCCCATATTATCTCGAATGAGCGTTGAATAATCCTTTAGATAATCTTTAAGAAAATTCTCTGCAGACATATGCTATTTAAAAGCGTGTTGGATTGATTTTAATAAAGGTATTTTGGCAACGGGGATACTGTTACCGATAGTTTCAACGGACTGGGCTGCAGCCAGAGATCCTATAAAGAGTGATAAGTCCGGTGTGGTGTCTTTAAATAATAATATAGAAATTAAAGCTAGCATGGCATCCCCGGCACCGATTTTATCCACAACTTTAGATGCGAATGCAGGGCATAGAAAAAATTCGTCCAGTTGACGATTATACAATGTAGCTCCATCACTACCTTGTGTAACTACTATGTAAGGAGATTCTAGTTTCTGAGAAAGTCCCTTAATCAAAGGTTCTAACGGACCTTGTTTTTCCCTTAGCTCATGACGCAATTCTGTCTCATTGATAATGACACAGTTTACACGTTTGTATTTATCCATAGTATGATAACCGATATTAGCAGCGTTGATCTGAGCATTCAAGGCTATAAATGGGGATTTTTCTGTCATATACTTTGCCATACCCTTTGAAATCATGCCGTGCCCATAGTCAGAAACAATGACAAGATCATATTCTGATATCAACTCTTCAAAGAGTTGTCGGAACTGTGATTCATTTTCCATATTGAATAACTCATCATTCACGGAATAAACACCCAAAACCTTTGACTTATTGATATGCTCTACGTATCGCTTTTTCACTATCGTTGGTGAGCCCATTTTCAAGATAAAGTCAGCGGAAACAGTTTTCGGAAGAATGCTTTTAATAAAATCCTCATACTCTCCTTCTTGGCCCAGCATGCTCAACAGGTTTATCTTACCACTAAAATCAGCAAGATGATTAGCAATGGCTGCTGCACCACCTGCATATTGTTCTGTTTCCATATCTCGCAAAACAAGAACCGGCTCCTTACCAGACTTACCCAAGGCTTCACAGAATACGTATTGATCTATGATTGTTTCACCGATTACCAGAACCTTTACATCGATCAGGTCATCTATTGTTCTTCTTATGTCTTCGAAAGAGTATTCAGTTCTAAGTTGTTCGATGAATGATTTCTGTGTGTTTGAGTATATATCCGAAAACCGATTCAGGAGGTTACTGGAGCTAAAAGTAATGTCACTTGTGTATCTGATCTCACCACCCAAGGATTTTACCACTTCTTCTTCTTCAACTATTTTGCCAGTGATATCGTCAGAGTGATTCTTGAAATCAGGCCCTTTGCAGTAGATATGTGGTTTTATTAGTTTAATCGCTTCAACTGCTGTAGGCCACCTATTTTCGGCCACGTAATCTACAGTTTCCAATCCCGCAAGAGCTTGAAGACGTAAGTCGGTTGTAAATGCTGGGCGATTCGGCCCCTTGTTAACATTTGCATCTGCGGTGATAGTTACCACTAATAGATCTCCGAATGATTTAGCTTCTTCGAAATGTTTAATGTGTCCTATATGGAGAAGGTCGAACACACCGTGACAGTGAACCACCATTTGTCCTTCAGCTTTCGCTGACGCTACTTTTTGACCCAATTCATCAATGGATAGTAATTTATCAGTAGTCATTATTAGCTTAAATATTCAAACCATTTTTCAGTTGCGGTAGCAATTGATTCTTTATCCCAGACAGGAGCTTCCCGCCAATAATCTATATTATCTAAAAGAATAGCAACACCCTCTTCCAAACTCACTTTAGGCTGCCAGTTCAATAACTTTTTGGCTTTAGAAATATCAGCCCAAGTGCAGTCGGGCTCACCAGGACGCTTCGGGATATACATCGCCTCACCGCCTAGGAGTTCGATAAGATTGTTAACGCTGTAAGTATTATCTGAGCCAATGTTTATGATCTCACCACTTACATCACTTTGCACAGCAGTAATAATAGCATTAACAATATCTGAAACAAAGGTAAAGTCCCGGGTTTGGGCACCATCACCCACCACCGTGAAAGGCTTGCCAGCAAGCTTTTGAGCTAAGAAAACACCAAATACAGCTCCGTAGGTTCCTGATGTTCGTGATCGTGTGCCATAAACATTAAAAAAACGCAATGATATAGATGATAATTCATAAACTTGACACCAATGCATAACTAGCTGCTCACCAAGGTACTTTGTTAGAGCATAAGGATATTGTGGGCGAATTTCAGCCGTCTCTTTTGTGGGATACTCATCCGGAATTCCATAGCAGGAAGAAGATGCAGAATAAATGATCTTTTTAACATTATTTATTTTAGAAGCTTCCAGAACATTAAAAGTCCCATTTACATTAGATCGGTAATAGTAATCAGGCTTTTCAATTGAAGGTACTATGTCAGCCAAGGCGGCAAGGTGAAATATATAGTCCATATTCTGAAACAAGTGTTGCCATTCTCCAGGTTGAGATATATCGCATTGAACCAGATTAATGTTATTTTTAACATGATCCAAATTTTGAGGGCGACCGGTACTGAAGTTATCTAAAACTATTATCTCATGTCCCAGATCAAGTAACTTATCAACAACATGACTGCCAATAAAACCGGCACCACCAGTAATCAGAGAATTCATTTAGACAAAAAAGTGAATAATTTTACTATGAAACATGCAATAAAGAATTGGGTAAGAATTATGTAGTAATACTATTAAAGATTTAGATGAATGTTATTTTCGCTTAAAAATTTATCAATTTTCAAATATTCATTGTTATAATGTTTGTTTAACCAAGAAAAATCATCAGTTGTCCATGGAGAAATATGAAGACGATCGAATCTGGTGAAATCGTATTGATTATATTTTTCAGGAACAGTCTCATAAATCTTTACACCGTTTTTATTGTAAACAATATTGGAAATATTATTCAGAATATCATCTACTAATGGAAAAAATACTTTTTGACTATCAAATCTCATAATCCATTGTTTTTTACTAGTTATTTCTTCTAAAAATAACTTTAGATCACTTTCTAGTATAAGTATAATTTGTTTTCTATATCGAAAATGATGTGAACGAAATTTTTTAGTCGTGGTGATACAAACGATTCTATCCTCTTGTCTATGTAATGACTGGATAGCATCAAACACGAACTCCGAATATTGTTTAGAATTACTATTTGTCATTGATGATGGATTTGATATCAAATCTGGTAAGAAGTAATATTTGGGAACATTTGTTATATCGCCTCTAATATATCGATATTGATAATTAAAGTTTGTATAAAATTTTATTGGAAAGTGGAACATCCCTCCAGTACGTATGACTGATCCTTTAGGGATATTATTTTTTATCCAAATTGCAGAATCAGTTATTTCTTTACTGAATCTTCCACCCAGTGTGATATCTGTTCCAAATCTGATAGCATATTTACTATTTTTATAATTTTTTATTATAGATGAAAATGTTTTCTTACTATTTTGATTAAAAGAAATAATAGGAATGATAAATATTGATGTTACAAGAAGTGTTAATAATAAATTCGTTTTCTTAGATGAAAATAATCGTATTTCATGGCTTATCAGCCTATTGATTAAGATTAATATAAGAAATATTATTCTAGCGAACGCCAAATGAAACAACATAATTGATAATACAATATGCCTCAGTCCATCGTCCCAAAGTCCATAACTTAATGTCCAAGGAATAAAAAGCACAAAAACAGATATGAACATTTTATCATTCTTATTATTTCTAATAAATCCGAATATAAATATGAATAAAGTGCTAATTATCAATGCGGGAGTTAACCAGAATAACTTGTTTAATGAATTATAAGTTCCGATGCTCCCTTTAAATAAAAGATCAGATATTAATGTTATGATATTGAGATAACCGATAGTCGATTGTGCATTGCTCCATTCAGGCCTCATGCCTCCTAACAAAGCTGTAACTGTTTCATTTTGAGAATAAAGAAAAACAACCCAAGGAAGTAGAATTAATAATATGGATAAATAATGTAGAATAACACCTTTTAAAACATCCTTAGATCTCCCATTTATAAATAACAACGTTACTAATATTGGAAAAGGTAAGTAGAACAAGCTGATTTCTTTAGTTAATATACCTAAACCCAATAATAACCCAGAAAATACAAAAAACGACTTACGGTTACTTTTATATGCCCTAAAAAAAATTGCGCATGAAAGAAAAATAAATCCTGTGTATAAGAATTCTAGACTTATATCCCTTCTAATTGCGAAAATTTTAAAAGAAAGGATAATTAATAATGAAGCAAGAAATGATATTTTTGAACCATAAATAATTTTACCTAAATAATAGAATGAACAAACTGAAAAAAGGAAAATTAACTCCGTCATCCAGTGAGCACTTTGAACTGTAACTCCCCCAATAAAAAACGAAATCGCGAGAAGTATAGAATACATTGGCCCTCGCCATAACCATGATGGTGATTCACCATTATAAATTTTATAGGCTTGTTCTAAATATTCACTTCCATTCATAGTAACTGAAGTACTTGAATAGTTAGATGGGTGTACCAACATCGATATTAAAACCATAAGAACAATTATAATGAGAAATCCATGATTACCATATCTCCCAAATAACTTTTTTAGGATGTTTTCAGACAGCATTAAACTTCTTGAATATCATTACTCAACTTCTTACTCTAGAATTTGCTGATACCGATTTCCATATTTATAACTTCAAGTCGTATTTTGAACAGATCCGTAATCTTTACAAAACTCTTACGAATTTCTAAGTTGAATTAATCCGTTTTAAAAGCTAGTTAAATATGGAATCAACTACCTTTCCTAATCTTTTTGAATAAGGAGTATTATCATGATATATAAAATACTGAAGAGAATCTTTAATTTCTTTTAGAGAGTACTTTTTTTCATCCATAACCATTGATCTTAAAGAATTAGATAAATCTTCTTTTTCATTACAGAAAGATAGACCTTTTATGTTTTCAATACCTTCAAAGTGTTTAAAATATCTATAACAATTATGAGGACTTGTATAATGAACACCATCATCATATCTAATCACTAATGTTTTTGAACCACATATTAAAGATTCAATTAACATGGATGTTAAACCACTTACAACAAAATCTGCGTTTTTTAATAGTTCTGGATAATATTTTAAATTAGGAAAATCCACTCTATTAATTTCATAGAATTTCTTTCTTTCATTATTCTCAATGAAACGCATCTTCTTTTTATAATTATAAGCTATCTGAGGATCTAAAATTATATTACTATAATCAGATTCAACAAAGTTATCAAAACAGTCGCGCATAATTCGACTAGGATGTGGACGATAAACGATTTTCCTATCACCATATATCGATTTTTGTTCAGAAACTTCTTTATCAATCAATTTAAGCGCACTTATTTCATCAAAAGGTAAATATACTCCACAAAACAGAATATATGGAAAATCAAATGGAGAAGTGGCATCATCTTCATTATATTGGTCATATCTTGGCGTTCCTATAGAAAAAACATGCTCTTTTGTCATTCCCTGTATATTTACGGAATGTTCTCTGCTTTGCTCTCCCCAGACTGTAAGATAATCCGGTTTCTTCCAGTAAATATTTTTGCTCGAAGGATTATCCCAGTTGTCAGTCAAAATAAGCGATTTGCAGCCCAGCTGTTGTGCCGTTTTTTGCACATACACTACCTCGGGATCAGAAGACTTCGCGGGATAGATTATTAAATCAGGATCAACATCTTTGACGAGACGAAAGAATACCGAGTTGATCTTTATTTTTTTATATAGGTAATCAATTATTTTATTTGGTATCAACTTGCTACCTAATAAATATATTCTTAAAACTTTAAATTGATTCTTTATAATCCTTAATATCGACGATCTATTATTCTTCGGCAAATGGACAAAGAGCCTATTGTGAAAAAACAGAAAAGAACTGGATTTCTTTCGATATTTCCATCTAAGTATATTCGAAAGATCATTATACTGTCTTTTGCTTTCCTTATCTATTGGATAAAATCCAATAAAATTCTCTTTTTTCTCTAGTTCTTTTCTTCCACTAATAATACCTATATTGTCACTGGACGAGGCAATAAAGAAACACTCATTGGAATTTTCAAGTTCTGAAAAAGCATTTGTAGAAATATAGTTCCTAAAGTGATCATCTCTCTGAAGAATAAACAATATTTTAACCTTTTTCATGTTCTTTATTTCTAATTAAGTTGATAAAGGACATTTGTTGGGTTACCACAAGTAAAAGCATTCCTTTCTATATCTCCCAAAACAACACTTTCAGCGCCTATAACTGAATTTCCCCAATTACAGATCGGCTTACAACTATTACACCACTTGCTATCCAGAATTCTTCTTCAAAAACAATATTCCTCTATTCATTTTTAAGGGTATGTCGAGGTTTATCCCTTCTCTTATAGTTCAGCATCATGATACACAGTTAATATTAGGACTTCATATCCGAATATAACTTTATCATCTACTCTGATTTCTCCACTTCTTTTATTAAATACTACATTAGGTTATTTTTGTGAATATATTTTTTCTGATATAATTTTTGCACTTAACCCGTGAAAATCCAGTGCCTCTTGAGGAGTTCCACAAACTGGATAATTTTCAACACCAAATATCTTAAAAAGTTTATCATTAAGTATATTATGCGATACCATAACATTCAACAATGTATTTCCTAAACCTCCAACTGTGCTATGATCCTCCAAAACAAATACCATTTCAATATCAGAAATAATTGACTCAAGCCAATCTGTATCCACAACATTCAACCATGACATATTTATAACTTTTAGATTGAAATTTTTCTCCTTAAGCATATCAGCTGCTATTAAGGCCTCATTCAGCATTACAGGGCCATAAGCAAAAAGAGCAGCGTCTTGTCCTTCTGACAATAAAAATCCCTGGCCTTTTTGAAAATTATAATCATCAGGCAAATTGATAATCTGAGGCGATGGGCCAATCACCAATCTCAACATGCAATTTTGTTTGGCTTCATTTATGCAATATCGAAGAGCCTGTTTGGTTTCCACTGCATTGCTAGGCTGAATGATGGTCATGTTTGCTAAAGCACCAAAAAGAGAGATATCTCTCAGACTCTGGTGTGACTTTCCCGGACCCGCGGGTATCAGACCAGCATAATGGCAAACATAAACGATTTTGCTGTTCTCCGACGCATTGTTGTAAATCTGCTCGTTGGACCTGGCCGATAGAAATGAAGCAAACGTGTTGACAATTGGAATAAGACCTTGCCTTGCCATTCCTCCAGCCATGGAAACCATATCTTGCTCGGCAATACCTACTTCGATAAATCGTTCGGGATACTTATTCTCGAAATCTCTTAAACGGCAGTCAGCTGATAAATCACCATCAAGTACTACAAAGTTATTTACCTCAGAAGCCAGATTAACTAATTCTTCCCCATAAGCATTAGCAATATACTCAATTGAAACTTTTTTCTGTTTTTCTATATTAGTTTGGCTCAACTGCTCGCCGAAATGGACAGAACTTGATCTACTATTATTGATACTGCATGATGTTACATCTGAAAGAGCTAAAGCCTGGAGTGATAACTCATTCAAAGTTTCATTAATCCTAACAATCAGTTCATCGAAGCCCTCAGCAAAGGAATCATCATCTGGGGCACCTGCATGCCACGGATAAATACCATCGCATTTCTCCAAAGCTTCAGGATGTTCCATGAAAGAAATACCTTTCCCCTTGATTGTATCGGCGATAATAACACGGGGTTGTTCCGTTATTTTATCACAAGCACTAAAAGCTCTTTGCAATTCATGGAAATCATGACCATCACACCTTTCTACGTACCATCCAAATGCTGAAAATTTTCTCTCCAAATTTTTCAAACTGATAATTTCATCTACAAGTTTATCTGTTTGAACTTTGTTATAATCAACAACAACCGTAAAATATCCTTTATTGAGATGTGCCGCTCCCTGTAGTGCTTCATAAATCTGTCCTTCCTGAAGTTCACCATCTCCTGTCATAACAAAAATACGACCCGATCTATTAAAAAAGTCTTTCGACCAAGCCATCCCTCTCGCCTTGGAGATGCCTAATCCCAAGGAACCTGAATTCGCCTCAATCCCAAGATCACTCACATCTGGGTGGCCGTGCAACCCCCCTAAGCGTCTCAGCTTAAGCAATTTCTCATCTGAGAAAACTCCCAAAGAATGTAAAACCGAATATAAACCTGGAACGTCGTGCCCCTTCGAAGAGAAGTATATATCACGGTCCACGTTATCAAAACCCATCTTGAGCGTATTCATCTCACAATAGTAGAGCCAGACCACTATATCCATAGCACTAAAGCTCGAACCCAAGTGACCGGAACCAGCCTTCTTCACAGCAACCAATGTGTTCAGCCGACACATATCTGAAATAGGAGCAAGTTTGTCATAACTATTAATATCCGCTTTCCAGATTCTATCAAATTCAGACCTTGGAATGATTCTTAATTCAGGCATTTTGATTTTCAAGGAGTGTCAAAGCCATCGCGTGGATATGGCTCTTTTTCAACAATGGGAAGTTGAGCTTTTCCGTCTTTGATTAATTTCTGTACCAAATCCCAATCATATTCTCTATTCACATCAATTCCTTTAAATCCCTTAGTGTAAAATGGCATAATTTTGTCCCCTGTAATAGAATGTTTTTGGAAAACTACCCTTGTCCGTGCTATCTCTAAGCTTGCGTTCTGAGCGTAGACTTCAGGAAGGGTTTGGTACTGGCAATTATGCCAAGGAACATCATTATTTTCACCTTCCAAAACCGGCTTCATTCTGTTTTCCTTAATGAACCACATCTTGGCAGGGTGCTGATAACACTTTTCCACAGCTCTTAGGGAATCCGCATCCTTATCACCAAGAAATTCTATCCAGGCACGATTAACTGTTTCTGCTGACCGAAAAGGACTAGTTGGTCTGAGGATACTGAAGCAGTCATATTCAAAACCCATTCCTTTCAATTTTCTCAGGGTAAAATTGACCCATTCTATATCTGGTGAGTGATCATCCGCCAATTTTGCTGAGCGCAGGAATGGAACCCAAGCACCATAGTATTCGGCAATCCTGCGATATTCCTTTGAATCTGTAGATACAATGACTGAAGCAAACAGACCGCTATCCAGAGCAGATGCGATTGAATAAGCTATGAGGGGGTGATTTCCAAGACGGCGGATATTCTTGTGTTTAATCCTCTTGGAGCCAGAACGGGCTGGGATTAGGGCAACAATGGAAGGCGCAGAATCTGACAAATTAGAATGTGATTTCAGTAAACCGATGAAGCTACATTAATATATACGTCTTTCAACTCAGAGTAGACATCGAGGGCTTCTGTTCCAGGCTCCCGAGTGCCGTTGCCTGATTGTTTCAGACCACCGAACGGCATGTGAGGTTCACTCCCATATGTACCGGCATTCACGATCACCGCGCCCGCCTGGGCATGTTGGATGAAATGATTTGCCCGGTTAAAATCTTTCGTATGAATAGATGCGGTCAGACCGTATTGCGAATCATTGGCCATCTCCAAAGCGTCAGTGTACCTTCCAACCTTATACAGACAGGCTATGGGGCCAAAAAGTTCACACTGAGATATTGCCGCATGCGCATCGGCATTATCAATCAAAGTCGGCTCCAAGTAAAATCCATTCTCATGCTTCTCTCCAGTTAATCTTCGACCACCAATCAAAATGTGTGCTCCATCATTTGTCGCTTTTTCTATGGCCTCTAGCATATTGTTGAGTTGCTTTTCATTTATCACTGGACCTAAATCATCTCCGTCTCCTACCCCAACCGTTAATGTCCTAGTCCTATCCATCAGCAATTCAACAAACTCATCATAAATAGATTCAAAAACTACGATGCGGCTAGCCGAAGCGCAGCGCTGACCAGCGTTACTAAAGGCCGACAGCAATACCCACTTTGCGGCATTATCCAAATCAGCATCGTCGCAGACAACCAGAGGATTCTTCCCACCCAGCTCCAGAGAAACTTTCGCCAATCTCTGTCCGGCTTTGCGCTGAATCTGCCGCCCTATTTCGGTGGATCCAGTAAAGCTGATGACACCAACGTCGGGGTGCTCTACGAGAGGAGCCCCTGCTTCATCACCATATCCTTGGACAATGTTCAAAACGCCCGGCGGCAACCCAGCTTCGTGTACTATTTCTCCAAAGATCCAGGCCGTGGCCGGGGTGTCTTCCGCCACTTTAAGGACACTTGAATTCCCACAGATAAGGGCAGGGAACACCTTCCATGCTACATTGGCGATTGGAGTGTTCGCGGCAATTATAAGACCCGCTACACCTATAGGATGACGAATAGTAGAAGCATATTTGTTTGGTGTACCACTTGTGGTTGTTCGACCATAAAGCCTCTGACCTTCACTTGCGTAGAACAGTCCACATTCAATTGCTCCTTCTGTTTCACCTAGTGCATCTTTTATTGATTTTCCCGTTTCTTGGTGCACAACTTCCGCTATTTCGTTCTTCCTCCCCATCATTCGCATGACAATGTCGTGAAGCATTAGGCCCCTTTTTACTGGTGGTATAGATGCCCAATCAGACTGCGAATTTTTTGCTGACTCAACAGCAATATCTATATCGGCTTTTTGAGAGCGTGCTACCGAAAACAGAACTAACCCATCGGCCGGATTAATCTTTTCAAATGATGTACTTTCAATAGTCTCACACTCTTTTCCATCAACCCAGTTTGGAATGAACTTTGGCATTTTCATTACTGTCTTTTTACCATGTCGTCCACCCACCATCAACAACTAAGTTTGCGCCAGTCATATAAGAAGATGCATCTGAAACGAGAAAAAACATGGGCCCCACTGCCTCTTGGGCCTTGGCCATTCTGCCCAAAGGAACATGACTGCAATATGCATCTAGGAATTCTTTCGGCTGACCGTTAAAAATTCCACTTAAGGTCAGGGTGTTTACACGGATACCCTTTTCCGCCCAGTAGGTTGCTAGGTATCTGGTGAGGTTAAAAATAGCTGATTTCGAAACAGAATAGGCAACCGGTTTAAAATAAGCCTTTCCTTCTTTACGGCGAAAATGGTAGATGTCTTGTCTTGGTGAAACGGCCCCATAGATAGAGGAAATGTTTACGATCACTCCACGTCCCTGATTTGCCATAATCCCTCCTATAACCTGGCAGCACAGGAAAGTTCCCTTAACGTTCACATCCATCACTTGATCGAAGGATTCCTCAGGGTAAGTTTCAAAAGGTCCAACTTCTTTAGCTGGGGCATCCGGCGGGGAATCCAATGCCGCAGCGTTGAGCAGGATATCAATAGTTCCCCAGTTGTCAAATACCTCTTTTGCAGCTTCTTCAAGCTGACCCCTACTAGTGATATTAACCTTATGGGTTGATAAATTCCCAGATTGTTGCTCTATCCTAAACCATTCTTCATCTATTTTAGGTTTCTTAAACAAATCAAACACGGCAACTTTTGCACCTCTCCCAACCAATGCATGAACATAGCACATACCCAATTGACCCATACCTCCCGTAATCACAGCCACTTTGTTTTTTACACTAAATAAATTATCCAACTTTATCCAATCCCTTCTCCCTTCCTGATTCCCCATACTATGTCACAGAACTCCCGGACCGCCCCTTCTCCTCCCTTTTTCTTTAATATAATTTGAGCATGTGATAGAATCTCTGCCGCAGCATCAGCGACCACAACAGGCAAGCCAGCGTTCTCCAAGCAGGAAAGATCATTAATATCGTTTCCAACAAAAGCAACTTGCGACAGATCGACTCCAATCTTATCAGAATAATTGTTTAGAGCCAGAAGTTTATCTTCACAGCCCTGAATACAAGGGATTCCCAGTTTCTTAGCCCTGATGGAAACAACAGGATTAACTTCTGTGGAAATTATTACTATCTCAATACCCAGTGACTTAAGTCTCATAAGTCCCAATCCATCTCCCCGGTAGCACCGAACACTCTCGCTACCATCCTGCGAAATGTACACGTGATTGTCAGTAAAGACACCATCAAAATCAAGAGCAACCAGACGAAGCTGGCCTATTTCGAATGAAGGAGTGACTATTCTAAGTTAATTATTCAGGATCAGATAAAACCTGAAATGAAATATTTTCGTCAGCATGAATGGAATGTGTCAATATCTTGCCTAAAACATTTTCCAACTCATAGGGAGGCAACCCGTCATTAGGAGACTTGATGGCGATATCATCTATGGTCAAGACATGCCCTTCCTCCAAATCATTCGCCGCCACAAGTTTCTTTCCCATCTTATACAAAGGCGCTTTTTCACTGGAGTACGGGGTTTTGATACCATCTCCCAGCGCTTCCCTCGCGTGGCGTAGATCACGTATCATCTTCTTCAGTCCAATGGGCTCCAAGGAAAATGCGTGATCTGTACCCTGCCAAGCATGATTCAATGTAAAATGTTTCTCAAAAACTCTAGCCCCCAATGTATAAGCAACAAGCGACATAGAGATACCATTCTGATGATCAGAAAGTCCAACGACTACGTCAGGGAATCTCTCACGATAAGTCTCAATAACATTTAGATTCATCTCTTCAGCTTCACAAGGATAACTTGCTGTGCATTGCATAATACACAACTGCGAATTAATAGGCATGATTGTATCATAAGCCCGCTGAACATCATCTATAGTTCCCCCACCTGTACTGAGAAACATCGGTTTACCAAGACTCGCGATTCTCATCTGAAGTGGGGAATTATTTAGATCACCCGAAGCGATTTTGTAAGCAGACAAATCAATCTCAGCAAGAAAATCAACACTCGAGTAATCAAAGGGTGTAGATATAAAAGCAACATTTAATTC
>CEUZ01010628.1_pt1 | contig 47405 bp, 43 predicted proteins | sample 361511 | NCBI WGS metagenome assembly CEUZ01 (sample SAMEA2622822, study PRJEB7988) | marine metagenome | biome: marine biome (ENVO:00000447); feature: surface water layer (ENVO:00002042); material: "saline water (ENVO:00002010), including plankton (ENVO:xxxxxxxx)" | depth 5 m
AGCGGCCTGCAAAGCCGTCAACGCCGGTTCGATTCCGACCTTAGCCTCAAAATATTTCTTATTACGGTTAACCATGTTAGATTAATTAATATAATAGTATTTAATTTTTATGAAAAAGATAATAATTTTTGGTAGCGGAGATCATTCAAAAGTAATTTTATCAGAAATAATTCAAATCAAAGATTATGAAGTTCTGGGATTTATTGATGAGTATAAGGCTAAAGACTCAATTATTGAAACATTTGATTCTAAAGAATATAAAGTTTTGGGAAAAATTAATGATCTACAAAATATATTTGATCATGAAACATATGGAATAATAGGAATTGGTTTAAATTATTTAAGATTACAAGTTTGTGAACAGATTTCACGAATATATACTGATATGAAATGGGCAACAATTATATCTTCAAATAGTACAATTAATGGATCTGTAAAAATAGGAGAAGGAACTATTATACTTTCTGGCTCAATAATTAATACAGGAACATTAATTGGCAAACATTGTATTATTAATACAAAATCTTCAATAGATCATGACAATAAAATAAATGATTATGTTAGTACAGGCCCAGGTGTCATTACTGGTGGAAATGTGACTATTGGTAAATGTAGCCATTTAGGAATTAGATCAACCATTAATCAACAAATTAATATTGGCAATGATACAGTAGTAGGAGCAAACTCATTATGTATCAAAAATTGCGATAGTAATTCTGTATACTATGGATCACCAGCAAAAAAAATAAAAACTAGAAAAATTGATGAAAATTACTTGTAATACAAATGAATATGACTTAAAAGAACATTTATGTTATCTTTATTTAGGGTTATAAGGGCAAATTACAACATTAGTTAAAATGAATCTAGATATTAGTATTTGTTCGCCCGGGTGGCGGAATTGGTAGACGCAAGGGACTTAAAATCCCTCGAGAGCAATCTCGTGCCGGTTCGACTCCGGCCCTGGGCATAAAAAAATGAAAAAATTATTTTTATTGATTATATTCTTGTCGGGTTGTGCAAAATCAATTATACCTTTGCCTGAAACAGTTATTCCTGGAATCAATCCTAACCCATCACCGTCAGCAGACTATGGTTCATATCCTGCTAACTATCAAAAAATACTAAAAGATTTTCTTAAAGCAAATATCAAACAACCTGAAGATGCGAAACTTGAATTTGTTAATAAACCTAGAAAAATTGCTCTAGATCATTTAGGTGATGATTATTATGGATATAGAATTTGTCTTTCAATTAATCAAAAAAACCCTAAATCAATATACACTGGATACAAAAACCATTTCTTTCTTATCTATAATGATAAAATAATCCTACATTTATTTGATTCTGGTTTATTAAAAATACCTTTTGAGCTATGTGTGCATCGTACAGAAGATAGAACAATATTTATTGATGATATACCTGATCTTCCAGTACCAGAGATTACTCCAGAAGTTACTATTGAAGAAATGGATGATCCAAGTTTGATTAATAAAGTTCCTAGAAAAGAACAAGATAAATCATATACACAAGATATATATATTTTATGCAACATTAATAATAAAGAATTTACATATGTATTTAATCAATCAAAAAATATGTTCAATGAATCTATTGGAATTGATACAGTACCTTTCGAAACTGTAGAATTTTCGAAGACACATATATTAGGCAAAATAGATGATAAAGAAATATTAATAAATAGAGTTTCAGGTTCTATATATTACACTGATAATCAGTCATCTAACATCAAAGGTCAATGTGAGCTTCTTGATAATAAGAAATTTTAGACTAACTAATACAACAAGTTGAAGATTTTTAGAATTCAGATTATAGTAGATAAATATCTCAAAAAAGGGGAATTATGAAAAGTGATATTGAAATAGCCCAAGCTTCTAAACTTGATAAGATAACTTCTATTGCCAAGAAATTAGATATTCCTGAGAGTTCTCTTGAACCTTTTGGTCATTATAAAGCTAAAATTTCAATGGATTATATAAATTCACTTTCTGATAGACCTGATGGTAAATTAATTTTAGTAACTGCTATAAGTCCTACACCTGCTGGTGAAGGAAAAACCACTACCTCTGTTGGACTTGGTGACGCACTAAATTATATAGGTAAAAAAGCATTGGTAACTATTAGAGAACCATCCCTAGGACCTGTTTTTGGAATGAAGGGAGGTGCTGCTGGTGGAGGAATGGCACAGGTTGTCCCAATGGAAGATATTAATTTACATTTCACTGGTGATTTTAATGCCATACAGCTTGCTAACAATCTACTTGCGGCAATGTTAGATAATCACATACATCATGGGAATCAACTTCAAATAGATTTAAGAAGAGTGACATGGAAAAGAGTATTAGATATGAATGATCGTGCACTAAGGAATACAGTTTGTTCATTAGGCTCGGTAGGCAATGGTTTTCCTCGAGAGGATGGTTTTGATATTGTTGTAGCATCAGAAATAATGGCAATTTTTTGTTTAGCTACATCTTTAAACGACTTAAAAGAAAAATTAGGTAAAATAGTAGTTGCGTACACAAGAAAAAAAGAACCTATATTAGCAAAACAACTTAATGCTCATGGAGCAATGACAGTACTACTTAAAAATGCTGTGATGCCAAATCTTGTTCAAACATTGGAGAATAATCCTGCAATGATTCATGGAGGTCCATTTGCTAATATTGCACATGGATGTAACTCTGTGATAGCTACTAAATCGTCTTTAAAGCTTGCCGACTATGTTGTAACAGAAGCTGGCTTTGGAGCAGATTTAGGCGCTGAAAAATTTTTAGATATCAAATGCAGAAAAGCTAATTTAACACCATCTGTAGTTGTGCTTGTAGCTACAATTAGGGCGCTTAAATATCATGGTGGCTGTGATCTGGAAAATCTAAATAAAGAAAGTTGTGAGTATCTAAAAAAAGGTCTCGTAAATCTTGAACGACATGTTAATAATTTAAAAAATCACTATGGCCTGCCTGTTGTTGTTGGTATAAATGGTTTTACATTCGATACAGACAAGGAAAGAGAAATATTGAAACAGAAATCAACAGAATTAGGCGTGCCAATAATATCTTCGACACACTGGGCAGACGGAGGAAAAGGGGCAAAAGAATTAGCAGAGACTGTAGTTGATACAATTGATAATGCTAAAAATAATTTTAAACTTTTATATGAAGACGAAATGGATTTATGGTCAAAGATGGAGACAGTTGCAACTAAAATATACGGTGCTTCAGGTATTTCAGCATCATCTGCGATAAAAAAACAAATTGAAGAGCTACAAAAATCGGGATATGGTTCGTACCCAGTTTGTGTTGCTAAAACACAATATTCTTTCTCAACCGATCCTTCGCTTAGAGGTGCACCAACTGATCATATAATACCAATAAGAGAAGTAAGACTTGCAGCCGGTGCAGAATTTATAGTAATGGTATGTGGCGACATCATGACTATGCCTGGCTTGCCAAAAACACCTGCAGCTGAAAAAATTGATTTAGATGATAATGGCAATATAATAGGATTGTTCTAACCTTGTCTGACAATCATTCTTTTTTATTTGAAAAAAAAATATATCTATTTTTATTTTCTTTGATCTTATTAACTATTTCTACTTTAGGGCCTCCAAACATACAAGTTCTTAATTTATTATATTCATTTAATGTTAGTGAAGCAGTAAAATTATTCAATGAATCTGATTCTTTTTTTAGAATGCCAAACACAAAGATTAGATTTACTTTGTATATAATTTCCACAATATTGTTTGTGATTTTTCTTTTTTTACCATCTACATTATCAAAGAGTTTTATAAATGATAAATTTGCAAGATTTCTAATTTATTTATTTCTATTATTTATTCTAGTTTCAGACTACATATATAATATATCTGCAATAATTTTAATATTATATTCAGTCTATTATTTAATATTCTATTCTTCTAAATCATTCACACAAAAAGAAATATTTTTTATTTTTGCGTACTTTTTTTTATATTTTTTACCTTTCATTCATTCTCTTTATTATCATACATCTTTACCAGAAGTCGATAATTATCTTCGCTTTTTATTTGCAATACCTTTATATATTTTAATTAGAGAAATTAATTTAAATACACTAGAATTTATTAATATCATATTTATATCATCTATTTTAATTGGAATAACTGCATTATACTTTTTAAGCACTGAAGAACTATCAAGAATGAGAGGTTATACAAGCTCAGCAACAATATTTGGCAATATATCTTTTTTATTTTCAATAATGTCATTTATTAGTATTAAATATTATTTAAACCATAATAAAAATTATTTTATCCCTATCTTGTCTGTAATATTACCTTTTATTGCGTGGTCTTTAACATCATCCAGAGGACCACTTATAGCATTACTAATTATTTTTATAATTTATTTATTTAGATTTTTTAAAGCTGATTTAAGATCGTCTATATCAAAAATTTCATTATTATTAATATCATTTGCATTTGTTATCATTGCTTTTTCTGATATACCCAATCGGTTGTCACAAGCATATTATTCAACTTATAATTTTATGATAGATAAAGATAATCATAATTGGCGTCAAAAAGATAGTTTGATACCTCGTTACATAATATGGCAAGGATCGATGATTATGATCAAAAACAACCCTGTAATTGGCATTGGGCTTAATAATTTCAATACAGAATTACATAATTTAATGAAAGATAATTCTATCAAACCTTTAAAACGGGACTTAAAAAACCCAACCGCAGGGATGAATCATGCTCATAATCAATATTTGGATATTTTTGCAAAAACTGGTATTTTTGGATTTCTAAGCCTATTATTTTTTTTAATCATGAATATATATCATTTTAGAGATGGAATGCGTTATGAAGATGATGATTGTATATATTTTTCAACAATTGGACTGGTAGTTATGATAATTTACATATCATATATGTTTACTCATACAATATTAGCCCATCAACAATCTACTTTATTCATGATATTGTTATTGATAATACTTTCAGGAACGTTAACTAGTAAAATAAATAATAAATAAATGATATGAAAATTACAGTAATTGGAATTGGATATGTTGGATTAGTTACAGGAACTTGCTTATCAGAGATAGGTCATAATGTTATTTGTCTAGATATAGATAAAAAAAAGATAGAAAAACTAAAAAAAGGTAAACTCTCGATCTATGAACATGGCTTACAAGATTTAGTTGAATCAAATATAAAAGAAAAAAGATTAAAATTCACTTGTAGTTATGAAAAAGCTGTAAATCATTCTGATATTATATTTTTAGCAGTAGATACACCATCAGACAAAAATGGTGATACAGATTTAAAAAGTATTAAAAAATCTTGTATTGAAATATCAAAATATATGAATACATCGAAAATCATAGTTGAAAAATCCACTGTACCTGTTGGAACAAATACATTATTAAAAAAAACCATTACAAACAATTTAAAGAAGCTAAACAAAGATATTTATTTCTCTATTGTCTCTAATCCAGAATTTTTAAAAGAAGGGAGTGCGGTTAATGATTTCATGAAACCAGATCGTATTATTATTGGAATTGATGATAATAACTTAAAACCTATATTCGATGAGATATATTCTGCTTTCAATAGAAAATTTAATAAAATTCAATATATGGATGTAAACTCAGCAGAATTAACCAAATATGCTTCTAATGCAATGTTAGCAACTAAAATAAGTTTTATTAATGAATTGGCAATAATTTCTGATAAATATGGAGTAGATATTGAAAATGTTAGAAAAGGAATGGGTGCTGATAAACGAATTGGAACTGAGTTTTTATATCCAGGTTGTGGTTATGGGGGATCTTGTTTTCCTAAAGACATTAACTCATTGATTTACAGTGCTAAGAAAAAATCTTACAATGCTTCATTATTAAAATCTGTAAATACTATTAATGAAAATCAAAAAAATTATTTGTTTCTTAAAATTAATAAATATTTTAATACGAACATCAAAAATAAAGTTTTTACTATATGGGGGTTATCTTTTAAGCCAAACACAGATGATACTCGTTGTGCCCCCAGTCTTGCTATTATAAATTCTATTTTAAAAAATGGTGGAGTAGTTAAAGCCTACGATCCCGTTGCTACAATTATACCTACAATAAAAAATAAAAATTATACTGAATGCAATACAGCTACAAAAGCATTAAAAAACTCTGATGCTCTTGTAATATGTACCGAGTGGAAAGAATTTTGGTCTATTGATATTGATGTATTTAAAAGAAATATGAATGATGCTGTAATATTTGATGGTAGAAACATTTACAATCCAAAAAAGATGGAAAAACATAATATAACTTATTTCGGTGTAGGTCGGGGCAGAAGAATAGACTTGAATATACCTTGATATTTCAGTAATTATTATATATTCTTATGTTCATGGGGTGAACATATGTGGATAGTGGCTAAAACCAAGCCGAAGCAAGAAAATAAGGCAGAAAAAAACCTTATGAATCAAGGATATAAGACATACCTGCCACTTCTTGAAATAAAAAAATTTATTAATAATAAGTGGATTATGCAAAAAGAAGTATTATTTGCTAGCTATATATTCATTGATCTAGAAAATACAAGCAAACTACATAAAATTAACTATACATATGGTATTTCTAGACTCTTAATTAGCGCAGAATCTGGGGCTCCATATCTTATAAATCCTACCATTATTAATCAAATTCGTACCAACTTAAACCTATATAATCCTTTAAATATCAATAGTTTAAAAAAAGGTGATAATGTTGTTGTAACTAAAGGTAAATTGTCATCATTAAAAGGAATATTTTTAGAAAAATGTAGCAAATATAGATCTAAGTTATTACTGCAATTCCTTAATAATCAACGAATTGTTGTTGTTGATAGTCAATATTTACAACGATTATATGCATAATTTCTAGTATATTTCTTGCTTATCTTCAATTATTAACTTAAAATCATATGTTCAACGCATGAACATATAAATCCTGCCGGCGGTAGCGTTGTAAATCAAAAATAAATGTCTGAAATAAGCATTGTAATACCTTTTTATAATGAGTCTGATTCTATTACTAAAACATTAGACTCATTGAACAAACAAACTTATCAGCCTGATGAAGTGATATTAGTTGATTCGGGATCGGATGATAATACGTGTAATCTTATAAATAAATGGATTGAAGATAATCAGACTAATAAGTTTAAAATTATTTATTCAGGGAAGATGTCACCAAGCTCGTCAATTAATCTTGGAGTAAGAAATGCCAAAAATAATTTAATTGGATATTTAGATTGTGGTTTGTTCGTTCCAAATAATTGGATTGAATCAAACGTCAAAATTATAAAACAATCCAATTGCGATATGGTTTCGGTAATGATATATACAAAAGGTCAAAATTATATAGATAAATCATTAGTAGCTCAATCATATGGTTATAAAAACAAAACAGCATGTTTAACGGGTTCTATAATTAAAAAAAGTATTATAAAAAAATTAAATTATTTTTTAGAAAATTGTCGGGCTAGTTATGATATTGATTTTATAAATAAATTCAAAAAAAATAATTATACAAGAGAAGTAAACACAAAAATAATATTAAACTATTATGATATAAATTTTTCATCAAATTACCATGAAGCAATACAAAAAGTTTTCAGGTATTCTAAAAATGCTTGGTTAGCTTATGGAGATCTAAAACCAATAAGTTATATTTTATTGACAGTATTTATTATTATTATCCCTTATAACTATTACTATAATATAATCTTATTTTATTTTATTTTACGTGGTTATATAACTCCATATTTAAAGTCAAAAAATTTAGAATTATTTCAAGAAATACCATTATTAGCCTTACTTCCTTTATCTGGATTTATTTTTGATATAAGCAGACTCGCAGGATATATATATTCATTACCATCTAGTATTATAAATGACAAACAAAATTAAAAAAATTTTATTATATATTAATGATAAATTTAGAACACTTTTTATCTCCTTTCTTAGTGATAAAAATAAGTTTAAATTTATTTATAAAAATAAATATTGGCAAAATATTGAAAACGGCTCTTTATCTGGTTCTGGTTCAAATGAAGATACAACTAAAAATCTAATTAAAGAATTATCTACATTTGTTAAAGATAAAGAAATTAAAACGATTTTAGATATTCCGTGTGGTGATTGGAGATGGATATCAAAAATAAATTTAGACGGCAAAAGATATATTGGGGCTGACATTGTGCCAGACTTAATTACAGAAAACACAAAAAAATATACAAATGATAATGTTAAATTTAAATGTTTAGATTTAAAGACAGACATTTTACCTAATAGCGATCTTATCATAGTCAGAGATCTTCTGTTTCATTTAACCATCCAAGATATAGAAAAATGCTTAAAAAACATTTTTAAACATAATTTTAAATTTATTGCTATAACAAACCATAATACAGATTTATCTAATCAAAACACTTATGTAGGTGATAGATGGAGACCGATTAATTTATTAAAATCTCCATTTAACTTACCCGAACCTAACTATAAATTATCTGATTATAGTACTAATAACCCACATGATATAAATAAAGTTTTAGCTATATGGGATAAAGATAGTTTTATTTTTTAAAATTATGACAGATAACAACAAAAATAATGATAAAGATTTAGAAGTATTAAGGTACCTCGAAAATCAAGAAAAGATCAGTCAAAGAGAATTATCGGCTAATTTAGGTATAAGCCTAGGTAAAGTAAATTTTATTTTAAAAGCACTTGTAGAAAAAGGAAATGTAAAAGCCAGAAATTTTATAAATAACAAAAACAAAAGAGCGTACGCTTACTATTTGACACCCAAAGGAATTGAAGAAAAAACAAGACTGACTATAAATTTTTTCAAAAGAAAGATGCAAGAATATGATGATATAAAAAAAGAATTAAAACAATTAGAAGATGAAATAAATAAAAATAAAAAAGAAAATGAATAATATTTTATTTGAAAAACTAGTTAAAGATATTAAATCTTGTTCTTGCCATAATAAAAAGGATTATTATGTACACGAACCAATTGGAATGCAAAATTGCAAAAAAGATGTAATAGACTGTATTCAATCAACATATGTATCTACATCGGGAAAGTATTTAGATAAATTTAAAAATGAAATAAAAAAATTAACAAAATCTAATTATGTTGTTCTTACAAATACAGGAACATCTGCGCTATTTATGTCTTTAAAAATGATAGATATAAAAAATACAGAAATATTAATACCTTCAATGACATTTGTGGCAACTACAAATGTCGTTAAATACTTAGATGGTATTCCTCATTTTATAGATTGTGAAAAAAAACATCCAACCATAGATCTTATGAAACTTAAAAATTATTTATCTGACCATTGTTATATGAAAAGTAAAAAATGTATTAACAAAAAAACTAATAAACATATAAAAGGACTTATTGCTGTACATGCCTTTGGGTATCCAGTTGATATTCCTAATCTAAAAAAATTATGCTCTAAATATAATATAGAAATTATTGAGGATGGAGCAGGAGCTTTAGGTAGCTATATTAATAATAAACATATCGGTACTTTTAACAATTTTGGAATATTAAGTTTTAATGGTAATAAAATTGTAACAACAGGAATGGGTGGAGCTATCCTTATAAAATACAAAAAAGATTATTTAAAAATTAATCATTTAATAAATGTTGCTAAAAAACCACATGATTGGAAACTTGAACATAATGACATTGGTTACAATTTTAAAATGTCAAATATAAATGCATCATTAGGATATCGGCAATTAAAAAATATTAAAAAAACTTTAAAAAGAAAAAGAAATCTCCACAATACTTATCTAAAGAAATTTATTAAATATAAATTTCTAGATATAATGGTTAAAAATAATGGAAGTGATCCAAATTATTGGTTAAATAATTTAATCATTAATAAACGTGATATAAACATACAAACCTTAATCAAAAAACTTCATAAAAATAAAATTTATGTCAGAGAATTATGGAAACCTCAACATTTACTTCCTATGTTTAAAAACTATCCCAAAATGAATTTATCTAATTCAATTAATTTATGGAAAACTACAATCAGTCTACCGAGTAGCTACATTGAAAAAAACTAAACGTAAAATTTGTGTTATCACATCTAGCAGAGCTGATTATAGTCATCTCTACCCATTAATGTTGGGATTGAAAAAGTCCAAATTACTGACTCTTCAGATTATTGCAACAGGAATGCATCTTCTTAAAAACTATGGATATACTTATAAAGATATTTCGAATGATGGTTTCACTATTAATCAAAAAGTTAATACTAACCAAAAAAATACATCATCAACGAGTATAATTAAATCCATGTCGGTAGAATTAACTGGAATAGAAAAGGCGCTTAAAAGACTGAAACCAGACTTAATTGTTATTTTGGGGGATAGGTATGATATTTTTCCAGCGGCAATAGTGGCACATATTAAACAAATACCTATTTGTCATATTCATGGAGGAGAGGTAACTTCAGGTTCAATTGATGATAGCGTAAGACATTGTTTAACAAAAATATCACATATTCATTTAGTAGCATCTGAAATATTTAAAAAAAGAGTTATTCAATTAGGTGAAGATAAAAACAATGTATTTAATGTAGGTAGTTTGGGTATCCATTCTATCTTGTCGCTACCTAAATTAGCCAAAGTAAATGTATATAAATATTTCAATATCAAATTTAACAAAGATTATTTAGTTATTTCTATTCATCCGGAGACTATTAATGAAAAAAATTTGCTTATGATTAAAAATTTACTCGAAGTATTAAAAAATGATAATAATTATAATTACATTTTTACATCTCCAAATTCAGATACAGGTGCAAATCTTATAGATCAAGAAATTAGAAAATTTGTTAAAAAAAACAAACAAACCTCTTTGTATATCAAGTCGGCTGGTAGAACAATGTTTATTAATTTGTTAAGATTTTCTAAAGGTATAATAGGTAATTCATCTTCAGGACTCATAGAAGCGCCAGCACTGAATATACCTTCTATAAATATTGGTAATAGACAGAAAGGAAGACCATTGTCTTCTACTGTGGATGACATATCATACTCTAAAAAAGAAATAGATTATGCTATAAAAAAGTTAAAACTTTATAAGAAACAAAATAGTCAAGAGATACATTATCAAAATAAAAAACCAATAAATAAGATTTTAAAAATATTTAACAATTTTAATTCTAAAAAAATTTTAAATAAGAAATTTGTTGATAATTTTATTTCATTATGAGAGCACATAAAACATATATAATTGCTGAAATTGGTGTAAACCATAATGGAAGTATCAAGATTGCTAAAAATCTAATTCAGGAAGCAAAAAAATTAGGTGCCAATGCAGTAAAATTTCAAAAATTTATACCTAATTTAATGATTTTAGATAACACTAAAAAAACTAGTTATCAAAATAAGTCAACTAAAACAAAAGAATCACAAAAAGTAATGCTCAATCGTTATGTTTTGTCCGATAAAGATTATATTAATTTGCAAAAAACATGCAAAAAAAATAATATTGATTTTTTATGCACACCATTTGATGATGAAAGTCTATATTTTTTATTAAAAAAATTAAAACTAAAAATAATTAAAATTTCTTCAACTGATTTGACAAATATTCCATTTTTAATAAAAATTGCACAAAGTAATGTCCAAGTATATTTATCAACAGGTATGTCAAATATTGAAGAAGTAGATATTGCTTTATCTGCATTAGTCCATGGTTATAAAAAATTTAAAACTAAATTTAATCCTAAATTACATAAAAACATTTTTAAAAAATATACTAAAATTCTTTCGAAAAAAGTTACTTTAATGCACTGCACATCTCAATATCCTGCACCTACAAACGAGTTAAATTTAAATATACTAGATATGTATAAGTCAAGATATAGTATACCAATAGGCTATTCTGATCATTCTAAAAATTTTTTGACTCCCATAATTGCAGTAGCAAAAAATATTGATATTATTGAAGTACATATTACAATGAGTAATAAACTTACTGGACCAGATCATAAAAGTTCATTGAATATTAAAGACTTTAAAAAATATATAAATTTAATCAAGAAATCAGAAATTATATTAGGCCATTCAAATAAAACAGTTACTTCTTCTGAAATTAATGTTAGAAAATATGCCAGAAAAAGTTTAACAACTACTTGTTCAATTAAAAAAGGAGAGATAATTAAAGAAAAACATTTTTCTGTCAAGAGACCTGGTTATGGTATTTCTCCAATTCATTATTATCAATATATTGGTAAAAAAATTATGGATGATTTAAGTGAAAACAAAATTTTAGTAAAAGAACATTTTGAAAAAAAATAATCTAATAACAAAGCTTACTGGTAAAGTAACTTGTGTTACCGGAGCATCAGGCTATATAGGTAAGGTAATTGCAGAAACATTATGTCAATTAGATTCAAATCTAATATTAGTTGATATAAATTCTAAAAATCTTAACAAATTAAAACTAGATCTTAGTAAAAGATATCACGTTCAAATAGATACATTGTGCATGGATCTTACAAAGAAAAATAATATACACAAGCTAAAATCTTTTATTATGACCAAATATAAACATTTACATATTTTAATAAACTCACTAGGATTTGTTGGAAGTAATAAATTAAAAGGTTGGTCGGTTGATTACGATAAACAAACAGAACATGGATGGAATAAAGCTATTGAAGTAAACTTAACATCTGTTTTTTTTCTAATACAATCTTTACATAAAATAATGAAAAAAACTAAGAATGCATCAATTATAAATATTTCATCTATTTATGGTTCTCATGCGCCAGATTATGATATTTATTCAAATACGAATATAAAAAATCCTGCTGGCTATGCTATTAGTAAAGCAGGATTAAATCATTTAACTAAATGGTTAGCGGTAACACTATCGCCTGAAATAAGAGTTAATACTATTTCACCAGGTGGCATTTTTAGAAAACAAGATCCTGTATTTGTAAAAAAATATATTAAAAAAACACCTCTCAATAGAATGGGAACTGAAAGTGATATCGTAGGAGCAATAATTTTACTATCAACAGATATGTCTTTATACATAACTGGTCAAAATATTGTCGTTGATGGGGGATGGACTCTTAAATAATATAATATGAATTTCAATATTACAAATTCATGTATAATAGAAAAATATATAATTGATGAAGATAATATATTGTGATTGATAATAAAATTCAAATAGGTCCTATTGACACCATCTTTTTATTAGGAGGAGGAAAGATTGTTTCTGAATTAATTCAGAGAATAAATGATGATATGTCAAAAACGATTAAAGTCATATCATCTCCTAGACATTTAAAAGAGATTCATAATGATCAGAGTTTTGCTGATTTTTTGAGTAAAAAAAACATCAATTATCTATCAATAGAATCAATGAATGATTCCAAGCTTAAAAATTTTATTAAACATAATGATAATAATTTTTATTTATCTATAGGTGCTGCTTGGATTTTTAAAAAACAACATATTGATGGACTATTTCATAATAAATTATTAAATTTACACAGCACACGATTACCACAAAATAGAGGCGGTGGCGGATTTAGTTGGCAAATACTAACTAAAAATAGATTTGGATTTTGTACAATTCATATGGTAGATGAAGGTATCGATACCGGTGATATAGTTTTTTGTAATGAATTCCTTTATCCCGCTCATTGCAGAATACCTAGTGATTATGAGAAATTTTATATTCCTAATAATGTTAATAGCATAATGAAGTTTATTTCATTGCATGAAAAAAAAAGTAACACTATTAAACTTATTAAACAAACAGAGTATTTTTCAAGTTATTGGCCTAGATTAAATACTGATTTAAATAGCTGGATAGATTGGTCTATAGATTATAATCATTTAGAAACATTTATTTGTGCATTTGATGACCCATACCTTGGTGCTAAAACATACTTAAATCATAAACCTGTTTATCTAAAAAAATGTATGGTTAATAATCAGGATGGTATTTTTCATAGCTATCAAAGTGGAATAATTTACAGAAAAACTGATAAATGGTTATGTGTTTCAGCCAATGGCGGAGGAATTATTATAGAAGAGGTTACAAATGAAAAAGGGGAAAGTATCTTAGAAGATATTGTTGTAGGAGATAGGTTTGTTACTCCTCATGAAAAAATTAATGAATCAAAATTAAGAGTTAAATATACTTCAACCGGTATAAAGTAGATAAAATATTTAATAAATCCAATAAAAAAAATTATTTTAAATCATAACATCCTATCAATTTCATTTATAACAGGAAATCATCCTAATAATAAAATATTAGAAAACAAGGATGATGTAATTAATATCTATTTTAGATAAAGTTGTATGAAAATTATTAATAAAATATCTAATTATCTTGTTGATAAAAAAACTAAAATCAGTTCAGTAATAGAATTACTACAAAATAATCCTATAAAATTAATTATTGTAGTCTCTAAGAAGAATCAACTAGAAGGAAGTATTACAGATGGTGATGTTAGAAGAGGTTTGCTTAATGGAATAGATATAAATTGCAACTGTGAAAATATAATGAATGCTAAGCCTCGTAGTGTTATTAATAATGATTTTAAAAAAATTGATAAGTTATTTAATGAATATAAAATTAAACATCCAATTATCATAAATGAAAAAAATCAAGTAACAGGTATTGTTGTTAAAAAAGATTACACAAAAATAGAATCACGTTCAAACTATATTGTAATTATGGCAGGTGGTGAAGGGAAACGTTTATTACCGTTAACACTTGAAACACCAAAACCACTTCTAAATATAAATAATAGACCAATTATTGATACTATTATTAGTAGATTTATTAAATATAATTTTAACAATATGTTTATCTCATTAAGATATAAATCAGAAAAATTTATTAAATATTTTTCTGATAATAAAAAATATAATGCAAATATCAAATTCTTAATAGAAAAGAAACCATTAGGTACCGCAGGTTGTCTATCTCTGTTAAATACTAAAGATATTATTGAACCAGTTATTGTCATAAACGGTGATGTTTTATCAGAAATTAATTTCAATCAATTGATAGACTTTCATCTCAAAAACAAAAAAGCTATAACTTTGTGCGTATCTGAGTATATTAATACAATTCCTTTTGGCATTATTAAATTAAATAAAGGAAAAATATCTGAGATACATGAAAAACCAAATAATAAATATTTAATAAATGCAGGTATTTATGTAATTAACCCTGAAGTAATAATAAAAATGAAAAAAAATATAAAAATTGATATGACAGACTTAATTGATACTTACATAGAGAAAAAATTAGTTTCTGTATTTCCTATACATGAACAATGGACGGATATAGGAACCAAAGATGATTATAGCAAGGCAAATAAAAAATAAATGTATAAAGACAAATCTATAATAGCAATTATACCCGCAAGATCTGGTAGTGTTGGATTAAAAAATAAAAATATTCTGAAATTAAAAGATAAACCTTTAGTTTCGTGGCCAATTATGGCTGCAAAAAAATCAGCTTATATAGATTCAATTATAGTTAGTACTGATTCAAAAAAGATTGCTAAAATAGCAAAAAAACATGGAATTGATATACCATTCTTAAGACCAAAAAAACTTTCTGGAAATAAAGCAACTACAATTGAAGTAATAGATCATGTTATTAAGTATTTAAATAACGAATCTATAAGTTGTGATTATATTATAGTTTTAGAACCTACATCTCCATTTACAAATTCTAATGATATTGATAAATGCATAGAGAACTTATATAAGAAGAGAAATAGTTTTGATTCACTGGTAGGTGTTTGTAGAAACGATAAATATCATCCAAATTTTAGTTTGTATACTGATAAAAATAATAAAGTAAAGAATATACAATCATCATTATCCAAGCATACTCGTAGACAAGATTGTACAGAAATTTTATATCCAGATGGTTCAATCTATATAACTACTAAATCATCGTTTATTAAAAATAAAACTTTTTATCATTCAAGAACGTTAGGTTATAAATTTCCAAAATGGAAATCAATAGAGATAGATGATGAAATAGATTTTATAACTGCTCAAAAACTTGCAACTAAGATAAAATATTTAGAAAAAAAATATAATGAATAAAATTAATTTACAAAAACTGTTATCTAATGCAAAAAAGATCATTCCTGGAGGAAATCAACTAATATCTAAAAGAAGCGAAATGTTCTTACCTGGATTATGGCCTAATTTTTATAAAAAAGCTAAAGGATGTTCGATTTGGGATTTAAATAATAATCATTACTATGATTTTTGTGGTATGGGAGTTACAAGTTGTGTTTTAGGTTATTCAGATAATGAAATTAATCAACAAATAGTCAAAGCTATAAAAAATGGTTCTATGTCCACATTAAACTCTTACGAAGAATATGAATTAGCTAAAAAACTAATTAATATTCATCCATGGAGTTCGATGGTTAAATTTACTAGATCTGGAGGTGAAGCATGTTCAGTAGCAATACGAATTGCTAGAGCATATTCCGGAAAAGATAAAATTGCTATTTGTGGCTATCACGGTTGGCATGATTGGTATTTATCTTTAAATCTGAAAAATAAAAATAATTTAGATAAACAACTACTACCAGGTTTGAAAACTATTGGAGTTCCAAAGTCTTTGTCAAAAACAACAGTTCCATTTTCTTTTAATGATAAAAAATCATTTGACAAGATAATTAATAAAAAGATAGGTGTAATTATAATGGAACCTATGAGAGACAAATTACCAGATTTAGATTTTTTAAGACATGTTCGCTCAACAGCTAAAAAGATAAATGCAGTACTTATATTTGATGAAATAACATCAGGATTCCATGATAATTATGGTGGCATTCATTTAAAATTTGGAATTAATCCAGATATTGTAATTTTTGGCAAAGCATTAGGTAATGGGCATCCTATATCAGCAATTGTCGGTAAAAAAAACATAATGAATAGATCCCAAGATACATTTATTAGTTCTACAATGTGGACAGAAAGAGTTGGCTTTGTTGCTGGTATTGCAACATTAAATAAAATGAAAAAAATTAATGTTCAAATAAAAAATATAAATAAAGGTAATTATTTAAGAATGAAATTATATAAAGTAGCAAAAAAATATAATATTAATATATCAATTTGCGGACTTGAATCGATACCAATATTGAAGTTTTTACATAAAGATTCAGATAGATTAATGACATATTATACCCAAGAAATGTTAAAAGTAGGTTACTTAGCTGGATCACAAATAGTTATGTCTTCATCACATACACAATCTATAATTAATCAATATATTAAAGCTGCAGATGAAGTATTTAAAAGTATATCCAAATATATAAGCAGTAATAAAAAAGTTCCACTTAAAGGGGCTGTTAAACATAACACTTTTAAGAGATTGACAACGTAATTGTTTGTATATACTATATTTTACTATCAATAATTTAAAATGACACAAGATATTAATTTAACAAATTTTATTAATACACTTAAAGAAAAAAAAAGAGTTGCACAAATTATTGTCGTAGCATCTTTAGTTCTTTCTATAATTTATTCACTAACAGCTCAAAAATTATATAAGTCTAGTATATACGTTATACCCCCACAATCTAAATATGTAAATATGCTTAACGTATTCGATGATGATGGCAAATTACTTATAAACAGAGAAATTCGAGTAAAAGATGTTTATAAAGTATTTGTATTAAATGCACAATCACGAAAACATCAAAGAAACTTTTTTTTTAAAAATGAATTGTATAAACATTTTAGTGAATCTAATCAAGAAATATCATTTGAAGAAAATTTTCACAAAAAATTAAAGTTTGTTATAGACTCTGGTGTTATGTCAAGAGAAATCAGAGATGAACAGTTCTTAACAATTTCTTTTATACATACAGACCCTAAAATAGCAGCAAAGTGGTTAAATGAATATGTAGATATGTCAAATAAATTAACTTCAAAAGAATTGGCTGATAGTATTAATGAGTTAATTCAAAACACTAAAAATCAACTAGTTGGACAAGCTTTGAGTAAAAGAAATTTAGCTAAAAAAACTATGGAAGACAGAATTATTCAACTAGAAGAAGCATTAAAGATAGCAAATCAATTAAATATCACAGAAAGATCAAGTGCAAGCTCTAATCAACAAAGTGTAATTTTATCTGATGGAGAGAATTTGGTTGCTGAAGATCCTTTATATTTAATTGGCTCAAAAGCACTTATGGTTGAAATTGATGCAATAAAGAATAGAAAATCTGCAGAATCTTTTATACCAGGATTAAGAAGAATTGAACAAAGAATTCAATCGCTTGATTCTATTATTGTAGATGGAAATTTAATAAAATCAGCTGAAATTGATCAGAAAGCTATAGCACCATCAAATAGATTTGCGCCTAAAAGAAAACTGATTGTTTTGTTGGGTACTAGTTTCGGTGTTTTCTTAGCATTCATATATCTTTTAATTTCAGCTTTTATATCAAGAAAAATATAATTCTTTCATTTTTATCATATCTGAAATTTATTCATTAATTAATAAATGAATTACAAAAATATTCATATAAATAGAATTTTTAAAATTCTAGATAATAAAGATCAAATATATTTAATATTTATTTTTGTTCTAGCATTTTTATCAGGACTATTAGAAATAGCAGGTATTGCGTCTATAATCCCTTTCATAGGTATAATTTCAGATCCTCAATATCTTGATAATAAAGAATATTTAACAAATATTACAAACTACCTAGGCTATGATTATAATGATGCAAGAATATTTTTTGGTGTGCTGAGTATCGTATTATTTATTTCAATAAACCTATACAATATATTTTATAATTGGAAAACAGTTATGTTTACTGCATATTTAGAATCCAAGATGTCTGCAATTGTATTAAAGAAATATCTTGATCAATCTTATAGCTTTTTTGTTAATTCTAATCCATCAGTATTAATGAAAAATGTATTAGATGAATCTTCACAGCTCTGTACTGGCTTTATATATCCATATATTGAGATCATTGCTAGAATAATGATATTAACACTAATTTCAATACTACTTATTAATGTAAATTATAAATTATTCATTGGGTCAACATTATTAATCTCAATTATTTATTTATTAATTTATAGATTTTTAAAGAATACAATGAGCGATTATGGTAAAAAGAAAATAATTCTAAATAGTTTAAGGTTTAAAACAGTAAAAGAAGTTTTTGATAATTTAAAAGATGTAAAATTTTATTCTATTGAAGACTATTATACTAAAATGTTTTCAAAATCAGCTAGTGATTTTTCTCTTAATGCAGGACGTGCAGCTATTTATCAAACAATACCCAGGTATATTATAGAAATAATTCTATTTGGTGGTATTTTCTTATCAATTATTTATTTACTATCTACTAATAGTACTTTGGTTTCATATTTACCTACCATCAGCGTCTTTATATTAGCAGCATATAGATCAATCCCTATGTTACAAAACATATTTGTTAATCTTACTAACGTAAAACTCAATTATCCAGTTTTAAAAATTGTAGAAGATGCAATCAATCTTGATCAGAAAAAACCAATAATTAATAAAACTATACCTTTATTACAGGACTCTATAAGATTTGAGAATATTACTTTTGGTTATAAGGATAATAACAATATTATTGATTCATTATCTTTTAAAATACAAAAAGGTGAAATGACTTCAATTATAGGTACTACCGGAATTGGTAAAACTACTTTGATTGATATTTTTTTAGGATTTTATAATCAAAAAAATGGGTACATTAAGATTGATGATAACATTGTAACAGATGAAAATAGAGCAAATATGCTTAAATCTATAGGTTATGTATCACAAACAACATCTTTGCAACAAAAGAGTATAGTTGAAAATATTGCTGTAGGAATTGATGCTAAATACATTGACTATGATCGCATTAAAAAAGTATCAAGAATAGTTGAATTAGATGAACTCATAAAACAGTTAGATGATAGTTATGAAACTGATATTGGAGAAAAAGGAGTAAAAATTAGTGGCGGTCAAAGACAGAAAATTGGAATAGCACGAGCACTTTATTTACAACCTTCAATTCTTATATTAGATGAATCAACCAACGCTCTTGATACAGTTAGTGAAAGTAGAATTATTAAAAATATTAAAAAATTTAATAAAGATATAACAATTATTATGATTACACATAGGATATCTGCATTAAAATTATCTGATACAATACTTATGCTAAAAAATAATAAAATGTTTAATTTAAAACTCTCTAATAAGAAAAATTTAAATAAAATTGATAGAATTATTAATGACTATGACGAGAGAAATAAATGTTAACTAAAAATCTAAAAAATAAAAATATTTTAATAACTGGCGCCGATGGTTTTATTGGATCACACTTAACTGAAGCATTATTTAAATTTAATTGTAATCTTAGAGTTATGACAATGTACAACTCATTTAATACATGGGGTTGGTTAGATACAATCGATAAGAAAGTTTTAAAAAATATAGAAGTTATATCTGGGGATATACGAGATAAAAAGTTTGTTAATAATGCATGTAAAAATATTGATTATATTTTTCATTTAGCATCATTAATCGCAATTCCACATTCATATAATTCACCATATGCATATTTAGAAACTAATGCATTAGGAACACTAAATTTAGTTGAATCAAGTTTAGAAAATAATATTAAAAAAATAATACACACATCAACAAGTGAAGTATATGGAGAGTCATCTAAAATTCCAATAAATGAGTCAGAATTAATCAAAGCGAAATCTCCTTATTCAGCAATGAAAATAGCTGCTGATCAAATAGCCTATTCTTATTTTAGTACTTATAATTTACCTGTAACTATTCTTCGCCCATTCAATACATTTGGCCCTAGACAATCATGTAGAGCTATAATACCTACAATAATTACACAATTATTAAATACAAAAAATAAAATTAAATTAGGATCATTATATCCTACAAGAGATTTTTTATATGTAACTGACACAGTAGACGGATTTATCAAAAGTTTGTTATCAGAAAAAAATATAGGTGAAATTATTAATATTGGCTCAGGATATGAAATTTCTATTGGTAATTTAGTACAAATGATTCAAAAGATTATGAAAACTAAATTTTTAGTTACCACTGATAAGGATAGAATTCGACCTAAACCTGGAGAAGTGTTTAGATTAAAAGCAGATATTAAGAAAGCTAAAAAACTATTAAACTGGAAACCAAAATACACAGGGAAAGATGGTCTCCAAAAATCATTGTTAATTACTATTAAATGGTTTAAAGATAACAAACATTTATATAAGGATGATTTATATAATCAATAGGAAGTATGTTACATCAAAACAATAAAATTACAATTCAACCAAAATTTGATTACAAATTATTATTTAAAAATTTTTTAAAATATAATAAATATTTATCTAAAAAATATCTTTTTTCCTCAGGAAGAATGTCATTGTATTATGGAATTAGTAGTTTGCAAAAACGTCTAAATATAAAAAAGGTATTATTACCGAGTTTAATTTGCGAAGAAATAATACCTGTATTCAAAATGTTAGGAATTGAAATTATATATTATCAACTTAATGAAAATCTTGAAATTGATTATAATTATATTGAAAAATGTGTAAAAGAAGATAATTATTTTGTATTTATTATTAATTATTTTGGATATCCATCAAATTGGAAGAAAATTTTAGAATTAAAGAGTAAATATGGTTTTATGATAATTGAAGATAATGCACATTCTTTATATGGAAAATATAATGAAAAGAAACTTGGACTATTTGGCGATATATCATTTACAAGTTTTAGAAAAATTCTACCATTATTAACTGGATCTGAACTTAAAATTAATATAAAACATGAACGAATAGTATTAAATAAATTAACTAAATTTCCATCAAAAGATGAATTTATTTACTTATTTCGAAATTTTAAACCATCATTTTTAAACCCTAATATCAAAAAAAATAACTATACCGATAAAATAGATATTGAAAAGTGTCAAATGGATTATTTATCATATAAAATCTACACTAACAATGTTTTTGATGAGTTGTATATTGAATCAATAAGATATAAAAATTTTTTATACTGGAAAAACTTTTTAATTAATTCAGATCTTAAGTATTTTAATTTTATAAAAAATAAATTTTGTCCATATGTTTTTCCATGTATTGCTCCAACTCAACAAGAGAAAGAATATTGGATTAATTGGGGAACTAAAAATAATATTAGTATAATAAATTGGCCAAAACTACCAAACTCTGAAAATTATTACATTGATAATAATCAATTAAAAAATATCATATTTTTCCCAGTTAATCATCATAATGATATTTCATTAAACACTAATTACTATGCTTATAATTAAGAATTACCAGATAAATTATTTAAATTATTTAATAATAACCATCTTTTTTATAACATTTGGTATTCTATTTAAAAGCATTGGTTTGAAAATTCCATTTGTATTGTTACAATTTGGATTACTTGTTATTGCACTCTTATATTCTATTGTTTGTTTGTCATGCACAAAGATAGAAAACAATAATGTCTTAATATTTTATCTTTTTATTTTATACATATTTATTTATAACTTTTTATATGTATTTATCCGTTATAACGAAGTTGACAGTTCATTTTTTGATGTTTTATATTATGCTTTGAGTGAATTTAGACTTTCAACAATAGGTTATTTTTTTCCATTAATATTTATACCACTTATTAATCATAATCTTGAAAAACTAGAGAATTCATTATTTATTATTATTAAAATAATTGTAATTTATACATTATTAGAACAATTTATATCTTTGATTGGTTTTAGAAGTTTTTTTGAAAGTTTTTATATGAATGCCGGTATTATTCATAGTAATCAAATTGGAATGAAAAGTGGATTGGGATTATATAGAATTTGGGGATTAATTGGAACTCCATCACTCTTAGGGCTTTTTCATGTAATTACTTTATCTTATTTTTTATACAAAAAAGATAGTACATGGGTACTATTAAGTATTCTTGCAGTAATCATGAGTACATCAAGAAGTGCATACCTGGCGTTATTAATTGTATTTTTTCTATATCTACTTATAAATCGTAAATATTTTATGCTTACAGTTATATTTGTTTCGTTATCATTATTATTATTTTCAATGTTTGAATATGTTCATTATTTAGAAGATAAGAATTCAATGGAACATATAGGATTACAAAAATTTATTTGGGGTATTGAAGGATATTTTTTACTATTATTTAAAGAGATAGATTATATAGGTACAGATGCTTCAATTTATGTAGAATTACAACGTGGTGATCTGATAATGCTTATAGATTATTTTTCAAACAATCCAATGGAAATTCTTTTTGGTAAAGGAATAACATATATGTTTATTCATTCAAATATTCTAAATTTAACACCTTTTTCACAACACGTTCCCATTGGTGGAGATTATTATATTTTGACTTTTTTTGAACAATACGGAATAGTTGGATTGATATTATTAATATCTACTTATATTATTTTTCCTTTCATTAATCTGATAAAAAGCAAAAATTATCTAAATTTTATTCCTATTATGTTTTTTGTTAGTTTGATGCATTATCCACCCCAACATGTTAAAATCTTAATGATATTTGTTGGATATGCTGTTTGGAAAATATATTTTTTAAAGAATGATCAAGATAAAGAATATACATAAATTATTACACTATAGATAATAATAAAATATGATTTAGATAATTAAAGAGACTAATGCAAAATTTTTTAATTCAATTACCTAGAAACTTAAAAAGATTATTACTTATATCAATCGATGTAATAAGTATATGGATTGCATTCTGGCTTGCATTGATGATTCGTTTAGATGACTTTTTTTGGATTAAAGATGGATATACGTTAACTAAGGCATCTCCTGATCAACTATATAATACTTTTTTGATAATTACATCGGTAACAATTCCAATATTAATTTTATTTAGACTGTATAGATCAATCACTAGATATATATCTATAGAAACGTATATAAAAATATTGCAAGCAACCTTGATTTCTGTACTAATCTCAACTTTGATTATATATTACATAAATCATCCTATACCAAAATCAGCTTTACTATTGTATTTTATTATATTAACAGTATTTATGTTCATTAGTAGATTTATGGCAAAAAGTTATTTATTATCTAGAACAAAACTTTTTAGAAAGAAAATATTAATATTTGGTCTGGATCAACCATCAATACATCTAGCAAATATTTTGAAAAATGATCATGAAGTTAAACCGGTTGGTTTTATAAGTAATAACAATATTGATAAAAAAACAACTGTTTCAGAATTACCTGTTTACATGAGTTACGATATTGAAAATATTGTCAAAAAGAAAAACATACATGAAATATTAATTATACCAACCGAATCACCAACAGAACTTAGTAATATTATAAATTCATTAGAGTCATGTGAAGCGAAATTAAGAAAAGTTCCTAATATAAACCTAGTAGCAAAGGGAAATATAAAAATTAATGACTTTAAGAAAATAGATATAGAAGATTTACTGGGAAGAGATTCTGTTAAACCAGATCCGTATTTATTAAAATCATGTGTTGAAAAAAAAATTGTCATGATAACAGGAGCAGGTGGATCTATAGGTTCTGAATTATCGCGTCAAATTATAAATCTTAAACCTAAAAAAATAATTTTAGTAGAGTTATCTGAATTCTTTTTATATGAAATAGATAATGAATTAAATGATATTAATAAAAAAGAAAATATGGATGTTACCATCAAATCTTATCTTGGCTCTGTAACAGATCAAGATTTTGTACAATCAATTTTTGAATACGATAATATAGATACCGTTTATCATGCCGCTGCGTATAAACATGTTCCATTGGTAGAACATAATCCAATTTCAGCAATAAAAACTAATATAATCGGAACCAATATTCTTGCTCAACACGCATATAAAACAAATGTAGAAAACTTTGTTTTAATATCAAGTGATAAAGCAGTTCGTCCAACGAACATTATGGGTGCTACAAAAAGATTTACTGAAATTATTCTACAAGCTCTTCAAGATGTAGTTGAAGATTTACCAACAAAAAAATGTAGGACGAAGTTTTGTATGGTTAGATTTGGTAATGTACTTGATACATCTGGATCGGTGGTACCATTATTTAAAAAACAAATTGAGAAAGGTGGTCCTGTAACAGTAACAGATGCTAGAGTAATTAGATATTTTATGACAATCAAAGAAGCAGCAGAATTAGTTATACAAGCTGGTTCCTTAAGCAAAGGCGGAGATGTATTTCTTTTAGAAATGGGTGAACCTGTTAGTATTCTAGAATTAGCAAAAAAGATAATAAAATTATCTGGTCATGAAATAAAAACACCTGAAAAACCTGATGTTGGAATAGAGATTGTTTTTACAGGTTTGAGAGCCGGAGAGAAATTATATGAAGAGTTATTAATTGGAGATAATGTTAATAAAACAGTACATCCATATATAATGTCTTCAAATGAAGAAAAACTAAGTTATGATGAAATTTTAGAATTTATAACAAAGTTTGATAAGCTCTCATTAATGACTCCATTAGATGAAGTACATAAAATATTATATCAATCTGTAAAAGGGTATATACCTTATAAAGATAATGTCGTAGATATAGCTTCTACAAAAAAATAAAATATATTAATGACAAGAACTGGTCTCCTCGTTACATCTTACAAGGATGTTGCACTAACTAATGATTATCCTGAATCCACATGGATTGCTATGGATTATCTTATAACACAATTATTTCCAAAAAAGGAATTCCAATATTTTTTCAAAAACAAAACTTATAGTAATGATTTGAATTATATACCATATAAAATTGCACATAATTGGTACCGAGATAATAAGGGAATAGACATATCAAGTGGTCCTTATTCTGTAGGAATGGTTTTGGAGCATAGATTAAATTACATATTAAGTAATTTAATTAACTATTATTATGCTTTTAAATATTGGGTTAATAAGAATGATATTATCTATGTACCCAAAACTAACAATACATTTTTCAATATATTATGTGATAACTTTATTGATAATATAAAATATATTAATGGAAATTATGAAATAAGTCCTCAAATAGACATATTTATAAAAAATAAATGTACCATAAGACCTGTTAATATTAAGAAAAAATCATATATAGCAAAACTTATTCAAAAAATGCTGTTTATTAAAAATACTAACAAGGTAATGGTTTTTCCAGATTGGACATATAAAAGTTTAAAACATAAAAATTACATATATTTTAATTCATATAATCTATTTAATGGTTTTTATATGGATAATAATCCTAATACAGAAACAATTGTTAATGATTCAATATCTAAGATTCCAGAAATTTCTAACACATTAGACGATATCATTTGTCAGTCTTTTCCAAACGACGATATAGAATCTTTTGCTTCATTGATTAAGCAAAATATACAGTATGAGTATATCAATGCAATTAAGAATACAAATAGAATTTTTAGTCTTTTTACAGATGTAATATCAACATATAAACCAAAATCAATTGTTATTCCAGATTATGGAATAAGTCCATGGTACAACATAATTGCGCAAATTGCTGAACAACATAATATAAAGTTATATTCTGTAATAGATGGGTTTCATATCTTTATGCAAAATTGGACATTAAAGAAAAATAGAAAAGGTAATAATAACTTAATAAAGAATTTTGCATCAATGGGATCAATGAATGATAGTTTTTTAAAAAAATATATTAGCCATGATAATGTTATTAATATACAAACACCGTTAGCTAATAATTTAGAAATAAAGAAAAATACAGACATAATATACGATGCAATAATTCTAATGCCTTATTGCTGGAATAGCGTCAATGCTGATGATGACAAAAGATATAAATATCTTTTTGATGTTATTAAAGTATTAAAATCTATAAATATTAATAAAATAGCAATTAAATTCAAAGAAGGGAAAGTTATAGGACCAAATGATACTGGTGAAAAAATAGTAACAGAACAATTAATTAATTTAAATAAATATAAAAATATTAGTTTAATAAGTGGAAGTTTTTCTGATTATGTTAATAAAACAAAAATTGTTATAGGTCAAGTTGGAACAAGTTTAATCGAATCTGTAATTTGTGAAACTCCATATTTTTTATATGAACCAATTGAAAATGGATTATATGATTATAATTTTATAAATTCAATGATTTGCGATAAATCATATGCAAAAAATATTAGTGATTTAAAAAAAAATATATTATCAAATAATTGTGTAGAATTAGTTAAAGATAAAATAGTTGACGGTAAATCAATTAATTTAGTTATTAATTAAAAATAAATGAAATATCAAAAAAATATAAATGCAATCATATTATGCGGTGGAAAAGGTTTAAGGTTAAGACCTATAACAAAAGACATTCCAAAACCACTGATAAAAATAGGCGAAAAACCTATATTATTTTATATAATAAAACATTTGTTAAAGTATAAAATTAAAAATTTCATAATAGCAACAGGTTACAAATCTAAAAAAATCGAAGATTTTATGATAAATAGCTTCCCATTACTTAATTACAGAATTGTTAATTCTGGTAATGTAGCCATTTTAGATAGAATTAAAGATTGTCTTCAGTACATTAAAGGAGATTTTATTTTAAATTACGGAGATACATTGTCTAATATTAATATTGAGAAGTTAATTGAATTTCATAATAAAAAATCTAGTCATGTGACGATTACATCATTTCCAATAACAATACCATTTGGTGTAATGCAATTACATCCGAATGGAATTGTTAAAGATTTTCAAGAAAAACCAACTTTACAGGAAGTGATGAATATAGGTTATTATTATTTTACAACTGCATCTCATGATAAAATCAAGAAAAGCAATGATCTAGTAAAGTTAATAAAATCACTTATCAAATCTAATCAATTAAAATGTTATCAACATAAAGGATTACATATAACAATAAATACTATATCTGAGCTAGAATATGCTCAAAAAAATATCAGATCTATAATTAAATAAATTTTAAGATATAAGATGAGTAAATTATCTGTAAATAAAATAATCAAAGAAACATTAGGTTATATATACTATAATTCATACAAAAGATATAAACGTCAATTTGGCAACAGATCTTTAATATATCATGCATTTGGAAGTAAACTATCGCATGATACATACGGAATAAGTATAAATATAAATGATTTTAAAAATCATCTGATTTTTTTAAAAAATAACTATGATTTTTGTCATATAACTGATGTAAACAACTCAAATAAGCTAAAAATATCAATTACTATAGATGATGGTTATAAAGATACTTTATTGGCAGCAGAATATTTAAATTTATACAAAATACCTTTTACTTTATTTATAACAACAGATTTTATTGGTAAAAAGCATTATTTATCTAAAAACAATATACAAGAGCTTTGTAAGTTGGATAACTGTATAATTGGCAGTCATGGCAAAACTCATGCAAAGTTTGGAATGATTTCAAAAGACAATATGTATAAAGAGCTACATGATAGTAAATTGGTTCTTGAAGATATTTGTGGTGTACAAATTTATGGATTAGCCTATCCACATGGTTCATATAATCATGAAACAATTAAAATAGCTAAAAAATTAGATTATCTATGGGCAGCTTCAAGTATTAAAGGTATCAATAATAAATATTCAAATAAATATCTTTTAAATAGATCTGAAGTCATTAGAACAGATAAGATAAAGGATCTTACAAAAAAAATAAATGGTTTTTATGATTATTATTAATAAAATATTTAGAAAAATTAATGACTAAAATTATATCAAAACAATATTTAAACAGAAAATTCTGGAAAAATAAAACAATTTTATTAACTGGTATTAACGGTTTTATTGGAGGAAATTTAGCTAAAATATTAATAGAATATGGTGCTAAAGTAATTGGATTAACAAATACAAATAAAAAGAATAAATTTTTAGAATATGAAAAAATATATTCAAAATTAAAAATATATAATGTTGATATAAAGAATTATTCAAAAATTGATAATATTTTAAAAAAAAATACTATTGATATATGTTTTCATTTAGCTGCACAGGTTGACGTAAATGTTGCTAAAAATAATCCATTTCAGACTTTTGAAACTAATATTAGGGGTACTTATAATTTATTAGAAATATTGAGACATCATAAGAGTATTAAATCAATAATAGTTGCTTCATCAGATAAGGCTTATGGTGATTATAATATCAAAGATTTACCATATACAGAAAATCATGATTTAAGACCTTCTTTTCCATACGATGTGTCTAAGGCTTCTGCAGATATGATAGCCAAATCATATTCAACAAATATTTTTAATCTTCCAATAATTATTACAAGATTTGCTAATATTTATGGCCCAGGACAATTGAATTTTACTGCTTTAATCCCCGATGTTATTTTAAATATATTAGGATATAGAAATTTTATTCCAAGAAGTAATGGGTTACATACACGAGATTTTTTATACGTCGATGATGTTGCATATTTATATATGTGCTTAGCATATAATTTATTTAAAGATAAGAGACTATCAGGGGAGATATTTAATGCTGGAACTGATAAAGCATACAAGATTAAAGATATAATTTTTAAATTATGTAAAATTTCTAACAATAGCGCATTGATGAATAAAATAAAAAAAGATTTTATGAATAAGAAACCATCTGGTGAAATACTTCATCAATCTATGTCATATAAAAAATTAAATAATTATTTTGACTGGAAACCTACATTTAGTATGGATGACGGTATCTTTACTACAATCAAATGGTATAAAGAATTTCTCAAGAAATATAGTTATAAGAATTTTTTATGAAAAATAAAATGAAAATTATGATATTAGGTGCGGATGGTTATCTTGGATGGCCAATGGCAATAGATTTATGCTTTAAACAGTATAATTTAATTCTTATTGATAATTATATAAAACGTAAATTGCAAAAGAAATACAAAAGATTACCATTAGATAATATCTCTAAAATAGAAAGTAAATTAAAAATACTTAAGAAAATTAACAAAAATATTGATTTTTATAATATAGATTGTACTAATTTTGATGCTTTATCTAAAATATTTAAAAAAACCAAACCAGACGCTGTAATACATTTTGCAGAATTACCTTCAGCTCCTTATTCTATGTTTGGTTCGAATGAGTCTTGGAAAACTTTACAAAACAATCTTCAAAGTACATTTAATTTGGCTTGGTGTGTTAAAACATATAATTCAAATTGTCATATTATAAAACTTGGAACAATGGGCGAATATGGTACACCAAATATTGATATTGAAGAAGGGTGGATTGATATAAATCATAAAAAAAGAAATCAAAAATTTTTATATCCAAGACAAGGAAGTAGTTTATATCATACATCTAAAATTATGGATACTGACTTATTATGGTTTTATGTAAGACTTTATAATTTACGTGTAACAGATCTGATGCAGGGACCTGTTTATGGTATAAATACACATAACGAATTAGATACATCCTTATATCCTATGTTTACTTATGATGATATGTTTGGAACAATAATAAATCGTTTTATAGTTCAGGCAGTTGCTGGAATACCTTTAACTATATATGGATCAGGACATCAAATTAGAGGCTACATTAATATAAAAGATACTATTAAATGTATTAATTTAGCTATCAAGAATCAGCCAAGAAGAGGAGACTTGAAAATATTTAATCAGTTTACTGAACAATTCAATGTTAAAGATTTAGCTAATAAAATATCAAAATCACTCAAACTTCTTGATATAAAAACAAAAATACAAAAAATAAATAATCCAAGAATTGAAAAAGAAAAGCACTATTATAATGCTAAAAACTCTGGTATGAAAAAATTAGGATTAAAACCAACATTATTAACAGATAAAATTATAATAGAGATTGCCAAATATGTAATAAGTAATAAGGATAAAATTAATAAATCTATTATACTTCCTAGAAGTAATTGGAAATGAAAATATTAATAACAGGTGGATTAGGATTTGTTGGAAGTAATTTAGTAGAATATCTATTAAAGTATAAAAATATAAAGAAAATTATAATAATTGATAACTTCTCATCTTCGTCAATTCAATATATAGAAAAATTTACTAAATATAAATTCTTTAAATCATATAATCATTACAAAAAATCTATATCTAAAGTAGAAATTATTAAAGCAAATATAAATAATTTTAATATAGCTAAAAAAATTACAAAAAACATTGACTGTATAATTCATCTAGCAGCAGAATCTGGTATAGACAAATCTATTACAGATCCATTAAATGCTTTTAATGTTAATGTTGTTGGTACATTTAATTACCTTGAAGCAGCTAGAATAAATAAAGTTAAACAATTTATTTTGGCTTCTAGTGGAGCAGTATTTGGTAATCAAAAACCACCATTTAAAGAAATATATGAAAGAAATCCAATATCACCATATGGGTCAAGCAAACTAACAGCTGAAACTTTTTGTCAAACATATGGTATGACGTTTAAAATACAAACAACAATTCTTAGATTTAGCAATGCTTATGGAAAATATTCTAAACATAAAAATAGTGTAATAGCTAAATTTATTAATAATATTATAAATAGTAAACAGATTGTAATAAACGGCAATGGCAAGATAACAAGAGATTATATATATGTTGAAGATATTTGTTCAGCTATTTATAAATGTTTACAAAATAAGAAAAAATCTACTATTTACCATGTATCAACAAATAAAGAAACGTCATTAAATGATTTAATAAAAAAAATAGAGCATACATTTAATATAATATTAAATTCCCCGTTACAGATTAAAAAAAAATATGGAAAAAATCGTTTGGGTGATATGAAAAGTAATTCTCAGTCAAATAATAAAATTAAAAAAGAAATGAACTGGAGTCCTAAAACTAACCTTAATCAAGGTTTACTAAAGACCTTAGAATGGTTTATATTAAATTAATAAAATTCATTGAATAATAAAAATAAAACAATCACATTAGTATCAAATAATTACTGGACATTATATAAATTTAGATATGATGTAATAGAAATGTTTGTAAAAAAAGGATATAAAGTTAATCTTATTGCCCACAAGGATAAGTATCATCTGAATTTTGATTCAGAAAAAATAAATAAATATTTCATACCAGTAGAAGTAAGAAGCACAAATATATTAACTGAGCTAAAAACTTTTATATCTTTATATAATATTTATAAAGATCTTAAAACTGATATTATTATACATTTTACTATTAAACCTAATATTTATGGTTCTATCCTGGCACGTTATTTTAAGATAAAATCTATTTCATTTATAACAGGTGTTGGCTATATCTTTACTTCTAAAAAATATTTCTTAAGAAAAATTATTGCTTTATTATATAGATATTCACTCAAAAATAACTATGAAGTATGGTTTACAAATAATAGTGATAAAATGCTTTTTTTAAAAAATAAGATAATAGATAAATCTCAAAAAACTGATATAGTCCCAGGAGCAGGTATTAATTTTTGTGATACTTTAAATAAGAACATTAAAAAGGATAAAAGCAATAAAATTAAATTTTTAATGATATCAAGAGTAGTCAAGGATAAAGGTGTTCTAGAATTTATTAAGACTGCACAACATTTTAAATCACAAGCAAAGTTGGAGTTTACTCTTATTGGATCATACAATAAAGATATAACTGGAAGTATTGATCATAATATTTTACAAGAAGCAATAAATAATAAAACTATAACTTATTATGATTATCAAGATAATATTTTAGAATATATAGAACAATCAACATGTATTGTTCAACCATCTTATCGTGAAGGAATATCAACAATACTTCTTGAATCTGCTTCATTAAAAAAACCTATTATAACAACAGATGTCCCTGGATGTATTGATGTTATTCCTGATAATAACTATGGAATAATATGTAAATCAAAAGATTATAAGTCATTAATATTAGCAATTGAAAAATTTTTAACTTTAACTACAGATCAAATAGATTCTATGGTTAATAATACATATAAATATGTAAAATCAAACTTTAATAGAAAAGATATACTAAAAAAATATGAATATATTATTAGCAATTGTTAGCTCATTTATACTTACATTGATTGTCAGTTATATTTTAATTAAAAAACCAATAGCTATTTCTCAACCAACATCACGTGGATTACATGATAATGAAATATCAACATCTGGTGGCATTGCAATATTTTTTGGTTATATTTCTGCTGCTATATTAATAATTAATGAAATCAATATTTATAATATTTTGTTACTCTTAATACCATTTTTTGTAGTATTACTTGGATTTTTAGATGATAGATATTCTATAACAAACACAATTAGATTTTTATTTCAAATATTATTAAGTACATTAATTGTCGTTATAAATACTATAGTACTTTTAAATAGTACAGACTTATCAAACTTATGGATTTATATATTATTTTCAATAATATTTTTTGTTTATTTTATAAATATATATAACTTTATGGATGGAATTGATTTAATTGCGACAATACAAGGATTATTTATCCTTGTTGGAATACTCTCATATTATGTATTGATGGCAAATTATTGGAATATTTGGATATTAATTTTAATTCCGGCTCTAATTGCTTTTATAATATTTAATTATTCTCCAGCAAAATTATTTTTAGGAAGTTCAGGTAGTTATTTAATTGCATTACTAGTTGGCCAAGAAATATATATTATGAGTACTTCTTATTTACTTGTTGGAATCTCATCAAATACGAATGACATTTGGGCAGCACATCTAATTTTCATATTAATACTAGCAACAATATTTTTAGCAGATTCAACATATACAATTATTGTGAGATTTATAAAAAAACTTATGGATAATACCAGTACATTATTTGAATGCATCCTATATATAACAACACCCCATAGAACTCATAATTATCAAAAACTAGCATTACTATATGGAAGTCATAAAAAAGTAAATTTATATCTATTTTTCTATAATATTTTATGGTGTTTACCGCTAGCAGTAATTTGTATACAGATACAAGAATATAAATATTTATGTTTGTTATTTAGTTACATACCATACTTATTTTGGTGTTATATAAATAGAGCTGGAATAGAAGATAAATAAAATGGATAAGGAAATATTATGTTTTTTAAAATATAACCTCATACAAGGAAATATATTCAATACATTAAAGTTTTATAGCATAAAATTCATAAAAAAAATTAGAAAAATAAGTAGAATTAAAAATTATCCATCACGCTATAAATATTTATTAAAAGAAGATCTGATAAATATAAAAGATAATAATAAAGTTACTCAAATAATACATGATTCATTTGTTAATGTTGATATAAAACTAGCATCTCGAGCTTTTAATATTAAAACTGTTTCTGATATACATAAAAAGTTTAACGATCCAGAAGATTTTGAATCATTACATCGTTTTATGTGGTTAAGAACATTAGATATTGACAAATTAAATATAAATAAAATAAATCAAATAGAAAAAATAATTATATATTGGTGCCAGGTTAATAATCAGTTAAAGAGTAATTCGTTATTAATATGGCATCCATATACAATATCTGAAAGAATTATAAATATTTTATATTATTATTCTAAAATAAAAAAAAATATTCCTTTAACTGTTCGTAATAATATACATGCTTCAACTAATCTTCTTATAAAAAACCTAGAATTTTATGAAATAGGGTATGGTAATCATCTTATAAATAACATTAGATCGATATTAACGTATTCATTATATTTTGATAACAAACAATTGCAGGATATATTTACAACCATGTTTGAGGAATATCTAGATAATTTTTTAGTAGATGGTTTTTCTAAAGATTATTCCTCTCATTATCAATTATTATTATGTTATTGGTTATTTGATTTAAAACAATTTCTAAAAATATATAAGAATAATTCTATACTGGAAATAATTGATAATTATTATGATTTAATTAAATCTAGAGCATTGTTCTTTTATAATAAAAAAAATAATTATTTTACTTTCTTTGGTGATATTTCACCTGATTATTCAGCCAAATTTTTATTAGAAAATATTACCTCTCAATAGTTTTATGTGGGAAAAAACAAACTTTAATAAATGGTCGTTGATTATGAGATCTTCTGATAAATTTTCATATCTTCCTAATCACGAACATCATGATTTGTTGCATTTTGTATTATTTTATAATGAGTTACCAGTTTTGGTAGATTCAGGAAGGGCAAGTTATAACCCTATTGATATGCATGCAAAATCATATTTACCAGAATATCATAACAGCATCAGAATTGATGGATTAGGGTATATACCTGATAGTAAACACTTATATCCAAATAATTATAATTATCAAGATAGTAACATAATTACAAAAGTTGAAAATAAAACATTAGAAATTTTAATCAGAACACAAGGTTTTAATAGAATTGATAATAAAATTAACTTTACAAGAAGAATTCTTGTGAATCAAAATAAGATTGAAATAATTGATTCATCTCAATCATTAAAGTCACATGTGATAGATAATTATTTTCATTTTCATCCTCAAGTTAAAATAAATAAAGATAAAAATAATTATAGTTTTAAAATTAATAATAAATATTTCATATTTTCACCAGTAAATAAAAATAAAGATAAAGATATTTCATATTTTTCAAATGAATATGGTCATATTGAAGAAAAGTTTGTGATCCATAATACTCATACCATCAGTAAAGATAATGAAATTAGACATAATTTGGAAATAAGTTAATGTGTGGTATTTGCGGTTATATAAGTTTAAAAGATAATCATAATTTAGATAATCATGCAATAAATAATATGGTTAATACTATGCATCATCGTGGTCCCGATGAAGACGGGTATTATAAAAATAATTATATTAATTTTGGAATGAGAAGATTAATTATTATAGATAAAGAAAATGGATCACAACCAATTATCTCAAAAAATAATGAAACAGTAATAATTATGAATGGAGAAATATTTAACTACAAAGAACTTAGAAATATGTTAATTACTAATCATAATTCAAAATTCAGAACAAACTCAGATACAGAAGTATTATTGGAAATGTATAAAAATTATGGGACACAAGCAATTAAATATTTAGATGGTATGTTTTCATTTGCAATATATGATAATAAAAAAGATTTAATATGGATTGCTAGAGATAGATTTGGTATAAAACCACTTTATTATTATTATGATGATAAACAATTAATATTCGGATCTACTATAGATTCAATCATTGAATCTAAAAAAATTAAAGCTAAAATAAATAATACTTCTGTACAATTATATCTATTGCTATCATATGTACCATCACCTTTATCAATATATAATAATATTTATAAATTATTACCTGGTCATGAAATTTTTATAAAAAATAAGAAAATAAAAATACAAAAATATTGGGATATAAATGAATATATTGATATTAAAAAAGATACAGATGTTAATAATAAATTTGAAAACTTACTTAATTCGTCTGTATTAAAACACTCAGTATCCGATCAACCTGTAGGTACATTTCTAAGTGGCGGGCTTGATAGTTCAGTAATAACTAAAAAATACAAATCTCTTAATCACAATAATTTTAATTCATACACTGCTGATTTTGATAATAAAAAACATGATGATTCTGTATTTGCAAAAATAGTTGCCAATAAACTAGACATAAAACATCATAATTATAAAATTAACAGCAATGATTTTTTACCTATTATAGATGAATTAATGGAATACATTGATGAGCCGGTATACGATTCAGCCATGGTTCCTTCATATATACTATCAAAACAAGCTAAGGACGATAATTTAAAAGTTCTATTAGCTGGAAATGGAGCTGATGAAATATTAGGCGGCTATAAAAGACATTATAATCAGTTTCCTGATTTTTTAAAAGGTTCGTGTTCATCAATCAGTGAAGACGTACTAAACTATTTATCTAAAATGAAATTATTAAGTTTTCATAAACTATTACAATTGAAATATAAATTTATTGGTTATGCCATTACATTTTCTGGAATTAATTTAGAAAGTTATAAAATATTAACAAAAAATTGTAATTTTTATACTTTAGAAAAGCAACTATCTAATTATTTTAGTAATAATGATAATAAAAATATTTCTAATTTAAAAAAATTAATGATTAGAGATTTGAAAACATATTTAGTAGATAATGGATTAAGTATACTTGATAAAACTACAATGGCCACATCAATAGAAGGAAGAGTACCATATTTGGACCATAAATTAGTAGAGTATCTAATTTCTTTAGATGATAGTGTTTATTTAAGTAATAATTATAAAAACTCCAAATCATTGCTTAGGAATTTAGCAAAAAAGAATAATTTAAAAGAAATCACTCAAAGAAATAAAATTGGATTTAATCACCCATTAAACGGAGTAATAGATAATAATCATAATCTTAATAAGATAAAAAAAACTATATTAAGTGCAAAGCATATACTTAATGAATTTATTAACTACGATCAAATAAATATTATTTTAGATAATTATAAAAAAGAAAATAATGAGAATATTATGAATTTATATATCTTAGCAACTTGGGTTAATAATAAATGTTATCAATAATATGCCCATGTTATAATTCAGAAACTCATATAGTAAGATTGAGTGACTCATTATTATCACAAATAGAAACTACAAAGCCATATGAAATAATTTTTATTGATGACGGATCAAGTGATAGAACATTAGAATTATTACATTCCCATTCAATATTATTTAAAAATAAAAATATTGACATAAAAATAATAACTCAATCACATAAAGGGCCTGGATCTGCAAGAAATTTAGGAATAAAAAATTCAAAATATGAATATATTGCATTTATAGATTCAGATGATATTTGGTATAAAAATAAAATCAATGAAACAATTAATATAATTACAAAATATGGTAATGAATATAATACCTTTGTCCATGATGAAATATATAAAAAATCAAATGGAGAATCACTAAAAATTACAAGCGGCATTCTCATATCACAGAATGTGAGTGAATCTTTATATAAAAGAAATTGTCTCTCTACTTCGGCAACTATAATTTCTAAAAAGATATTAGTTGATACAGGAGGTTTTGATGAATCATTAATGTCTAGTCAAGATTATGATCTATGGTTAAAAATATCATCAAAAATGAAACTTTATAAAATTAATAAAGTATTAGGAGAATATATTGAGTCTGAAAATAGTATTACATCTAAATATTATTTATATAGATGTTTTGATCAATTAAAAATTGCAATTAGATATAAGAATTTTGTAAATTTTCATATTTTTTTCATAAAAGTATTAAAAATTATATTTAGTAAACAATGGATTTATGGTTTATCAAATATTTTTACAAATAAAAAAGGACATAATTATTAATAATTTAATAATTTTTATTTTAGTAGGAGGTTTTGGTACAAGACTTAAGACTGTTGTGTCTAATATTCCAAAACCAATGGCTCCAATCAATAACAAACCATTTCTAGATTATAAAATTGATCATTTTAGAAATTATTTTCCAAACAATCAAATAATTCTTTTGACTTATTATTTATCTAATTATATTGAAAATTATTACAAAGACTATATAGATATAGTGTGCATTAAAGAAGATGAACCATTAGGCACCGGTGGAGCATTAAAAAATGCAATACAAACATTAGATCTAAAAAATAATCAGCCTATAATTCTTACGAATGGAGATACATACATTAAACCAAACTATCAAGACTTTATTAATTATAATGGAGATATACGCATTATGTGTAGCTACAAAGAAAATATTGATCGTTATGGCACTGTTGGTATTAATAATAATATTATTGAAAAATTTTCTACTAAATCAAAATCAAATAATTCATATATAAACACAGGATGTTATTTTTTTAAAAAATTATCATTTATTAAAAGTATAAATAAGAAGAAATTTGCTATTGAAGATGAATTTGAAAAAATGATAAAAAAAGAAGAACTTGGAGCATATGTATATGATGATATATTTATAGATATTGGTATTCCTGAGGATTATAAATTATTACAAAGAGAGATTAATGAATATGAAAAATAAAAACTTTATTGTAAAAAAAACAGACACAATTTTAACAGCACTTGAAAAAATTGAAAAAAATCATATGGGTGCAATTTTTATTGAAGATAAGTCTAAAATAATTGGAATAGCAACCGATGGTGATATTAGAAGAGCTTTAATGAAAAAAAGTGATATGAGTCAGCAAATAAGCAAAATTATAAATAAAAAATATGTATATCTTTATGAAAAAGATGCTACTAAAGAACATATTCTAAAGTTATTGGATACAAGAATTAAAATAATTCCAATATTAGATAATCAACATAAATTATTATCTATTGTTACTGAAAAGAATATAAATTGGAATGAAAATGAAAAAATTATTTCAAAATCTAAATCACCAGTAAGAATTAGTTTTGCTGGTGGTGGTACAGATTTAACAACATATTTTTATGAAGAATCTGGTATAGTATTAAATGCTACAATTAATAAATTTACTCATGCTGTACTCGAAAAAAGAGATGATAATAAAATTCAAATATATTCAAATGATTTAAATAAAAAAATAACTTTTAAAAATATTCAAGAAATTAAAATAAATGGGGAAATGGATTTAATCAAGTCGGTTATATTAAAATTAGAACCAAATTTTGGATTTAACCTTGTAACATATAGTGATGTACCACCAGGTTCAGGGTTAGGAGGTTCGGCAGTTCTTTTAAGTACAATAATTGGTGTATTCAATAATTTTCGTGAAAATAAATTTAATGATTATGAAATTGCTGAATTAGCATTTCATGCTGAACGTGTAGTACTTGAATTGTCAGGAGGTTGGCAGGATCAATATGCCACAGTTTTTGGAGGTTTTAACTATATAGAATTTAAAAATAATGAAAATATTGTTAATCCTTTAAGAATTACAGATGATATTAAAAGTGAATTAGAAGATTCATTAATATTATGTTATAGCGGAATTAATCATGATTCAGCAAAGATCCATGATGATCAAAAAAAACAAATGAAAAATAAAAAGCAAAAAGAATTTGCTACAAAATCAAAAGAGATTGCTTATCAAATGAAATCAAGATTACTTAAAGGGAAATTAGATGATTTTGGAGAACTACTGGGTAAAGCTTGGAAAATTAAAAAGAAATTTTCATCAAAAATAACTACACCATTCTTAGATGAAATTTATGATTATGCTATAGAAAACGGCGCATTAGGAGGTAAATTATTAGGAGCAGGCAATGGGGGATATTTTTTATTTTATGTTCCAACTCAAAATAAACTTAACCTAATAAATTCTTTAAAAAACAAAGGTTTATCAATAGAAACTTTTACTTTTGATAATGTAGGACTTAGATCTTGGATAACAAAAAGAAAACATGATCATAGATAAATACAAAATTGGAACAGCACATATATTTATCATTGCTGAAATAGGCATGAACCATAATGGTAATTATAAAAATGCTACAAAATTAATTGATCAAGCCATCAAAGCAGGAGCAGATTGTGTAAAATTTCAAATGAGAAATTTAAATGAATTGTATAGTAAATCAGCATTGGATATAACATCGACTGATTTAGGAACACAATACACATTAGGTTTGTTAAAGAAATTTGAATTAAGTTTTGATGATTATAAACGTTTATCAGAATATTCAAGAAAAAAAGGTATTTTATTTTTATGTACACCTTGGGATAAATCTAGTGTTGATAAACTTGAAAAATTAAATGTCAAAGCATATAAAATTGCATCAGCTGATTTAACAAATATTGATCTTATTGATTATATAATATCTAAGAAAAAACCAATTATTTTATCTACCGGAATGAGTAATGAGGATGAAATTAAAGATACAATAAAATTTCTAAAAACTAAAAAGGCAGTGTTTTCTATTTTACATTGTAATTCAACATATCCAGCTCCTTTAAAAGATATAAATCTAAATTATATAAAAAATTTAGAGAAATATAATGTACCTGTTGGTTATTCTGGACACGAAAGAGGGATTGCTACATCTTTAGGGGCAGTAGCAATAGGAGCTAAAATAATAGAACGACATATAACTTTAGACAGAAATATGGAAGGACCAGATCATGCTGCGAGTCTTGAATTTGATGATTTTGAATTATTAGTTAAGGGAATCAGAGAGCTTCAAAAATCTATAGGTGTTCAAAACAAAAGGTCAATGACACAAGGTGAAATGATTAATAGAGAGAACTTATCTAAAAGTATTTTTGCAAAAAAATCAATTAAAAAAGGAGAGCAAATTAAAAAAGATATGTTAGAAATTAAAAGTCCAGGGCAAGGACTATCGCCACAATATTTAACAAAAATAATTGGGAAAAAACCCTGTAAAGATATAGAAAAAAATAAACCTATTTTCATTACAGATATATCAGGAAAAATAAATTCAAAAAAGATATATAAATTTAATAGAAAGTGGGGTATACCTGTTAGGTTCCATGATTTAAAAACTTTATTAAATAATTTAAAACCTTCGTTAGTTGAATTCCACTTAAGTTTTAATGATTTGAACGAGGATATTTCTAAATTAATCACAAAAAAATATAATTGTGAATTTGTAGTCCATGCTCCAGAATTATTTAAAAATGACCATTTATTGGATTTATGTACGCCAAATAAAAAGTATAGAAATGAATCAATAAATAATTTACAAAATGTTATTGACTTAACTGTTAAATTAAAAAATTATTTTATTAATATAAATAAACCTAAAATTATTATTAATGCAGGCGGTTTCACAAGAGATGATTTTCTAGATCCGGCTTACAAAACTGAATATTACCAAAATTTAATAAATTCATTGAATAAATTAAAGTCCAATGAAGTTGAAATAATTCCACAAAATATGGCTCCTTTTCCATGGCATTTTGGGGGACAAAGGTATCAAAATTTGTTAGTTTTACCCGAAGAAATAATAAATTTTTGTAAATCTACTGGTATGAGAATATGCCATGATATTTCACATTCTTATATGACTTGCAAAAAATATAAACTCGATCATATTGATTTTACAGAAAAAATAGCACCACTAGTAACTCATTATCACATTGCTGATGCAATTGGCATTGATGGTGAAGGATTACAAATAGGTATTGGGGATATAAACTTTAAGAAAATATTACAAATAATTAATAAATATTCACCAGAAGCATCTTTTATACCGGAAGTTTGGCAAGGACATAAAAATAATGGTGAAGGGTTTTGGATTGCTTTCAAAAAATTGGAAAATAAACTTTGAAAATTATATACTCAAAATCATATGTTTAATGTATCACAAAAAAAAATATTAATTACAGGCGGATCTAGCGGTATTGGCGAAGCGTTGGCAAAAGGTTTTAGTGATGCAAATGCAATAGTGGCCATCATAGATATTCAAAATCCAATAAAATCCAATAATATAGATTTTATTAAATGTGATTTAAGTAAATTGAAATCTATTGATCTAGCTTTAAATAAATACAAAAAAAAATATTTTTGCCCTGATGTTATTATAAATTGTGCAGGCGTTGCAATATCAAAAGAATCTCACAACTATAGTCAAACAGACTGGCAAAACACAATTGATATTAATTTATCAGCTATTTTTTATATTTGTAAACAGATTGGCAAGATAATGATTAAGTCAAAAATTAAAGGCAGCATAATCAATATTACAAGTATAGGAGCTGAACAAGGCTTTCCGAATAATCCTGCTTATCAAGCTTCAAAAGGTGCTGTTAAACAATTAACAAAGGCTATGGCTGTTGATTGGGGGCAATATGGTATACGTGTGAATAATATAGTACCAGGTTATACAAATACTCCAATGAACAAGAAAAGTTGGAATAACAAAAAACTCCGCAAGGCTAGGTCAGATAATACATTATTAAAGCGATGGGCTAATCCAAATGAAATGGTTGGACCATCTATATTTTTAGCCTCGGATGCATCTAGTTATATTACAGGAATAGATTTAATTGTAGACGGCGGATGGTTAGCTAAAGGTATTTAATTAATGAATAAGAATGTTATTGCAATTATATTGGCAAGAGGTGGATCAAAAGGAATACCAAATAAAAATATATTAAATTTTTGCGGAAAACCATTAGTAGCATGGTCTGTCATTCAAGCTAAACTTACAAAAGAAATTGATGATGTATATATAAGTTCTGATTCAGATAAAATTTTAGAAATAGCAGCAAACTATGGTGCAAAAAAAATTAAAAGACCAAATGAAATATCAGGTGATGAAGCAAAATCAGAAGAAGCAATATTGCATGCATTAAATATCATTGATAGAAACTGTGAATGTATAATTATGTTAGAGCCAACAGCTCCATTAAGACAACCAGATGACTTATCAAACGCAATAAAGCTATTTTATAAAAATAAATGGGATTCAGCATTTTCAAGTGCTGAATTACAAGATTTTTTAATTTGGAAAAAAGATGAAAATAATAAACTAAAAGGGCTAAACTATGATTATAAAATACAAGAGCCTAGACAATTAAGAGAAACAGAATATGTAGAAAATGGTGCAATATATATGTTTAAGCCAGATATAATAATTAATGAATCAAATAGATTTGGCGGTGAAATTGGAATGATTCCCAATAAGTTTTGGCAGTCATTTGAAATAGATGAAAAAGAAGATTGGGAGTTTTTAGAGTTAATATTTAATCATTATTTACTCAATGAATATAATAAACGAATGATAGGAAATAAATAATATGAAACCAAATAGAGTTGTTTATCAAAATGGTAAATATGTTAGCGAAAAAGATGCAAAAATATCAATATTTGATTCTGCATTAATGTGGGGCGACATGGTCTTTGAAATGACCAGGTCTTTTAATCAAAAGCAACATAAATTAAGAGAACACCTAGAGAGAATGTACACAGGTATCAGAATATTAAGAATACCTATGAAGCTTACAATTGATGAACTTGAAGAAATATGCTACGAAACAATAGAAAAAAATAAAGATGCATTTGAACCACATGATGAACATAGATTATTAATTAATGTTAGCCGAGGACCTTTGGGGATATATTCGACAGTTTTTGATAACAAAATGGAACCAACGGTTATAGTTGCAGATTTCCCTCTAAAATGGACTGTGGCTGGCATGGATGAATTAATAGACGAGGGGATTAATGCTGTTGTCGTAAGTCAAAGAGCTATACCTGCACATTTAATGGAACCTAAAATTAAAAATAGAAGCAGAATGTGGTATCAAATGGCAAATATAGAAGCTTCATTATTTTCAGGAAAAAATAATTGGGCATTATTACTAGATACTGATGGATTTATTGCTGAAGGAACTGGTGATAATATATTTTTTGCTAAAAATGGAAAAGTTTATACTCCTGAACCTAGAAATATATTAATTGGAATTACAAGAAATTATATTTTTGATCTTTGCAAAGAGTTAAACATTGAATGCATTGAAAAAAATATTGAAACATATGATGCTTATACAGCTGACGAGTCATTTATGACAGCAACTCCATTTTGTTTGCTCCCTGTAACGAAAATAAATGGCTTAGATATTGGAAATGGTAAGCTTGGTCCAATAACTCAAAAATTACATGATCAATGGAGTAAAAACGTTGGATTAGATATATTTAAACAAATTAAAGATTACTCAAAAGAATGTATTAATTTAAATAAAGATCAACCTACACCATATGTATTTAAAACACAAAACAATGAAAATGATTGAGTTTAAAAATTTAATTGGAGCTAAAGTAAATTTAATTGATCTAGACCTAAAATATCTTGATGATATGTTTGAATATTCGAGTGACAAAAGACTGTATGAGCATTTGGAATTTGAACCTCATAATAACAAAAAAGATACCGAAAAGTATTTAATTAATTTAATAAAAAGATCAAACGAACAAAATGCACATTGGTGGTTTATTCAACTTAAAGATACATTAAAAGTCATTGGTTCTTTTGGTATACATGATATTAATATGAACAGAAGTTCATGTGAAATTAGCTATGCGCTATCACCAAAATATTGGGGAGAAAAAATATTCTCTGACGTAATGAAATCTGTATTAGATTACCTTATTGATGATTTGTCCTTTCATAGAATAATGGTTACTACTGCAAAAAAAAATACTAGATCAATTGGCGCAATAAAAAAATTTAACTTTGAACAAGAAGGTATGCTAAAAGACTTTTACCATGACTCAAATAATAATCGATTTGATGCAGTAATTTATTCACTTGTACAAAAAACATAGAGCTATAATATTGAATAAATATTTGAATAAAATAAATAAGATTAAAAGCAAACATGCTAAATTTTCTCATAAAGAAACTGATTATGTATTAAATGTTCTGGATAATAACAATAATGAAAACTATATTGTTAAATTAGAAAAGAAATTCTCACAAATATTTAAACGAAAATATTCTATTGCTTGTAATTCCGGAACATCTGGATTACATGCAAGCTTATCTGCTTTAAATCTAAAGCCGGGAGATGAAGTTATCGTTCCTGGGCTTACTGTAGTAATGGATGCTTATGCTGCAATACATCTTGGTGCAACTCCTATTTTTGCTGATGTTCACGAAGATACCTTTTTAATTACTGCAAAATCTATTGAGGAAAAAATTTCTAAAAAAACTAAAGCGGTAATAGTAGTATCATTACAAGGATTACCAGTAGATATTGATCCTATAATGAAATTATCAAGAAAACATAAATTTTATGTTATTGAAGATAATGCCCAAGATTTTAGTGGTGTCTACAAAAAGAGAATATCAGGCTGTACTGGACATATTGGTATATGGAGTTTTGAAAACAAAAAACATTTAAGCGGGGCAACAGAAGGTGGAATGATCTGTACAAATAATAAGAAATTAGCAACTAATATTAGAAAATTTGCTGGCATAGGTTATAAAAACATGACTGCAACTGGCGGCAGAACTTCTTTGGCTATATCACAAGTCCAAGATCCGAACTATTGCAGATTTGATACCATTGGTCTAAATTATCGTATGCCGAATATCGTTGCGGCAGTATGCCTTGGTCAATTGGAATCATATAAATCAATCATCTCTAGAAGGCAAAAAGTTGCAGCAATATTTAGAGAAGCAATCAATGGTTGTGATTGGTTGATTGAGCAAGGTAATCCAGATAAATATACGCATACACACTATACATTTGCTGTGCGCTATTTAGGTAAAGAGCATTTCGGTGTCCCATGGAAAACATTCTATAATGAGTATAAAAAATTAGGAGGTGATGGGTTCTATGGAGCATGCGTTTGTCCTCATCTAGAACCATCAATTCTTAAATATATAAAGATGAGTAAGTATAAACATAAAATTATAATGCCAATAGCTGAAAAAATTCAAAAGCAAATAATGCAATTTAAAACTAACTACAGAAATCTTAAAACTGCAGAAAAAAAAGCAACCATCCTTAAAAAACTAATTAATAAGTTCAATAAGAAGTATGTCTAAAAGTTTAAAATTTGGAATCATCCAAGGTCGTCTTACAAATTCTCCACCTGGTTGTTTGCAATGGTTTCCACAAAATGAATGGCAAGATGAATTTCACAAAGCGTCTGAGCTTGGTATAAATTTCATTGAACTGATTGCTGAAATTAACCATAATCCTAATAATCCAATCTGGACAGATCAAGGTTTAAATAAAATAAAACAGCTAACTTTAAATAACAATTTATCTCTACACAGCTTATGTAATGATTATATTATTGAACACAATATTAATGACGATAAGGTAATAGAACAAAATCTAAATCTATTAAAACAATGTTCTAAAATCGGTATAAAAAAATATATAATGCCATTCTTTGAAAAAAGTGAAATAAACTCAAAAAACTATAATGAATTTATATCAACGATAACTATGATTGCAGATGAAGCTGAAAAATTAAATATTTCCTTATCTTTAGAAACTATACTAACTGGGAAAGAATTATTAAATTTATTAGAACTAGTAAATCATAAGAATATTAAAATTGTTTACGATACAGGTAATAGAGTCGCTTTTGGTCATGATCTTTCTGGAGATATTGAGTTGTTATCACAAAACATTAATCATATACATATCAAAGATAAAAATATTAAAAATGATAATGTATTGTTAGGAACTGGATTAGTTAATTTCCATGA
>CEUZ01088759.1_pt1 | contig 47303 bp, 53 predicted proteins | sample 361511 | NCBI WGS metagenome assembly CEUZ01 (sample SAMEA2622822, study PRJEB7988) | marine metagenome | biome: marine biome (ENVO:00000447); feature: surface water layer (ENVO:00002042); material: "saline water (ENVO:00002010), including plankton (ENVO:xxxxxxxx)" | depth 5 m
ATATCAGCAGAGAACTCTCTATCTAATTCTTCATGCCAATATACAGGGGAGCACTGAGATGGATCTTGTCTAAAAGGAAGAATGTTCTTACATCTTTCTTGATGGACTACTAGCCCTCCTGAAGTGAAATGACCTATAACTGAATCCCCAGGTATTGGCTTGCAACAATTTCCATAATTCACCACAAGACCTTCGGTTCCAGTAATTTCTAGAAATAGACCAGAGTTTTTTTGATTTGAATTCTCCTGATTAAGGAATCCTATGATTTGTCTTGCAACTACATTACCCACTCTGTTTCCCAAGCCAATCTCCTCTAGTAATTTATTTAGGCTTCTAACTCCTATAGCTTTTAATGCCTCAGTTAGTTTCTCTTTTTGTAGGTGTCTTAATTTCACATTTAAAGAACCTAAAGATTGATCAAGTAATTGCTTACCTAGTTTTCTTGCTTCTGACTTTTTTAAGTTACTCAAATAATGTCTAATACTATTTCTAGCCCTAGAAGTGACTGCAAAATTTAGCCATGCAGGTGAGGTTTGAGGAAGCTTCTCTCTCAAGATCTCTATTGTTTGACCGCTTTCCAGGGGAACACTTAGAGGTGCTAATTTCCTATTTATTCTGCAAGCCCTGCAATGATGCCCTATGTCTGTATGAACAGCATAGGCAAAATCTATTGCAGTAGAACCTGCAGTTAATTGGATTATCTTCCCTTCGGGAGTGAAGACATAAATTTCATCAGGAAAAATATTTGTTTTTACCGACTCTATGAAATCTTTAGAAGTGTCAAAGTTGTCTCTTAATTCCAATAAGTCAGAAACCCATCTCCTAGCTTTTTGTTGAGGTCCTGTTTCGGTGCCTTCTCCCATTTTATAGACCCAGTGAGAGGCTATACCATTTTCAGCCATCTCATTCATGTCCCTAGTTTTGACTTGTATTTCTATTGGCTGTCCATCTAGCCCTACAACACCAGTATGTATTGATTGATAGCCATTTGATTTAGGAATTGAGATGTAATCTTTGAATCTTCCTTCTATAGGTTTAAATATACTATGCACAACACCTAGAGTTTTATAACAATTATCTGCGCTATCGACTATTACTTTAAATGCACTAACATCAGTTATTTCTTCAAAAGATCTTTTGTTTATTTTCATCTTTCTGTAAACGCTATATGTATGCTTTTCTCTTCCTTCCACGTATGCCGGAATCCCTTGATCAACTAATTTCTTTTCTAGAGCCCTTTTAATTTTGTTGAGTAATCTTTTTTGATTTCCTCTATTCTTTTTTAGGGCTACTCTTAACCTTCTATATCGAATGGGATAAAGAACCTTAAAAGACCTATCTTCTAGCTCTCTATATACATGATTCATACCAATTCTGTGTGCTAAAGGAGCATAAATTTCAAGAGTCTCTTTGGCCTTTCTTTTTTGTTTATCAGTTTCAAGAAATTCAATGGTCCTCATGTTATGAAGTCTATCTGCAAGCTTTACTACTATTACTCTTATGTCATTGGACATAGCTAAAATCATCTTTTGAAAGTTTTCTGCATTTGCTTCAGCTTTAGACACCATATCAAGTTGATCTAACTTACTAACTCCATCAACAAGATCAGCTACATTCTTATTGAACTTTTCCTCTATTACTTTTTTAGGCACTCCACAATCTTCTATTACATCATGAAGCATTGCAGCAGAAAGGCTATCTTCATCCATATGGAATGAACTCAAGATATTAGCTACAGCTATAGGGTGGCTAACATATGGATCTCCACTTGTCCTGAATTGACCCGAATGAGCTTCATGAGCAAACTCATAAGCCTTATGAACTTGCTCAATCTGATTGGGCTTTAGATAGTCCGATAACTTTTTAGATAAGGCTTCAATTGATTCCATAAGTCCTTATGTTAGCCTTAATTAGGCAACAAAAAAATAATTTAGTAATATTTATTCTTGAGGAAGGTCTTCTGCAGCAAGTTCTTCTGAGAATTCGTCTTCTAGGTCTGATATATCAACAGTAAGCTCATTGATATTATCTGCTGTTACTGTTCCTGCTTCAATTTCCCTTAAAGCCATTACAGTTGCTTTATCATTTTCCCATTCCAAAGTTGCTTTTCTTCCACCAGTAGCTAACTGCTTTGCTCTTTTAGCAGCTAAAATTATTAAGTCATACCTAGTGGGGACTTTATCCAGACAGTCTTCAACAGTAACTCTAGCCATAAATTTTTCTCTAGTAAAAAAGGAGGAGGCATTCTACAGTATATTTGATTATTCTTCCAATAAAGCCTTTATAGAGTCTTTAACAAGAGATTTTCTTTTTTCTACTAGTTCTTTCTCATCAATAATTATATTTTTTAAGTCTTCAAGCGCAGATTCAAAATCATCATTTACTACTAGGTAATCAAAACTTTTACCATTTTCAATCTCTTTTCTTGCTTCCCCTAACCTTTTTTGTATTTCCTCTATTTTATCTAATCCTCTAGAATTTAATCTCAGCTCTAATTCAGTATAAGAGGGAGGCAAGATAAAGATAGTCTTGGCATCTGAATAGATTTCTTTAACTTGATTAGCTCCTTGCCAGTCAAGTTCGAGAATTACATTCATATTTTCGCTTAGTTTTTGTTTAACCCAAGACTTGCTTGTGCCTTTGAAATCTCCAAAAACTTCAGCAAATTCTAAAAAATCATTATTTTCTATCATTTTCTTGAACTTCTGTTTATCTATAAAAAAATATGATTCTCCATGCTTCTCATTCTCTCTCTTGGGTCTAGTAGTAAAGGAGATACTGAGAATAAAATTTGGATTTTTTATTTTTGTTAATAAAGCAGCTATAAGAGAGGTCTTTCCTGCACCTGAAGGAGCTGATATGACTATAAGTTTTGCCATGTTTTCTAAAATGAGGTTATTCTAGGATGAAAACAATTACAATACTTGTTTAAGTAAATATTTTATTTGAGTTTTGAACACTAATGGCAGAGTTAGAAAATAGATTTTTGGAATTAGCCATAGATCTTAAAGCATTATTATTTGGAGATTTCACTCTAAAATCAGGAAAAAAGAGTCTTTTCTTTTTTAATATCTCAGTATTTTTAGAAACTGGTAATTTAGCTGAATTAGCCGAAATGTACAGCGAAAAGATTACTGAATTAAACTTAGACTATGATGTAATATTTGGACCAGCTTATAAAGGTATCCCATTAGCTTCTGCAGTGGCAACAACTCTAAACCAGAAAAGTTCTAAGAAAATCCCTATTTGCTTTGATAGAAAAGAAGAAAAAAATCATGGTGAAGGTGGTAGTCTTGTAGGATCTGTAAAAGACAAGAAAGTTCTAATCATTGATGATGTTCTTACGATGGGAACAGCTTTAAAAAATTCAATTAGACTAGTAAAAGAGTCTGGAGGGACTATTTCTGGAGCAATAATTGCTTTAGATAGGCAAGAGCAAGATCAAGGAGGGGAAGTTAGTAAGACGTTAATGGATGAATTTGGTTTCCCTATCTTCTCAATTTCAGATCTATCTAGTCTTATAATCTTTTTAAAAACTTCAGGCCATGAAGGTATTGCTGAAAAGCTAAGAGTTTCATTAAATGAGTAGATATGTTTACAGGAATTGTTGAAGCTAGGGGGCTAGTATTAAAAAAAGATATTCTTTCTTCAGGTCTAGTGCTTCATGTTGAAGTTCCCGAGGGATTCAATAAAGATCTAAAGAAAGGAGCAAGTATTTCTGTTAATGGGGTTTGTTTGACAGCTACTGAATATACAGAAAATAGAATATCTTTTGATGTTATAAAGGAAACTTTAAGATCAACGAATCTCGAAGATCTAAATGAAACTTCAGAAGTAAACATAGAGAGATCGCTAAAATTCGGTGATGAAGTAGGTGGGCATATATTATCCGGACATGTGTGTTGTGCTTGTAAAGCGAAATTAAACAAAACGGGGAATGAAATAGAGATTTCAGTTGAGAAACCAAAGAAATGGGGAGAGTATATTTTCCCTAAAGGTTATGTGGCTTTAAACGGAGTAAGTTTGACTGTAGGAGAAGTTGAAGAAGAAAGTTTTTCAGTTTATTTAATACCTGAGACAATAAAGTCTACTAATTTGCTCTCAGTAGAAGATGGAGCCAAACTTAATTTAGAAGTAGATCAGAGTGCTGTAGCACTTATAAAAGGAAAAAGGGGGAAAGAATGAAAAATTTAACAATTATAGTATTTATAGGATTGCTATTTATTTTTCCGTTATCTTCAAAAGAATCAACAGCTTTTGAGTCAACATATCAACCAAGTGAAAGTGGAAATATTTATATTAAAGATGCCAAAATTTTTACTGGTACAGGAAGTAAAATTGAGAAAGGAAATATTTTAATTTCCTCTAATAAAATCAAAGCTATTGGGGAGGACGTAATGCAACCCGCTGATGCAAGAGTAATTGATGCAAATGGAAAGTGGGTAACTCCAGGAATTATAGATATTCATTCGCATATGGGAGTTTATCCTGCTCCCAATTTGAGGTCGAGTTCCGATGGGAATGAGTCAACAAGTCCAGTAACAGCTCATGTATGGGCTGAACACTCAGTTTGGACGCAGGACCCACAAATGCCTCTTGCTCTAAAAGGAGGAATTACTACTTTTCACGTATTGCCAGGATCGGCAAATTTAATTGGAGGGAGAGGTGTTACTCTTAAAAATGTTTGGTCTAGAACAGTACAAGGTATGAAATTCCCTGGGGCTCCTTACACTTTAAAGATGGCTTGCGGAGAGAACCCTAAGAGAGTTTATGGTGGAAGGGGTACAGAGCCATCTACAAGGATGGGCAATGTTGCTGGATACCGCAAGGCTTGGATAAGGGCTCAAAATTACAGAAATAATATTACAAAATATGAGTCTAAATCAGATGAAGATAAAGAATTAGAGAATGCACCTTCCAGAGACTTAGAACTTGAAACTCTTCTAGGCGTATTAGATGGGGAAATTCTAATCCAAAATCATTGTTATCGAGGTGAAGAGATGGCCATAATGTTGGATGTAGCTAAGGAGTTTAACTATAGAGTAACCACTTTTCACCACGCAATAGAGGCTTATAAGGTGGCAGATATCCTAGCTGAAAATGAAGTCTGTGCAGCAGTGTGGGCTGACTGGTGGGGATTTAAACATGAAGCATTTGATATGGTTTGGGAAAATGCTGCGATTATCGATCAGGCTAAGTCTGCAACTGGTTGCGCGATAATTCATTCAGATTCTGCTGTTGGTATACAAAGATTAAATCAAGAAGCTGCTAAAGCTATGGCTGCTGGTAATAGAGCAGGATTAAATATACCGGCTGCTAGAGCAATTCAATGGATAACTTTGAACCCAGCGAAAGGACTTGGAATAGACGAAAAGACTGGATCTTTAGAGGTTGGGAAAATGGCCGATATAGTGATTTGGGACGGTAATCCTTTCAGTGTCTACACTAAAACTGAAAAAGTTTTCGTAGATGGTGTACTCCTCTACGACAAAGACAACCCTTCAACACCAAAGGCCACTGATTTTGAGTTAGGTATTATTAATTCGGAGGAGGACAGACTATGAATTCCAATAAAATAATAATTAGCCTTCTTTTTTTAATAATTTCTTCTTTATCTTTATCAGAAGAATTAATTTTTAAAAATGCAAAAATACATACAGCAACTGACAGAGGTACCCTTGAGAATACTGATCTCTTAATTAGAGACGGTAAGATAATTAGAATAGGAAAGAATTTGACTTCATCTAGAGCTAAAGTCAAAGACCTAAAAGGTAAAGTAATTTCTCCAGGTTTAATAGCCCCACTATCTCAGTTAGGGATAATAGAGATTGAGTTGGTACCAGAAACTAGGGATGATAGGTCTGATATTTATTCAGCAGGATTGAGTATTGATTCAGCTTTTAATCCTTCGTCTACACTCATTCCTTATAACTTGAACGGTGGAATCACTTTAAGCCTTACTTCACCAAGCAGTTCAGGTTTATTCTCTGGTCTAACCTCAGTTTTCTCACTATCAGGCTCTTTAGAAGATAGCCTTATAAGCTCAAATATAGCTTTATCAGCAAACATTAATGGGGGTGAGGACTCTCTGGCTGCTAAAATTCAATTATTGGAAGACTCTCTAGACCTTTCTAAATTAGTAGAGCCTGATTTTTCTTTTAACGGTGGAAGTGATCTTTTTGTTCCAGAAGATGTTAATTATTCAATAAGGGACTTATTGGCTATTAAAAGGGTGATGAGTAAAGAAATACCTTTAGTGGTAAGAGCTAATCGTGCTTCAGACATATTAACCTTAATTAAATTTGCTCAAAGAAAAGACATCAATCTTATAATAAATGGCGCTGAAGAAGGTTGGAGGGTGTCAGAACAGTTAGCTAAAGCTAAGATTCCCGTAATACTGAGACCCATAGATAATATTCCTAATTCATTTAATGAGCTTGGATCAAGATTAGATAATGCTTATTTATTGCATCAATCGGGTGTAAAAATTTTAATTAGTTCTCACGAAACTCATAATTCTTATCTAAGTAGACAAGGAGCAGGGATAGCAGTTTCTTATGGTCTACCTTGGGAGGAAGCCCTTAAAGGCTTGACCAGTAACATAGCGGATGTTTTTAAAATTTCGAAGAGAGGTTCTATAAAACTAGGACATATAGCTGATATTGTAATTTGGAGTGGAGACCCTCTAGAGGTAACAACTTTTGTTGAAGAAGTCTACATTGCAGGTAAACGTATACCTACAAAGAGTAGGTCAATGAGGCTAAAAGATAGATATATAGATAATTAAACTATTCTGATAAATTTTGTTTAACCATCCTGCTGACTATAGACATATCAGCTTTACCTTGTAATTGAGACTTTAAAGATCCCATTACTTTTCCTATATCTTGAGGAGATTGGGCATTTAGGTCATTTACAGTTTTAGATACTATTTTTTCTATTTCTTTCTCTGTAAGCTGTTCTGGTAGAAATTCAGTAAGACTTTTTATTTCTCTTTCTTCTTTTTCAGCGAGTTCATCTCTACCTGCAGAAGAAAATTGACTAGAAGAGTCTTTTCTCTGCTTTATCATCTTTTGAAGGATTACTATTATTTCCTGATCTGTTAAATCAGATTTTTTATCAATCTCTTCCTTTTTTATTTCTGAAATAGCCATCCTTAGAGTAGTTGTATTCTCCTTATCACCGCTCTTCATTGAAGACTTTATAGCCTCACTTATCAGAGGTTTTATTAAATTATCAGCCATTAAATGGTTTTAATTAGAAGCGTGGAGGGCGACCAAGACGATTTTTTCTTTGATTTTTTGCTTCTCTTTTAACAGCAGCAGCAGCTTTTCTTTTCCTGACTGATGTAGGTTTTTCATAAAACTCCCTTTTTCTAATTTCAGGGACAATTCCAGCTTTTTCACAAGCTCTTTTAAACTTACGTAATCCAACATCAAAGGATTCACTGCTCTTAATTTTTATAGAAGGCATAATTTATATCTGATTTAAGTCGCGCAATTCTATAGAAGGCAATAAATTTTGGAAAGTCTTTCTTTTTTTTATTTAATTGACAGAATAGTTATTTTTTAAGATAAAAGATGAGAATTTTAGGTATTGAAACCTCTTGCGATGAGACAGGTATAGCTATCTATGACAGTTCTTCAAATAAGATTTTGTCAGAGAATATCTTCTCTCAGGCATCTAGTCATGCTCAGTATGGAGGAGTGGTTCCCGAGCTTGCATCTAGGGATCATATTTCAAAATTATTGCCCCTAATTTCATTAACCTTTCATCAAGCCAAGATTAAACCTAGACAAATTGATGCTATTGCTTATACAGCAGGTCCAGGTCTAAGAGGGCCATTATTAACAGGAGCAGCTTTAGCAAACTCATTAAGCCGTGGATGGGGAAAGCCTTGTATAGGAATTAACCATATGGAAGCACATTTACTTGTAAATCTATTAGAAAAACCAAGCCCCGCTTTCCCTTTTTTAACCCTCTTGATTTCTGGAGGGCATTGTTTACTAGTTAAAACTATTGATATAGGTAAATATGAATTACTTGGGCAATCAAGAGATGATGCAGTCGGAGAAGCTTTTGATAAGGTAGCTAAATTGTTAGGTTTAAATTATCCGGGTGGTCCAGAAATAGAAAGAATTGCAAAAAAAGGAGATCCCCGCCACTTTGATTTACCTCAGCCAATGGTTAAGGAAGATAACTTAGATTTTAGTTTCAGCGGTTTAAAAACAGCAGTCTATTATTTAGTTAAGAAGAAAAAAAAATTAGATATGAATTTTAAATCAAATATCGCAGCTTCTTTTCAGTACGCTGTATCTGAGACTCTTATTAATAAATGCAATAAAGCTATTGAAGAAAATTATCTTAATAAGCTAGTTATAGGAGGAGGAGTAGCCTCTAATGCTTATTTAAAGAAGAGATTTAAAGAAAACATTCCTAATGTGGAATTATTTTATCCTAGACAGGAAAGATGCACTGATAATGGTGCAATGGTAGCTATTGCAGGATTTTACAGATTAAGTAAGAGTAAGAATATTGATAAAATAGATATAAAACCCAAGTGGAGCTTATCTGAGATTTAAAGTGGATAAAATATTCATAAGAAATTTAGAAGTGGAAGCCATCATAGGTATTTATGACTGGGAGAGGGAAGTTAGACAATTAATATCTATAAGCCTTGAACTTAGCTTTGATATTAGCAAGGCAGGAAAGTCAGATAATATTAAGGACGCTTTAAATTACAAAGAAATCTCTAAAACTATTATTAAGCTAGTTGAGGGTTCTAAGAGTAAGCTTTTAGAACATTTAGTTGAAAAAGTAGCTAAAACTATTTTAGAAAATTTTCCTGTTTCTTCTGTAGTAGTTACCGCTGAAAAACCTGGGGCTTTAAGGGGATCTCAATCTGTTGGTATAACAATAGAGCGATCTTAGTGGTTCAGGTTTACTTAAGCATAGGCAGCAATATAGATGCTGAAAGAAATATTGAAGAGGCCAAAAAAAATCTTAACGAGAAATTTGACTGTATTTTTTCTAGTAAATACTATTCAAAAGCTGAAGGCTTTAAAGGAAAAAACTTTATAAATTTAGTCGCAGGATTTAAGACAGATCTTAGCCCCCAAAGTATTAATGAGGTTCTTAAAGATATAGAAAGATCTATGGGAAGAGGTGTTAGCCAAAAAGGAATGAATGACAGGGTTATTGATCTTGATTTGTTGTTATTTGGAGATCTTATTACTGAAAATAATGATTTTGTTTTGCCTAGTAGTGATATAGAGGAATATCTTTTTGTATTAGAGCCTTTAGTTGAGCTAGCAGGCGAATTGTTACATCCAGTCCTAGAAGTTTCCTTTTCAAAAATACTAGAAGAAAGATTTATATAGGCTCTCCATAACTCCTTGCTATCTCAATCTTATTTTTCTCTTCTTCTGGTAAAAACTTACATGCTGTCATAAGGCAACCAAGAGTTATTACTAAAACACAAGTACACAAAGCAAGTGCAGTTCTAATTGAATCACCATCATTTACCCCCTGAGAAATTAAGATATCACTAACTTCTCCAGTAAGGTATGGTCCTAACGCCATACCCAACATGCTTAACATAAGTATGAAAAAAGCACCTGCGATGGCCCTCATTCTTGGTAAAACTAGATCAGCTATTGTGGAAACTCCCAAACCTAGCCACATTGGAGCTATGAAGCTAAAAGCAAAGTTCCAAAAATAAGAAAAATATAAATTTTCTACATATAAATAGAGAAGAGAAGAAGGGACTATCAACAAAGTTACACACATAATTATATATAACCGTCCATTAGGGTAATTCTCTCTCAATTTATCTCCAAGTAAGCCGCCTGTGACAATACCCAATAAACCTCCTATTGCAGTAAATAGACCCAAAACAGTACCAACCTCAAGTATTTCAACCCCATGATTTCGCAAATAAAAAATAGGTTGAAAAGCTCCATGTGCATACTGGACAAAAGGGATAAAGGGAAGTCCAATAAGGCACAGTAGATGAGCTTTACTCCTAAAGATTACAGAAAATATTGCAGGATCTCTCAATCTTAAACTTTGTATCCAACAAGCTATAAAATAGCTACCTATACCAAAAGCAACCCACTGTTCAATATCCCCTGTTCTTGAGGTAAGAAAAGAACAAAAGATAAATATAAAGACGGCAATGGAAAAATTTATAAACAAATTTTTATATAATTTTTCTTGGCCTATTAAAGAAAAGGGCGTTAAGCCAATCATTTCTTTAATCATTTCTCTAAAGGGGTGAGGATGTTGGCTTGTTTCAATTCCATCACTTAAACCTCTTTTGGGTTCTCTTATCTGCCAGGTGACTAATGCAAGAAGTAAACCGGGAAGACCAACGGCTATAAAAGCAGCCTGCCAGCCACGGATTCCAAATGGTGCTAAGGAAGGGTCGGGAAATTGGGTATTCCAATAATCCACTATTGCTCCACCTAAGAATAAACCTATACCAGAACCAATATAAACACCACTAGAATAAATAGCTAATACCGTTGTTCTTACTTTAGGAGAAAAATAATCTGAAAGTAGAGAATAAGCAGAAGGACTTGCACTAGATTCTCCTATACCTACACCTATTCTATAAAAAGCTAAGGCAAAGAAAGACTTAGCTGTTCCTGATAAAATTGTGAAAAAACTCCATGTAGCCAGCCCTATAGTTATAAGGTTTTTTCTTGTCCAAACATCAGCTAGTCTACCTAAAGGAATTCCCACAACAGAGTAAAAGACTGCAAAAGCTGTCCCGTATAAAAAACCTATACCGCTATCCGATATTCCAAGATCTGCCTGAATCTCTTCGGCCAAAATAGAAAGAATTTGTCGGTCTATAAAATTAAATACATAGACGACAACAAGAATAGCGAGGGCGAATTTAGCGTAACGCCCTCCAATTTCTGGATGACTTGATTCTTTTTTCATATTTCAGGAATTTATTTTTGCAGTGGCTGTTCCTGTTATTACTGCAACTCCATCTTGATTAGTAGTGACTATTTCTAAGTCTACAAGGCTTTCACCTTCCTCTTCTCTTATATCTGTAACTGTTGCAACACTTGTTAAGGTATCACCAGGCCACACTTGGCTAGTGAACCTAACACCATATTTCTTTAAAGTACCATCACCAACATAATTAGTTACCATCCTGCCTGTCATGCCCATAGTTAACATTCCATGAGCAAAAACAGTGGGGTAACCAGCAATTTTTGTAGTAAATATTTCATCAGTATGTAGGGGATTGTAGTCCCCAGAAGCTCCTGCATACTGAACAATCTGAGTTCTTTTAAGATCTTCAACTAATACTTCAGAGTGAGTATCACCTATTTTTAATTCACTTGCTTTTAACATGCTTACTCCTTAACTATCTACAGGTCTTTCAGTTTGAACACCAACGCCTGTAGCTGTTATAACAAGGTCTCCATTTTGATTCCTATATTCTGTTACAGATTCACTAAACTTAAGTTTACCTGCTCTTTTACTTTCCTTCTCCCAGGCATTACCAGGTTTATTTGTAGCTGTTAAAACATCTCCAGCCTTAAGCGGTAAATGGTATTCAAAATGCTGTTCAGCATGGAGTCCGCCTGCAGCACCAACTCCACTTCCACCTCCGCCTCCACTTCCGCCGGAGGAAGGCTTTAATCCTGTAGGTTCTTTTCCTGATCCAAACCATCCTTCACCACCTGTTTTTGGTCTAAGAAAGTAATCAGGATCGAACTGCGCACTAGATTGCGCAAAAGTTGGGGGGGCAATTATTCCCTCACAACCGGATTCTGACTTATGTTCTTCATCATAGTAAACAGGATTATCATCTCCTATTGACCTAGCAAACATCATTATGTGACTTGCTTCTATTAAAAATTTGTTTATTGCCATTATTTCTCCTTTTTTTTAAATTTTCTACATCAAACTGAAGATTGGTAACTTTAGATAAAGTTCTCTTCTATAAGTTTCCAGGCTCCTTCAGCTAGAGGTCTAACTCGAGCAGCCATATCTTTTGCATGTTTACTTGCTGCAGTACCGTCTCTAACTCTCCCTAAAATTCCTTGTAAGATTCCAGCAGATTTAAATAAATTGTAAGCCATGTATAGCTCCCATTCATCTTTTAAATCGTACCCAGTGATATCACTATACTTAGATACGTATTCTTCTTCAGTTGGTATCCCAGCTTTTTTACAGTATTCCTTGCTTGATAGATTAGGGTTTAATCTATATTGCATACAGTGATAGCTGAAATCAGCGCAAGGATCACCTAAAGTGGATAATTCCCAGTCTAATATAGCAATTACCTCTGGTTTTTCTTTATGTAACATTAAATTGGTAAGACTAAAGTCCCCATGAACAATTCTTAAGGGTTTATCAGAAGGAAGATTGTTAGGAAGCCAGTCAATTAATTTATTCATCTCTAAAATTTCTTCTGTTTCAGAGTCTACATACTGCTTTGTCCAAATAGAAACTTGTCTTCCAACATAGTTACCGGGTTTACCAAAACTTTCTAAATTTATTTCAAGAGGATCTACAGAATGAAGTTTCGCTAAAGTGTTATTCATTGAAGTATAAACTCCTGAAGCTTCTTCATTAGACGAATCTGACATTGATGGATCCCATAAAACTCTTCCATCCATAAATTCCATTAGGTAAAAGGCAGTCCCAATAATTTCATTATCTTCGCACAAAGCGTAGGTGGTCGGAACTGGTACATCAGTATTATTAAGAGCAGTTATTACTCTATATTCTCTATCAACGGCATGAGCTGATTTTAATAATTTACCCGGAGGTTTTCTTCTAAGAACATAAGATTGATTCTTTGACTTGATAAGATAGGTTGGGTTTGACTGTCCTCCTTTAAATTCTTCAACCTTTATAGGTCCCTCAAATCCTTCAATGGATTCTTTCATAAAGGCATTTAAAGCTTCTACGTCAAATTGATGTCTTTCACGGACATCCATCGTTCCTATATTCTGATTCTCTTTAAAGTCCATATCTTGATTACTGATTCTTGGTAAGAAAGATAGATAAAAGATAGATGAAAGTAAATTAATTTTTCTAGCTTTTATCTTCTATTAGATAGATCGACCTCCATCAACTTTTATTATTTGTCCTGTTATGTAAGTTGATTTGTATAACATGTAGGCCGCAGATGAAATATCTTTTGGTTCACCTATTCTTCCAAGGGAAGTTTTATTAATCAATTCTACTTTAGCCTCTTCATCTATTTCGTTTGCATCAGGCCATAGAATAATACCTGGAGCTAAAGCATTTACTCTTATATCTGGTGCTAGCTCTTTAGCGAGAGACTTAGTAAAAGATTCAAGTGCCGCTTTTGCTGCAGCGTATAGACTGAAATGAGAGATTCCTTTTGCTACTTCTGAATCCGAAATGTTAATTACACAGCCTTTTGATTTTTTTAATAGAGGCTTTAAAGCCTTTATTAAAAAAAAAGGAATAGTTGCATTTGTATCAAGGAGATTCAGCCAATCTTGCTCTTCAGCTTTTTCAATAGGTGTTGCATAAAAACTAGAAGCATTATTTATTAGGACATCAAGCTTATCAGTTGTAGATAGCAAGGCTTCAATGGCTGAGTTAATAGAAGCCTTATTAGAGAAATCTGCTTGAAAGGTGGTGCATGAATCTTCTCTTATAGAAAGTAATTCTTTTTTTAAGTTTTCAGCTTCTTTAGAAGATTTATTAAAATGCAGAATCACATCAAAGCCTTTTCTATGAAAGTACTTTGAAATGTCTTTACCTATTCGTTTACCAGCTCCAGTAACAAGTACAACTTTCTTTTTATCCATTCTATTTCAATTCACTCTCTATTATCTTTAAGCTTTGCTCTCTTATATCTTTAATAATTTCATTTTTTTCTTTAGCTTTAGATAGTGGTTTAACTTTTCTTAATTTTCTCGCTATATTATCCCAAGGTATAACTTCTTTGTTATCAGAGAATAATCTACTTACTTTCAGAACTTTTAAGGCTTTTGTAAAGCGCTCTTCTCTTCGCAAAGCATCCAATTTAAGTAATAGATTTAAAATTTCAGAACTTTTGATATCAGTAAGACTGCTTTGATCAAACTTCATTAACCTAGAAGATACAATTGTTAGATCTCTAGTTTTCTTTGGGACCCCAAAAACTTGGTTTAAATCTTCTATATTTAGTTCTGGATTGGCTACTAAAGATACCCATCTTAAGTCATATTGATGAACATGAGAGCTTATGGATTTTAGTAAATCAAAATTTATCTTAGATAAATTATTGGATGCCTGGTCAAAACCAGATTCTATTAAAACTTTAAAGTATTCTTCAGGGTTATTTTCTTCTAATGCTTTCCTCGTTTCCTGCCAGATTCTTTCTTTAGGTAAAGTCTTTAGCTCACCTGAACTAGAAATACTTTTCATCTCCAACATGGTTCCTTTATCAATGTAGAATTCCAGATGTTTCAGTTTTGCAGCAAATCTAGCTACTCGCAGAACTCTCAAAGGGTCTTCTTTAAAAGATTCTGATACTTTTCTTAAGATCTTCCTGTTGAGGTCCTCTTCGCCTTTAAATGGATCTATTAAATTACCTTCAGCTGACTTTGCTATTGCATTAATTGTTAAATCCCTTCTTTTTAAATCATCCTCTAAAGTCACATTAGATGTGGTGTTGAACTCAAATCCTTTATGACCAGTACCAGATTTTCTTTCTGTCCTTGCTAAGGCATATTCTTCTTTAGTATCTGGGTGAAGAAAAACAGGAAAATCACCACCAACTTGTTTATATCCTAAATTGATCATTTCTTGTTCATTACTACCTACCACTACCCAATCCTTATCTTTCACTTCAAAACCTAGAAGATCATCTCTTACCGCTCCACCAACAAGAAAAATTTTCATTTATTATTTTTTATTTGATCATAACTGAAGATTTGATCATCTTCTAACCTATATGCAGATAATTTATAACCCCATACACAGCCAGTATCAATAGCTATAATATCTGGAACATTAGTAATTCCACCCAATGCAGCCCAATGCCCAAAGATTAAAGATAGATTTTCTTTTTTAATTTTTAAAGGATGTTGGAACCATGCTTTAAATCCTTCTGGATTTCTAGAAGCAGGCCCTTTGGCCTCAAGTTCTAATTCACCATCAATTTTACAAAATCTCATTCTAGTGAAGTAATTAGTATTTAATCTCATTCTCTCAAGTCCAGTTAAGTTAGGCCTATACTTGTTAGGATAATTTCCATACATATTTTTTAAGAATTCATTACAAAGTTTCTTGTTATCCATTGCCTCTTTGATTTCTTTATTTGCGTTAAAACAGTCTTCAAAAGACCAGTGGGGTGGAACACCTGCATGGGTCATTAAAAATGCTTTATCACCTTTCTCGCATTCAATACTCTCATAATAAACTAAATTCAAAGACTTCAACCACTCTCTATATTTTTCTAAGGAGGGATTTAGAAGAAGCTCATCAAGGGTATCTTTTTTAGAAGGTTGTCTTATTTTCTCAGCAAGTGCAAGAAAGTGTAAATCATGATTACCTAGGACTATATTGCAATTATTTTTAATACGAAAAAGTAAGTCTAGAGTTTTTAGTGACTCAGGACCTCTATTAATTAAATCTCCAGTAAACCAAAGTTTATCTATACTTTCATCAAAGTTTATTAGATCAAGCAATCCCTTCAATTCTAGGTAACACCCCTGGACATCTCCTATAGCGTAGTTAGCCATAATCTCTTTTTATTAAGAACTCGGTAATTTTTAAAAAATCTTTCAGGTCTAGGGATTCAGGTCTAAAATCGGGATTTACATTTAAATCATTAAACTCTTTTAGATTTAATATGCTTTTGCACGAGGTAGAAATCTTTTTTCTTCTCTTCGTAAACATTATCCTAGTAAGTTCTTGTAATTTTATAGCTTCAGGAGAATTTATATAAATTCCAGGTTTAGGTTTAAGCTTTATAAGTATACTTTCTACAGAGGGTTTAGGTGTGAAACTACTAGGTGAAATCTTAAATAAGCCTTCACATTCAAACATGTACTGCGTTAAGACACTAATCCTTCCATAGGCTTTATTGCCGGGAGGTGAAATAAGTCTTTCACCGAATTCTCTTTGAAGCATGTAATGAACATCTAAAACATGTTCACTATTATTAAAAGTCCAAAACAAAATTTTAGTAGAGATGTTATAAGGCAAATTACCAATTAATCTAAATTTTGATTTACCTTCAATTAATGACTTGAGTTCAGTCTCTAAAATATTTCCTTCATGGATTTTCAAGTTAGAAGAACTGGATTCAAGTTTTTTTAATTTTTCTATTAAATATTGATCTATTTCAATGCTATCCAAAGAATTAATGTGTTGTGATAACAATTCTGTTAAAGCTCCTTTGCCGGCACCTATTTCAAAAAAGTGGTCACCTTTTCTGGGACTTACCACCTCTATTATTCTGTTTAGAATCACCCCATCAGTTAGAAAATTCTGACTTAAACTTTTTTTTGCTCTAATCACACTGTTTTTTGGTTGGCCAATTTAAAGGCCAAATACGAGGCTTCTAGTAAACTGGTTTCATCTACTTCTTTTTTTCCTGCCATGTCATAAGCAGTGCCATGATCAACTGAAGTTCTTATAAAGGGCAAGCCAAGAGTAACATTAACTGAATTACCAAACTCGGAACTCTTTATTACTGGAAGACCTTGATCATGATACATAGCTAAATAGGCATCCACTTGCTCATCTTCATTTTTTAGATAAGCCGTATCTGCAGAAATTGGCCCCACAAGGTTCATTCCTTTAGCTCTGAGATGTTCAATCACAGGAGTTATTACTTCTTTATCTTCTCTACCAATATAACCTCCATCACCTGCGTGAGGATTTAGTCCTAGAACTTTTATTAGAGGGTCTTGGTGGCCCCACTTATCTTTGAGCTCTTTATCCAATATTGTTAAGGATTCAGACAAGTTTCCATAAGTTATTTGAGAAGGCACTTCAGATAATGGTATATGAGTTGTTGCTAGTGCAATCTTTAGGCTTTGGCTAACTAACATCATTATCACTTTAGGTGTGGACGCAAACTCAGCAAGAGTTTCTGTATGGCCAGAAAACCCAATTCCTGATTTATTCATTAGCTCTTTGTTTATCGGACCAGTTACTAAAGCCTGGAATTCATTTTTTTTAGTTAAATTTACTGCTTCTAAAAGAATTTTAATTAACAGCTTCCCATAATGGGTATCGGGCTTGCCGGGTAAAACTTTTTTTTCTAGTGGGTAAGGGGAGATCCAAAAGGTATTTCGATCTAAATCTTTTTGTCTTTTGTATTCTTTGATCTCTATATTGACGCCTAAAGCTTTGGCCCTTGATTCAAATAAATCCATGTCTCCGAAAATAACTGGAATAAAATCTAAATTTTTTTTTAAACCAAAAGCTTTAATACATATATCGGGACCAATGCCTGCAGGATCCCCTGGCGAGATAGCCAGTTTAATCATGACTCAAGTTTTACGTCTACGTAGGACTCTGATCTAAGTTCTATTAATGTCCTCTGTAATTCTTGTTCAAATTTTCTATTAAATATTATTTGATAAGCTCTGTTTTTTCTTACCTCATCACTTACATCTTCATTCCTTCTATCTAGAACTTCTAGAATATGCCATCCAAACGAAGACTTAAAAGGCCTTGATAATCCACCTATCTCAAGAGATTTCATGACAGCTTCAAAGGTTGGATCAAATGTACCTAGAGTATTCCAACCTAAATCACCACCTTCCATTTTTGAGCCTGGATCCTCAGAGTATTGCCTAGCTAATTGCTTAAAACTTTCACCTGCTTCCACCCTTACATGTATGCTTTCTATTAATTCCTCTGCCTGTTTCTCTGTTCTAATTTCTGAAGGCTTTATGAGTATGTGCCTAACTAAAGTTTGGTCTTCAAACTTAACAACATCTCCTTTCTTATCAGCCAGTCTAATAATATGGAAACCTGCTCCGCTTCTTATGGGTTCTGATATTTCTTTTATCTTCATTTTTTGGACTATTTCCGAAAAAAGACTTGGCAACTCTGATGCTCTTCTCCATCCTAAGGTACCCCCTTCAAGTGCATTTTGTCCTGAAGAAAAAGTTGCAGCCATTTTTTTAAAGCTCTCTCCATTAGAGTATTTATCTATAATATCTAGAGCTTCTTTTTCAACTTGTTTTACTTCTTCTTCTGTAGCTCCACTATCCAGTGATAAAAGAATTTGCTCCACATTATATTGTTCTGCTAGTCTAGATTTACCTTCTTGTGAATTAAGAAAATTTTCGATTTCTTGTTCAGAAATTTCTATATTAGCTCCTACCTTACCTCTTTGAACTCTTTGGATTATAAGTTCTTTCCTAACAGAATCCCTTAAATTACTATAGGTTTGGTTGCCTGCTTCAATATTTTCCTTAAACTGCTCTAAACTCATAGAGTTTTCTGAAGCTATCATGCTTATAGCTCTATTAAGCTCTTCATCGCTAATTTTTACTCCGGCTCTTTCACCTATTTGTAGTTGTATTTCTTCAATAATAAGCCTTTCAAGTACTTGTTCCTCTAGAACTTTTTGAGGAGGGAGTTCTGTTCCTTCGTTTCTTAATCTACCTATAATATCTTTTACTCGCAAATTAAGTTCTGATTCCATGATTACACTGGATTCCACTACTGCAACCACTCTATCAAGAAGTTCAATCTCAGCTTCAAGGCTCTCAGTTTGGATTGATAAAACCAGAAGACATAGAAGAATTGGATTATTTATATTTTTATTTAAAAACGATTTCATAACTATTTAATGTTGTATTTTGAGCTTAGTTTTAAATGTATGCAATCATTCTAGTCTTGAAGAAGATAAAGCTTTAGAAATTTCCTTGCCTAATCTGCCTATATTTTTAAGTTCAAAGAAAACATAAGTCTTACTTCTTTGCCTTGAAGGATTGAATCCGCTACTAATTGCTTCTATTGGAGACGTGTAATTCTCTTCCCAAGAAAAATAGTCTTCTTGTATCCACTTTCTATGCATTAGGCCCCATTTTAGACAGCAGTTTGAGTATTCAAAGCCAAATAGAATATCTGTTGATTCTTTTTTTTCTAGGTCCTTCTGTAAGCGAGAAAAAAAACTGAAGGATTTCAAAACAGGCCAATGCATTAATAATTCTATCTGGTTAATAGGGTCATTATTATCTATCCAAGGTAAATAAACTGTATTTAGGCCTTTTCTTCGATAGATAGATTTAATCTCTATTCTTTTCTCTTTATGCTCTTGGTAAGCCAAACCAACACTAGATGAAGTTATTTTATTTAGGTCATAATCCCATTCCAAAGTAGCTTTAGACCAAAGTTTATTACCTATTTGGTTATTGATTTCTGTTACTAGAGGAGACTTATTGCTATTAACTTCAAATTTATTTTGATCTTTTTCATCTTTTAAATAAAAGGCCTGCCCTAAAGAAAAAGAAGTGAAGTTGTTAGAATAGTTTCCTTTAGAAAAATGCTCTATTCCCAAAATAATTTTATTACTTTTTTGAAAGGAGTCTAACCCTACCAGTCTATCCCTTTTAAAAATTGTTAAATAATTAAAAGACAGTATCCTGGAATCAATAAGATCGTTGATTAACTCTGAATTCTTCTTTGTATAAGTATATTTAATTATGGGCATCAAGCTTTTACTTGAACTTTTATTAATTTTATCTAGAAAGAGCTTATATTCCATTTCAGCCCAAGGAGTTGAACTTTTAAGAGCAGAAGAGCTATTTTTATGTTCAATAGAAGTATGCCCAATTGACATAGAGAAATAAGAACTAGGTAAAATCTTTTTGAAGTTCAATTCTGGTGAGAAATATTCTCTTTTAATAGTTTTAGCCTGCTGATTAAAACTATTATTTGCATCTATCTCAAATTCACTTTTATTTGCATATAAAGAAAGAGAGATATCTTCTTTAGACAAGAAGGTCTGTATAGTTAAGCTAGGTTTTTTTTCATATTCTTCCGGAGAAAAAGGATTCAGTATCTTGAAGCTACTTGCGTCAAGGTCAATTTGTGTGGTGGGAGTTTTCCATATTAAAGAGATTTTTTTAGGTAGATAATTAGTTTTAGTTTGTCCGAATTGGTTTTCTTTTATATCTCGAAAGAAGTAATCATCACTTACTGAATTAAAATTTATGCTAGAAAAAAATTTAGAGTCTATAGCTAAATTATTTTTCCAAGTGAAATTCCATCTAGAATTATTTTTGTTAGTTTGCTCTTCATATTTTTTATCTCTTTCTAATGCGGTAAAAAAAATTTCTCCTGATGTGTTCTTATTGATATATCTAAATTTAGAGAATAGTCCTTGTCCTCTAGAAGTCATATATCTTGGTGCTACTTCTAAATCATAATTAGGCGCTAAGTAGAAGTAGTAAGGCATAGAGACGTCTACTCCATCATTTGTTTGACGTAGGCTAGGAGAGAGAAACCCAGATATTTTTTTATTCCCCACAAAAGTCCTTAAATGAGGCAGGGATAATACAGTTATGTTTTTAATTTTAAGCTTAATTCCTTTGATTATTGCTGCGTTTTCATTACTTAGATAGGTTATTTTTTTTGTAGATATTGCCCAGGTTGGATCTTCTTTTGAACAACTAGTAATAGAGCTATTTACCAGCTCTACATTGCCTGAAGTCTTGACTATTAAATCTTCTACAGAAAATGACAATGAATCTATTTGTTGTATTTCTATATTCTTTGATAAAAATGTTTTAGTTTTTAGTTTTACTTGTAGTTCAGAAGAATTAAATCTCAAATCTTCTTTTTCTACATAAATGTTTTCTGAAAGTTCTATCAATCCCTTGCTTTCATTAAATATAGCTTTATCAGCAAAAAAGGTTAACAAATTACTTTTTATCTCAACATTACCCTCTAAAATAATATCTCCCGACTTATTATTTGAAATATTTTCAGCAGTGATGCTTTTAATCTCTATTTCTTCTTCATTTTCAGCATATAAGAAAACTGAAGGGAACATTAGAATTATAAATCCTAAAATTAATACAAATTTTCTAATAAAAAACATAGACTTACTTAGATTATAAAGTTAACTGAGAGTTCAGGTGCTTTATTTCTTTTACTTTGTGACTCTTAGTTATAATCTTTTAATTATATTTATATTTAATAGTTAAACGTGCCTAAAATAAGAAATAGCCTTTTTGAGTGGTCAAATAAGATGTTAACCAGTTCTAATCTGACCCCTTTAAGTACTATTGAGAGGCTTAGAGAAGAAGCAAGTTCTAGAAAGTACTTTAGACTAAGTAATCAAGAGTCTTCTTTTGTTGGTGTTTTCTCACCTCCAGAAAAAGAATTAAATCGTCAATTTGTATTTTTATCACTTTTTTTAAAAAAGGAGGGAGTCACAGTACCTGAAGTCTTTTATTTTGATGAAGGCTTGGGGTTTATGTTAATTGAGGACTTTGGAGATAAAGCCTATCAATTTTCTATTAATCGATCTAATTTTCATCATCTATTTAGTTCAGCTATAGATGAAATGGTGAATATAAATAAATGCCCCCAAGATAAAAATTTATCTTTGCTATCTCGTAAAGATTTAAGAGACCAAATGTTATTGTTCGAAGAATGGTTTTTGAGAAGTCTACTTCAAATCAGCCCTACATCAGAAGAAATTGAGATGATTAACTCTATGTACGATGAGATTCTTGATAATTTAGAAAAACAGCCAAAAGCTTTATGTCATTTTGATTTTGAAACAAGGAACCTTATGCTATTAGAAAGCGGAAGTACGGGGGTTCTAGATTTCCAGGATGCCACTTTTGGTCCAATTTTCCTTGACCCAGCTTCCTTATTAAAAGATCTTCACTTTGAGCTAAAAGACTCAGAAGTTAATCAATTTTTAGATAGTTTTCTTAGTAAAAGTATAGATTCAGGATTAATCAAGGAAATAGATTTCCTAAAAGCTAGAGAATGTTTTGATTTTGCTAGTCTACAAAGGCAGTTAAGAATATTAGGTACTTTATCAAGATTACATTTAAGAGATAAAAAGTCTTTTAGGCTACCGGATCTTATAAAAACATTAGAATTCTTCATCGAAACAACAAGCAAATATAAAAGATTTCAAGCTATATCTAGTCACTTAGGAAATAAGATACTTCCAATTCTAAAATTAAAAATTAAGGAAATCCTATGAAGGCCTTTTTACTTGCAGCAGGTCTTGGCAAGAGAATGCTTCAACTAACTGAGAATAAACCTAAATGCCTTTTAGAGGCAGGAGGCAAGTCTCTTTTAAAATGGAACATAGAAAGGTTGAAATCATTTGGTTACCATGATCTGGTGATAAATCTTCATCATGAAGGAGATCAAATTGTAGACTTTCTTAAGGATGGGTCTCATTTAGGAGTTAAAGTTGAGTACATTCATGAAGAAGAGCTTTTGGGAACTGGGGGAGCTATTGGTAATGCTTTAAAGGTTTTAGGAGAAGATCCTTTTTTGCTTCTAAGCAGTGATATCTGGACAGACTTTGATTTTAGCACTTTTGCAATTTCTTCCGATAAGTTAGCTCATTTAGTTTTAATAGAGAATCCAGAAAATAATATAGGGGGGGATATGTTTTTTGAGAATAAAGAGCCTAATATGGAAGGTTTAGGAAAAAAATTAACCTTTTCAGGTATATCTTTGATCAATCCAGCCTTATTTAAGGATAAAAAGAAAAGAAAATATAATCTCTGGTCTGAAGTTTTAGAGGTTGCAGTTAAAAATTCTCTAGTTTCTGCTGAGTTATATGAAGGCTATTTAATAAACATTAATACAAAGGAAGATTTAGAAAAATTAGACGCTTTCTTAGCTCAGGAGTAAACTCTGCCGCTTTTAAATAGAAAGAGATGTCAAAACTTAAAAATATAATAGCCCCCTCTATACTGTCAGCTGATTTTGCACGACTAGGCGAAGAGGTAGAATCCGTTTTATCTGCTGGAGCTGATTGGGTTCACTTTGATGTTATGGATAATCATTATGTTCCCAATCTCACTATGGGTCCAATGGTATGTAAGGCTCTGAGGAGCTATGGCATTAAAGCTCCTATAGATGTACATCTAATGGTCAGACCGGTCGATAGATTAATAGAAGAGTTTGTAGAGGCAGGAGCAACATATATAACTTTTCACCCTGAAGCCTCTGACCATGTAGACAGGTCTATTCAACTCATTAAGGATAGTGGTTGTAAGGCAGGATTAGTTCTTAACCCAGCAAGCCCTGTAAGTTTATTAGAAAATTGCTTGGATAAGTTAGATATGATCTTGATTATGTCTGTAAACCCAGGATTTGGCGGTCAAGAATTTATACCGTCAGTTAAAAATAAAATTGAAAAATTAAGAGAAATCTTAGATCAAAAAAACCTCAAAATAAGGCTAGAAGTTGATGGGGGTATTAAGTTGGAGAATATAGCAGAAATATCTTCTGCCGGAGCTGATACCTTTGTTTCAGGATCGGGCATATTTGGTAAAAACGATTACAAAGAAATCATATCAAAGATGCGTGAAAAATTAATATAGATTTTGTAAGGAAATCCAATGTCTAAAAAACGAAGAGCTATTTCAATAGAAATTTTAGCTGACTTAGAAACACCATTAAGTGTTTTTAAGAAATTAGGCAATAAACCTTTTTCTTATCTTTTTGAGTCAGTAGAAGGAGGAGAAAAATGGGCTCGATATTCACTAATTGGATTACCTTCATCAACAGTACTTAAGGTTTTCGAGAATGAAATTCAGATTTGGAAAAAAGGTGAGATAGAAGAGAAATTTATTGTAGATGATCCATTAAAGTACATTGAAGATTACCAGGAAAATATAGATATAGATATTAGTGATGATCTACCAGTCTTCACAGGGGGGTTGGTGGGTTACTTAGGCTATGACTGTATTAAGTATATAGAACCAAAATTATCTAAAAATAATCTTCCTGACCCTCTAGGAACCCCAGATGCTTTATTCATGCTTTCAGAAGAAGTGGCTGTATTTGATAATTTAAATAATAAGTTACATCTTATAGTGCTTTCTGAAAGTGATTCACAGGAAGATATTTCTAAAGCTCAAATAAAACTTAAAAGCTTATCTGAAAAATTGCTTACACCATTAACTCTAGAGAGTTCTCAAAAAGTTGAACATCCAGCAACTGAAAAGGATTTTATTTCTGGCTTCGGGGAGAAGGAATTTAAAAAAACAGTTGAAAAAATAAAAGAATATATAAGGGCGGGCGATGTTATGCAGGTTGTTTGTTCACAAAGGATGTCTGTTCCTTTTACTTCCGATCCTGTTGAATTATATCGATCCATCAGGCATCTAAACCCTTCCCCTTATCTCTATTACTTGAATTTAGAAGATTTTCACATAGTAGGTTCCTCACCAGAGATTCTAGCTAGATTAGAGGATGGAGAAGTAACTGTTAGGCCTATAGCTGGAACCAGAAGAAGGGGTGAGGATGAACAAGATGATTTAGATATGGAAAAGGATATGATTAATGATCCTAAAGAAATAGCTGAACACCTTATGCTTATTGATTTAGGAAGAAATGATGTAGGAAGAATAGCAGAACCTGGAACAGTAGAGGTAACCCAAAAATTTGGAATAGAGAAATATAGTCATGTTATGCATATGGTTTCTAATATTAAAGCAACGCTAAAAAAGGGGATGAAAGCTATGGATGTTTTCAGAGCTACCTTTCCTGCAGGCACTCTATCAGGAGCTCCAAAAATTCGAGCTATGGAAATTATAGAAGAGTTTGAGCCGGTCAAAAGAGGTATTTATGGGGGTGCTGTTGGATATTTTTCTTGGCAGGGGAATATGGATATGGCAATAGCCATAAGAACTGCAATCATTAAAGATGACGTGCTCTATATACAAGCTGGAGGTGGTTTTGTTGCTGATTCTGATCCAGACTTAGAATGGAAGGAGTCTTTGAATAAAGGTAGAGCTATTTTCAAAGCCGTTGAAATGGTTCAAGAAAAGCTGAAAGGTTAGATCATGTTATTAATGATAGATAACTATGATTCCTTTACTTACAATCTAGTGCAATATTTTTGCCAGCTTGGTCAAAATGTAGATGTCATTCGAAATGATTTAGTTTCCATTGAAGAGGTTGAAAAGAAAAAACCTAAGTTCTTAGTTATATCTCCTGGTCCTTGTACTCCAGATGAAGCTGGGATATCCGTAGATTTAATAAAAAGATTTAAAGATGAAATACCCATATTGGGAGTTTGCTTAGGTCATCAGTGTTTAGGCTCTGCTTTTGGCGCAAATATAGTCAGAGCCGAGAACGTTATGCATGGTAAATTATCTAAAGTCTCTCACAATGAGCAGGGGGTTTTCAGGGGAATTAAAAACCCTATAAAAGCAGTAAGATATCATTCTTTAGTTGTAGAAAGAGACAGTCTAGATAAGGATTTTACTATTAATTCATGGACTGATGGCAATACTGTTATGGGATTCCAGCATAACTTCTTACCTTTGGTAGGTTTCCAATTTCATCCTGAATCAATAGAAACTGAACAAGGTATGAATCTATTAGAGAATTATCTTAAGATATAAAGATTACTTATGGATATTGTAGAAAGCATCAAAATAATAATGGGTGGAAGAGATCTAAATAGGCAGGAGATGTCTTCTGTAATAAACCAAATCCTTACAGGGTTAGCTTCAGATGCACAAATAGGCGCATTTTTAGTCTCATTAAATATTAAAGGTGAATCCATAGAAGAAATCATTGGTGCTGCTGAAGTAATGAGAAGTCTTTCTTTAAAAGTTCTAGTTGATAAAACTAATCTGGTTGATACTTGTGGAACAGGCGGGGTAGGTAAGAAAATTTTTAATGTTTCCACTACTGCTGCTTTTGTAGCAAGTTCATGTGGTGCGAAGGTAGCAAAACATGGAAATCGAAGTGTAACTAGAAGCAGTGGAAGTGCTGATCTCATAGAAAATACTGGTGTGTCTATAGATCTTAAACCTGAGCAAGTGAAAGATTGTATTGAAAAAGTAGGAATAGGTTTTATGTTTGCTCCTGCACATCATGGCGCTATGAAATATGCTGCAGGTCCCAGAAAGGACCTTGCTATAAAAACAATTTTTAATCTCTTAGGTCCTCTAACTAATCCGGCTGGAGCTAAAAGACAAGTCATTGGAGTATATGACATCAAATGGGTTAAGCCAGTAGCAGAGGTATTAAAAGAGTTAGGTAGTGAGCATGTTATGGTAGTTCATTCCGAGGATGGTTTAGACGAAATAAGTATTGGTTCTTTGACTAATGTAGCAGAGCTAAAAGACGGGAAAATAAGGGAGTATGTTATTTCCCCAGAAGACTTTGGTTTTAATCTTTCTTCTATAGACGATTTATTAGTTAATTCGACCAAAGAGAGTTTAAACCTCTCAAGGAAAGCATTGAATGGTGAAATTGAAGCAGCAAGTAATATGATCTCAATGACTTCAGGTGCGGCACTTTATGTAGCTGGTATTGCAAATGATATTAAGGAAGGTGTTGAATTTTCCCAAAAGAATTTAAAAAATGGAAAAGCAGCCCAAAAACTCGAGGAACTTAAGCTCTTTACCAATAACTTGCAGCAAAATGAAAAATAGTTATTTAGATGAAATTTTAGAAGATACAAAAAATTCTCTATCAGAAAGAAAGAGTTTAATTCCTTTATCAAAATTAAAGAAAAATACAGAGCAAAGCGAACCTTCAAGAGGATTTATAAAAGGTATCAAAGAATCTCTAGAGAAGAATAAAATAGGAATAATTGCTGAAATAAAAAAGGCCAGTCCAAGCCAAGGTGTTATAAGAGAAGAATTCAATCCGATTGAATTAGCTAGGAATTATCAAGATGCAAATGCTACCTGTTTAAGTGTATTAACTAATAGACCCTTCTTTGAAGGCTCCATTGATCATTTATCAGAAGTAAAGAGATCAGTTAGATTACCTATCCTTAGAAAAGATTTTATAGTTGATGAGTATCAAATTTATGAAAGCAAATTATATGGTGCAGATTGTATTTTATTAATTGTTGCCGCTTTATCTGATACTCAACTGAAGGATTATTTAGAATTATCTTCCCACTTAAAATTAGATGTTTTAGTAGAAGTTCATTCAGAGGAGGAGATGAAAAGAGCCTTGAACTTTAGCCCTAAACTTATAGGAATTAATAATAGAGACTTAAAAACTTTCGAAATTAGTCTGACTACAACAAAGAGATTATCTCGGTTAGCAACTAAAGATATAGTTCTTGTTTCTGAAAGTGGTATTAAAACAAAAAGAGATATAGAGAAAATTAAATCTTATGGAGTTAATGTCTTTTTAATAGGTGAGACTTTTATGAGAGCTCCAGATCCTGGAAGGGAGTTGCAAGAACTCTTCTTTACCTAGATAATTTTGAGAATGAAAAATATTGGTTTAGTTTTCTTGCTAGGGGGTTGGATAGCTCTGACAGTATATGGAGCTTATAGAGGAGTCCTAGAGACAGAATTTATTGTTTTTAAAATATCTATCTCTGTACTTTGGATAGGCTTTCTAATTTTATTAATTTCAGCTCTTAGACAGAGATTTAAGGAGTATAAGAAAGATCCTTATAGAGATGTGGAGGTTTAGAAAATGCTAGTTGTATCAAGTCCTGATGTACCAGGAAAAAGAATAATTAAAACTATAGGTTTAGTTAAGGGCAATACTATAAGAGCAAGACATATTGGCAAAGACATTCTTGCAGTTTTTAAGAATATTGTGGGAGGAGAAATCCAAGAATATACTAAACTAATGGCAGAGAGCAGAGAGCAAGCTATAGATCGTATGATAAAGGATGCAGAAAGCCAAGGGGCCAACGCCATAATTAGCGTTTCTACAACCACTTCAGTAATTTCTCAGGGAGCAGCTGAGCTACTAGTAATAGGTACTGCTGTGGTTATAGAGGACGAGTAGAGTTTGCTAAGAAGCTAAAGGTTTAGCTTCTTTCAGTAGCTGTATCAACTCTTAACTCTCTACCACCAAAATCTTTTCCATTTAGAGAGTCGATAGCAGATTGTCCATCTTCTGTAGATTCCATTTCTACAAAACCAAAACCTTTTGATCTGCCCGATCTTCCTTCGGTGATTATCCTAACAGCCTTTACAGGGCCTGCTTGAGCAAAGTGAGCTTCAAGTTCTTCTTCCGTGGCACTCCAAGGAAGGTTTCCAACATATAGATTCATTATTTTCCTTTTTTCAAATAATAGTGATTTGCGGGTCGCATGATACTTATGTAAAACTTTTTAGCAATAAATTTAATTAACTTTTCATAATTAAATGTAATAGCTTGTTGATGTCATTACTTTAGCAACTAAGGACATTCCTTCCTTTACTTCTTGAGGCAATTCAGAAGCTCCAGCTTCTTTAGCTTCTTCAGCATGGGTATCTTCATCTTTTCGCATTTGCTTTATAATTTTTTTTGATCTTTTATCATTTTTAGAGATAGCATCTAAATGACTATCTAGATGCTTAACTACTTGCTTTTCTGTTTCTTCTACAAAACCTAGACTCCACTTATCTCCAGCGAGACCTGACAAAACTCCCATTGAAAAAGAAACTCCGTACCATATTGGGTCTAGAACGCTAGAATTGCTTTGAAGCTCGTTAAGTCTTTTGTTACACCAATATAAATGGTCTTCTTCTTCCTCTGCAGCTTTGGTTAAGTGCTCCTTTAATGTTTTATTTTGAGTGGCAATACTTTGCCCCCTATACAAAGCTTGGGCGCATACCTCACCTGCATGGTTTACTCTCATTAGTCCAGCTGAATGATTTCTTTCATCTTCATTCATACTCGTTTCTGCAACAAGTTCTCCTGGGTAAGCTCTTTTAGACTCTTCTCTGTTAGAGAAAGAGGATTGTAACCCCTTATCAAATTCAATTATGATTTGGTCTATGATATCTATCATTTCTCTCTTTTTATGGCTCTATATCCTATATCAGTTCTATAGAAGCAATCCTTCCAAACAATATTTTCAACACAATTATATGCATTTTTATGGGCTTCAGTTGTATTTTTGCCTAAAGCAGTTACACAAAGAACTCGTCCGCCACTCGTTAAAATCTTATTATCCTTAACTTCTGTACCTGCATGAAATACTTTAAGAAATTCAGTTTCTTTTGGTAATCCATTTATTTGATGACCATTTTCATAAGAACCAGGATATCCTCCAGAAGACATTACCACCCCTAGGGCTACTTCAGATCTCCAGTCTAATTCTTGCTCTTGTAAATTCCCTTCAGCTGCTTGAAGACATAATTCAATTAGATCTGATTTTAGTCTCATAAGTATAGGTTGGGTTTCAGGGTCTCCGAATCTACAATTAAATTCTAATACCTTTATATTATTATCTTTATCTATCATTAGGCCAGCATAAAGAAACCCTTGGTAAGATATTCCTTCTTTAGACATACCTTGAATTGTTGGATAAATAACTTTATCCATAATTTCCTTATGTAGAGATTTTGTAATAATTGGTGCAGGTGAATAGGCCCCCATTCCTCCTGTGTTTGGACCCTTGTCTTGATTATCTCTAGTTTTATGATCTTGAGATGAAGCAAGAGGTATTGCTCTTTTACCATCTGTCAGAACAATAAAGCTAGCCTCTTCTCCTGTTAAAAACTCCTCTATAACTACTTTATTTCCTGCGTCACCAAAGGCTTTATGTTCAAGACATTCCTGAATTGCAGTAACTGCCTCTTGGCTATTGTTTGCTACTGTTACTCCTTTACCTGCAGCCAAGCCGTCCGCTTTTATGACAACAGGGAAAGATGATTTATTTAAATAATCTAAAGCCTGTTTTTGATCTTCAAAGGATCTATATGCAGCGGTAGGGATCTTATATTTAGTAAGAAATTTTTTCATAAACTCCTTTGATCCTTCCAGCTGAGATGCTTTTTTACTTGGTCCAAAACATTTCAATCCTTTCAGTTTAAAAGAGTCTGTAATACCTTCTACCAAAGGAACCTCTGGACCTATAATGGTTAGGTCTATTTTTCTTTTAGAAGCAAAGTCAACCAGTTTATTTATATCTTCAGCAGGTATATTTATATTTTGAATATTGTCATCTTTTTCAGTACCCCCATTTCCAGGGGCTACATAAACTTTAGTTACTAATTTACTTTTTGTTGCCTTCCAAGCCAACGCATGCTCTCTACCACCACCCCCAACTATTAAGACCTTCATTTTAATGTCTAAAATGTCTCATGCCGGTAAAGATCATTGCTATATCTGCTTCATCTGCTGCCTGAATAATCTCTTCATCTCTTATAGAACCCCCGGGTTGAATAATAGAAGTAATACCCATCTCAGCTGCTACATCTATTCCATCTCGAAATGGAAAAAAAGCATCTGAAGCCATTACAGTTCCTTTAGTATCAAACCCTCTTTCTCTTGCTTTAGAAGCAGCTATTTGTGCACTATCAATTCTACTCATTTGGCCTGCTCCAATTCCTATAGTTTGATTTTCTTTAGCGTAAATAATGGCATTTGATTTAATGAACTTACAAACCTTCCAAGCAAATAAACAATCCTCAATTTCTTCCTCAGAAGGTTTTCTTGAACTGGTAAACTTTAAGTCTTGATTAGTTATTACCCCATTATCTGTTTCTTGAACCAATAAACCATCTGTAATACTAAGAAACTTCCATGCCTTAATTGAACCCTCCATAGTCTTAAGATCTAAAACCCTAATATTCTCTTTGGTTTTTAAAATCTCTTTTGAAGAAGCTGAAATACCAGGAGCTATAATTACTTCAACAAATTGGTTATCAATTATTTGTTGAGCAGTTTGATCTTCTAGTTTTCTATTGAAGGCTATAATTCCTCCAAATGCAGATGTTTGATCTGCCTCAAAAGCCTTTTGATAAGCTTGAGTTAAATCTTTATTAGAAGCCACACCACAAGGATTTGCATGTTTTACAATTACACAAGTAGGGTCTTTAAAGCTACGAACACACTCAACTGCAGCATCAGTATCAGCTATATTGTTATAAGATAGTTGCTTCCCTTGTACTTGAGTTGCATTACCTACTCCATTACCTTGTTTTGTATAGTCTATATAAAGGGCTGCTTTTTGATGTGGGTTCTCCCCATAACGCATTATTTCTTTTCTTTGGAATTTAGCAAAAATACGATCAGGAAAATCATCTTCATAAAGGTGAGATAAATAGCCTGAAATAACAGTATCGTAATTTGCTGTATGGTTGAAAGCCTTTGTGGCCAGGGAACTCCGCATTTTTTGTGAAAGAGCACCCTCATTTATTTTCATTTCTTCTAAAATGAGAGGGTAATCTTCTGGATTTACAACAACACCTACAAATTTATTATTTTTAGCTGCTGACCTAATCATGCTAGGTCCACCTATATCAATATTTTCTATTACTTCTTCTTGTGAGACGTCTTTTTTAGAAATAGTTTCCAAAAATGGATAAAGATTTACTATGACCAAATCTATAGGAAGAATATTATTTTCTTCCATTACGTCTTTATCAACTTCTCTCCTTGATAATATCCCGCCATGAATTTTTGGGTGAAGAGTTTTTACTCTACCATCCATCATTTCAGGAAATTCAGTATATTGACTTACTTCAGTTGCAGGGATTCCTTTTTCTATTAGACTTTTTAAAGTACCACCAGTAGAAAGAATTTCTACCCCAAAATCTTTTACTAAGACTGAACAAAAATCTTCTATACCTTTCTTATTGGAAACGCTTACCAGAGCTCTTTTAATTTGATTGGCTTTTTCTGCCATCTAGATTTACAGCTTAAATTAAGTTGTATTGTTTAAGCTTGGTTCTCAAGGTCCCCCTATTTAAACCTAGAAGCTGACTAGCTAAAGTTTGATTCCCCTTGCACTCCTTCATTACGGCTTCTAACAAAGGAAGCTCCACTTCTTTTAGCACCATTTTATAAATATTTGTCGCTTTCTCTCCATCTAATTCTCGGAAATATTTTCTCATGCTTTTTTCTACTTGATCACTCAATCTTTTGCCTTCACCGTTAAATCTTTTCTTTTTCTTGGATGTCATGAGGTTCAGTTTTTGATTAGAAATTATTAATATAAAATGGAAGTTAAATCATACTCAGATGAAAAGGAGATTCAAGAAAAATAATTTACCAAGAAAGCTTTATTTTTTTATTGAACAGTGGTAGCGAAATTACTTCCTAGTTCTAATAATTTAAAATTTCCTTTTTCTCTTCTAATTTTTTTGATTGAGCAATTGTCTAGATGGAAGCCTACTAAAATATTTTCTTTATTTATCGAACTATCCACATAATTTATGACCATAAAACGACTAAAGATTAAAGTATCATTTTCTAATTCATTTACTAGAGAAATGAAATATTATCTACAATAAAAGATTGTTAACATGAACTACACAAGAATTTATTCAAAGGAAAAATTTATTGAAGATAAATTAATAAACTTAAAGAAAGATTCTTCCAAGCATCTAACTCAGGTTTTAAGAAAAAAGAAAGGTTCACTTATTGAGCTATTTGACGGTATGGGGTCTTCTTGTATTGCAGAGATAGCTTCGTTAAAAAGAAATCAAATAGAAGTTAGGGTTATAGAGAAAAATAAATTTACTAAAAGACAAGGAGTGAAAGTTTTTTTAGGGCAGTCTTTAATAAAATCTGAACCATTTAGTTTGTCTATTCAAAAAGCAACAGAGTTAGGTGTAGAATCAATTTCTCCTATTTATTCTGAAAGAACAGTAGTTAAAGTGAAGAAAGATTCTAAGAATAAAAGATGGGAATCAATTGCGATTAGCTCCTGTCAACAATGTGGAGAGGATTGGATTCCTCAGATAAATAAAATCTCCTCGTTAGATCAGTGGCTTAAGAGTGTCAAGACAAAACAAAGGATAGTTCTTTACCCTAAGGCAGAGATAAGATTCTCAACTCTAAAATTACAAAAAGAGATAACGATAGCCATTGGTCCGGAAGGTGATTTCACTAATAAAGAAATAGATTTAATGGGTAAGTACAATTTTTTGCCTGTATCTTTAGGTAAAAGAATATTGAGAGCTGATACAGCAGTTATTTCTTCTTTAAGTGCCATTAGAACAATGAGTGGAGAGTTTTAGTTCTTCTTAGAGTAAGATTACTTTTTTAGAGTTGTTATGAAATTAGGTGTAGTAATGGATCCGATTAGCTCAATAAACTATGAGAAAGATAGTACTTTATCTATTCTTTTGGAATCTCAGTTAAGGGGTTATGACATTTATTATATGGAACCTAATTCTTTATTTCTCTCAGAAGAAGGGGCCTTTGCTATGACTTGCAAGATAACAGCAAAAGCAGATCCAGAAAATTGGTATGAGCTTACTGAGAAGAAGATATCTCCTTTATCAGAGCTAGACCTTATACTTATGAGGCAAGATCCCCCCTTTGATTCTAGTTATATTTACAATACTTATGTACTTGAAGCTGCTGCTAAGCAAGGTGTGGAGGTAGTAAACAAGCCAAGCAGCTTAAGAGATTGCAATGAGAAAGTATTCATTTCTGAATTCCCACAATGCACTACACCTTTCTTCATAACAAGCGATATAAAACTTCTTAGAGAATTTATTGAGGAAAAGGGTGATGCAGTTGTAAAGCCTTTAGACGGAATGGGAGGCGCTTCAATTTTTAGACTCAGAAAAGAAGACCCTAATATAGCGGTAATTCTAGAAAATATTACCAATAAAGGTGAAGTCAAAGTAATGATCCAAAGGTATATACCTGAGATAATTGAAGGAGATAAAAGAATACTCCTAGTAGACGGGATCCCTATGGAAGCGGCCATAGCTAGAGTTCCAGCAGAAGGTGAACTGAGAGGAAATTTAGCTGCAGGAGCTAAAGCTGTTGCTAGATCATTAAGCGAACAGGATAAATGGATATGTGATCAAGTTGGACCTAGGCTAAAGGAGCTAGGTCTAGTTTTAGTTGGTTTAGATGTTATTGGGGACTATTTAACAGAAATAAATGTAACTAGCCCAACTTGTTTTCAAGAATACAAAAACCTCTGTGGTATAGATGTCGCATCTGAACTTATTAATTGTTTAGAAGAAAAAATAAAATAAATGAACAGAGGATCACAAATAGTAATGGCTTTTGATTTTGGTACCAAAAACATTGGAATTGCAATTGGCCAAGAAATAACTAACAGTTCACAGACTTTTTATACAGTAAGAGCTTATCAAGGAGAGCCTGAGTGGGCGCAGTTAGACAAAGTAGTTTTTGATTGGAATCCGAAGTTATTTATTGTAGGAGATCCTCTAAATTTTGATGGATCAGAAAGTGACATGAAAGAAAAGAGTGATAAATTTTCTAATCAAATTCACAAGAAATATAAAATACCAGTTACATTAGTTGATGAAAGGTTAACCACAAAAGAAGCTAGAGAAAGGATAAAGGAAGAAGTAAATATGTCTTTGAGGTCTTCTGTTGATATTCACCAAGTATCCGCACAAATTATCTTAGAAAGCTGGTTTAGAATGAATAGATAAATGGCAGGATCTATACCGAATTCTTTTATTAAAGAGATAGTAGAGATTACAGATATAGTAAGTCTTGTTGATAGTTATATTCCTCTTAAAAGAAAAGGTAAGGATCATTGGGGACTTTGCCCTTTCTGTGATGATGGCAAGCACCCTTCTTTTAGTGTTAGCTCCCAAAAACAGTTTTATTACTGTTTTAAGTGTAGGGCTACAGGTAATGTTATTGGATTTCTAGAGTCTTTTGAAGGTTTTAATTTTGTAGAATCAGTAGAATTTTTAGCTGGCAAAGCTGCTTTAGAAGTACCTTACGAAAAGAGCAATAGAAGAAAAGAAGATTTTGATGAATTATTCGAAATTCTATCTAGAGCTTCAGATTTTTTCCAAAAAGGCCTAATAGAAGGATCTCAAGCAAAAAAAGTCCAAAGTTATATTAAAGATGAAAGAAAAATATCTGCTAAAACATGCAGAGAATACCAAGTAGGGTACGCTCAAGATTCTTGGGATGCCCTATCTATTCATTTAGGCAAGGAAGGCTTTTCCAATGAACTTTTAATTAAATCTGGTCTCTCTAAGAGAAATAAAGAAAATAAACTCTATGATGTTTTTAGGGACAGGTTAATGTTTCCTATTAAAGACAGAAAAGGGAGAACAGTGGGTTTTGGGGGTAGAGTTATGAACTCTAAAGATCAACCCAAGTATCTTAATACAGGAGAAACTCCAGTATTTAAAAAAGGAAAGGAGCTTTATGGGTTTTTTGAAGCTTCTAAAGAAAGAAGGGATTTAAAAAAAATCTATGTAGTGGAAGGTTATATGGACGTAATTGCTTTAGCTGAAAATGGAATTAAAAATGCTGTCGCAACTTTGGGGATAGCTACTAACCGATTTCATACTCAAACCCTTCTGCAGATAGTAAATGAAGTAATTTTTTGTTTTGATGGAGATGATGCTGGAAGGGGGGCTGCTTGGGGTGCCTTGCAAAACGTGCTGCCAGTTATAAATGATGGAGTAGAAATTAAATTCTTATTTCTACCCGAGAAAGAGGATCCAGCCAGCTTACTAGAAAAAGAAAATAAAGAAGAATTTGAAAAAAGGTTGAAAGGATCTCTTTCCTTATCAGGCTACTTTTTTGAAAGGTTAACTTCTGCAGTTGGAGAAGGTACGTTAGAGAAGAAAGCTTTGCTAGCTTCTAGAGCAATGGAATTATTAAAATCTATGCCTGAAAGCTCTATTAAAAAATTAATGGAAGCAGAAGTTTCTAACATTACAGGTTTAAAGAAAGAAGACATTAAAAATGAAACGAGATATAAATCAATTGCAAGAACCAATAAAACCTCTTTTAAAAAAAGGTCACGAGATGAGAAGGCAATAGATACTTTTGAACAGGATAGTTTGATTTCAAAGGCTCTATCAGTTCTTGTTAACTATCCCTATTTAGCATCCGAAGTTGATTCTGTAGATTGGATAAAAGAAATATCCAGACCAGAAAGTGATCTATTTGTAGAAGTAGTATTATTTTTCCAAAAATCTACAAAAGGAACTATAGCAGAACTGCTTAATGCCCTTGATGAAGATTCCGGTTCATTGATTGGAAGCTTGTTGTCTGAACAATTAATTTTGGAAGAGAAGAATTCCTTAAAGTATTTTCAAGATTGCTTAAGTGAAATAAAAAAAACTAATCCCAGGAAAAGAATAGCTGAATTAAAAGTACTTCTTTCTACCAAAGACCTTTCTGATGAAGAAACCTTTGAACTTCAACAACACTTGCTGTCTAATCTTGATAAGTTAGATCAAGAAGATAGAGATTTATTAAAAGAACTTAGCTATTAATTAAATACATTTATCAAAAAGTTTAAACAAAATTGGGATTTAAGTAACAAAACTAATATAATCGCACCCCCTTAAAGTTGGATATGGCAAAAAAATCAAAGAAAAAAACTGAAGTATTAGTTGAAGTAGAATCTGAAGAACTTGAATCTACCCTTATAAATGAGGAAGATTTAGAGAATTCAGGACTTCGCGAACTTGTAGACAAAGGAAAGGAACAAGGTTTCTTAACTTATGAAGAGATTAATTCGATGCTGCCTGAGGATATATCTGACCCTGATCAGGTAGAAGAAACTATACAAATGCTAATTGATATTGGCATTGAAGTTCAAGAAAGATCAGGAGGTCCTGATGATGAAGAAGGCGCAGCTGAGACTGTTCCTGATACTAGAACGACACTGACTACTGCTGAATCAGAAATTGGAAGAACTACTGATCCGGTACGTTTATACATGAGAGAAATGGGGACTGTAGATTTACTAACCAGAGAGGGTGAAATAGCTATAGCAAAGAGAATAGAAGAGGGCTATAGAGAGCTTTTAGCAGCATGCTGTTTTTATCCAGGTATAGTGGATAAAATTCTGGATGATTACCAACAGGTTGTTAAAGAAGAAAAGAGGCTATCTGAAGTGCTTGTAGGATTTATGGACTTAACTGACGATATTCCTCCTCCCGCACAGGTTCAAGCTGCTCAGAGAGAAAAAAATGATGATGAAGAGGAAACTTCTGGACCTGATCTTGTTGAGGTTAAAAAAAGATTTACAGCACTAAAAAAACAATTTAATAAAAGTGAGAAAATTTGTTTAAGATCAAGAACAACTAAAAAAGCTTTAGAAGAACAAGAGAAGCTAGGAGAAATATTTAAATTTTTTAAATTATCTCCTACGCAATTTGAGAATATTGCCAATCCTGCTAGAGATGCCTTACAAATAATCAGGGAGTGTGAAAGAGAGGTCTATAGGCTCTGTGTAAAAGTTGCAAGAATGCCTAGGAAAGAATTTATCCAAAGCTATTCAGGAAATGAAGCCAACCCTGACTGGGGGATAAAGAGTTCTAGGACAAGAAAACCTTGGGCAAAAAGTATAAAAGAAAATTTAGATGAAATTACTCGGTTAGCTAACAAGTTAATTAAATTAGAGAAAATTATTGGTCTAGAGATTTCTTATATAAAAGATATCAATAGAAGGATGTCTATAGGTGAAGCCAAAATTAGAAGAGCAAAAAAAGATATGGTAGAGGCTAACCTGCGATTGGTTATTTCTATAGCAAAAAAATATACAAATAGAGGCTTACAGTTTCTTGATTTAATTCAGGAAGGAAATATAGGCTTAATGAAAGCAGTAGATAAATTTGAGTACAGGAGAGGTTATAAATTTTCTACTTATGCGACTTGGTGGATAAGGCAGGCTATTACAAGGTCTATTGCCGATCAAGCAAGAACTATAAGAATCCCTGTACACATGATTGAGACCATAAATAAGTTAAATAGAGTTTCCAGACAGATGGTACAAGAAATGGGAAGAGATCCAACTCCTGAAGAATTAGGGGAAAGAATGGAGCTACCTGAAGATAAAATAAGAAGAGTCTTAAAGATTGCTAAAGAGCCAATTTCAACTGAAACCCCTATAGGAGATGAAGAAGATACAACTTTAGGGGATTTTATAGAGGATACTGCTATAGCATCTCCAGATGAAGCTGCTACTGAGGATAATCTAACTGGTGCAACAGATGAAATACTAGGCAGTCTAACCGCTCGTGAAGCAAAAGTTTTAAGGATGAGGTTTGGTATAGGCATGAATACTGATCACACTCTTGAAGAAGTAGGTAAACAGTTCGATGTAACAAGAGAGCGTATCAGACAAATTGAGGCAAAAGCGCTAAGAAAACTTAGACATCCAACTAGATCTTCTCATTTGAGAGGCTTTCTTGACGATTAACTCATTGCAGTTCCAAGCTTAGCGTAGTTAAATTAACTTAATAAGGGCCTGTAGCTCAGTTGGTTAGAGCAGTGGACTCATAATCCATTGGTCGGAGGTTCGAGTCCTCCCGGGCCCACCAAATTAAATGTCTTATTTGCTAACCTTAATCTTATTACCTATGGCTATATGGCTTAATCATGCTGCCCTAGCCTTAATATTGGGAATAGTTTTAGCTTATTTAGTTCCTATTCCAGATGGATTCATCACCAAGAAATATGGAACAAAAGTTCTTCAAACAGGAATAGTTTTTCTTGGAGGCAGCATTAGTGTTTCTCAAGTTACTGAAATTAGTAAGGAATTCCTTCCTTGGGTTTCTCTCTATGTGCTTGTAACTTTCATCCTAGTTTTAGCTTTAGGTAGAATTATAGGAGTAGGAAAAAAGCAGACTTACCTAATAGCATCTGGCTCAGCAATATGCGGAGGTTCAGCTATGGCTGCAGTGGCTCCTATAATAAAACCAAAGCCAAAAGAGTTATTAATATCTTTAACTATAATTTTTGTTTTAAATGCCATAGCAGTAGTAATTTTTCCTTTATTAGGAAACTGGATGGATTTAAGCCAAGAACAATTCGGTTCTTGGGCTGCCCTAGCAATACATGATACAGCTTCTGTAATTGGAGCTTCTTCTATAATGGGAGATGAGGCTTTAGAAGTTGCTGCTACTTTAAAGTTAGGCAGAACTTTATGGATTGTTCCACTTATTTTATTTTCTGCCTGGTACTTCAGAGAAAAAAGTTCGGCTTTTGGTTTCCCTCTATTTATTATATTTTTCATTCTTGCTGTTTTTCTTAACTCCTTTTTTAGCCCCTCTGATGAAATTAATAATTTACTAAAAAATATTAATAAGGTTTGTATATTGACTGGGCTGTTTTGTATAGGCTCCCAAATTGATCGTAAAACTTTAAAAGAAATATCTTTTAAGCCTCTATTGCTTGCTGTGTTTATCTGGCTTTTAGTTATCCCGTCATCTTTTTGGTTAATTTCTTAAATTAAAGTTGATTTAATCTAAATTAGAATTCAGACTAAATAAAAAAAACGTTCAAATTGTTATGAAATTATTAATTATATTTTTTACCCTTATTTTTTTTAGTTTAGATTTTTTCTCTCATGGTTCCGTTGGACCTGGCTCAGAAGAAGATAATCCTGAAAGATCAATTAAATTCCCTGACACAGAGAACTATAAAACTCTAGTATCAGACCTTCATACCCATTCAGTTTTCTCGGATGGTCATGTTTGGCCTAATATTCGTGTAACAGAAGCTTTAAAAGATGGAGTAGATGTTTTAGCTATAACTGAACATCTAGAGTACCAACCACATTTAGAAGATATACCGCATGAAGATCGAAATAAAGCTTTTTTAGAAGCCTTAGAAGCAGCTAAAGGCAATGAAATTTTAGTTATTAATGGATCTGAAATAACAAGAGAAATGCCGCCTGGCCATATCAATGCTGTTTTTATAAAAGATGCAAACAAGTTAATAAATATAGATAAAAGTAAGGAAAAAGAAGCTCAAGAAGAAATAGAAAAAAGGTTGGATCAGTTACAGGGAAGAGATAGAAAGGCAATAAATTTCTTTGCTCTAGCTAATATGTGGCCGGTAGAAAGAGCTGTAGAGGAAGCAAATAATCAAGGTGCTTTTGTTTTTTGGAATCACCCTTTCTGGGAGTCACAAAAAAAAGATGGAATAGCTGAGCTGACAACGATGCATAAAATGTTTATTGAAAAAGGGCAACTTCATGGCATAGAAGTAGTTAATGGAGATTGGTACTCAGAAGAGGCTTTTAAGATAGCAATAGATAATAATTTAACTCTCATAGGGACGTCTGATGTTCACAACCTAATAGATTGGGATTACAGCCCTCACAAGGGAGGCCATAGACCAGTTACTTTGATTTTTTCAGATTCTAAGGATCCCAATGATGTTAAAGAGGCTTTAATGGATAGAAGGACAGTAATATGGTTTAAAAATAGTCTTTTTGGTCTTAAAAAGAATATGGACCCTTTATTAAAAGCAAGTTTAAGTATTGGTTCTGCATCTTATATTTCTGATACAGATATATTAGGAATAACTCTTGTTAATGACTCAGATGTTAAATTTCTCTTACAAAGTAAATCAGATTTTACCTATACTAATACTGAAGATCTTATTGAAGTACCTCCACAATCTTCTAAGTATTTAGAAGTAAAAACAATTACTAGACTTAGCTCAGTTGAATTAAACTTTGAAGTAATGAATGCATTAATAAGTCCAAAAATATATGCAAACATTAATTTACAAAAACAAATCAGATAAGTGACTAATATTTCTTACAAGGTTAGTAAAACTTATTAATTATTGATCTATAATGCACTGCCTTTTATCTTTGGGGAGATAATTAATGTTAAGTGATGGATTGGTAACTCGTTTTCTTATAATAAGAAATAGCAAGGTCTTTAAAGCATTAGTGATATCAGTTATTTTTGCTTCAGCCTTATATGCCGGTGTTACTTCTTACGATATTCCTTCCCAGTATTCAAGACTTCTAACTGCTTTTGATTACGGCATTACTATTTTCTTTACAATAGAGATAATCATTCGAATGTTAGCCGAAAAATCTTATTTTAAGTTTTTTAAGGATGGATGGAATGTCTTCGATTTTCTCATACTCAGCATTAGTCTAATTCCAGTTGGAGGATCTGAGACAGTATTTGTTGCCAGGCTACTTAGAATTGTTCGAATATTAAGAATAATAACTGTAGTACCAGCTTTCAGACATATTATTGATGCTTTAATTAGAACTATCCCTCGAGTTGGTTTTATTGCACTTTTAATGTTTATATTTATTTATATTTGGGCTGCCATAGGAACTCTATTATTTGAAACTGCTGATCCAGGTCGATGGGAAAATATAGGAGTAGCTATGTTAACTCTAGTCCAGGTAGCTACTTATGATGACTGGGCAACTATTATGTATGAAGTTATTGACGATTACCCCTTGGCATGGTTCTACTTTGTAACATTTATCGTTGTAAATGCCGTAATTCTACTTAATATGGTCATAGGGGTAATAGTTGACGTTATGACTAGAGAAACAAAAGAAGAGCTTGATAGTTAAATTCTTATGAAGGCTTATTGGTTGGTTCGCTGCAATGTCAAAGACGCAGATATTTATGGTGAATATATAAAATTAGCCGGTCCCGCAATAGAAAAGCATGGTGGTAGGTATTTAGTTAGGGGGGGTCAACAAGCTGAAGTAGAAGGTGAAGGCTATGAAAGAACTGTTTTGGTTGAATTCGATAGTTTTGAAGAAGCTAAAGCCTGTTATCAGTCTGAAGACTACCAAACAGCTTACAAAGTACAAGAAAAAGCGGCTGACAGACTGGTCGTTATTGTGGAAGGTTGTTAACTAAGCATTAGCTCGGTTTCGTGCCACAAACGACTAGCTTCCTCTGAATCAACTGCCCAATCATTGACTCCAATGTAACGAGAGTTTTCACCTTCATCAGTAGATGAAGCTACATCGCAATTTTCACAATAAACTCCTCCGATGTTGTCAAGTTGAGAACTAGTAGCAGCCCATAAAGTAGTAGACGCACCTTGAGTAGGGGTCTTAAACATTTTTGCGACCCTTTCGGTAGGTTGACCATCTTTATCCATCCAACCTAAAGCAATCATTTCTTCTTGTTGTAAATGCCTTTGTAGAGGCGTCATAATGCCGCCAGGATGCACCCCGAAAGCTCTAACTCCGCTGTCTTTCATGCGTTTATCTACCTCTACAGCTAATAAACTAGCAGCCGTCTTCGATTGCCCGTAAGCAGTCCATTTTTCATAGTTAGAATTCTTAAAATGTATATCGTCCCATCTAATACCTGACATTTTATGGCCTGTAGAAGAAAGAGTTACCAGACGGGCATCGCCTGCAGCCTGCATTTTAGGTAATAGCCCTTTAGTAAGAATAAAATGACCTATTTGATTGACAGCAAACTGTAACTCCCAGCCTTCTGGAGTTCTCATTTCTGGGCAAGCCATTACACCAGCATTATTAATTAGAATATCAAGTTTTGATACTTGTTTAGAAAAGTCATCTACAAAGTTTTGTACTGACTTTGGCTTAGCTAAGTCCATTTCAACAACATTTTCTTTTGGAACAATGCCTTCAAGCTCTTTTAGTGCTACATCTGTCCTTCGAGCAGGAGTGTAAACTTCACATCCGGCATTAACCAAAGCTCTACTAGTTTCTGTTCCTATGCCTGAGTATCCACCTGTTACTAAAGCAATTTTACCACTTAAATCTATGTCCTCCATAACCTCTAATGGTTCAGACTTAGCACCAAAACCTGAATTTACTGGCTTCTGTTCTAATGAAATCATAGTTATCTCCTAATTAAATTTTTTTGATTGTGAGTAGTCTGACATATCCCAATTAGGATACCGTAGTTGAGCTAAAGATAAAGTTTCTTTAGTCCAGAAAGAATCTCCAGGTAAAGGGACCCCAAAGCAATTAAGTTGGTCAGGAGTAGCATGTTCAAAAATATTATGCCAAGGTTTATTAAAGTGCCAAGGCCATGCTGTATAGCCAATTGTGTCGTTTCCTGCTTTCTTAAAACAAGAGGTCATAGCATATCTAAAACCTTCAGGTTCTGTAAGGTTAGTTCCACGATGAAAAATATCTATTCCATAAGCGAGCAAAGTTCCTGCAGGTCCTGCTGAGCTCTTTTCGTGAGCTTTAAGTTCTTCTTGTTGTTGTATATCTTCACGGCTTTTAAGAAACCTCTCTATTCCTTCAAAACCCTTACTGTCAGTTCTATTTACGTAATGTGTGGGTCCATGTGCCTCTGTTACATCAGTAAAATAAATTATAAAAGTAATAGAATTAAGCCTCTCTTCATTTGAAGGAACTGTGAGAGTATGATTCCCAAAATCACAGTGAAAAGCTTGATCAAAGTCTGCCTCTCCAGTAAATTTTGCCCACGCTTGAGCCTGATAAAGCCTTACATCGTTTGTTCCTAGGGCAGCACGAGCAAAATCAATTAGACTCGGATGAACTGATATTAAATTTAGAGCACTGGAGCAGTTGAAAGGAATATTTTCAAAATTTTTAAATTGTTCTGCTGTAGTTCTTCCCATTTTCTTTCCAGATAACTGCAAAGGTAATTTATTTCCAACTTCACCTTCTTCTTTTTTATTTTTGGCTACAGCTTCAGCCTTTCTTCCTGGAAAAATGATTTCAAAGTCTTTAGCAACTTCTTCTACTTCTTTATTTTTGAAAAACTCTGGAATAACAACTGCTCCTTCTTCACGCCAAGCTTTCACATGCTCTTTAGTAAATCTATTGGTCATGGTTTAACTAAGCGCAGACCCTTCAACGGTTACCCTATGCATAAGACGTTTCTCACCGGGATAATCATTCAAGGCGTAATGCCAGGTACAACGGTTATCCCAAAAAGCAATTGATCCAGGTTCCCATTTAAATCTAGTAATATTCTCTGGTTTTGTACTGTGTTCGGTTAAGTAATTTAGTAAGGGTTTTGACTCTTCTTCCGTCCAGCCTTTAAAGTTAACTGTGAACTCAGGATTGACATAGAGTGCTTTTCGTTTACTTTCTGGGTGAGTAATAATCACAGGATGTACTGCATCCTGAGTAGCTAATTCAGGATTACCTATTCTGTGGTTGGAAGCTTCTGCATACCCTGAATTGGAACCAAAAACATGCCTGCTTGAATGGTAAGCATTTAAATTTTCTAGAGTCTTTTTTAAACCGTCAGACAAACTCTCATAAGCTTTATACATATTTGTAAAGAGTGTATCGCCACCTACTTTAGGTGTTTCTTTGGCTAATAAAATAGAACCCATAGCAGGAATTTGGTCATATGAATGATCAGTGTGCCACGCACCTCCAATATTGATTTCTTGATCTGCCTCTTTCTTAACTTCAGCAATCTGATCGTACCCTTCTACTTTTGCAAAGAAACGATTAATGTTTATTTCACCCCATCGTTTTGCAAATCTTAAATGTTCGTCTGGGGTTAATTCTTGATTGCGAAAAAATATTAAGCCATGTTCAAAAAAGATATTACGAATATTTGAGAAAACTCTCTCAGATAATTCTAACGATAAGTCAACATCTAGTATTTCTACACCTATTGAACCTGGCACTGGATTAACTTTTATTTCTGACATTAATTAATTCTTTTATTAATTTCTTTAATTTTATTACTAACTGTTTCGCAAAACAAAAATGGAAAGATAGCGTGTATAAAGGCTATAAAAGATAAAAAAAATAAGATAATTGAGATATTCAGCGCTCCAATACCATGCCTAAAGTAGCTTAGTCTTGCTTCCCTCAAATGCTTAAGATTAAACATATTCAACTCCCCTTTAAATGAATACTATTTAGTATCTTCCATTCTATATTTTTTGGATCAAAAGAAACCACAAAAAGTGTCTGTGCTATAAAACTCCCTTCAATTTTAGGTAATTCAGTTAATAAAGGCTGCTTTTCTTCTAATGATCTTTTCCCGTAGTAAAGACTTAAATGAGGCATAAATTCTTTGTTTTCTAATTTTAGTAAGTTACAAATCTTAGACCTTGTAGTTTTAAGGTCTTTATTTAGTTCAACCTTTACGTAAAAAGCTTGAAATAAATAATCTTTCATACCATAACCTTTGTAGGATATTTCAATGGGCTTCAATTTATTAGATATTTCTTTTTCAAGGTGATTTATTTTATTTGGGGTAGTATTTAATTGCCCAACTAAGGTCATATGAATTGGGAAGTCAGGTCCATTAAATTTATTATCAATAAGTTCTTTAGCTTTTATAAATAAAGGAACCTCACTTACTTTAGGCATTGCCCAAATAGTTAATAAGGAATTTCTTCCAAGGGTACTCATACTATAGTTTTAAGAATTAAGCAGAAACTCTGTAAATCTAATCTTTGTTTTGTTCCAGCATAATAGAGCTATTCCACCAAGCTGCATCAGAGAATGCTCTAATATCTATTTCATGAGTCCAAGTAGAGCGATGTTGTTGCGCAAGATGAAAGTAAGTTTCAGCAACTTTCTCAGGTAATATTAGACCATCATGTTCCATTCCTTTTGTTTCTCTAAACTTTTTATACATTTCAGGACCCATCATCTTACCTAGAGTATCAGGGGCATCAACTGCTCCATCAACGACAATATGAGCAACATGAATTCCTTGAGAAGAGAACTCAGCATTAAGTGATTGACATAACATTCTTCTAGCTCCCATTGCTGCTGCATGAGAATGTTGGTTCATATTTCCTCTCATAGCTGCAGTAGCTGAAGTTACTAGTAGGCTACCTTTTCCTCTATTTACCATTAGTGGACATAAAACTTTAGCAGCTCTGAATAACCCTAAGCTAGCCATTCTCCACCCCCATTCAAATTCTTTATAAGAAGTTTGCTCTAGAAGCTTCATTCCTGTTTGTGCACCTAAGTTGTAGACTAGAACTTCTATTGGCCCTATATCTTTCTCAATCATAGTGATTGTTTCTTCAATGGTATTTTCTTCTATGGCGTTCATTAGTGATCCAGAAGCCTCTCCACCTGCTTCATGAATATTATTAATTAATCTATCTAAGCCTTCTTGGTCACTTCTTCTACACAGGTAAGAGTGATAGCCTTCTTTAGCAAATTTAGCTGCAACGGTTCCTCCAATCCCAGCACCAGCACCTAAAACTAAACATACAGGTTTCATAAAAATTCTCCTTTATTTTCTATCTTTTCATTCTATATTAATTAGAATTTAACTACTTTCAATTAATTATTAAGTAGCAAGAATGAGTAAAAAGTCTTTTACTACAGAAAACTGGGGTTATCCTCCTTACAATAAGGAGAGCTTCCAGCATATCCGTAATCTATTCCCCACAGTTAAATTGACTTCTGAAAGAGAAAATAAGAATGATTTTAGCTATAAAGAAAAAGATATTTCTAACATTAAATATCAAATTAAATATCCAGGTTTTGAGAGCGAATTCACCGTTCAAGAAATGCTTGATAAAACTTACACCGATGCATTTTTGGTTATGAAAGATGGAGTTATACTTTATGAGAAATACTCAAATGGAATGAACAGAGAAAGCGTTCATCTCATGAATTCAGTTTCTAAATCATTTTTAGGGATCTTAATAGGTATTTTGGTAGATGAGGGTCTAATCGAAACACAGAGACTAATTACTGATTACTTATCAGATTTTGAAGATACAGGTTTTTCTGGAACTACTATCCAACAAGCATTAAATATGACTGGTTCGGTCAAATATGGAGAGGTTTACCTTGAGAAAGAATCAGATTTCTGGCAAGAAACTTCTGTAGTTGGCTGGAGACCGGCGTTGGTTAAGGATGCAACTCCTAAAACTCTATATGAATATGCGAAAACACTAAAAGAAGTAGAGCAAGATAATGGTACAGCTTTTCATTACAGAACAGTTTATACAAATATTTTAGGCATGGTTGCAGAGAAAGTGTCTGGTAGAACCCTTACAGATTTGTTACAAGAAAAGCTTTGGAAAAAAATCCATCCTGAACAGGATGCTTACATTGTTTGTGACCAAGATAAATTCCCTTATATGGGCGCAGGAATGAATGCTTGCACAAGAGATCTAGCAAGATTTGGTCAGATGATAGTTAATAAAGGGATCTATGAGAATGAAAGAGTAGTTTCTGAAGACTGGATAATGAAGACATTAGCAGGCACGGATGAGGCTAGGAAGCATTTCGAAGTGACGGAATATATACATTTAATTCCTGGAGGCCATTACATGAATCAGTTTTGGGGTTCTTTAAATTCAGAAATATTGGCTTGTGTTGGCATACATGGCCAAAGCATCTATATGAATATGTCTAACAAGACAGTGGTGGTTAAATTCTCTTCTCAACCTGATCCTGACGATGGGCCATTATTTATAGAAACTTTTGCTGCTCTTGATACCCTATCTAGAAGTATCTAAAAAACTCTTTATAAAATTAACTTCCT
>CEUZ01132248.1_pt1 | contig 47178 bp, 47 predicted proteins | sample 361511 | NCBI WGS metagenome assembly CEUZ01 (sample SAMEA2622822, study PRJEB7988) | marine metagenome | biome: marine biome (ENVO:00000447); feature: surface water layer (ENVO:00002042); material: "saline water (ENVO:00002010), including plankton (ENVO:xxxxxxxx)" | depth 5 m
GTCACCGGATCGACGCCGGTCCCGACCACACTAGGAAGTCAGGGGTCCCATCCCCTGGCTTCCTGTGATTTACGGGGCTTTCATCATTAAGTTTCTGATGCGAAGCCGTGGAGTGTGTGATCGCCCGCAACCACGGATTTCGGATTCTGTAGTGGCCTACCCTCGGCTGACGCCGTCAGCTTCGGCAGCCGTTGCAACCGCAGCTGATACTGCCGGCACAACGGAGCGGTCAAACGCTGTGGGGATGATCAACTCTGGAGAAAGGTCATCACTTGACACCGCAGCCGCTATTGCCGAAGCTGCTGCTATTTTCATCCCCTCGGTGATATCGCTAGCGCCAGCGTCAAATGCGCCTCGGAATATTCCGGGAAAGGCAAGTACGTTGTTGATTTGATTCGGATAATCACTTCGGCCAGTGGCAACTACTGCTGCTATATCAGTGATCTCTTCAGGCAGAATTTCCGGGTCGGGGTTGGCCATTGCAAAAACAATTGGCTTGTTCGCCATTGCGCCAACATCGTCTCGAGTAATCAAGCCCGGACCACTCAACCCCATGAACACGTCGGCGCCAACCATCGCGTCACCAACAGACCCAGATATTTGATCTTTGTTGGTGTTGTTTGCGATCCATTCCTTTGCCGAATTCAGACCTTCTCGGCCCGGGTACAGGGTGCCCTGTCGGTCACATACCACTACATCGCCAATGCCTCTACCCAAAAGAATTTTGGCGCATGCAACGCCAGCTGCCCCCGCGCCCAAGATCACGCATCTCAAATTTGAGAAATCTTTACCTGTAATACGAACAGCATTTTCTAGGGCTGCTAACGCGACTACGGCGGTGCCGTGCTGATCATCATGGAAGACCGGAATATCGAGGGCCTCGCGAAGAGCAGCTTCAACCTCGAAAGCTCCTGGCGCAGCTATATCTTCAAGATTGATACCGCCGAAAGTCGGAGCAAGACGAATAACCGTTTCAACAATTTCTTCAGGTGTATCAACGTCTATGCAGATCGGGAACGCGTCAACTCCGGCAAATTCCTTAAACAGCAGTGCCTTGCCTTCCATGACTGGCATAGCAGCCGCGGGTCCGATATCCCCGAGCCCAAGAACAGCTGTTCCATCACTGACAATCGCCACTGTGTTCTTGCGAATAGTTAATTCATGCGACACCGATTCATCTTCATGAATCGCCATACAAACTCGCGCCACGCCAGGGGTGTAGGCCATCGAAAGGTCATCAGCGTCTCTCAGCGGTATGCGGCTAATTGTTTCGAGTTTCCCGCCTTCGTGGATCTTGAACGTGCGATCAACAGCGCTGATGACTTTTATTCCCTCCAACCCATCAACAGCTTCACAAATTTCTTCTACGTGGGCTTCGCTCGCCGCGTCAACCACGACCTCTTCGCGTAAAGAACCTGCGGTAACGGTGAAGCCTCGCAGGCTTCTGATATTCCCACCCACATCTCCTATTGCTGTGCAGAGCCGACCTAATGTGCCCGGCTCATGGGCAAGTTCAACTTCTAATGTGGCCGAGAAAGCCGCTGTGGGACGGGACATCGAGTCTCCTGATACGAAATTAGAGCGCTCTATTGTGGCGGAATGAGTCGCTTAGTCCAAACAGTCGCGGCGCTTTTGTTTTAAGGACCTTCGTAATCAAAGCCCAATTCGACAGCCGTAAGAAGGGCAAAAAAGTCAATCCCTTCTTTTTTTGCAAGTGCTTCGCAGGTGCCACCGCGGTCTACGACTGCGATAACTACTACTGGTTCAGCCCCAAAAGCTCTCACGGCCGCAGCTGCTTCTAGTGGAGAGACACCTCGAGTGACAACGTCTTCTGTGATCGCAACGCGATCACCTTTTCGCAATGCACCTGCGATTCGACCCTCAACACCATGATCTTTGGCTTCTTTTCGGACACTAAAGCTGCGCAGTGGAACCCCGCGGTCAGCAGCTATCGCTGAGACTCCATAAGCGACAGGGTCGGCGCCCATTGTTAAGCCTCCAATTGCATCTATACCCACTACTTCATCCAAGATGATATCGGCGATGAGTTTGATGCCTAGAGGGTCACAGGCGGTCTGCTTCCCATCGATGAACCATGTGCTTTGGCGTCCTGATTTCAATACGAAATCTCCCGTGCGGACGGCATGGGTCAACAGGTGTTCTTTCAATTCTGTTCGTCGAGGATCAAGTTCAGTCACTCATCAGCCCACCTAACTTCGCCGTTTCCTTCTAAAATTTGTCCAATGGTCCATGCTTCATGACCATCTTGATGTGCCACTTCGATTATCAGATCAGCTTGTTCCCTAGGCACAACGAGGACCATCCCTATGCCTATGTTGAAGACGTTGCGCATTTCGCTTTCCGAGACCGGACCTTCAGCGGCGATTTGATCAAAAATTCGTGGACGGCGCCACCGGGCCACGTCAATTTGAGCATCAACGTCGGGGTTGATAACTCGCTTGAGATTGCCCGCTAGGCCTCCGCCCGTAATGTGTGCTGCACCATGAATCTCAAATTGACGAAACGCTCTTAGCACTGTTGGTGCGTATATCTCCGATGGACGTATAAGTTCATCGCCAAGCGAGACTTCAGCTTGCGGCCAAGCCGGTTCATCTAGAGAGTGTCCGTCCATTAGGACGCGCCGCGCCAAGCTATATCCGTTGCAGCGCAGACCAGGTGACGCTATGCCGACCAGTACATCAGCGACGGCGACTGCGGACTTCGTTGGGATTTCAGCTCGTTCGACGACACCCACCGCAAATCCCGAAACATCAAAATCTTGATGACTCATCGTGTCGGGATGCTCGGCTATTTCGCCACCCGTCAAAGCACAGCCAGCTTGGCGACAGCCTTCGGCAAACCCCATAACCAGTTGTTCAATTTGTTCTGGGTTGACTTTCCCAACAGTTAACTGGTCCAAGAAGAAAAGGGGCTCGGCTCCGCACGTAACAATGTCGTCGACACACATTGCGACGACATCGATTCCTATCGTGTCGTATTTATTCAATTTCTGAGCAACAAGTGGTTTTGTTCCCGCACCGTCATTTCCAGACACCAGCACTGGTTCTTGATAACCATCCGGGATGGCAACAATGGAACCAAAGCCGCCTACTTCACTTATAACTTCTGGTCTGAAGGTTGACCGGACATGGGGCGTCAGCCGACGTACCGCTTCGTCAGCGCTCTCAATGTCAACGCCTGCTTCTGAATAGGTGATCTCAGAAGTCATTGGCCTAGCTTCATTTGTGAAGTGGAGATAAACGCTGAACCGTGTTCATCTTTTCGTTTTCCTAGGACTTCTCTTCCTATTTCTTCAGGAATCTCGACCGGGTACTGTCCATCCAAACAAGCTGTACAGAACCCGGCGCCGGGAGCACCTGTTGCACTGACAAGTCGGTCTAATTCCAAGTACGCAATTGAGTTAGCGCCTAAGTATTCGCGTATTTCCTCCATAGTTAGGTTCGCTGCCATCAGCTCCGCTTGAGTCCCAGTATCCATTCCATAGAAGCATGGCCACCGGTATGGGGGCGACGAAATTCGAAGGTGCACTTCAGCAGCGCCTGCGGCTCGCAACATTTCAACTATTGCCCGGGTAGTTGTTCCTCTCACAATTGAATCGTCGACTACCACAAGTCGTTGGCCTTCAATGTTGTGACGTATCGGATTGAGTTTCATCTTCACGCCTAAAGCGCGCATCTCCTGAGAGGGCGCAATGAAAGTCCGTCCTATGTATCGGTTCTTCACCAATCCGTCTCGATACGGGATACCACTTGTTCGGGCAAAACCTTGGGCTGCGGGGATTCCCGACTCTGGGACGGGCATGACAAGATCGGCCGAAGCGGGGGCTTGATGAGCGAGTTCCTCACCCATGCGCTGTCGAGCTGAATGGACATTGCGCCCATACAGAAGGGTGTCGGGTCGTGAGAAATAGACAAACTCAAAAATGCAAAGCTTAGGGTCCGGGTTCTCGAATAGTTGGTGTGATCGCCAGCCATTGGCATCAATGATGATCATCTCACCAGGGTCGACTTCTCGGACAAAGTGCGCCCCTACTGTGTCCAGAGCGGGGCTTTCCGAAGCGACAACCCATCCGTTGTCCAATCGCCCTAGGCATAATGGCCAGAATCCCTCAGGTCCACGGATCCCAATCAAATGTTTGCGATCCATTGCTACAAATGAAAATCCGCCTCGAAGCTTCGGTAAAACTCGCTCTAGAGCCCATGGAAGTTCGTCACCCTCGGGTGCGGCGTCACTTGCCAGTTCTAATGCCACCAGTTCAGCGACGAGGTCACTATCACTGGTTACAGTGCCCTCAAGCATCCCTGCTTCTTCGGCAAGTTCAGCTGTATTGACCAGGTTCCCATTGTGGGCGAGTGCAAATTCTAAGTTTCCAACATCTCTATAAAATGGTTGGGACGCGCGCCAGGAACTAGATCCCATTGTTGAATAACGCGTATGTCCAATTGCGATATTTCCTTCTAGTGCAGCCAGGATTCGATCATCGAAAGCACTCGAGACGAGGCCCATGTCTTTGACCACGGTCACGTTCTCGCCGTTGCTGACTGCAATACCAGCCGACTCTTGGCCACGATGTTGAAGTGCATAAAGACCCAGGTAGGTCTGGTGGGCAACTGGGTTGTCTGACCCCAACACACCAAAAACACCACACGCTTCTCGAGGTTTGTTGATCTCTATACCGGTCGATTCCATTGTCATGCGCTGACGGTCCCTAGGCCCAGGGCTTCAGGAAGTTTATTTTGATATGCAAATTCCAGTTCACTGACAGGGATGGTGATTTCAGATCCGAAATTGAGCGATGTGCCACCAGTTCGCCCAATTTGGGTTGCGGGAACCCCGTGGTCATTGGCGTCCCTCAAGAAAGTATCTACGAGTTTCTCTCCCACAACGGCTAAGAAGCGGCCGCCCGATTCATTAAACATGGAGAGGTGGTCGTCATGATCGATGATTTGGGCTCCGACGCCACCATCGATTGCCATCTCTGCGGCCGCAACGGCTAGACCCCCTTCGCCAATGTCGTGCACTGCCAGTAATCGCTGTTTCTGGACTGCTTCAGCAACGAATTGGCTCGTACGGACGGCTTGTTCGAGGTCAAATATCGGCAAGGTCCCGTCCTTGCATTCCCCGATCTCCCAGGCCCATTGACTTCCTGCAAGAGAAACGTGGGTGTCAGGCACTTGACCTAGCAACAGAAGCGACGCGTCGGGTGGGAAGCCAATAGAAGGAGGTGGCGTTGATAGTGATGGGTGCATTCCAATGACCCCGACCACTGGTGTTGGCGCGATATCAACGGCATTAGTTTCGTTGTAGAGGCTGACATTCCCACCAATCACCGGTGCATCGAAGGCGATACATGCTTCAGCCATGCCGTCTACGGCTTCAGACAATTGCCACATAACTTCGGGATGCTCCGGGTTGCCGAAATTCAAACAATTGACTACAGCCAAAGGTCGCGCTCCAACGCAGGCGATGTTCATAACTGCTTCCGCGACGACCATCGCTGTCCCCTGGCGCGGGTCTATGTGACACCAACGATGATTGCCATCCGTAGATAGAGCGATTCCTCTTCCCGTTTCTTCACCGTTGCGTGGATTTCGAAGTCGGAGCAAGGTCCCATCATTTCCTGGACCTACGACTGTATTAAGGAACAATTGATGGTCATATTGGCTGTAAATCCATGCCGGGTCTCGCAACAGGCTTAGCAAATCATCGACGCAACTCACGGGGCCTTGCGACGCGTCTTTTGCTCGGCGCTCTGCGAGATCACTGGGCGGCGTAATTGGTCGATTGTATTCAGGGGCGTCGTCGTGCAGTGTTGAGGCAGGAAGGTTAGCCAAGACATCACCATCAAATCCGTCAAGAATCCTCAGTTGCCCAGTGCCTGTTACTCGACCAATAACGCTGGCCTTTATTTCCCACCGAGAGGAGATAGCTTCTACTTGAGCAAGATCTTCGGGCTTAATAATCGCCAGCATGCGCTCTTGCGATTCTGAGGTCATTAACTCAAAGGGTTCCATGTTGTTCTCGCGAGCGTGAATGGCGGTCACATCCACATCCATGCCAGCGCCCCCGCGTGACGCTGTTTCACTAGTTGCGCAGGTGATTCCAGCTCCGCCAAGATCTTGAATTCCTGAGACGAGACCTTCATCTAATAATTCAAGGCACGCCTCTAAGAGCCTTTTCTCTTCAAAGGGATCACCAACTTGGACACTTGGCCGCTTATCGGTGTCTTCAGCGCTTTCATCGAAGCCCGCTGAAGCCAGAACGCTAACTCCGCCTATTCCGTCTCTTCCGGTGGAGGCACCAAGAAGGACGGCAAGATTACCGACACCGCTAGCTTGACCTAGGACTAAGCGTTCCGTTGGCAGTACTCCCATGGCTAGGACATTGACAAGCGGATTACCTTTGTAGGTTTCATCGAAGACGATCTCGCCTCCGACTGTGGGCACGCCAACACTGTTCCCATACCCGGAAACGCCACTAATGACACCTTCAGCTATCCACCGACTGCGAGGGTCGTCAATGGGCCCGAACCGAAGGGGGTCCATAACCGCGATTGGACGTGCACCCATTGTAAAAATATCTCTGAGAATGCCACCAACTCCGGTAGCGGCCCCCTGGTACGGCTCAATTGCTGAAGGGTGGTTGTGACTTTCGATTCGTATAGCGACCGCTATGTCATCTCCAACGTCTATTACTCCGGCGTTCTCTCCTGGACCTACTAACACCCATGGAGCTTCGGTGGGGAGTCGCTTCAAATGAATTTTCGACGACTTGTATGAGCAATGTTCGGACCACATCACTGAGTACATTGCTAATTCGAGATGGTTGGGATGTCGGTCCAACAGCTCATAGATGCGTTGGTACTCGTCGTCGCTAAGTCCAAGTGCCCGGTGGACTGATGCGTCTTCAGGGGCAGGACTCACATCCTAAATGTAGTCGCACGCTTGCTTTCCCCATGGATGCCTGGGGTTCGATTTTACGAATCAACTCGTTACGCGGCGAGCAAAGATTTTAGGAGGCTGTTCCCATCTGTTGAGCCCAGGAGGTGGGAGGTCGCGCGTTCAGGGTGGGGCATCATCCCCACTACATTGCCTGCTTGATTGCATATGCCAGCTATGTCAGCTGTCGAACCATTGGGGTTGTCTGTGTAACGAAAGACGATCCTGTTTTCAGCTTGCATCTGGGTTAGAACTTCGGGAGAGCACACATAGTTACCTTCGAAGTGGTTGATAGGAATCAATAAACGATCCCCTGCAGTGGATTGATGGCCCAGGACGTTAGAAGTGGACACAAATTCGATTTGTTGCATTGAGCAAAGAAATTTCATTCCTGCGTTCTTCTGCAACGCCCCTGGAAGTAACCCAGCTTCAGTTAGAACTTGGAATCCGTTGCATATGCCTAGCACCGGACCTCCGTCTTGGGCGAAAGAATTTATCGAGTCCATGATTGGAGAAAATTTTGCTATTGCTCCACACCGCAGATAGTCACCGTGAGCAAAACCCCCGGGTATCACGATTGCATCGACATTTTTTAGGTCGTATTGGCCATGCCAAAGAACTTCGGCTTCACCATCCAACGAGCGAATTGCGTCGATGGTGTCAAATTCACAATTGGTCCCCGGAAAGCGAACTACTCCAACGCGCTGAGTCATTCTTCTAGCACTTCTACCAGTGAGTCTTCTATAACCGGGTTTGAGAGAAATCGACTACACATATCTTCAACTAGTGATTTGGCGTCGTCGGATGAATCGGCTTCTACTTGTAGTCGGATCACCTTGCCCACTCTTACGTTGCCAGCCGTAACGAAACCCAATGCAGGTAAGGCTCTTTCAATTGTTGAGCCCTCTGGGTTCGCTATTCCTTCCCGGGGTGACACCTCTACCTTGACTTCAAAGTGCATTAGCTACCTCCGATCCACTGCGCGAACGATTCGCCAGTGATTCGTTCGTAAGCTGTTATGTATCGGTCGCGAGTCGCTTGCACGGTTTCGGTCGAGAGTGGTGGCGCGGGTGGAGATTTGTCCCATCCGGTTGCCTCGGTGGCATCTCGAACAGGTTGCTTGTCAAGTGATACCGGTGTGGCACCTGGGTTCCAGTTTTCTGCTGGCCAAAATCTTGATGAGTCGGGTGTAAGCAGCTCATCCGCTATCACCATTTCACCATCAACAAGACCAAGCTCAAATTTTGTGTCAGCAATGATTACCCCATTGCGTGCAGCGTGTTCCGAAGCGCGGGTATACGCCTCTAGGGAGATTTGGCGGGCTTGCTCAGCTAATTCCGAGCCGACAATGTCGACAGCTTCGTTATAACTGATATTGATGTCATGGCCTTCTGTCGCCTTTGTCGATGGAGTGAAGACAGCTTCTGGAAGTTGTTGAGCTTCTAAGAGGTCAGCAGGTAGGGAAGTTCCATGCATCGTCCCTGATTGTTGGTACTCCTTCCAAGCCGACCCGGTGATGTATCCACGAACGATGCATTCAAGCGGCAACATCTCCGCTTTGCGCACCAGAAGAGCTCTCCCTGTCCATTCGGGACGTCTAGCTATCTCAGGAAAGTCAGCTGGGTCTGCTGACACTAGATGGGTCTGGGCACTTGGTGCGAGATAATCAGACCACCAGACCGTCATCGCCGTTAGTACTCTGCCTTTGTCTGGTATCGGCTCACCGAAGACAACATCGAACGCCGATATTCGGTCTGTTGCCACCATAAGCAGATGTCGGTCGTCTACGACGTACATCTCTCTAACTTTGCCACTGTGCAATAACTGAAGTTCGTTCACATCTCTTCTCTACTAGAGAATGGGGGAAGGATGGTAGGACCCTGCTGCAGGATGGGCAGAATTAATCGTGGCTGCAGCACTCAAAAAAGCCTGAACTTGAACTTCGGCGAGGCCAACGAAGTTATTGTGGTCCGCCAGAATTTCTTTAATTGTGTCCACATCAAGAGGCAGATTCGGGTCGGCTGCAATTCGGTCAACCATGTCGTTAGTTCCTGAGGTGCCTTCGCGAATTTCTAGCGCTGCAGCGACTGCATGTTCCTTGATAATCGCATGTGCTTCTTCTCGACCGGCACCTGCTTTGACCGCGCTCATGAGAATGCGAGTAGTCGCGAGAAACGGTAAGTATTGGTCGAGTTCTCGAGCAATAACAGGAAAGTGTGCGCCGAAACCGTCTAGAACCGTGAGCGTCGTTTCGAGCGCGCCATCTAGAGCAAAAAAAGCGTCTGGAAGCACTACTCGTCGAACGACAGAACAACTAACGTCACCCTCATTCCACTGGTCTCCTGCGATTGAAGCTGCCATCGTGAGATGCCCCCGCAGGATTGCAGCGAAACCGTTAATTCGTTCGGCGGAACGTGCATTCATCTTGTGTGGCATAGCCGATGAGCCAACTTGACCTTCACGAAAACCTTCTGTTGCGAGATCTAACCCAGCCATAAGGCGAACCTGCAGCGCGAGATTTCCCAAGGGACTCACTGCTTGCACCAACGAACTAACAACGTCTAGGTCCAGGGACCGAGGGTAAATTTGTCCAACCGAATCAAGGGTGCGTTCAAATCCCAGTTGCTTAGCTACTCGCTGCTCAAGTTCTTCCACCTTGGCAGCGTCTCCTTCATAAAGGTCGAGAAGATCTTGTTGGGTGCCAACGGGACCCTTTAGGCCACGCAAGGGGTAGCGGTTGAGCAACTCGTCGAGACGTTCGAAAACTAGGAGCGTTTCTTGGCCTAGATTGGCAAATCGTTTACCGAGTGTTGTGAGTTGAGCTGGCACGTTGTGAGAACGTCCGGTGATAGAGACTTCCTGGTACTGCACGGCAAGCTCAGCCAGACGAACAATGACCGTCGCAAGCCGGTCTCGGACAACCTGCATTGATTGCTTGATCTGGAGTTGCTCTACGTTTTCCGTTAGATCCCGTGACGTCAATCCTTTATGGATGTGTTGGTAACCAGCAAGTTCAGAAAATTCTTCGATTCGCGCCTTAACGTCGTGCAATGTAACTCGTTCGCGTTGTTGGATTGAATCTAGGTCGACGTTATGCACAACGGACCGGTACGAGTCAATGGCGGCTGGGTCGATTTCTAGTCCTAAATCCTTTTGCCCTTCAAGGACCGCTATCCAAAGTTCACGCTCCAAAACAACCTTGTTTTCAGCTGACCAGATTTGCGTCATCTCAGGTGACGCATATCGGTTAGCCAAAATATTTGAGACCTGAGCTTTGTTCGGTGTCATCTTGCACCTTCATCTCGGAACGTTTTAAGGCGTTCGGTTAGCCCAGCATCAGTTATTGACAGCATCTCCACAGCTAGTACCGCAGCATTCGCGGAACCGTTAACAGCGACTGTCGCAACAGGGATACCACGAGGCATTTGCACTGTTGATAACAGGGAGTCAAGGCCGTCACTAATACCCCCAGAAAGAGGAACACCGATCACGGGCAACGTGGTGTGGGCTGATACAACGCCAGCAAGATGGGCTGCCATGCCAGCGCCACAAATAATCGCAGCGAAACCGTTATCGCGGGCATTACTTGCAAAATCCCCCACTAGTTCTGGATTTCGGTGCGCAGACATGACGTGAACTTCGTGTTGAACTCCAAAGCGGTCAAGCAGCTCCGACGCACCAGCCATCTTCTCGTCGTCTCGGGGTGAACCCATAAGAATCGCTACCTTCATGTGATTTCCTCCTGAACGGTTTCTAACTCAATCGAAGCACCAATATCGGTGCGGTGCTGCATACCAGGCCAAGAGATGGCACTTACCGCCTCGTACGCGATTTTTCTTGCCTCACTCAATGTCGATCCACGGCCACAGACATTAAGTACTCGGCCTCCGCCGGTAACCAGCTCGTGCCGATTATTTCCTTTGACACCAGCACAGAAGACAGTCGCACCTTTGACTGCTTCTGCTTGTTCGATGCCTTGGATCAAATCGCCCGTTCTCGGCGATGCGGGGTAGCCCTCCACTGCTAAAACAACCGTAACCATGCTGTCCTCTGAGATCTTCAGCTCGGTCTTCAAGTCACCCAATGCCACTTGCATAAGAATCTGTGCGATATCACCCTCTAAGCGAGGAAGAATCACTTGGGCTTCGGGATCACCAAATCGAATGTTGTATTCCAGAAGTTTTGGTCCTTCTGCAGTGAGCATAAACCCCGCGAAGAGAACCCCTCGGTAATCAATCCCTCGGTTCTGTAATTCGTTAACCGTCGGATGGATTGCCACATCCATGAGTTGTTCTAAGTCTTGGGAACTCAATTCAGGAAGCGGGGAATAGCAGCCCATTCCTCCGGTGTTAGGGCCGTAATCGTCGTTGAGCAGTCGTTTGTGATCTTGAGCCGCTGTCGGGATCAGCACCGCCTTCTGTCCATCACAAAGTGCAAAGAGCGAGAGCTCAGGACCATGCAGTCCTTCCTCAATAACGATGCGACGTCCCGCTTCTCCGAACGAATTACCACAAAGTTTATTTCTGATGTCATCGACGGCTTCAGCGTATGTATTTGTGACCAACACACCTTTACCGGCTGCTAGTCCATCAGTCTTCACCACATAGGGAGGGGTGAGAGTCGACAGGAAATCCACTGCTTGATCAACTTCGTCTGCATGGAAGGACTCATAGCGGGCCGTGGGGACTCCAGCCGCGTCTACAAGCTCCTTCATCCAAATTTTCGAACCTTCCAGCATCGCCCCATCAGAGCCGGGACCAAACACATGACGACCTCGCGATCTCAAATCATCAGCAAGTCCCTCAACCAATGGAACCTCGGGGCCTACCACATATAAATCTGCTTCTATGTCAGTTGTCGTCACTCCAGTACTGCCTTCGATACCCGGGGACCCGGGAGTCACCACTACGTCCGCATGAATAGAAAGAGTACGAGCTAAGGCGTGTTCACGACCTCCAGAGCCGACCACGCAAACTTTCATGCCGCGAACCGCAAATATTGCTCACGTCCCGGGCCCACACAAACAAATCGAATAGGAACGCCCATCTGCCGTTCAAGAAACGATATGTACTCAACTGCTTCTCTGGGGAGGTCATTACGTTCCGTGGCATCGGAAAGATCCGTTTGCCAACCTGGGAATTCGGCATATACAGGCACCGCTTTGTCGTGCATCCGTCTGAGGTGAGGCAGGTATTCATATCGTTCACCTTCAACCTCATAGGCGACACAGACCTTGATGGTCTCTAGTTCGTCCAGCACATCAAGTTTGGTGAGAGCGATTTCTGTACAAGCATTGAGTCGAACTGCTTGGCGCGCCATCACTGCATCGAACCAACCCACTCGCCTTCGACGTCCTGTGTTGGTTCCGTACTCTCTTCCTACCTCAACCAGGTGTTCTCCGACTGCGTCGTCGAGTTCCGTAACGAACGGTCCCGAGCCAACTCGAGTCAGATATGCCTTGGCGATTCCAATCACTTGGTCAATGGCACCTGGGCCAATGCCCGCTCCTACAAGGGCGTAGCCCGCGACCGGATTTGAAGAAGTTACGAATGGGTAAGTCCCATGGTCTAAGTCAAGGAAGGTCGCTTGGGCTCCTTCAAAAAGAACCCGCTGCCCCGCATGAAGGGCCTCGTGCAGATGTCCAACAGTGTCTCCAATATAAGGAGCAACTCTTGGAGCAATGTCTCGAATCAGTTCTTCGGCAAGTTGGTCTGGATCAACTCCATCATGTCCGTAGATATTGCGAAGAATCACATTTCTTTCAGCCAAGGCGCTGTGTAAACGGGATCTCAAATGCGTTGGATCCAGCAGATCTTCGACTCTGATGCCTACCCGTGACGCCTTGTCTGCGTATGCGGGGCCAATCCCTCGTTTTGTAGTGCCAATTTTGTTGTCACCTAATTGGCTTTCCGCCAACTCATCCAGAATTTGATGGTATGGAAGAACAAGGTGTGCCTGGGGGCTGAGCATCAAGCGCTGGCAATCGACGCCTTTTGCGGTCAAAGCGTCAATCTCGGCCAACAAGACGTATGGGTCTACCACGACGCCATTACCAATAATGGGCACTACGTGGTCATACAGGATCCCGCTCGGGACAAGTTGTAGCGCAAAGACCTCTCCATCAACGACAAGCGTGTGGCCCGCGTTATGGCCGCCTTGATATCGAACGACATGGGCACATTCTTTGGCCACTATGTCTACGACTCGTCCTTTACCTTCGTCACCCCATTGGGTACCAACCACAATTGATCCCGGCACGGACTTCTCCAAACGTCATCTGCTGACGTTGTCAGATCCTAATTGCGAACGGCGACTTTTCTAGGATGAATTACCGGGCTTCTTGCTTTTCTCGTTTGCATCGAAAACTTACCCTCATTAATAAAGTCAGCGTCGACGTCTTGGGTCGAGCCATGGGATGACCGATTGTTGAAGAGGCACCAAATCCCTTCGATATTGACGATGAGTCTCCATCACCGTGGCAGTCGCCGCGGCTTGAAGTTCACGCATTTCTGCTTCAAGTTGCGCTACACGATGCTCAAGATCCAAAACACGTTTTACCCCTGCCAAATTCAAGCCTTCGTTGGTCAGTTCCTGGATTCGACGTAGAAGAGCGATGTCGATATCGCTGTATCTACGACTACCTCCCGGGGTCCGAGCGGGCTCTACTAGACCCTTACGTTCATAAATTCGAAGTGTTTGGGCGTGGACGCCGGCAAGTTCAGCTGCGACTGAAATCACGTAAACAGCGCGAGCTGGATCTGGTGTTGAAGATAGTGGGCCCATGCTTAGCCCTCCTCCTTTATGTCGCTTCGGGGCGACCAATCAGTCACCTCTTGCAACGCCTCAATTGCTGCTCTTTCTTTTGGGGTTAGTTCCTTCGGCACAACAATTTCGACAGTGACGAGCAAATCACCCTTCGATTTCGGGGTTTGGACACCTCTGCCCTTAACTCGAAAAGTTGTTCCTGATTTCGTACCCCCTGGGATCTTCAAAGTCACTGTCGAATGATCGTATGTAGGGATCTTAATTTCAGAACCAAGAGCTGCTTCTGGAAAAGTCACTGGGATCAGCAAAGTTAAATGTTGGCCCTTTCGACCAAACATTGAGTCAGGGCTCACTTCGACTACCACATAAAGATCACCATTCGGGCCCCCATTGCGGCCAGCTCCACCTTTGCCGGCTATACGAATTCGTTGACCATCATCGACACCTGGCGGGATTTTGACCTTTGCGTGAGAGCGGTCACCGCTCGTTGACCGACCCAGCATCACATTTGTTGTAATGCCATCAATTGCATCTCGGAACCCTAGGTGTATGCGAGTTTCTTGATCGACACCTCGCATAGGCATGGGTCCACGTTGTCCTCGGCCGAAGAAATTCCCAAACATTCCGCCAAGATCATCAAAGTCTTCAAAGCGAACATTGAAGCCATCTTGACCGGAAGCGAAGCCACCCATGGCTGACGGTCCCAGGCGTCGGGCCTCGTCGTATTCATTGCGCTTTGTCTCATCCCCTAAAACGTCGTAAGCAGCTGAAACCTCTTTGAAGCGATCTTCGTTGCCAGTCTTGGCATCTGGATGATGAGACCGCGCAAGTTTTCTATACGCCTTAGTTATCTCTTTCGCCGAAGCACTTGATGGGACCCCAAGAACCGCGTAGTAATCCTTTTCAAACCACTCTCGCTGAACTGCCATCATCCACCTCCCTGCGACAACTAAGAGCTACCCACCACTCACCTTGACCATTGAGGGACGAAGAATCGACTCCCCCCAGCGATAACCGGCACGAAGCTCTTCAACCACTACTTGCTCTTCGCCCTCCCCGGTCTCAAAGGACATGGCCTCATGCAACTGTGGGTCAAATGGAACCCCTAGGGCTTCAATACGGGTCAGACCATTATTTTCAAGAACAGTCTCAAGTGCACTTCGGATAGGAGCTATTTCTTCAAGGCCTTGCTCAAAAGCCGCGTCACATGCGTCAAGGACTGGCAGTAGCGCTTCTACAAGTCGGGAAACTCCTTGCGAAATTCGTTGATCGACTTCGTTCGCACTGCGCCGACGGAAGTTTTCAAAATCCGCTTGAAGCCGTTGAAGCGAGTCACGGAAATCGTCACGTTCGGCTGTAACCATCTCTAGGGACTCAACCAGGTCTTCAACTGAAAGAGCGTTAGCTGCAGGACCTTCGGATTGTTGTCCGTTGGTATCCGCTGAATTGCGCTCTTCTTCATCTACTTCGAGTTGAAGCGCTTCTTGTTCGGGTTGACCGATCTCTTCGTCCGTCACTGGTCTTCATCAACGATTTCAGCGTCGACTACATCTTCAGCATCTCCAGATTGATCGGGAGGCGCATCACCAGCTTGTTGTGCCGCTGACTCGTAGAGCTTTTGGCTGAAGGTTTGACTGACGGTTGTAAGTTGTTCAGAAGCTGTGCGAATTGCTTCTACATCCTCGTTCTCATTCTCAAGCGCCTCTTTAAGAACCGCTAAAGCACCTTCAACTTCGGCTTTGTCTTCATTGGATACTTGTTCTGCTTGGTCGGACAAGAGTTTCTCTATTTGGTACACCAAAGCGTCAGCATTGTTGCGAATCTCAGCTGCTTCACGGCGTTGACGGTCTTCCTCCGCGTGAGACTCTGCGTCTTTGACCATTTGATCAATGTCGTCATCACTTAAGTTCGACTGACCACTGATGGTGATCGATTGTTCTTTATCAGTCGCTCGATCTTTTGCTGAAACATTCACAATTCCGTTGGCGTCTATATCGAACGTCACTTCAATCTGAGGGACCCCGCGTGGCGCAGGTGGAAGATCAACGAGCTGGAATTTACCCAGGGTTTTATTACCTGACGACATTTCTCGTTCTCCCTGCAGAACATGTATTTCCACCGAAGGTTGCATGTCATCAGCGGTTGTGAAGACTTCGGTGCGCTTTGTGGGAATCGTCGTGTTCCGCTCAATGAGCTTCGTCATGACACCACCTTTGGTCTCGATACCAAGACTCAGCGGAGTCACATCAAGAAGGAGAACGTCCTTGACGTCTCCCTTCAATACACCCGCTTGGATAGCGGCACCTACTGCCACCACTTCGTCTGGGTTCACACCTTTGTGGGGTTCTTTGCCTGCAATTTCCATGACAAGTTCTTGAACCGCTGGCATGCGAGTGGACCCGCCGACCATTATCACGTGATCGATATCGTTTGACGTCAAGTTCGCGTCGTCTATCGCCTGCTTAAATGGTGCTCGACAACGGTCTACAAGATCTGCCGTGATCTCTTGAAACTTAGCTCTGCTTAACTCGTAATCAAGATGCAGAGGTCCGCTGTCGGTGGCAGTGATAAACGGAAGATTGATCTGGGTTGTCTGCTTCGAAGACAAATCTTTCTTAGCTTGCTCACCGGCTTCCTTGAGCCGTTGGAGGGCCATCGGATCAGATTTGAGATCGACGCCATGGTCACCTTTGAAGGAGTCCGCGAGCCAGTCAATTACTCTTTCGTCCCAGTCATCACCGCCGAGTTGAGTGTCACCAGCTGTGGACTTGACTTCAAAGACTCCATCGCCGATTTCTAAGACCGAAACGTCAAAGGTGCCGCCGCCAAGGTCAAAGACCAAGATGGTCTGGTCCTCTGCCTCTCTGTCTAGTCCGTATGCCAGCGCTGCAGCAGTCGGTTCATTGATTATTCGCAGAACTTCGAGACCCGCTATTTGTCCCGCTTCTTTTGTGGCCGTTCTTTGCGCGTCGTCAAAATAGGCAGGGACTGTAATAACCGCTTCGGTCACTTCATCACCGAGATATTGTTCTGCATCTCTTTTTAACTTCTGGAGCACCCGGGCGGCTATCTCTTGAGGGGTGTAGGACTTATCGTCGATCTCTACGGTCCAATTCGTTCCGACATGTCTTTTCACGGAGGCCAAGGTTCGATCTGGGTTAGTTACCGCCTGTCGTTTAGCAACTTCACCTGTAAGCACTTCGCCATTCTTGGAAAATCCAACTATTGACGGGGTGGTTCGGTCTCCTTCAGCGTTTGCGATAACAGTGGGTTCGCCACCTTCCATCGCTGAAACAACCGAGTTTGTTGTTCCTAGGTCTATACCAACTGCCTTGGGCATTAATTATCTCCTGCTATTGGATTCGGTCAGGTTGTCCCTCAAACGTTCAGATTCCGCTATATTTCAAGCGTTTGAACATCCGAGGGGTAACCATCATAAAAGTTGAGTGTGGTATTTACAACTTTGATATCGAAATTAATTTGAGGGGTCCCCTAAAAGTGTCCGACTAAGGTGCAAATCATGGGTAATCAGGCCACTCGGCTAATTCTTCTGAGACATGGCGAAAGTCAGTGGAATCTCGAGAACAAGTTCACGGGCTGGTACGACGTCAACCTGACAGAGAAAGGGATAGAAGAAGCTCGAAACGCAGGGCAACTGTTAGTTGCCGCTGGGCTGTTTCCCGATGTTGCTCATACATCTCTTCAAACACGAGCGATTCTCACAGCCAATTTGGCGCTTACGGCATGCGATCGATTATGGATTCCTGTCCGGAGGAATTGGCGTCTGAATGAGCGACATTACGGTGGTCTCACTGGCCTGAATAAACAAGAAACCGTGGATCTTCATGGACAAGACAAAGTTCATGAGTGGCGAAGAAGTTATTCGACGCGGCCGCCAACAATGCCCGCGGATCATCCGCATAACCCCAACGACGACCTTAGATACCAATCAGTTCCGAAGGAACAGCTCCCAAATAGCGAATGTCTAGCTGACGTAGTGGATCGTCTAATCCCTTATTGGGAAGGCCCGATCAGTGATGATTTGATCGCCAACGATACCGTTCTTGTGGCAGCTCACGGCAACAGCCTCAGGGCGTTGGTTAAGCATCTTGACGGAATATCAGATCATGACATCCTCAATCTCAATATTCCGACCGGTGCACCGATCGTCTACGACTTGGACTCAAACCTGACACCATCCGAATCCCTAGACGTCTCACAACGCTATTTATCTTGATAATCAACGAATGGTGCACACCGTGTCAAAGGGCGTCGACGCCTCGTTCGCCTGTGCGTATACGAGTGACGCTCTCTACTTCGGTGACCCACACTTTCCCATCACCGATCTTTTCGGTTCGAGCTGCCTCCACTAGGCAGTCCACTACTCGATCTGTGTCAGCTGCATCCACCAATATTTCAACTCTGACTTTAGGAATGAAGTCGACGTGATATTCCGTTCCTCGATAGGTCTCAGTGTGTCCACCTTGTCGACCGAACCCCCGCACCTCTGACGCGGTTAAACCTTGGACGTTTGTGTCCTGCAAAGCTTCGACTACTGCTTCAAGCCGATGCGGCTTAATCACTGCTGTCACCAAACGCACCATGCAAGACCTCCGTAATCGGTTTCTGCCTAACCACCTTGTCACGTAAGAAAGAACACGGCCAGCGTCAGAGTTGCAAACATTGAATGCACAAAGCGAACAGATGCAACGGAAAGCGTCGCGTCGTTCTTAAGCGAAAGTACGTATTACTCAGGACGAGGCCATTTTCACAGGGCCCTAGCCTGTTCATTGGTTGAGCGTCCGGTAACTTGACCTACGTGAAAGCACGAGTAAAGCCGCATCACCTCGCGCTCGCAGTTGGAGTTGCGTTCGCATCGGTGACGGCAATTTCCGGAGTCGCGGCAACCGTTTTCGGGTTCCATAACAACAACGATGTCCATCGGGAAGTATTCGGGAACATCCCCGGGGCTCTGAAACTAGCGTTTTATGTGATTACACCGATACTCATAGTTTTTGGGGCATGGAATTTCGCTCAACGAGTGAAAAATTGGGAACGCGGGGCCCCGGATCGCCGCTCAACTACAGGTTCCAACGCCAAAAAGCGCGTTCGCGACTATCGATCTGGCGTGATGATGCAGACCCTATTGAGAGACCCTGCTGCCGGGGTAATGCACGCTCTTCTTTATTACGGATTCCTAGTTCTGTTGGCGGTGACTACCACTCTAGAAATTGACCACCAGCTACCTGAGCGTTTGAAGTTCCTGCATGGGGGGACTTACCAAGGGTTTAGTTTCGTCGGGGATTTAGCCGGACTCGCATTTACGGTGGGCATGGCCTGGTCAATTGTTCGCCGCTATATACAAAAGCCCTATCGCATCAAGATAAAAACCCGACCCGAACATGCTCTAATTTTGGCAGTGCTACTGGGCCTGGGGTTAACCGGTTTCGCAGCAGAGGCTTTCCGAATAGCTGTAGAAGGCCGGCCATCGTACGAGCAGTGGTCATTCATTGGTTACCCACTTTCAGCCCTTGTTGACCAGGTCGGAACAGTCGCTGGTTGGCACCAGGCGATGTGGATCGTTCACGTCATATGCTTTATGGCTTTTCTGGTGATGCTCCCCGTCACGATGCTCCGCCACATGTTCACTTCTCCCCTGAACATGTATTTGAAGGATCGAGAACGGCCGAAAGGTGCCATGCGGGCGTTACCGGATCTAATGGAGGCAGAGGACATAGAAACCATTGGCGCTTCGGTGGTGGAGGACTTTACTTGGAAACAATTATTAGATACAGACAGTTGCACCATGTGCGGTCGTTGCACTGCGGTGTGTCCAGCTCACGCGACTGGCAAACCTCTCGACCCCAGAGAGATAGTTCTAAAGACAGGCGAGGTGATGGCAGCCACCGGCGAACATGGTCAGGTATCTCCACCGATTGGCACAGACACAGAAATCAAGGTCGAGGCCAACAGCTTGTTCGAGCGGATCAGCGGTGACGAAATTTGGGCGTGTACCAGCTGTCGCGCGTGTGATGAAAATTGTCCAGTCAATATCGAAATTCTCGACAAGATTCTCGATATGCGGAGATATCTCACTCTGATGGAAAGCGACTTTCCTGGCGAGTTAGGTGGAGCTTTCAGAGGAATGGAGAACAACGCCAACCCTTGGAACATGAATAACGGTGAGCGAGCAGACTGGGCCGCTGATATTGACGTCCAGGTCGTCGACCCTTCGGATCCATTTGATCACGAGTACTTGTATTGGGTTGGCTGCGCTGGATCATTTGATGACAAAAACCAAAAAGTGTCTGAAGCAACAGCGAAATTACTTCAACGAGCAGGGGTCGATTTCGCCATTCTCGGTCCCTCTGAAATGTGCACTGGAGACAGCGCTCGACGCTCCGGGAACGAATACCTATTCCAAATGCTCGCTGCCGAAAACGTAACCAATCTCAACGAGATGGGGGTAAGAAAGATTGTTACGCAATGCCCCCACTGCTTCAACACCTTGAAGAACGAATACCCCCAATATGGCGGTAACTGGGAGGTTCTCCACCACACCCAATTCCTCGAGGAATTAGTTGAATCTGGGGCACTCGACCTCAGCGAGGCAAAATTAGATGAGCGGATCGTGTATCACGACTCCTGTTATTTGGGCAGACACAATGACGTTTACATGTCACCGAGAAATGTGATTGGGACTTTAAGCGGAGTAGAGATAGTTGAAGCTCCAAGAAACGGGACTAAGGGAATGTGCTGCGGAGCTGGCGGCGCTCGCATGTGGATGGAAGAAACTATCGGCACGAAAGTCAATGACGAACGTTCCGAAGAACTCATCAACACGGGCGCAAGTCGAATCGCCACTGCTTGCCCGTTCTGTTACGTGATGATCGACGATGGGGTAAAGGGACATGGCATCGAAGAAGACCAAGTCAAGGTCGCTGATATTTCAATTCACTTAGTTGAGGCTTTAGAGGCATCCCAAAACGATTCAGCGGACAGCAACTAGACCACTGCGAAAACGACCGGCACTACTCAAAATTTTCGTGAAAGCGGCTGGCCGTCGGGCCACGCTGGCCTCTGTATTTAGAACCTAGAGATGACGCTCCATATGGCACATCAGCAGGGGTGGTCATTTGGATAAAACTGATTTGACCAATCTTCATTCCTGGGTACAGCGTTATGGGAAGGTTCGCCACATTGGAAAGCTCCAGAGTTAGATGGCCAGCCCAACCGGCGTCAACGAAACCAGCGGTTGTGTGGATAAGCAATCCAAGTCGGCCTAACGAAGACTTCCCCTCAATCCGTCCTACTAAATCATCAGGAATTGCTACTCGCTCAAGCGTTGAACCAAGCGCAAATTCTCCAGGATGCAAAACGAAAGCATCCCCACTATCGACCTTGACCTCTTCTGTAAGGTCAGTTTGGTCTTGCTTAACATCGATGACTCTTTGGGTGTGATTCAAAAAGACGCGGAAACGATCATCAAGGTGAAGGTCAACCGATGAGGGCTGTATATCCTGAGGATCCAAGGGATCAATGACAATCTTGCCCTCTGCCAAAAGTTCGCGGATTGTCCGGTCCGAGAGAATCATAGGGGTCGAATTCTAGCGTCACTGAGAGATGCGAATTGCTTCGAAATCGGACCTTTAATCACATCACGAATCCGAGATGACGGTCATCGTTAGACTCTGTAATCAGTCAAACCAATCATTTCGCGGGTGTAGTTCAATGGCAGAACGTCAGCTTCCCAAGCTGAGAACGCGGGTTCGATTCCCGTCACCCGCTCCAAAAACTTGATCAGCCCACAAGCGTCGCTAGGGCCCAAATAGAAACAATCATCCCTATCGCAATCATCAAGAGGCTGCGACCAACCGGAGCTCGACTGAGTTCCTTCTCCGTCCGTGGTTCCAAACGCGGTTTAATCATTGCTAAACCGTTACCAACGACCAGAGCGGCACCAAGAGCTAGCAACAAAAATGGGATTAAATCAGGACCTAGAAACATAATTTCTGCGATTACGTCTGATCTTGATACCGGCTCATATTGGCGAACCTTGTGTAATTACTAAGCCACGCGAGACGCACCGTGCCCGTCGGGCCATTCCTATGCTTGGCAACAATGATCTCTGCGGAGCCAATGTCGGGCGATTCCGGGTTATATACCTCGTCGCGGTAAATGAAAGCCACCACATCAGCGTCTTGTTCTATTGATCCGGACTCTCGGAGGTCAGCGAGCATGGGTCGCTTATCGGTGCGGGACTCTAATCCGCGGCTCAGCTGCGACAGGGCAACAATTGGAGTTTCGAGTTCACGGGCGAGAATTTTAAGACCGCGGGACATTTCCGACACTTCGACTTGTCGATTTTCTGCATTCCCGCGTCCACTCATTAGCTGTAAATAGTCGACAACGATCAAACCCAGATCACCAAGTCGACTTTTGAGTCTCCTGGCTTTCGCTCGGATTTCCATCACTGTGAGATTGGGATTGTCGTCAATCCAAATAGGAGCTTCACCTAACTTGCCGACAGCACGAGTGATCTTCGGCCAGTCATCTTCAGATAAATTTCCATTCCTCATTCGTTGAGAATCAACTCTGGCATCTGAACAAAGCAAACGTTGGGTTAGTTCAAGGTGACCCATCTCAAGTGAGAAAAATAAGACGGGCCGTTGAGCTTCAAGTGCTGCGCTCGCTGCCATTCCTAGACCAAAAGCGGTTTTCCCCATTGAGGGGCGGGCACCAACAACCACCAAGTTGCTTGGCTGCAGTCCAGACAGCAATTCGTCAAAGTCGACATAACCTGTCGGTAAACCAGTGATGGTGTTGCCCTGTTCATAAAGTTCCTCTAACCGATCAAGGTTGGCGTCAAGCAACTCTCGGATCGGTTTTGTGCTGTCGACGACCCGTCGTTCAGCAATCTGGAACATCATCGCTTCAGCTTCGTCAACCGTTTTAACGACATCTTCGGGATGGCTGTAGCCCAGTTCAACGATGTCTCCAGCGACACCGATGAGTCTCCTCAGTAATGCATGTTCTTCTACGATCCGTGCGTAACGCGCCGCGTTTGATGATGCGGGCGTACCCGTTTGTAACTCCAAAAGTCGTTGAGGTCCCCCAATTTGCTCTAGTAGGCCAGATCGGGTGAGTTCTTCAGCGACAGTAACTGGATCGGCTGGCTCGCCAGCTCCATACAACGAAGCAATCGCGTCAAAGATGTAGGCGTGTGCTGGAACATAGAATTGATCAGCACTCAGTGTTTCTACCGCTGGGCCTATTGCATCCCGCGATAACAACATCGCTCCCAGCAGCGACGCTTCGGCGTCTGAGTTATGCGGCGGCACACGAGTATTGGGATTTGACGGAGGAGGGGTAAAAGACGGGTCGTTAGTCATTGGTGTCAGCTTGTCAGACTTCTCATGTGTAGAACTAGGGGCAGACATTGGGGATTTAGTAGCCTTTTTCTGTGGATAAACCCCCTAGTTATCCACAAAACATGACAGATGTGTGACGAACCACGCCAAGTGGTCCTGAAACTCTCGATAACTAAGAATTCGCGCGAGCAGTGAAAATAGAAATGAAAGATCTGCTCAAGAGATCTTTTCAGCAGAGAGTTTTGCGTCGTCAAAGTTTAGGTAACGCTCCGGAATTGGGATTTTAAATACTTCCGCTGCGTTCAAACCGAGGATCCTGGCGCGGCTCAGATCATCTAATTCGCCCATGGTCCGTTCGATGGCCTCCGCGGAATGGGGCCATGAACCTTCATGGTGGGGATAGTCATTAGCCCACATGAAGTTTGGTACTAGCCCATGTCGCAGAGCTAGGTCAAGGCCCGCTGCGTCTTCTTGAAAGGTCGCGAACCCTTGGCGTTTAAAATATTCGCTGGGCAATAAATCAAGTTTGGGTCGTACCGCCCAATGATGCTTCAGGTACGCCTCGTCCATGGCTTGTATCGCCCAGGGGACCCATCCAATACCAGCCTCTACGCTGCCAAACCGTAAATTGGGAAATTGTTCCGCGACACCAGAAGCGCAGAGGTTTGCTATTGGTTCGATATTTTGCGCGAGGGAGTGAACAGCGTAATTAATGACGGCTCCACCACGGCTACGAGATGTTCGAGGGTCTCTACCAGTAGAGATATGGAACGTAACGGGCAAATCTACTTCAGTGATCGCAGCCCATAAAGGGTCGAACTCTCGGAGGTTGTAATTCAGAGCCTCATGATCAGGGGGTCCCCATATTGGTTTACTTGGAAGTTGTAAGCCTTTGAATCCGAGATCAGCACACCGTTGAATTTCGGTAATAGCGTCTTCAAGAGCAGCTGGCGCGATGCATGCCATCGGGATCAGCTGATCCCCGTGGGGCCCAAAGGTTTCCCAGGCCCAGTCGTTATAGGCATGGCACATCGCATGACTGAAATCTGGGTCGCTAGTCGCCCACATTGTTAAACCCTTGTTGGGAAAAATAATTTCTGCATCGGTGCCATCTGCTGCAAGGTCCGCCAGCCGACCTTCGGGTGTGTAACCAGCCTTGTTACGCAGAAGATCTTGTCCTTCGAACTTGATGTCGTTGAGTTTGAGCGGATTTCGAAAACCTTCTGTTTTTTGAAACTTCTGGCCCTTCATCCCAATGATGACACCGGGCAGGCGTTCTTGATATTTGTCATCCATGCGAGTCGCCCATAAATCTTTGGGTTCTTGCGCATGGCCGTCTGTCGACACCATGAAATATTTGTCTGCCGCGTCGGGACGAGGTGAGCGTTCCCAGTCCACTGATCCAGGGCTCGAAAGGCGCCATTCATTGTTGGCATCGGGTGCAGGAATAACAGTTGTCATAATCTTTCTCCGCTTACAGCATCGCGCAGAACTACTACTCCGTTCAGCGCAACGTATCTCTCATCGGACAGTTCTGGTGTTCAGATACATCGAATAGAGGCTCGTCGTCGCACATATGTAAAGGCGGTTTCGTTTAAGTCCACCGAATGCAACGTTGGATACCACTTCTGGAATCCGAATTTTCCCTATCAGGGAACCCTCAGGGGAGTAGCAATGGACACCGTCACCGGCTGACGTCCAGAGGTTTCCTTGATAATCAACCCGAAAGCCATCAAAGACTCCGCTCGTGCAAGTTGCAAAGGTTGAATACGAATCAGAAACAAATTTGCCTTCATCCGAGACCTGATACGCACGGATATCGGGCGGGCATTTCGACCCAACGTGAGAGATCCCTGTATCTGCTACGTAAAGGGTTTTCTCATCTGGCGAAAATGCCAAGCCGTTAGGTCGGGTCATATCCCTGATTACCGGATCTAGAGTGCCGTCGGCATCCAGTCGATATACGTAGCATTCTCCGATCTCGGAGTCAGCCATATCCCCTTCATAATCACTGTCAATGCCATATGTTGGGTCGGTAAACCAAATACTTTCGTCGGATCTCACAACGACATCGTTGGGCGAGTTCAGACGCTGTCCTTGATACTGATCTACAAGTATTTCTCGAAAGCCATCATGACCAATGCGAGTGATCGCTCGACCGCGATGTTCAGCGGTGATTATTCGACCTTGGAGGTCGAGGCAATGACCATTGGCATTAAACGACGGTTCTTCAAAAATATCAACGCTTCCGGTCCGTTCGTCGAATCTGAGTGTTCGGTCGTTCGGAATATCGGAGAAGATGAGGTGACGCGCGCTTGGCACATATACCGGACCTTCCATCCATCGAGCACCGGTCCACAAGCATTCGAGATGAGCGTTATGGATTACTAGTCGGTAGAACTTAGGGTCTAGGACTTCAATCGCTTGGTCTAGGGCCATGGCTCCCTTTGGAGAACAAAGTTCGGGAAAGCTTGTGCGGCCTTATTCGACAGAAGCGACTTCTACAGTTAATAGAGCTCGCACTTCGGGGTGAAGGCGCATTTCAACTTGGTGGGTTCCTACCTGGCGAATAGGTTCCTCAAGTGACATGTTCCTGCGGTCTAACTCAATTCCCGTTTGAGCTTGTACAGCTTCAGCAATGTCACTAGTAGTGACCGACCCATACAATTGGTCATCTTGGCCAACTCGGGCTTCGATGGAGACCACTAGTGCTTCGAGGCGTTGAGCAGCTTCTTCAGCTACTTCTCTTTGTTTGAGGTCCTGCAGATCTCGAGAACGTTGCATCGCAGCAGCCTGGCCAACAGCACCTTCTGTCGCTCGCATAGCCAGTCCTTTGGGCATTAAGAAGTTCTGGGCGTATCCGTTGGCAACTTCCACTACATCACCTGTATTGCCGACGCCTTCTACGTTGGAGCGGAGGATGACTTTCATTCGGCAGTTACCTCTTCCATAGTGTCGTCTCCCGCAGTCTCGTCAACCACAACAACGTCATCGGATTCCGTTGGCGCTGAATACTCATCTTCTTGCATGTCAAGTTGAGCATCGTCATCACGGTCTTCGTAACGACTGTCATCACGGTCTTCGTAACGACCGTCATCACGGTCTGAGCGACCTCGTCGCCGGTCACCTTTTCGCTGTGTCACGACTCTTTGCGCGTAAGGGATCAGGGCCATTTCTCGGGCAACTTTGATCGCTTTTGCAACTTCGCGTTGTTGTTGACGGTCATTCCCTGAAACTCGTTGTCCGCGAATTTTGGCTCGATCAGATATGAATGCTCGTAACAAGTTGACGTCCTTGTAGTCGACGTACTCAATCTTGTCTTTAACGAGTGGGCTGACCTTTTTCTTCCGCGGCTTTCTCAGGTCCTTTGCACTCATTCGGGGTGGTTTTTTCTTGCCGGCCATTAGAACGGCTCCTCATCCGGGATTTCATAGCCTGCTCCAAAGTCAGAGCCTGCATTGGGTTGATTTGACTGTGTGGGTTGGGGTGAGCCCCCTCCCCCGCGTTCGTTCTTACTTACTTGGGCAGTGGCCCACTTGATGCTTGGGCTCACTTCGTCAGCGACAATTTGAACTGCTGATCTGTTCTCTCCGTTTTGGCCTTCCCAAGTTCGGTAGTCGAGACGACCGTATACAACGACTCTCATCCCACGAGTTACCGATTCAGCGACATTTTCAGCGAGGTCGCGCCAGCATGAAATGTCAAAAAAGTGTGCTTTGTCTTCACCTTGCTGAGATCGTTGGTTCCAAGCAAGACCAAAGCTGCAAACCGCAGCTCCTCCCTGCGTAAACCGAAGTTCAGGATCACGAGTTACGTTTCCAACAAGTACAACATTATTATCGAAAGCCATTTTGATCTCCCTAGCTCAGTCGGCACTGCTCGATGCAGGACCCGCGAGCAGACCTCGTCGAGCAGCTTCATCTTCGGGTAGGCGGATGAGCTTATGTCGGACAACGTTGTCTGCTATTCGCAATGCTCGCTCGACTGGGTCCATTGCCCCACCTTCAGCTGTCAATTCAATGACTGAATAGTATCCCTCGGTTTTGTGGTCGATTTCATACGCGAATCGGCGGCGACCCCAAAAATCAAAATCAGCGACAGTGCCGACTTCTTCAATGCGACTGCGCAAATCCTTAAGTTCATCTTGAACTTGAACGTCATCAAGTTCTCCGTCATGGATAACCATGAGCTCATATGCGCGCACGCTATTTCCTCCTTCGGACCCGGTATTCGGGGCCCCATATGGGGCAGGGGTTCTTAAATTTTTCAGTTATAAGGGAAACGCCGCGGAGCAACGTCTGCCTTGTGGGGGACCCACGGTATTGCCTAAATACTCGAAACCCACCGAGATGAGATAGAAGGTTGCTAACTATGTCTCTTTGTGGGCCTCGCTAAAGATCCTGCGGGCCAATCTTTCTCCTTCTCGCCGGAGAGACAGACCCCTTTGGGTTTCTTCTTTCGTGCCATGAAGCGGGTTCATTTGAGAAGTGAGCCACAACGAAACTGTAAACCGCGAACTGGTTCCACCAAACCAAGCAATCTGGTGCTTCGAATCCACACCTAAGGTGCCTTTCACTTGTATTTCGTTATTGGTCGAAGATAAATATGGAGCTCTGAAACGAAAGTCGTTGAGTTGTTCACTCATTCGCGACACGCTTTCGTCGTCAAGTGTAAACGGAATGTGATGGCTGAAAAGATCGACCGTATGACCCGATTGATCACGAGTTTCAAGTAGCACCTCCGTGTCGTAAGTTCGACCATCACGACTAATTATCGAATGGATTTCACCAAACCGAAGAACGGTGATTTCGTCGAATAAAGCGAAAAGGCTGAGGTCAATGGGCTGCCCCATCAGCTGATTGGCTGTCCGTACGTCTAACAAGTCTCGTTCGAATAAGGAATCCTGTGAAGCGTAAGCAGCGCGGAGCTGGTTGCGATCGTCTAGAACCACCAGCGCAATGTCTTGAAACTCTGTATCAGCTTCTAATTCTTGGGCGATTTCTGCGACCCGGGTTTGGAGGGCGAAGTCAACTGTAGATCTCGCTTCAAGGCGACCTTGGATTACAGCATCTTGACCATATTGTTCGATTAGCGCCACATAAATTTGTTGCAATGGAGTTTTCAAACCAACACCACTAGCCATTTGGTGCTGCGGGTTTGGGTCAACCAGAGGCTCGACAAGGTCAACCAACGATATTTGTCGTTGCCTGGATAACTCGTCGTTTGTAATTGATCCGCCTTCCCTCAGGGTCTCTAAAATTTTGTCACGATCGGAACCAGTAGAAGCCAGAGAAGCAAGATGCGCTGCTTGTGCAATTTCTAGCTCGCCGGATTTACGTCCATACCAAGCGAGCGATGCTGCTTCAACACCGTAGCTATTCCTGCCAAGTGGAACTGCTGAGAGGTACTCCTCAAATATTGCTTCTTTAGGATGTGTCCGCTCAAGATAAACAACGCTTGAAATTTCTCTCAGCGCCGCAATACGAGTTTTCGGCACTCCATTGTGCAATCTCACATACAACTGAGTGACTGAAGGAGTCGCAGACAAAAAGTTCCCATTGAAGGCGGAAACCACTAAAGGCCAAGTAGCGGTTTTTTCCGTGTCGAGATAGCTCGGGTCTAGAGCAACCAAAATTGCATCGATCAGAATCGGGGACATTTGTTCAAGCGTCACGGGAATCCGGTTGGGTTCTAAGTGGAATCGCCCCATTTCGACACCGAACCGATCGAGTACCACAGTGTCAACATCAGGGTTTTTATACTGCTGATCTGGTTCTGCGCCCATGGTTCGCATCAAGATACCGAACCCCAAGATTGCGCCAACTAACGCCACATAAAGCGCGGCAGGCCACATGGAATTATTCGACTTTTCGATGTCAGGTATAACTGGATCGGTCATATTACGTTGGCAAAGGTGCGTAGGACTATCAAACAATCTGTCCTACTTAGGGAGAGTACCCAGGAACTTCAAGTTTGCTGAACCGTGTAATTGATGGTTAATCCAACGGGTAGCGGCGCCGAAGATGGTTCCAACCACATACAGCGCAAACCTCTACCTCATAGGAAGTAAATCTTCCTTTGCGGCGTGCGATCTTTTGTAATTCTTCATCTGAGATCACGCATTTGCCGCCAGGACCCAAACGAGGCCCAAAGACGTATGCGACAATCCGTAATTCCGCGTCGTGACACAAAGGGCATAGCTCATCGATGGTGGGTGCCGTATTACGCGCAACCCTCAACAATTCCGGATGGATTTCGCGAGCTTCTTCGCGATCCACATTTCCGCGTTCGATATCACGTAATAACCGACGGCGTTGCAGTCGATAATCAATCTCAGCTGGACCCTGTACCTCGTCCTCGCTTGCTAGACCTGGTTGGAATTGCACGAGGACAGCGTAGTCATCACTTCTGCTCTGTTTTCCATTCCAAAACCAGTTTCCTCGCTTGAACCTTGGACAAAGGGCCCCTCTCAATTCGGTTTTCAAGTAAACGTCGCAGCATGCTTCCCACTAACGGACCTTCTTCTCCAATCAACTTTGCTACTTCAAACCCATCAAGAGGTAGCTCAAAATTTCCTGATCCTTCCTCTTCCTCTAACTCTCGAAGAGCTTCGAGAATTTCAGGATCGGGAGACTGCTGATAGGCGCTGAGTACCGATAATGCGGGGTTCATATTTGGATGAGTTAGATGTAAAAGACGTCGAAGAGTGGACGCCTTTTTGTCTCTAACCACCGACAATTCACGAGCTGCTTCGATAATTGCCCCAACACGCGATGAAAGTGCTTTAGATATTCTTAGTTCCCTCAAGAGTTGTTGTGCCTGATGCTTATCTTGGGTTATTGGCCAAAGCAAAGCGGCCCAACGAAGGTGAATTTCGCTCGCTGTGAGATCAAGCCCCTCGGACTCAATTTCCCCTGATTGTTCCAGAGAAGGAATAATTTGGCTGAGAAGGCCCGTGCGCTGGAGTAAAGCCAGTCCTTCACTTGGTTGGTCAACCAGTAAGAACTTCGCCATCTCGTCACTTATTCGTTCTTTCGAAACAATCGAAATCCGCGCGGCCATATTCAGAATCGCGTTTTCAAGGGTCTCTTCGACATCCAGTGAATACCTCGATACAAAACGTGCTGCTCTTAGCATCCTGAGGGGGTCTTCCGAAAAGGCTGTTTCGGGGCCTAAAGGGGTTCGCAGCACTTGGCGAGCTAAATCACCCCTGCCATCGAATGGATCGACCAAGTCCCAAGTTGGCAGTTCAATCGCCATCGCATTAATGGTGAAATCTCGGCGATTGAGGTCATCAAGGACTGATTCTGAGAATACGACTTGAGGCTTGCGCGAAGTGTCAACATAATGCTCAGAACGGTGTGTGGTTACTTCGACGATGACGTCTCCTTTGCGCGCTCCAATCGTTCCAAATCTTTCACCTTGCCGCCAGATCACGTCGGCCCAGCTTTGTAACACCTTGTCCGATTCCTCGGGAGAAGCGTCGGTCGTAATGTCTATATCTTCACTTCGTTCTCCGAGATAAAGATCTCTTACGACACCTCCAACTAGGAAAAAACGAAAACCGGCTGAAACAAAGTGATTAGCGAGGTCACCAACGCGCTGATCAAGGTCATCGCGATCGGATTGGGCGATGCCGTCCATGCATAGAAACCGTAGCTTCGCCCAGAGAGCAACTCAGGTTGATTTATTAGGCATTCGAAAATCGTATGTAGATATCTTGCCGAAACTGGTTGGAGATTTGTCCTGGTCCTGGCAACCTAAGAAGCCCAGATTCCGCATCGGTGCCGGATATCAAAGTTTGATGGAGTGGGAATGAAATTCGACCTCGGCGACCGGGTGATATACCCGCATCACGGTGCAGCGTTAATCACCGCTAGGGAGAAACGAAAAGCATTTGGCGAAGAACGAGAATATTTGATTCTCGAAACAGCACATGGCGACTTAACTCTCTCTGTCCCTGCTGATATGGCCGACTCAGTCGGTATGCGTCCGCCGATTGATGAGGATGATGTTGAAGATCTCTTCGAGTTACTTGCGAAGAAAGATATTCGCGAGCCTGCTAACTGGAGTCGTCGATTTAAAAATCATCAAGAGAAACTAAAATCCGGCGATATTTATCAGGTTGCAGAAGTAGTCCGCAATCTTGCATTAAGGGAATCTGCAAAGGGATTGTCAGCTGGCGAAAAGTCAATGCTGGATAAATCTCGTCAAATTTTGATCTCAGAGCTTTCCATCAGCATGGATGTATCTGAAGATCAAGCCTTGGAAGAGGTTGAGACGCGCTTAGCGGGGTAAACACGCGACTGCCAGTAGCTGAATCCTCCCTATAACTTCATTAGTGGGAGGGGTCCGTGTCACTAGACCGTCCATCACACAGTCATCTCTCAGGTTTGAGGGTTCGTATGTCCATGAGGAATGAAAGAGTCGCGCACGTAACTCCCTTGCTACCAACTGCAAAACTCCAGAAGGCAACTCTCCTAAACTTCTTGAGCACCCTCCAACAAAGCGGGGTTAGTCAAGTCTTTACCTCTGCTTTACGTCCACGAGAACAAGTTTTCTTTCACGACCTCGGCTTTGTTCTTCATGAAGAGTTGTTGCTGCTAGGCCACGATTTTTCAAAGCCTCTTAACGCTCCTATGAAACAGACCCGAAAGGGTCGTCGTTCCGACTGGAACCAAATCTTGGACATCGACGCGATCGCGTTTTCTGAATTTTGGAGGTTCGATGACGCTGCGCTTCGGGAAGCAATTGAGGCAACCCCAACTTCCAGAGTCCGGGTTAGCGCCCAAAATCAAATCTCTGGTTTCGCCATCACAGGCCGTTCAGGACGAACAGGCTTTTTACAACGACTTGCAGTAGATCCCCGTTATCAACGGACAGGCATCGGACGCTCATTAGTCGCGGATGCGCTCTTGTGGTCAAAACGGTGGTTCGTCCATGAGCTGCTAGTCAACACTCAAATCGGAAATGTGGGCGCACAAAACCTTTATGAATCCATGGGGTTCAACAAAAAGAGTGATGGACTTGCAGTATTGAAATGGAACGCGAATACATGAAATTCCATCAATTGTTGGGCGCATTCTTGTTGACGCTGGGGATCTCTATAGCCGCAGGCACCTCCGCTGCCGCTAACCAAGAGTCCGCTGGGGGGTTACAAGTAATGAGTCAATCGCTTGTTACTCAGAACGACGAAGTGTTTGATCTTGTCCTTCAACTCCCAGGCGTTCTCTCCGGTGGGGACCAGATTACGGTCACAGTGCACGAACGCGTAACTAATGAAGAGCAGTTCATAGCTTCTAGCCGTGGTGAGAATTTGAGTGGAGTTCTCGCGTCACAACGCTTCGATGTATCCGATCTGCAGCCTGATGTTTGGGGTATAGCGAAAGTTTCATTCTTTATTTCTGACACCGAAATCGGCGATATCCAGTTAGTGCAATCGGGCGTATACCCCATAAGCATCGAAATGCGCACTAAAGGTCAGGAATTAGTTGGCAGAGTCATAACTCACCTAATCCGAGTAGGTGGAAGTCTCCCTGGAGAGTTGCCTGTAGTTTTCGTCGCTCACGTTAGAGAACTAAATGTTCCATCAACAGATACGTCAGGAGCGATTAACAGTTGGGCCAAAGTTGTGCGTCGCCATCCATCTGTCCCGCTAAGCATCACATCTCATCCCGTTTTTATAGGCGAAAGTTCTTTCCCATCACTCGCTCCAAGTTTTGCCGATACAGAGCATGAGATCGTTCGCAATCCTTTTACGCCGATTAACGAAGCTGCTCTGATTAATGCGGGTCTAGGCAACGAAGTGCTCTCTCTTATGAAAATGGGAACTGAGAGCCTCGCTACAATCGGCAACTTGGCCCCGCCAACTCTTTGGGTTGGGCACGGAGAGGCAGACGATGCCCAAGTTGAGGTTCGTTGGGATCGAGGAATACGAGAACTCATTGTCGAATCTGCTTCTCTCTCGCCCATACCTGACACCAGCCCACGTGGACCTGTGGAATTCATATCAAGCGAGTCAACATTTCGTGGTCTTGTCGTTGACGCTCTTTCGCGAAGGCAGCCTCACGACACTCCTGCTAGCGAAGCACAACGTCTTCTCGCCCACTTGGCAACTGTCGCCTCAACTAATCAATCAGATCCCTTGCTTACTGTAGATCTGACTGCCAATAACCGCTCACCGGAGTTCGCAGACATCTTCCTACAAGGAATAGAAGAACTCGATTGGATCAGTCCCTTAAAGGCAAGTGATGCTGTGACACGAACGTTGCTTCCGGGGGATACGCAGCCGCGTCAACATCGTCTCCGAGTCCGGTTGAGTTCAACGGACCAAAATTTCGCGGGTTACAGGGACGCTCGCCGGCACTTAGCTGCAATACGTTCAATGGTGCGTGATGAAGATGCCGGAGATTATGACGCTCTAGCTCAAGAGTTGTTGCTCAGTCTGTCCAGAGAGGTTCCGACTCTGACACAAATTGATCTCTGGGAATCAACGGTCGATCTCATTCGATTACAGACAAGTTTGATAGATATCCCTCCTGACGAATCAATTCAATTGACGTCACAAAAAGCTTCGGTGCCGTTTAGTTTTCAAAACAGAGCTGGAATTCCTTTACGTGTTGAACTTCGGATAATTAGTGAACGTGTCACGGTGGAAGATTTCGATGATGGTGAGAGCACGACTCTTGTCCTTGAACCCGGGGTTACCACTCACCGATTCAGGCTTAGAGCACTGGGGTCTGGTTCATTTCCTGTGTCAATCGAGCTGCACTCGCCTGATGGAGGAATATTAGTTGGGCGTGCCCAGGCTGCTCTTCGAGCGACGACCCCCACCGGGGTCGGACTTGGACTTACGATAGGCGCTGCCGTATTTCTAGCGAGTTGGTGGTTGCTGGACACGAGAAGGCGAAAGAGTCGTCGATTATGAAGCGTTCAGGACCAGGGGTGGCGGCTGCGGGAATTGGATTATCGAGATTCTCTGGAGTTGCTCGTTCTGTTCTGGTCACCAACATATTGGGAATAGGTTTAATTGGCGACGCGTTCGCGGCAGCACAACGCGTTCCAAATATTCTCCAAAATTTGTTCGGGGAAGGGGCGCTCTCTGCAGCCTTTGTACCCGAATACAGTCGACTTCTTGAGTCCGACCCAGAGGAAGCAGGAAAGCTGGCTGGGGGCATCCTCTCTTTTCTTTTGTGTTTGGTGGCTGGCTTAACCGCTGTTGCTTTCCTTGCAACAGAACCAATCACTAGATCCATTGCTTGGGGGTTTACAGGAGAGCGCTTCGACCTCACCGTTCAACTTGTCCGAATCATCATTCTGGGCACAGCAGTCTTAGTGATGAGTGCGTGGTGTTTGGCCATTTTAAATAGTCATGGCCGCTTTTTTCTTGGTTATGCAGCACCAGTGGTCTGGAACGTTTGCCAAATTGTTGTTCTCATTGTGCTGGCGATCTCCGAGGTGAGAGGCAGTTCAGCGGCAGAAACTCTAGCTTGGGCTCTTGTAGTGGGTTCTGTCCTACAAGTTCTCATTCAAGTACCGACCGTATTACGAGGCAACCGTAATATTCGCTTCAATCTGCTTTGGAGAGAGTCGTCGACTGCGGTAGTTCTCAAGAGATTCGTGCCAGCCGTAGCAGGAAGAGGCGCTCTTCAATTCTCGTCCTTTATGGATTTGGCCTTGGCTTCGCTCTTGTCAATCGGTGCGGCCTCAGCGTTAGCCGCTGCACAAGCTATCTATCTACTGCCGGTTGCTCTGATCGCTACAAGCGTCACCGCGGTTGAATTACCAGAGTTAAGCCGCTCTGCAAATACAACGACGATGCATGAGCGCGTCACCAAGAGATTGTTGCAAATGCTTTGGTTAATCGGCCCGATCCTCGCCTTGTATTTCGCAGCAGGAGCGCCCATTGCTGATTTCCTGTTTAACCTCGGAGGCTTACGTAACACCATCGATTCTGGGGATTTGACCGTAATCGGCTTTGCCTTAGGGGCCTATTCCCTCGGACTGCCTGCTTTGCTGTCATCAAGGCTGCTGCAAAGTGTTTGCTTCAGCACAGGCGACACCACTACCCCATCGCGAATTGCTTTAGCCCGAGTGTTGTTATCTGCGGGTCTTGGACTGGTTTTGATGTTCCAATTCGAACAGGTGGTGGTAATTAATCAAACTTTGGTCGGCTTTGGCGATTGGAATTTCGTATGGGGACCTTTACCTGAAGCGACCCGCAACGCTACACAACTGCCACCACGGTTAGGACCGGTCGGTTTAGCGCTTGGATCCGCAATGGGTGCTTGGTTCGAATTCTGGTGGCTGCGCAAACACCTCCTTAGTAAATGGTCCATCGAGCGATTAACAAAGTCAGGTCTTTGGAAGCACGCTATGCCCGCTTTGGTTGCCGTGGTTACAGCACTACTACTTCGGGAACTTAAGATTGAACAACCACTTATACAGGTGTCATTTCTCGCAGTAGCGGTGGTAGCCATACATGTGGCTGTTTCCTCTATCTTGCAAACAGAGAGTTACTCTCGTCTGGTTTCAAGCCTGTCAATTCGTCGACCAAAAATAAAACCTAAACAGGAAGAAGAGTCATTATGACCTCGGTTCAAATCGTCACCGATAGCTCATGCGATCTACCCGAAGATGTGATTGCTGAACTCAATATCAAAATCGTTCCCCTAAAAATTCGCTTTGGTGACACTGAGTTCGTCGACCGCGTCGAACTCACTACTGATCAATTTTGGGATAAGTGCCAATCGATTGACGAATTACCCTCCACAGCGGCGCCTGCTCCTGGCGCGTTCGTCGAGCAGTTTCAAGAAGCGGCATCCCAAGGAGCTACGGGTGTCGTCGCGATAGTTCTAAGCGGTGAGCTTTCAGCCACTATCGAAGCCGCTCAACAGGCAGCGCTTATGTGCAAAGACGAGATTGAGGTAAAGGTGGTAGATAGCCGCACCGTAACCATGGGCCTTGGATCAATCGTTGTTGGGGCAGCAACTGCCGCCCAATCGGGTGCCAGCATTGAAGAAATATCCGCGCACGCTATTGACTGCATCGAACGCACACAAGTGCACGCTGCTCTAGACACTTTGGAGAATTTGCGCAAGGGCGGACGAATTGGAGCTGCTGGATCTCTTCTGGGTTCGATGCTTTCAATCAAGCCTTTGATTGAAGTTCGTAACGGGGTTGTTGAGCCTGCGGGTAAGCAACGAACTCGCAGCAAGGCACTGAATAGCATTGTGGCGGTCGTTGAGCAACACGCTGGTCAAATCGAACAGCTCTGCGTGCTCCACGCGGCCTGTGAGGACGTTGACGCATTCGTCGAACAGATAAAAGCAGTCGTAAGCGTGGATGTCTTAGTGGGCCAAGTGGGACCAGTTGTCGGCGCGCACGCCGGTGTGGGAACAATAGGCGTAGCTTTCCAAACAAGCCGTTAACCCCCCCCCTAAAAGCAATGGCCGACGATCATCAGAGATACCGAATTGATGAATGCGTTCGTCCTGGCCTTATTGAGTCCTGGTCGGGGCTCGATCGCACGTTAGATCGTCCCGTAACCATCCGGCTATTGGATCCTTCGAGTGAGGTGGGGAAGCGCGTCGAACTCCAAGCGCGGGCACTTGTTCGCCTTGAGCACCCTGCACTTCTACACGTTCTAGACACTATTGAGTTAGGTGATCGCATCGGGCTGGTCACTGAAACCTTGCCTGAAGAGAATCTTGCACAACATCTCACTTCTAAGGGAACTCTTTCAAGTGAGGAATGTCTTTTCGTAGCGATACAGCTCGGAGAAGCTTTAGCAGCGCTTCATTCAGCAGGATTTGCAATCGGGGAACTACACGCGGAAAACATAGGCAAACGCCTAGATGGCACTGTCGTCGTAGTCGACGGTCCCCCGACCGGCGACGCAAACAAGATTCCAGCACGTCCTCAAGATGACATTGTCTCACTTGGGGAACTAATCCATGAGTGCCTTGTTGGTTTTCGACCGCAACTCGACCATCAAGGTCGTCACGAAATTCACCCAGCCATATCGGCCTCGTTTAGACAACTAATACGAAGATCGGTTGACCGAGACGACCAATGGTCAGATGCGTCGGCACTCGTACTGGCATTGAGGTCATTAACTCAAGATTTTGATCGGGTAGCAGACACTGTCGAAGTAGATCAGGTCCAATTCTTGAAAGCGGAACGTTCATGGCTTGCTCCTGCGGGTTTCGTGGGAATTTTGGCAGCAGTCGTGATTCTCGTAGGTCTACTGGTAACCCGAACTCAAGTTGGTTCATCACTCGTTGAAAATGTCCGTGAAGCTGTTCGTTTGGAAGCACAAGATCCAGTAATCGTCGAGGGCTTTGATAGTTCGCCTTCTGTTACCTCGCCAGTTCTATCTCGGCCCGAGTCCAGTCCAACTCGACTCCAAATCGTCTCAATAGTCCCATTTGATCCAGCTGGCAACGACCAAATGGAGCACCCTGAAAAGATCAATCTGATCAATAACGGGGACAGCAATACTGGCTGGTACACCGAGCGATATACGACTGCTGATTTTGGAAAACTCAAAGAAGGCGTCGGTCTCATTATTTCGCTCGGCCCGCCTCAACAACTCGATCGCCTCAGAATTAGTTCGCCGACGATTGACTGGTCTTTCGAGGTCTTCGCCTCTGAAAATACAGGCGGGGTGATTCAGAGTTGGGGCGAACCGGTCGCTAGTCGCGATGAAGTAAGTGGAACTATTACCGTCGATCTGAACGACAAACCAGGCGCGACCTTGCTGCTTTGGATCACGTCGTTAGGTCGAGAGTTAGCCGCGGGGGGACACCGCGTGACTGTGACCGAAGTCTCAATAACTGGGCGTCCGAAATACGGTTAAGTTTTCTACCAATCGAACGGTCAGACCTAGTAGATAGGATCACGTTGTGACTTCTACTTCAGCGGAAAAGTCGCCAGACAAAGGTTTGGCAGCCCAAGCTACAAAGCTCGTAGTGGACAGCGTTGGTTCAGTACGCGCTAAGACCACCGGGCCGCTGTTATTCATAGCTCGATTGATTATCTATGGCCTGGTGCTCTTCATTGTGGGGATCGCGGCAGTCACCCTCTTAGTTATTTTGACGGTCACAGTCGTTAATCAGCTACTACCTGGTGAAGTTTGGACCACCTATCTTCTGTTAGGTGTCCTGTTTGCCTTGCTGGGCATCTTTCTGTGGTCAAAACGCATTGATTAAACAAACATCTACATACCTTTAATGGAGAGAATGTGAGTGACATTCGCGACGTCATAATTATTGGAAGCGGACCCGCTGGACTTACAGCAGCCATTTACACTGCGCGAGCAAATATGGCGCCCCTGGTGATTGAAGGCGAACCCTCTTCAACTAGTGATCAGCCTGGCGGGCAGCTGATGTTGACCACTGAGGTCGAGAATTTCCCCGGGTTTCCGGAAGGAATCATGGGTCCCGAGTTAATGATGCATTTCCGTGCACAAGCATCACGATTTGGGGCTGAATTTATTACCCAAAAAGCAACAAAGGTTGACTTCAATCAACGTCCATTTATGGTCGAAGTCGGAGACGTTAGCTATAAAGCTCACACAGTCATCATTTCAACAGGAGCCCAAAGCTTGATGCTGGGCTTACCAAACGAAGACAGGTTGATCGGACACGGTCTTTCGACCTGCGCAACTTGCGATGGTTTCTTCTTTAAAGACCAAGAAATCGCTGTCGTTGGTGGTGGCGACAGTGCCGTCGAAGAGGCAACTTTCCTTACCCGCTTTGCTTCTAAGGTGTATCTGGTGCATCGCAGGGATGAACTTCGCGCCTCAAAAATCATGCAAGAACGAGCGCTAAATAACTCCAAGATTGAAATCCTTTGGAACAAAAAGGTTACTGAAATACACGGGGACGAAAAACTTTCTGGGGTCCTCCTCGAAGACACGGTCAGTGGCGAAGAAAACGCTCTTCCTGTAACAGGCCTCTTCATAGCCATTGGGCACCAGCCAAATACATCACTATTCGCTAACCAGTTAGATCTCAAAGACAACGGGTATCTCGTTACAGAACCCAACAGCAGCAAAACTCAAGTTGCAGGGGTATTCGCGTGTGGTGACGTCCAAGATGATTATTACCGGCAAGCAATAACGGCTGCCGGCTCTGGATGCATGGCTGCTATAGATGCGGAACGGTGGCTAGAAGAAAATAATGACTAGGAATTTGCATCGACGATCGATCCCTCAGGTAAGCCGATAAATAGCAAGGGATTCGCACTAGAGTGCCTTCACCCAAGATGAGGAGTTAAAGATGGCTGAAGGAATCACCGACCTTGACATGAGTTCATTCGATGAGGCAATCAGTGCTTCGGACAAACCTGTGCTTGTCGACTTTTGGGCTGAGTGGTGTGGTCCTTGCAAAATGATTGCTCCGATTCTCGAAGAAATTGCAGCCGAAGAAGACTCCATCCAAATCGCCAAGGTAAACGTTGACGACAGTCCCGACCTGGCTCGGCGTTACGAAATTATGAGCATCCCAGCTCTTATAGTTTTTGAAAACGGCGAACCTGCCAAAAAACTCATTGGTGCGAAGCCCAAGGGTGCCTTGCTCGAGGAGATTGGCGAATTCCTATAGATCCGTCTTTCGTCCGTCCCTTCGGTGTCGGGGCTCAAGGGGACCATGTCCGAGACCTACAAACTAGATTGGTGTCACTAGGGCACCTTGTCGAGCTGCTCGATGGCGTTTTTGGGAGCGTGACGGAAGCTGCGCTTAAGGATTTTCAAAAAAATCGGTCCATAGACGTCGACGGTATTTGCGGGCCACAAACGTGGGATCAACTCGTTGAGGCTGGGCATCGTTTGGGTTCAAGACTGTTGTATCTTCAGTCGCCTCCCCTCAGGGGCGATGATGTGGCTGATCTTCAACGATTATTAACGTCGCTTGGTTTCCCTATGAGTCAAATCGACGGCATTCATGGACAACAGACAGCTGATGCTCTCGTTGACTTTCAATTAAACGCTGGACTGGTTCCTGATGGTGTTTGTGGCCCTATTACCGTCGATTTCTTGCATCGAGTTGGGCAACGTTTTGGTGAGGCAACTGACATCACCCGGTTGCAAGAGAAACAACATTTTCTAAACGCGGGTAGCGAGTTACATGGTTACAAAATTGTTCTTGCCGAAAGTGGAGGTCTAGACGCGGTAGTTGCATCTCTGCGTCGATCGTTGTCAGACGCGGGCGCAGAGGTGCTTACTACCCATCACCCTGACTGGAGCAGTCACGCCCAGCAAGCAAACATGTTTGACGCAGATTTTTGTATTGGCGTTGAGGTACGGGACGAAGGTTCTACTGTCTGCCACTTCTTAGGCGACCATTTCGAGAGTCCGACAGGGAAGCAACTCGGTTCTGCCGTAGCTACAAATCTGCAGTCAATTGTTCCAGGGATTACGTCACAGGGAATGCGACTTCCTTTGCTACGCGAAACACGGATGCCTGCTTTGCTCTTGCGGATAGACGACGTCAATACCTTGGTTCGCAATCACCACACCATGTCCTTGGCAGTGACCGATGCTTTGCGATCCTTTGTCGAAGCAGGGCTCGACTAGAAACTCACTCGGAATAATCTATTAGCGACTCTTTGTATCGTCTGTTTCACGACCGGGGCATATGAGATCGTAGATACGCTGAAGGTCACCAACAGTGGCAAAATCTATCGTTAATTTCCCTCGTTTCGCGTTCATACGAACACTTACAGTGGTATTTAAGTAATCACTTAGTTCCTGCTCTACCTCTAGAGCGGAGGCCTCAGGCAAAGAAATTTTAGTTTTTGGATTCCCTTTTCGCCGCGGGTCACCTGCAGCAGACCGAGCGATCTCTTCTGATTCTCTAACAGAAAGCTTGTCCCGGAGAATTTGTTCTAATAGCCGCAACTGACCAGATTCTGAATCACACGCGAGGAGAGCTCTCGCATGTCCTGCGGTGATCTGCCCTTCGATGAGCCTCAACTGAATGCCAGTTGGTAGCTCCAGCAACCGTAACGAGTTAGAAATAGTCGCTCGAGCCTTTCCCAAGCGTTTCCCAAGTTCGGCATGTGTGACATCAAAATCATCGATAAGTTGCTGAAACGCGGCAGCCTCTTCTATCGGATTCAGGTCCTCGCGGTGCAGGTTTTCAACGAGAGCTTCAACCAAGCTCGTCTCCCCATCTGAACTGCGGATCACTGCGGGGATAGTTTCTTTACCCACTAAACAAGAAGCTCTCCACCTCCGCTCCCCCGCTACTAGTTCAAACGGTTTGTCGCCTGAAGACGCCCTGACCACCACCGGCTGCAACACACCAAAGCGTTGGATAGAGTCGGCGAGCACTTTTAGCGCGTCATCATCAAAAGCTTTCCTGGGTTGCATTTGGTTGACCGAAATCTCTTGTACTGGAATTTCAACGTACGCTCCCAAACGCTGAACTTTTTGTGCACTAGAAGGCTTTCCTTCGCGTGCCACTGACATATCTTCAGGTTGACCGGCAAGAGTGCTACTTGATTGATTTGAGGGAGGTATCAACGCCTCCAATCCTCTTCCTAACCCTCCTTGTGGGCGCGCCATTATGGACTCCTCTCTGACAAAGCTAGATCGTTAAACTTTTGTGCAAGAATTTCTTTCGTAACCCCGCGATAGGCCGCTGCACCCTGGCTCGCAGGATCGTAAATTTCGATGGGTTGCCCGTAGCTGGGAGCCTCGGACAAGCGAACAGAACGGGGGACTACAGTTGTGAGTACCAGATCCCCAAAGTGAGACCGCACTTCTTCAGCAACTTCTTGAGCTAAACGGGTACGGGCGTCAAACATCACAAGGACAATGGCGCTCACTTTCAAGCCCGGGTTAAGTGCGTCCTGTACAAGTTGAACGTTACTCAGCAACTGACTTAATCCTTCGAGCGCGAAATACTCACACTGCAGAGGAACAAAGACTTCCGATGCCGCGGCAAAACTATTGATCGTCAATAAGCCCAGACTGGGCGGGCAATCTATAAGAATGTAGTCATAATCTTTTTCGACCAACGAAATGGCCGAACGCAGCCGAAGCTCTCTACTGAACATCGGAACTAGCTCAATCTCAGCTCCAGCTAAATCCATGGTGGCAGGCAAAAGATCTAGCCTTTCCACACTTGTTGTTACGCGGGCGGCGCTAATTGGGAGCTGTTGAACTACAACGTTATAACTTGAACTCTCCACACTTTTGGGGCTCAAACCGAGTGCAGTTGTCGCGTTGCCCTGTGGATCGAGGTCTATGAGAAGGGTCCTTTGGCCAGAAAGCGCAATATTAGTTGCGACGCTGACAGCGGTAGTGGTCTTCCCTACACCACCCTTTTGATTGGCTACAGCAAGAATGCGCGGCATTTCTAGCCTCTTTGCACTGTCGTGTTGTTTACGGCTTACTTGCTAATCACAGTCTTTCAGGACATCGAGGTCAAGGATTTCAGCCATGGTTGCACGTGAAACATTTTCACCGTTTATCTCGCCGTTTCACGTGCAACCTTTAAAACACAGGGTTTTTAATAATTTGAGCCCATTTTCTAGGAACGGTCAGCTCTGGAACTTCTAACAATTTCATGATGACAAACCGAGGTGGCCCTTCAATTACTGAGGCAGCGGACAAGCCCAGTGACTGCACTTGTTCGGTAGGCCATCTCTCTGCCATAGATTCAGGCGGCTCGCTCACTACAAGATGACCACCAAGGGATAACAGAGCGGCCGCGCATTCAGCCGTCACCGACGGGGCGGCAAACGATCGGCTAAAGACTCCGTGGTAGCGCGATCGATGCAATGGGTCATGCGCCACGTCAGTCGCATCCGCCCTCACTACCTCAACCTTGCCAACTACCCCAATATCTCGAATTGCTTCCTCTAAGAATTCAGTCCTAGCGGCGGACCGATCTAAAAGAGTGACTTCTAAATCTGGTCGTTCCACAGCGACAACAAGGCCCGGCAGACCGCCCCCCGAACCCAAATCACACCATCTCGAGTTATGGATGGGATTGGCAGCCGCAAGATGTGCCAGCCCGTGTTCTATGTAATTATCAATTTCGCCAGGACCCACATGTCCGAGAATTTGCGCTCGTGCGATGGTCTCGGCCAGCGCGCGCCGGGTCACATCTTCCTTCAGTCGTCAGCTACGACAAGAACAACTCGCCGACGCGGTTCGTCACCCACTGAAATTGTGTTCACTCCTGGGATTTCGTTAACGGCGTCATGCACAACTTTACGATCAGCCGCATTCATAGGCTCAAGACCTTTTTCAATTCCAGAATCAACAACTTTTTGCGCCAATTCTTGAACGTACGCTGCTAATGCTTCCCTTCGGCGACTGCGATAACCGCCTACATCAACTCTGATACGAGCCCGGTTGAGACCCGGTAACCGACGTTGCAACATGGTTTTCGACACTTCATGAATTGCTACGAGGTGGTTGCCTTTAGGTCCTATCAGAAGCCCGAGTTCCTTTTCATCTCCAAGCAGGTTTACTTCAAAGCTGTCTTCGTCAGCAGCAACATTTTCTGCCTTCGCCGTTACGCCGAATGATTGGGCTAATCCTTCTAAAAATTCGCCAACCATCTGCTGTTGTTCTTCAACATTGGTCTCAGTTGTCATTGCAGTCTCCTGCCTTTAATTATGGGATCTCTCCCTAGTGGTCGATCTTTCGGATGCGTCGAGCTGCACCCTTACCTGTGGGTTGCGCCATTTCCTTATTTGTGGTCGAACGTACGTTCGACTGTTCATTGTGTTTGGGGGCTGTCGTTAAGGTGCGCTTGCGGGTCGAAGAACCTGGGGCTGATGCTTCACTGTTCTTTGAAGACTGAGCTGGTTCTTGAGCAGTTTGTTTTTGTTGTGAGCGTTGCTTCGGTACACCGCGTTGTTGTTTTTGCTTCCCAGATGTGGCCCTGGGGCGCTTTGTTTTAGCGGTTTTACGTTTGTCTGATCGCACCGGGCGACGGCGCTCGCGCTTCGCAGGGACTGCCACCGGACGGACGCGTGTCCTTATTTGTGCTTCGCTGGTACGGAATCCAAACAGTGTCTTCTTTGATTCCTTGAGTACTTCGTATTCGACATCGTCGGAAGTTACAGATAATTCGTCGAGGGCGTTTTCCAACGCCTCTTCTACTGTCGCTCCGGTGGTAACAATCCAGTCCATTTCTTACTTCCGCTTTTTCCTTGTGCGCCCATCTCCAGAGGTTCGTTTGGATTGGATAGATTGCTGTTCGTTGTCGTTTTGAGGCTTTGTTTCTTTTTTGTCTTGGTTCTTTTTAGAACGCTCAGCTCGCGCTGAATTTCGTTCTTTGCTTCGGGTTTCTCTTGCCTGGCGTCTCTCTTCTTGAGCTGCCAGTGCCTTTTTGGAACGTTGGTTCGTGATCTCTTTCGCAGGCGGTTCTTCCTCAATCAGTTCCGCTTCGATAGTTGTATCTGTGGTCGCAATTGGCTTCATAGTTCGATGGATAAAGGACTGTTGTCCTATGCGGTAGAGGCTGGATGCAACGAAATAAACACCGAGTGCCGCCTGAACCAAGAATGCGAAAATAGGAAGCATGTAGGGCATGATCTTCATCAGCATTTCCATCTGGGGATTTTGCGCAGCGGCATCTCCTCGATGGGCTTTCATCTGTGCTTGTTGAAGGAATGACAGAACAAAGGTGATACCAACCAACGCCAAATAGGGGAGCCCATCAACGAAGTTGGCTTGGATGACATCTTTGGCAGATTCGGACAAATCAATACCGAACGACACCATTTCGCCTTTATCTTCAACAAGTCGTTGGTATAGAAGCGATTCTTTCTTCAGATAGGAAGGGTCAGGTACCCCATCTTTCCCCATCTTTGTCATGCCGTTAATGACTCTGTATAGAACGATAAATACAGGAAGTTGAACGAGAGTCGGAAGACACCCAGCAAGCGGATTGGCCCCGTGCTTTTGGTACAGGGCCATAGTTTCTTCATTAATTTTTTGTCGGTCACCCTTGTGTTTCGTTTGAATACGCTTTAGCTCAGGCTGGAGCTGTTGAATGCGCATCATTGAACGGGTCCCTTTGAGGGTCAAAGGTGTCAACACAAGCATGATTAAGAACGTCAAAAGAACAATGGAAATCGCATAACTGCTTGAGAAGTCATAAAACCAAGCGAGAACGCGGGCAATTAAATCAAACATCAGGCGTCGACCCTTTGTGTCGTTGTGGGCACGGGGTCGTAACCCCAACCACCCCAGGGGTGGCATCGGCAAATACGTCGCAGACAAAGAGATATGCCGCGCATCGCTCCATGCTGATCAATGGCTTCTATGGCGTACCTGGAACATGTTGGATAATAACGACATGAAGGAAGGCGTCGACTTGTGAGGCCTTGATACAACCGAATGAGTTTCGTCAAGGCCAGAGCGGGAACGTTCATTTGGAGGCGTCAACTTTAGAAATAAGAGTTTTTAGATCTACCTCGAGGTCAGAGAAAGATGGGTGAGGAATTGATTTCACAACTCCAATCAAATAGCGACCCTTAGGCATGCGGGTGGCGCTGCTTCGAAGGATTGACCGGCTTTGCCGTCGAATACGGTTACGTTGAACAGCGTTTCCATAACTACGTCCTATCGCGTACGCGACGCGCGGACATCTGAGGGTTACGTCGGGAGAAAACATCATCCAATAATGTTGCCCAGAAAATCGATTGCCTCGTTTCAGTAAATCGAAATCGGTTCTCTGGTTGCAACTCTCTATCAAGCGCTCAGCCTGTGCCGGCCCTTGGCCCGACGCGCTTGGATGATTGAACGTCCGGCTTTGCTTGACATTCGATGGCGGAAGCCATGCCGACGCGCTCGTCGACGAGTGTTTGGTTGAAAGGTACGTTTCATTTTCCAGCCTCCATCTAGGGGCAGAAGAGTCCGAGGAAGGAACCAAAAGGGGAGGGAGCCAGTGCTGTGATCTTTACACGATCACTGGTGCATCTAGAGTCCGCGATTGCCTTTAAGAGCTTTCTTTGTTTCGGACGGTCGAATAAAAGTGGTAAATCTCGCCTGGTGAGTCATGCGACTACACCGAACGGATTCAGCCTAGAGGGGAATGCAACGAAACAGAAACATTCGCTCTGAAACTCCTTGTTTGACAGCACTTTTCTCGCTTCTCGCGCGCAACGTGCTAAATATGGCGTATCCATTACGACTTTACCACTTAAAGTAGTTTTTTTTCTCTTCTTCACCACGGAGTGCTAGGTTCCACAACTCGCGATTGAGTGAATCTTGAGGTTTTACACAACAGCCACAAGTTTTCCACACCATGCGACTTGTGAGGCCTTATGACTGAAGAAACGTTAAGTAATCAGGAAAATAACGACTTAGAACACCCGATGGGGTTGAATGTCGACGCGATTTGGACCACATGTCGTGGGCTTGTAAGAAGCCAGGTCTCAGAAGCGGTGTGGCTCACTTCATTTCGAGATCTCCATGTAGTCGCAATGTCGTCTGAACGTGTCGTACTAGTTGCTCCTAGCAATGTGATTAGGGACCGGGTGTTGAACAGGTATCTACCTATGGTTGAGGCCGCTTTAGCTGATGCTGGGTGTGAGACCAGTGCTATTGAAATAGAAGTTCAACCTGAACTTGAGCAAGCGCCAGCAATTATTGAAGAACCACAAATTGAACCAAGCTCAGCTGCTGCTCCTGATTTACAGGACCGTTTAGGAACTCCAAACAACTCTGATAATGGCCACAGTGATTCCTATACCGACACTATTCATCCTCTCTACACTTTCGAATCGTTTGTCACTGGCACAAGCAATCGATTCGCACACGCAGCTGCTCTAGCCGTAGCTGAGACCCCCGGCAGGAGCTACAACCCACTTTTCATTCATGGAGGGGCAGGACTTGGCAAAACACATCTCCTCCAAGCCATTGTCCACTACATACGGAGCACCTATCCGAACTACACGGCGCGTTATGTTTCAACTGAAACTTTTCTAAACGAATTCGTTGAAGCCATTAGAACATCGACTACCAACACCTTTAAGCGAAGGTATCGAGATATTGATGTTTTACTAATTGACGATATTCAATTCATGGAAGGAAAAGAAGGTTTACAAGA
>CEUZ01145353.1_pt1 | contig 47156 bp, 26 predicted proteins | sample 361511 | NCBI WGS metagenome assembly CEUZ01 (sample SAMEA2622822, study PRJEB7988) | marine metagenome | biome: marine biome (ENVO:00000447); feature: surface water layer (ENVO:00002042); material: "saline water (ENVO:00002010), including plankton (ENVO:xxxxxxxx)" | depth 5 m
TCAAGCTTGACCCATCATATGAAAAGGCAAAATGGTACCATGTATTGAGTTCAACACCTGTATTACCCCAAACTGTAGACCAGCCTGATTGTAAATCAATAATTCCTGAAAATTCATTTTCATTGGTAACTTGTAATACATATCCATCACCTGACATTTGTGCATTGGTTAAAATATTTCTATTTGTACCACTTCCACCTGTTACTTTTACCCATGCAGTGCTTGTAAATGCATGTTCAAAAACACTGGTTGCAGAACTTTGGTTAGTTATTTCAACATAATCATCCACCCCATCAAAACTGAGGGAATAATCTGCTACCATAAAATCGGTGTGGTATCTTGGGAGAATTTGATAATTATCATTATACTGGTTGGCTATGCCCAATAGACCAAAGGGCGCTGACGGTTGAGGGCTGCCATCAATTTCTGTATCACTATCTATTCTCATTGTAAAGCTGGAAGAGCCTCCATCATCGCTGATAGTCAAATTGACACTTTCACCTTGTTCTGGCCAATTTCCATCAATAATTGATACTCCATTAATTCGAATTAATTCATGCTCATAGCTTTCTGGGTCTATTAGCAACTGACTAATGGTTAGAAGCTGTGCTTCTGGCAAAGCATTATATGAAGAAATAAGTGTGTAGTCTGATTCACTTGTAATAATAATTTCCATAAAATTTGCATATGTAGCGGTTTCACCAGTTACTTCAATTGAATCACCAAGGCTTAGAGATAATGGTGGGCTAATATTACCGTTACTCGCATACAAATTAATCCCTGCGGTTGCATCCTGAAGATAGTAACTGGTGTAATTTGACGCATAGTTAGGGGATGTAACTACAGCCCTGATGGTTACGGTAGACCCTAAGTCAAGGGTTTTTGCTTCAGCAATTGTTGATATTTGAGAATAACCTATCTCAACTAAAACCAAGAAGAGTGTTATCAGTCTTATCATTTCAGCAAAATCATTTTCCGGGTCTTAACAAAATCCCCGCTTTTCATTTGCACAAAATATGTTCCGCTGGACAGATGGCCGGCATGCCAGGTGACTTGATGTTCCCCGGAAGCGTGCGACCCATCAATAAGTGTTTTCACCAATCTTCCGTTTAAATCAAAAATTCGCATATGTGTATCGCTATGGGTCTTTTTACTAAATCGAATGCTGGTAGCTGGATTAAACGGATTGGGATAATTCCCGGATAGGGAAAACTCTGCATATGTTTCATTCTTATCAACACCAAGCATTATGGATGTTCGGCTATAGGAAAAACCACCTCCAGTATTCCCTCCACTGTAAGAAAGAAAGGTCACATCATAGTAAAGCCCGTCCTGGGGAAGGTAAAGCGATACTGTATCGCCAATTAGTGACTGCGGTCCACCGCCGTGCATGGCAACAAAATTGGTGTAGCTGGCAGGATCTGCCGCTGTCGTAACGGTATCTGACCACTGGGTTCCCACAGGAGATCCGTTGGAGTGGGAATAACCATCTTCCTGGGCAATATTAAACAGGCTCTGGATATCTTTCCGTGTGATCCAAACGTTGCTGGTAATACGATCCTGGTTTTCCGGAAGCGTCCAGTCCGAAGAATCGGGCTTGATAAACACCACCGTATCGGCAGACACCATGCATGCACCAACGGTAATACCAGCGCATAAGAGTCTGACCATATTGACTACTGCTGTTTTCATAACAATAATCTTCATTTCAATAATGCCATTTTCCGAGTCTTAACAAAATTCTCGCTTTTCATTTGCACAAGATATGTTCCGCTGGGCAGATGGCCGGCATGCCAGACAATCTCATGTTTTCCGGAAGCGCGGGGCCCATCAATAAGTGTTTCCACCAGCCTGCCGGTTATATCAAAAACACGTAGAGATGCGTTGGCTTGTGTCTTAAGGGTAAAGCGAATAATTGTGACTGGATTAAACGGATTGGGGCTGTTATGGTGCAGGGCAAACGCCAGGGGAACCGTCTTTCCATCAGTATGAAGAATGGCGCCCTGGACATCCACAACCAGCACCGCGGGACCGTTGCTTGAGACGGTGCTATACTCTCCGTCATAGGCAGCAACATTCCATTGCAGCTCCGCCATTAAAAGCTCCTGGTCCGCTATTAACTCTACCAGCTGGCTATAGGAAACCCGCAGATGGGTTGCTGTTAAGACAGTGTCGAGATCAAACAGCAAGGCACCACCATTATTTTCCAACGCTCGTAATTCTGCCGTGAAATGATAGCTTAGCAAATCTCCTTCCACATCTATGGCGGTGTCCCAATATAAATCTAAATTGCCCGTTTCAACATCATCCAAACCAATAAAAACAGTATCCAAAATCGTCAGAGTAAATGGTTCTGGAGCATCATTCACCGGCAGGATGGTTACATCTACTGTATCGTTCACGGCTTCCCGCTGTTCTGGATTATAGGCGGTAAAAACAACAAATGTAGTACCAAAAGTGTTTTCCCGGCAGTGCAAGGTTGCAGATGCCCCATCCAATGTAACGGTCAACAACTGCTCATTTCCTGTGCCAACACTGTAGATCAGCTCCTGATCAATGTCCTGGAAAACCGTATTCAAGTCCGCGATAACCGTGTCTGGTGTGTCTTCATCCAAAGCCAGGTCCATTACTGGATTAATCACCATTGGCAGATCATCCACACTTTGCACGTGAAGCATAAATTCAATACTGTTTTCCAAGTTGCCATCGCTAGCTGTGATAAAAATTTCCGCATCACCAAACCAGTTAACCGCAGGAACAGCTTCCAGTTCTGTGCCGATTATAGTTACCGCAACTTCAGGAAATGCAGACTCCACGCTCAGGGTAACCGTGTCTCCTTCTACATCAGCGACATCAATTGTATAGTATAGAGTGTCATCTTCCAGCATATTCTGATCCGGTACACTGGTAATTACCGGAGCATCATTAACGCCCTGGATTGTAACCAGCACCGTATCAGAAACAGTGTAGTAGCCATCCGTTGCCCCCACATAAATATCTATCGTGCCAAACCAGTTGGGCTGAGGGTCCAAAACCAAAGCATCCACGCCCAGTATCTGGACCTGTACAGCGTTAGTATCATTGCTAAAAGCAAAGAATGATAGGGCGCTGTAGGGGTGGGTAAAATAATCATTTAATGCTATCACGGTTGTGTCTGGACCGCTGTCTTCAACAGCGGCTATGTCCGGTATATCTTGAGTCTGTACCGGATGTGTGGAAACCGATAAGCCAAGAACCGAATAGGAGCCAGACCCAAACGAACCAGACCCAACTTCAAAATCAAGCTGTGCATCCAGGGTCAGCATCGTGTTATAAATGTCAATATAAACCTTAGCACTGATGGAGCTTCCTGCTGCAAAACCCGGTAGATAAGGATTGCTGCTTCCTTCCCATGTTACTATATCTATATTTTCATTTTCCCCCGAAAAGACGCCCGTTCCCACACAAAGCGTATCGTCAAAGATGCCTATCTCTGTTCCATTAGTGGCTGGAACGTCATTAACCAAGACAGATGACACAATAACGTGGTAGGGTAGTCCTGTGGGCTCTACTGGCACAAATTGCGCTGTTGCTCCGCTCGATAAAAGGGACACAATCAAAAAACAACGATGTGATTTGGGAACCTGTTTCATTTTCTCATTTTTTTAACCGGTAACTCTTGGATGGGCCTACTTCAGCAGAACCATCTTTTTCGTTTTGGCAAACCCAGTGCTGTACATGTGGATCAGGTAAACACCCGCGCTAACATTTTCACCTTTTTGGTTTGTTGCCTGCCAAACAAGATTGTACTTCCCGGGAGCATGTATCTTATTATCAAGCAGTCGCACAACTTCCTGACCCATAAGATTGTAGATCACCATGGTCACCGGGGCATCTTCCGCTACATGATATCCAATATTGGTTACCGGATTAAACGGATTGGGATAGTTCTGTTCCAAAGCAAACTGCTGCGGAATCAGACCAGGGGAACCACGTAGGGACACCCGGGAGTATGAAGACCCATCAAACACACGATGGGCTTCATCAGTAAAGCTAGCATTTACGAGAACTGTTTCTTTAAACCGGGTCTTATAAACCTGGAAAGACATGGTATTCCCCGCCCGGTATCCAGGCAGCTCCAGATCTTTATCGCCCCGCCAAGCTGTTAAAACATTAGTATCATTTGAGCTCCAAACCACTGCCCCCACGCAAATATCCCCATCATACACCGCCACCTCATCTCCCGGCTCTAGGATGTGTCCATCTATAACCGCGGACTGGAGTACAATAGTATATGGTGCACCGGTCCTTCGAAACGAAAAATGGACAGGTTGTGGCTTGGCAACGGCCAGCATGCTCCTGGCCGCGGGTGCTTGATAGGGCGCATATGTAAATGATATGGCCGTATCCACAGTGGTAAATACTTGGTATCCCTTACCAGGGATCAGGTTGCCGATTGTTGCCCCAAAGGACGGGATCCAAGCCCCTCCAGCATCATCCTGCACAATCTCTATCAACGTATCAATTGCAGCCATAGCCTGTTCCGCATCCATAGGACCATCATATAGAAAAGCGACAGAGTTAAACTGATTTGGCGCCAGATTAATGGACCAGTCTGCTGGGTCAATAGACAGCCCTTCGATTGTAAGTGTCTGGTTGTCGCCATCAGCAAATAAATGATAGCCTTCAGTCAGGTCTATATCACCAATGGTGTTGATGCCGTACTCAGGAATTAGGGCTGCACCATCGTCTTCATAAACAATATGCAGGTTACTAAGACCTCCAAAAATAGTCGAAGATGATGGGGTCTTGGGGTACAGGTAGTATGAGATAAGATTAAACATGCCGCTCTGAATGGTTATTTCCTGGTTATAATAGATGGTTCCGGTTAGGGTTACTTCTGCAAAACCTCCGTTTATAAAAGTGGTGCTCCCAGTTTCCAAGGTTGCGGTCATAGCAGCGACACGGGACTCACCAAAGTCCCATGCTTTAACGGTAATAGAGTCTCCATTAGAAAACCCTGTGTCATCTGGTGGGTTCTCGCCAAAGGCTCGAACCAAGAAAGGCATGACCCCGTTGTACATCCCAGCACCCACACAAGTTGCGCCGGAGAAAAGAGCCACTTCATCTCCTGTCTCCAAACCATACCCATCGATGCTAGCAGAAGTAATAACATAATAGAACTCTTCCGCGGTGGTATCAACGGGGGTAAAATTGGTTGACGGCAGCGTAGATTGAGGGCCAACAATATTTAATCTATAAACGGTATCTACTAGGCTCTCCGTATCATTCGTTCTTATTTCAAAAAGCCCGGAATATATGCCATTTTCAGAGTTGGAAAGGCTGTCAGAAAGAGTCGCAAACTCGCCTGGAAGAACTGTGCCACTCCCACCATCATAATAAGTAGAGCTAAATCTCGGTAAATGGGTCCTGGTATAAGAAAATGTGGCATTGTTGCTGTAAGCCTGCCAATCATGCCATTCCACATCAAAATAATAATTGTCTTCCACTAGATACAATGACATTATTGGTGTACCACAATTCTCATCACGAAGAGTATAGCGCGGGTTGCCACAACCAGACTGATTAACAGCGGATCTCCAAAATGTATAGGTATTGGTGTTTCCCTCTGTCGGCCCCCAGGCCCATAATGTTCCTTCGGGGCTAGACCAGTCGCCACCCCTTTCATAATTGCTTTCTAATATTGGATTGTAAATACCTCTGGAAGTCGATCGTGTAATTGCGACCGTTTCAGTAATAACATCCCAATCGCTTGGATCGCTAACGTTGGGATACTGTGGATGATTATAGGTTACCACACCCAGATCCGTCTTAAACGTAGCACTGTAAGTTAAATCTTTAGTGCCGTTATTGGTGATGGTATACTCAACTATACTAGTATCCCCTGCTTCTTGTTTTGCAATAAGATAGTTGGTTGAAATCGACATCGACGGAATACCCGGTTTTTCTTTTAGTGCGCTGCTTTTATTGCTTTCTGTAATAAGGTACTGGGCCGACACCGCAAAATCATATGTTGTGTTATTAGTCAGGCCGGTGATTTCAATCGTTTGGTTGCTTGTAGCATAGGTAGGCTCGAATGTCCAATCATCTGTTCCTGAAACCCTGTAGTAAGGATTATATCCGCTTAAACTATCCGTTGCCACGATGGTCCAGGACAGAGAAACAGAACCATCGCCTGTGCTATCAGCCGTCAACCTATAGGGGGCATAGCCGAAATTATAAAAATCGGATCCAATATCCGCAATCGTCCCATCCAGATCAAGCGAATCTACGTCTCCTGCATTAATTGCTGCTGATGTAGGCCCGATCGCGGTAGAACTATCCAGGTCTAGAAAAACAGGGCTTGCTGTGATATTAGAATAAATATCTGACGGATCAGCATTGTAGTTTACCGTTGCTGTTACGCCCGCCTGGTCCGGAAGCCCATCGCCCGTCATTGCTGTAGAGGCAACAATCAAGTTGTATTTCAAAACATAGGTAGCGCTTTGAGCATTAATACCCGTACCAAAGTTGTAAACAATGTTTGAGTTGATTTGGGGGCTGGCGCTGCCATATATAGAAATTCCGGTGCCCGTGGTAGAGCTTTTTTGTGAAGCAATTGTATTCCCGAAAACATTGGAAACATTGCTGTCATAAAAACGCATCCCATAATCTATATCCGAGCCCATGCCCCTTAAGGTAATCGAGTTCTTTTGCACAACCGTGTTGGTACCACTGTATATCGAAAACCCCTGGTTTCGGTATAATCTAAAAACATTATTCTTTATAACACAGCTCTCTCCATTTACACCAACACCATAACCGAAATCATAAAACTTGTTGTTAATTACAACCAGGTTTGGTCCATCCGACACCGCCCAATTATACTGAAAAGAGTTTGAAGTCGTTGGCGGGGAATCTTCTGATAAACCCCAGAGGAAATGGTCACTGTCGGCACCATAGAAAACATTATCTTCTAGGTGTGCATAGTCACCAAGAAAAGCCCTGCTGTTGTTTAAGGCATAGACGATGTTCCGTTTTATTGTTGAAGGATTAGCGCTGTTAGCATATGATTCTATCCCGCGGCCTTCCCCATCCGAAATACTATAGATGGTATTGTCAAAGATGCGGCTATAGCTTGAATATATCCCTCGGGCATAATCGATATTACCGACCACTGTTATGGTGTTTGAATCCACCAGGGCGCCTTGGCCTCTCAAACCATATATATTGTCCCTTCCTAGAATATAAATATTATTGTTTCTTATCGTACATTGATTCGCTATCTCTGTGCTTACATCGTCATAACTAATACCATAATTACCTCCTTCATTTCTGTAGTTGCCCTGTTTATTTGTATCTGCGATAGCGTTGTTCATTGCGGCGACTCTATCTGATGAGTACATATTAATCCCTCTATTAAAGAACCCAAGAACTGTGTTGTTCTTTATTTCACAATCATTACAGTGTTCTGCATATAATCCCCACTCTATATAACCGTCTTCAAATGGATATATTTCATTATTTGAAATTGTCGAACCTTGACAACTGTAGCAATTCATCCCGAATTGACTGGATTGTATGGTGTTTTCCTTAATCGAGGACCCATCGCAATCGCTGCATTCGAACCCATAATAACCCTGAAAATCATTACCCACAAACTGCGACCCCCTTGATTCTCTAAGATATAACCCATAGTGAGTTACCGCATCTGTTTTATTATAGGATATGATTAGCGAGTCGTTTCCACTGCTATACTCACTGCCAGAAGCGTAGTCTCGGCAGGTTATAGCGCGGGAGTTTGTAAGCATGTTCTCAAACGTACAGTGTGTTATTTCCGTATGGTGATTGTTGTTTTTTAGAAAAACCCCATCTATGGAATATTTAAACGAACAATATCGCAAAACAGAACTGTCTGCATCATTCAGCGTTAACCGTTTCCAGTCCCCTGATAAAATTTGTGCTTTGCCAGATGTGAAAACGATTGGGGCTTCCGCTGTTCCCAGCGCCTGTATGTTTCCATTAACCACCAATTCATATTCTCCGCGAAACTTCAAAACTGTCCCTGGCTGTATTACTAGTGTGTCTTCTTCTGCAACGGTGATATCGCCATCCACAAAATGAACATTGCTGGATAGAAGGGTTCCAGAAATTTCACCATCAAGCACCAAGCTACCCCCTGGTATTATGGTTGTGGTATCCAAGTCCATATTTCCTTCCGTTCCTGGAAAGGTTTGATTACCGATCATATCTGGCTGGTAACCGTCTTTCGAAAAATGGATATTGTAGATCCCTGTCTGCATAACGCGGCTGTACACGCCGGTCAGATCGGTTACTACGCTATCGCGAATTGCGGGCGTATATCTATTGACCATTAACACCTTAACCCCAGAATGGTCCGTCGCATCAGAGAGCAGTGCCTGCCCGGCAACGCGAACAGTTGTGGCATTATTGCTCATGGTGGCTGTTTCAGCAGACACCAGCGCTTCGGTGGCGCTGTCCAGCGTGCCTGTTAATTTGTAATAATAGGTAACCCCCTCTGCTGTTTCCGTATCTGTGTAAGACGTGACACTGGCAGCAAACTCCTGGTACAAGTTTCCTGCTGTAAGGGCAATATTCGCTGATGTGCCTTTATACAGTTTTAGGCCGGTTAAGGCACCTGTTAGGGGAACGGGCGTACCCCATGCTAACACAATCTCCCCATCGGAGTTTGAAGACCCATTCATATTCGCAAATTGGTTGAAAAGGGAGACAAAAAATGAATATCCGCCTTCTGAAAGATTATAGGGCAGTGTTGATGTGTTGACCCCATCGCTCCCGGAGACATAATACTGGATCGTAGTATTTAGCGCCTGCCCGGGAATATCGGCATAAAAAGTATCGTTGCTGGCTGCGGTCATAGATAGCTCAGTATAGCTTCCGCCATCTATAGCATAGTATACTGACCCTGTAACGGTAGCTCCGGAGGAACTGGAAAGCGTAGCATTAACGCGGTATGGTCCGGCTGTATTGTTCGTATTTCCCAGAGCAGTGTGTCCCATAACCACATAAATATGATGATAATTGGCGCCAATATCTGAAACTGAACCATCTGGATCGGAAAGAGAGGCGGTTCCGGCATTCACTGCCGGGGAACCAGCCTGGAGACTGTAGTTATTTGTGTCGGGGTGGACAAATAAAGGGTCTAAATAAAGATTGTTATAAATGTCGGCGGCTAATCCATTGGGGTTTTCATCAATCATTTGTCCTGCCAGGGGCGGTAGGGCCGTACCACTAAACGTGCTGCCATCGATATCCCAAAGCAGGTTGTTGTTTATATTATAGTTCTGGATCGTATTTTCTACATAAACGCCAGAATTAAATCCTGTAATTATGTTATTATATATCGGTACATTGGTTTGGTTGGTTTGTATAACCCCATAATCGCCGGCATCAGTGGAAACCAGGGTATTATTATAAACCTTCCCGGAGGCTTGGTTGGTCAAGTAAACTCCCCGACCGGAATTGCCCTCAAAGATGTTACCGGTTAGGTACACTTCTGAATGATGTGATTCCAGAAATCTGCCTGAGCCGGAGTTAAAAAATTTGTTGTTGTAAACCTGAACGTAGTTTTGATAGTCCAACCATATATTTGCGCTGCTGCCAGAGATATTTACCGAATTGTCTTTGATAAGGGTGGAATCACCGTTAATCTCAAACAGGTAACGGTTGTATTCTCCGGAAACAGTATTGCTGTCTACAATACAATCGTGTTCTACATAAAAAGCCTGTCTCATAAAATTACAATTAATGGTATTGTTTCTTATTGTTTTGTTGCTGCCAGCGCTTATACCATATGCTCCATCAAATCCCCTATGATTGTTTATAATAGTATTGTTTATAATTGAATTAACATTGGAACCTGGGGCTCTAATGATGGCGTAATTAGTACCTCTATCATCAACATATGTTTCAAGTAAAATATAGTTATTGGAAATGGTTGAGTTGTTCCCATATATCCCATAGTAATAATCGTCCCAGGCATACATTTGAATATAATTGGAATCAATAGTTGAACTTTCTGCAAAGATACCACAAGTATAATCATACGAACCATAGGCCTCGGGTGAAATCAACGTGTCTTTTTTTATTATACTGCCTTCAGAACTGGCAGCGTTGATCATATAGGTCCAACCGCCAGTGCTAAAAGAGCTTGTTCTTGTTATGTTGTTTTTCATCACTGTTGAAGAATCGGAATTTGCAAAATGAATGCCATCCTGATAGAACTGGCCAGTAATTTTGTTTTGATTAATTGTTGCTTTGAACGAATATGGCACATAAATCGCATATGCGCGGGCTACCATAGTATTATTCAACACATCTATATTTGAAGAATTATCAGCACTAATTCCATATGTTGGACCGGTGGTACCATCCGATGAGTTGATGTCGTTCTCATTTATAGAACAATTATCACAGTCATGGGCCCGAATGCCGTATGAAGGTGTTATAATAGTGTTATTGGTAATATTTGAATAATTAGCATTGGAGGCATAAATACCATAATCGCCCTGCACAGAAAAGTAATTATTGGTAATCGTCAGGCTATCACCGGATTGAAAATAAATACCACGGGCTGATGTAGACAGGTTGCCTTGGATTGTAATATGATCAATAGTGGTGTGGTCTACATTACTGCCGGTTATCCCGTCGGTGGCATACTTATAATCAACATAAGTTAAATTATTATCCCGGCCATTCAGGTCAATATTGCTCCAGTCTCCTGGTAGTGGCGTCGGTTCTTTTGACGTGAAAAGAATGTGATTCTCTGCAGTTCCATTTGCCAAAAGGTTTCCATTTACCGTCATTCCTTTCCCATTATAAAACTTAACCCGAACACCGGCATTGATGGTTAGCGTTTCCCCAGATGGAACGGTGATATCATCTGTAACGTAGTAGACATAGCCGGTTGTCCATGTGGTTGTGTTTATTGTGCCAGAAACTTCAGACACTTCTCCCGCGATCATAGTTACTGAATCCAGAACCACGTTGGCAGCTAAAGATAGACCTCCCAGTTCCCAGGGGACATAACCGGTTTTGGTCCACTCCACCAAGTAATACCCAGGTGATATATTAATAGAAAACGCGCCGTTTGTGCTTGTTGTTGTGGAATCTTCAGGGGTCACAGAAGGAAGATTGTAAAATGCTATTTTAATCCCTGAGTGGTCCCCGCTGGACGCTACGCCATCCAATAGCGCTACACCACTCACATTGTAAGACACTTGCGCGGTGGCCATGGACAACAGAAGAGTCATGGCGATAATTGTTTTATCTATTTTTAAGAGTTTCATAATGCTGTCTCCTCTAATTGGATACATAGTTTTCTAATTCTTTTTTTCATTAGTTTACAATAATAGTTGCTTCTCCATAGCCCTTAACTTCTATCGCTTCATCACTGGGGTTTACCACTTCACATTCTGTACCAAACAAAATTTGACTTTCTCCCGTGGTTGTGGCGGTAAAAGTGAGCTGTGCTATGCTTGCGGCGGATATATTAACAAAAGAAGAGTTGTTCCCCAAAAATGATGTGGTAATATTTATCCATCCGCTTTCTGCATTCAGCTCCGAAAAAAAGATTGGGTCTTGGCTCCCATCCTGGAATATTGTGCCTGGTATGACGGAAGATGATTGTACCCGATTCTCATCAAAAGAGACACGTATATTGGCGCCGGCAAGGTTGTCAAACCCCATAGCATACACATCCACGGTGAAAATACCTCCGGCGGTTGCGTTTATCTCTACGGGAAAGAAGGTTAGCGCAGGAAGATCATATTCTACTTCTTCCGCATCAAGGGGGTTGTCAAAAAGATCCTCTGAATTCGGGTCCGGCACATCGCTGGTACACGAAAAGAAAAAAAAAGTGAAAATGATTAAAATTCTTTTCATAAGGAAAAATTAAAGGTTAGCTCCGTGTTTTTTGTTACAGGATTATAGGCCAATTGTAGCGGGCTTATTTTGTATTGAGCCAAATCATTCGGTGCCACCACGGCCGCGTGTATAACGCTTGCGCCCCACACCACGCCCGCCAAAACAGAAAATGTAGCGCTCATGCTATTGGCTTTATTCATACGGGAAATAGCATCATTGGTTGCTGCCTTTTGGACCGCTATTTCATCCACATCTGTTGCAATTTGATAAGCGCCATAGGCTGTGTTATAGTCTGCGCTGGCTGTGTTGTAATTATTCAAACCCATGACAGCCAAGCCAATAAACAGAGCTTCAGAGCCTAGATAGGCCCAGCCTGATTTTCCATGATTGCCGTATATCTGACCAAGTCCTGGGATAAAAACAGATCTCAAAATCGCCCCTCCTTTTGTTTTTGGCAGGGGGGTGTTGGATGCCAGAGCCGACATTCCTTTTCGTTTCTTATTGATCAGGCTCTTTGGCGGATTAAGGCCTAGAATCTGCCAGGCAAGAATCTCGATTTCAATGATCAATCCATCTACTTCACCTTGATAGGTGATGTTTTTCATGTTTTCTGCTGCACCTGTGGAAACCTTGAACATTTTAGCATCGATCGTATAGGTGTTGCCGATCTTACCAATTGCACCACTAATCATCAGGTCAACACCCAAGAGGGCTCCCACCTCAGCGGCACACTCATCGGATGTACATCCCTCAGTTTCATACCCCTGTTCATTCAAAACATCGCTCATCGTGCTTCTTTCCACTAAAATCACTTTTTTTGTTCGAGACAGCTCAGTAATCAGCCTGTCGGTCAACGTCTGGGCTTCACCTAAAGAAATACCTCTTCCCTCAAAATCCATTACCGCCAGAGTAGCTAAGGCTACATCACCTTCGCGCTGTAGTTTTAATCTTGTTGGCGCTTCCATACCAACTATTTCCCAAGCTAAGATTTGGATCTCTACTAGCAACCCATCAATCTCGCCTTCATAGGTAGCGCTAGCGGTCCGCTCTGTTTCACCAGTCTCAACCGAAAACATTTTGATATCCACAGTGTATGATTTTCCAATCCGCCCTATGGATCCGTTAATCATATTCTGCGCCCCTAAAAGCTGCCCCACTTCAGCGGCGCACTCATCAGAAGTACAGCCAGACTGTTGCAAGCCCTGCTCTTCCATTATTTTTTCCAGCGCTTTTCTCTCAATCAAGCGTATAGCACCGGTATTGCCTATCTCGGTACGAAAACGCTCAGAAAAAGTAAGGGTTTCGTTTTCATCTATGCCTTGAGACTCAAAATCAAACACAGCTACTGTTTTTTTAGTGTTGTTTTTTTTGGCCTCATCATTATCCTGTGCCATGGATAAATTTGATATGTATAATATAACAAAAACGATTTTTTTCATCTTCCAACTCCCCTTTTTAAAGATAGTTTTATTCTTTAATAGAATATAAAAATAATCGTGACGTGAAGTATTTTCCCAAATGTACGTTATCTTTGGTCTTATATTCAACTGCAAGCAGAAAAAACAGCTGTTTTTCTTGTTCTTTAATGTGTGGCTTATTCAAAATAATATTTCTGTGGTGATTTTTCTTTTTTTAGGATACAATCTTCAGCGACAAAACAATAAAATAAACCTGTACAGAGAAAAGATGTTTTTATAATGAAGGTGATTAATACATAAACCGGACTTTTTAGGAAACCTTAACTATTACTTTTTTTCAGTAAGTGTCCATACACCACCCCAACCTTCTTCCGGTGGTGAGCTAATCAAATACGAACACCTTTCAACATAAACCTGGGATGGGTTTTTCTTCCTACCGGGGTATGTTTCTTCAATTTTTTCTAAGTTTCTAAACATTGTTTTAGCCTTTTTAAACTTATTATCCCTATAGGTTTTTAACGCTTCTTGAAACTCCGGAATGAGTGTTTTATAGGTTTCAGGCTCTTCGCCGCTTAAGGCTATAAGTTCATAGGTTTTTACCGGTAAACTTTTACCAACTACCCGAACATGATCCAGCTCCCGTGCAACCACCCTTTCTTTCACTGCGGTATACGTGTCTTCCGATATTTGGGTATACACTCCATACTGTTTCGCAGACGCTTCTAGCCTGGAAGCCAGATTTACCGTATCGCCCATCATAGTATAATTCATACGTTGCTCAGAGCCCATATTCCCTGTAACCATTGGGCCTGTATGTAGACCAATTCTAGTGTTCATAAGATGAACTATATCAGGCCACCTTTCACCTTCTTTTTTCCACCTGTTTCGAAGCCGATTTTGTTGTTTTTGCATCGCTAGTGCAGTAATACAGGCCATGTATTCATGGTCTTTTACAGGAATAGGTGCTCCGTAAAATGCAACAATTGCATCACCGATATACTTATCCAGTGTGCCCTGATTTTCAAGGAGGATTGCGGTCATATCAGTAAGGTATTCATTCAGTAATTGAACAAGATCCACGGGTTTCATCTCCTCCGAAATTTTTGTAAAACCTTCTATATCAGAAAAAAAAGCGGTGTGCATTCCTTCTTGCCCTCCAAGCTTTGGCTCCGTTTTTTCTGCAATCATTTTATCAATCAGTTTTGGTGATATATATGTTCCAAATGTTTGTCTTAAAAATCTCTTATCTTTATCTAAAATTAAAAAAGTATATGAAAAAACACTCAGCTGTGTTAGGGCCATAGCAAGCGCTGGTCGAACAATGTCCCAAACAACGAGTTCATTTAAAAACTGACTATAGGTAAAAACAACCCATACCGCAATACATCCAGATAAAACAGCAAACCCCCAGAGTGGCTTTCCTGGAAACCCAGATAAGGCCCCGACAACAATTGCCATAAGCATCATAGCAAGCAGCTTTGCCGAAGACTTTTTCATAGAGATAAATTGATTGTTTAAAATACTGTGGATCACATTAGCGTGAATCTCAACACCAGCAAATGTTTCCTGCACTGGAGTATTCCGCAAATCCATAAGCCCCGGAAGCGATGACCCAACCAATGCTACTTTACCAGTCCAATATGTCGGATCCAACATTTCCGGATCAAAGCAGTACATATAAGGTATATAATAAAATGTTTTATAGGGTCCATAATAATTAACAAACATTCGACCTTGATCATCAATAGGAATTTCACGAACCACTATACCGCTGGTATCTATAAGGCGAAGCAGACCCGCTCCAAAGTCGTAGTCAAAGCCATCGACTGAAATACCTAGTATTTCTTTTACTGCAGACATGGTTAATGAAAGGAACACATCTCCAGACCCTTTAAAATGTATAGCTGTAGGCGCCCGTCGTGTGATCCCATCTTTATCCTGTGGAAAATTAGCAGAGCCCGCACCGGAAGAGTGGCTTAGCAAATCTGTATAGGTGTTGCCAAGGCGCGCTGCTTCTGGCAAGCGATCAGCAACTTCCTGGGTAATATTAATTATATGTTTTGATGCATCATATCCATCGGGAATTTCATCCATAGCGTAGAGAAAGTTGAGAGTGTCTTCTCCTTCAAAAACAAGAGCATGGTGGGTCGTTTGGCTCTTGGAAGTGCTCCACACAAATCGGCCAGGGTCGTGACTTACAAGAAACTGGTCTGCCGCGTTTTTCACATCAGGTAAAGAGTTGGTTTGGTTCCAAGACAAAGACTCTACTAATTTATATGTTCCGTCGTCTTTCTGATCAAAAATAATATCAAAAATAAGCGCTTTAGGCTCTCCCGACGAAACAACATCGATTAGCTGCCCGTGGTATGCGTGAGGCCACTCATGATAATTGCCTAGGTTGGCTATAGAGTTTTGTTCAATGTCAATAACAACAACACTTTCGATAGACGCTTCTTCCACACCATTGGTTTTGGCGCGCATTCGAGCATCGTAAGATTGATATTCATAGCGATCAAGAATGTCACTAAGTGCTGAGCCCTCGCCGTAGGTTCCAAAGTGAACAATAAGAGAAATAAACGCGCCTATGGCCAAACCAAAGATTATGCGTTTTTGTCGATCAGTCATTTATCGGGCTAGCAAATATTAATTATCAGTGTCTCGTTCCTTGTTCCATTTTACGAAATCATCTTTCTCGTCTTTTTCCTGATCAAATTCAAACATATGATATTTACCATCGGAACGGACATTAATTTGCATTCCTTTGGCAAGGGTAACCCATTCTTCCAAAGTGATCTCGTAAGGACCTGAGACCTGTGTTGGTGCAGCAATCTCTTTTACGGGGCCCAGCTTGAATTTAGGTTGTCCATCAGGTCCTTTTGGCGTTAGGCCTTTTCGTCTTTTTCTGCGTTCTTCCATAAACTTATCTACTTGATTTACATCCACACTGCCATCATATACCTGTACCGAACTTTGATCATCTCCGGCTTTTGCTTTAAATACGGTACCTCGTATGGCAGCCACCGCTGTAGGAGTTCGCAGAGCTATGTTTTTCTTCTCCCCAAATGCCGCCTTAGCCGAAACCCAGACGCTACCTTTTTTCAAGTTTGCATTGAAATTTTTAACCATAGGCTTCACATCTGCTTCAATCAATTCTAATTCTGCATTTTCACCAATGCGAACCTTTCCTCCTCCTTTTAGTGTGACCTCACAGCGAGATTTGGCTTGGGTGCGAATACGATTACCTTCGAAAACGGCCTGGTTAGGCTTGGCCCTTGACCAATCTCCACTAGTTTGAACCTGAACTCTTCCCAACGGCAGAGAGATTTTGCCGAAAGGCTTCTGGGCGAACAGAGAGCTTATAAAAAAAACAGTATATAAGGTTCGGATAAACATGTTTGTTTCCTCCTGAAATTTAGACGATGTTAATAATGGCTGAGATCAAAACCTAAATTTCTGATAGGATTAATAGGCTTTATAATTAATGTCAAAAAAACAAAAATTATAAATTAAACTATGTTATTCCCGATGCCCAAATAACGCGGTTCCCAAACGCACAATAGTAGAGCCTTCTTCCACAGCAAGCTTATAATCTCCACTCATACCCATGGACAATTCCTTAAGTCTGTTTTCACCGTATTGTTGGTTTAGATAATGGGAAAGCTCACGTAGTTCTATAAAAGATTGTCTTATTTTTTCTTTATCTCCGGTATTCGGACCAACGGTCATAAGGCCGTTTACTTCTATATTTTTTTCGTTTATACAGGAAAGCATTTCATCAACCATGTCTGGGTTAAAACCGCCTTTCTGTGGTTCTCTGCTGGTATTAACCTCCAAGAGCACTGGTACAGTTTTCCCTAGAGATGCAGCCCTGTTTGATATTTTACGTGCCAGCTTAATGCTGTCTACAGAATCTACCGCATCAAACAGATCTAGACATTTATTGACCTTATTTGACTGTAAGTGGCCTATAAACCGTTTTATAAGTTTCGGCATATCCGAAAAAGGTTGAAATTTTTCTACCGCTTCCTGGATGCGGTTCTCGCCAATGGCGAAAATATGAGCCTTATAACACTCTTTTATATAATTAAATGGTCGGGTTTTAGTAACAGCTACAATCTCAACAGAATGATCAAAGCCGTGTGTCTCTTGTGCAAAGAGAATATTATTGCGGATTTGATATAGTTTTTCCTTAAGGTTCATTCCTTTTCATTTTGGTCATCTTGCATTTCCGTGCCTGTTTGATGTATGTCATCTTCTGGTTCTTTGGCTTCTGCATCTTCGCTGATAACCCTGGTAATAGAAGAAATACTGGCGCCTTCATCTAGCTTGACCAGCTTTACTCCTTGTGTAACGCGACCAATCGTTCTTATATCAGAAACGGGCTGCCGCATAAGAACACCTGAGTCGGTGATTATAATCAAATCATCTGAATCAACTACTTCCATTATATTAACCATGTTCCCTGTTTTTTCTGTACAACGCATCGTCATAACGCCTTTTCCGCCACGCGTCTGGGTTCTATACTGAATAACATCTGTTCGTTTACCCATACCTTTTTCCGTTGCCACCAGGATTGTTCCTTCCCGGCGAACGACCAGCATACCAATAACATGATCGTCAATTGAACCAAGTCTTATACCTTTTACACCCATGGTTTTTCTGCCGCTCGGGCGTATATTGTTTTCCGAGAAACGGATTGATTTCCCTTCGTATGTTCCTAAAAGAATGTCGTGCTCACCGTTTGTAATGCGAGCCTCAATCAATTTATCACCATCGCGAATATCAATGGCAAATATGCCTCCTTTTCTTGGTTTTCCATAGGCAGAAAGAACTGTCTTTTTTACTATTCCGTTTCTTGTGGCCATTACGATAAAGTGATTATTGTCGAACTCTTTTACACTAACAAACGCTTCAACTTTTTCACCTGGTTCACATCCGATAAGATTCACTATGGCGCGCCCTCGGGTAGCTCGGCCTCCTTGGGGAATATCGTAGACTTTAAGCCAGAAACACTTCCCCAAGTCAGTGAAAAAGAGCATGAAATTGTGGGTATTAGCAATAAAGAGATGCTCTACAAAATCTTCATCTTTGCTCATTGCGCCCTGAACACCACGACCGCCTCTTCTCTGTGTTCGGTAGGTGTTTAATGCTGTCCGTTTAATATACCCTTGGTGGGTAATTGTTAAAACCACTTCTTCTTCAGCTATCATGTCTTCCATTGAAAAATTGGAGTCAACAGGAATTATTTCTGTTCGCCTCTCATCTCCATATTGGTCGCGAATTTCCAACATTTCCTTTTTAATAATATTCATTCTCTGGCTTCGGCTTTCAAGAATTCCTTTCAAATGTGATATCAGTTTGATTAATTCTTTATACTCATCAACAACCTTTTCCACCTCCAGGCCCGTAAGCTTCTGAAGGCGCATATCTAGAATAGCCTGGGCTTGAATCTCTGACAGATTAAAGCTATTCATAAGTCCTTCCTTGGCTTGCAATGGGTCTTTGCTGCCTCGAATAATCGCAATAACCTCATCTATATTATCCAGCGCTATTTTTAAACCTTCCAAAATATGGGCCCGGGCTTCTGCCTCCTTAAGCTCAAACTCTGTTCTACGAACAACAACTTCATGACGAAAATTGATAAAATGTTCTAGCACTGTCTTTAAAGACATAATTCTAGGTACACCCTCAGCTAAAGCTAAAAGAATTATACCAAAAGTGTCCTGTAGCTGTGTGTGTTTATAAAGCTGATTCAGGATAACCTCAGGAACAGCATCCCTCTTTGTTTCTATCACAACCCTGATACCATCTTTGTCCGATTCATCACGAAGATCTGTAATTCCAATAACTTTTTTGTCCCGAACAAGATCTGCAATTTTCTCTACAAGATTAGCCTTATTAGTCTGGTAAGGAACTTCTGTAATCACAATACTGTTTTTACCGCTTTTTGCTGTTTCAATATGGGCCCTAGCCCTCATTTTTATTTTCCCCCGCCCTGTCTCGTATGCGTCTTTCAGTCCGTCCATACCAAGAATTAATCCTGCTGTTGGAAAATCTGGACCATTGATGTGTTTCATCAGTTCGTCGGTAGAAATATCGCTTTTATCAATTAATGCCACGATGCCATTTATTATCTCTGTTAGGTTGTGCGGAGGAATTTTTGTAGCCATTCCTACAGCGATTCCCTCTGATCCGTTTACTAAAAGCGTGGGAACGATTGAAGGTAAAACAGATGGCTCTTTTAAGGTTTCATCAAAGTTTGGTTCCCATTCCACCGTATCTTTTTCTAGGTCCTTAAGCATTTCGCTAGACAATTTTGTCATTCGGGATTCAGTATACCGCATAGCAGCAGCATTATCGCCATCAATGGATCCAAAATTACCCTGTCCGTCTACTAGTTCATATCTCATAGAAAAATTTTGCGCCATACGTACCAACGCATCATAAATAGAACTGTCACCATGTGGGTGATACTTACCAAGAACATCTCCCACAATCCGAGCCGATTTTTTATATGGTCGATTCCAGCTTGAACCGAGTTCACTCATGCCATATAAAATCCTACGGTGCACTGGTTTAAGCCCATCACGCACATCCGGAAGGGCCCGGGAAACAATAACGGACATAGAATAATTAAGGTAGCTTTCCTTCATTTCATCCACGATATCTCGTGGTAATGTGTTGTCTCTATTAAAATCAATCATAAATTTATTTCAGTTGGTTAAACGTCTAAGTTGACTACAAATTTTGCGTTTTTTTCTATGAACGTCCTGCGCGCTTCTACGTCACTGCCCATAAGATTTTGAAAAGTTTCTGCCGCCTCTGCTGCGCTTTCTACTGTTACCTGCAACAAAGTTCTTCGCTCAGGGTCCATCGTGGTTTCCCACAGTTGCTCAGCGTTCATTTCCCCTAAACCTTTATAACGTTGAATGGCAACCTTAGTGTTTTTGTTGTCTTTTTTCATTCTTTCCATCAATAGGTCGCGTTCATTATCATCAAATGCATAGGCTTCTTTTTTTCCCTGAGACACCCTATATAAAGGAGGAAGGGCCATATATAGATACCCTCCATCGATGACTTCTTTCATTTTTCGGTAAAAAAAAGTTAAAAGCAGTGTTCTAATATGGGAACCATCTACATCTGCATCTGTCATAATAATTATTTTATGGTAGCGCAGTTTTTCTGCGTCAAAATCTCCAGCGGATTTTTCGCCGCTGTCATCGTCTGACCCCCCAAAGCCCGCACCAAGGGCTGTAATCATAGCCTGAACTTCATTGTTGGACAATAGTTTATCAATCCGGGCTTTTTCAGAATTAATCACCTTTCCCCGTAATGGTAAGATAGCCTGAGTTCTTCTATCTCGGCCCTGCTTTGCCGAGCCACCTGCTGAATCACCCTCAACAAGATATAGCTCACAAAAAACAGGGTCCCTGTTAGAGCAGTCCGCTAATTTTCCAGGCAAGGAAGATCCCCCCAAGGCGCTTTTTCTTCTAATAAGTTCCCGTGCTTTTCTCGCTGCGCTCCTGCTTCTTGCGGCAAGAAGGGCTTTTTCTATAATGCGTCGCCCAATAGATGGGTTTTGCTCTAAAAAATCTAAAATTCCCTCATAAACTATTTTATCTACGATTCCTTTTACTTCTCCGTTTCCGAGTTTTGTTTTTGTCTGCCCCTCAAATTGCGGTTCAGCAACTTTTATACTGATTATCGCTGTTAAACCTTCGCGAAAATCCTCTCCAGTAAGGCTGATTTTCTCATTTTTTTTGGCCTTAATAAGGTTGTTCTTTGCGGCATGATTATTCATGGCTCGCGTCAAGGCAGATCGGAAACCTGATAAATGGGTGCCCCCCTCAATGGTATTAATATTATTTACAAATGTTAGTATATTGTCATTGTAGGTATTTCCATAGCGAAGAGCGACATCTACTGGAACATCTCCATCGTCTTTATTTACCGTAACCACCTTATTATGTAGGGGGTTGTTGTTTTCATCAAGGTATTTTACAAAATCGCTTAACCCCCCTTTGAATTTGAAAGAATCGGCTTCACCATCATCTGATCTTTCATCTTTTAAAACTATTTCCAAGCCACTATTTAAATAGGCAAGCTCTCTAAGTCTTTCCGCAATAATATCATATTCAAAGTCAATTGTTTTGAAAATAGTTCCATCAGGGTAAAAACAAACTTTTGTCCCTGTTTTTTTTGCTTTACCAACAATCTTTAATTTATTCTGCGGATCACCAATCTTATAATCTTGGCGATAAATGCTTCCATCTCTTTTAACCTCTACCCACAGCCATTCAGAAAGGGCATTCACCACAGACACCCCTACGCCGTGGAGACCTCCAGAGACCTTATAAGAGCCTTTATCAAACTTTCCACCCGCATGAAGCACTGTCATAACAACCTCAACCGCCGGTTTCTTTTCTTCTTTGTGGATGTCCACTGGTATGCCGCGCCCATTATCTTCAACGGTCACGGAACCATTGGGGTTAAAAACAACAATAACCCTTGTACAATATCCTGCAAGGGCTTCATCGATTGAATTATCCACAACCTCATAAATAAGGTGATGGAGTCCACGCTTTCCCACGTCTCCAATATACATAGCCGGTCTTTTTCGTACAGCCTCAAGACCTTCCAAGACTTTAATACTTTCTGCGCTATATTGCCTTGCTTGTATCTCTGCGTTCATATAAATCTAATATCCTTAACTATGTTGTTTTTTAATTCTTTATTGATGGCTTTTATGATTTCCTTTTTTTGAAATAACAGCTCCTGTCTCCAGGCTGGTGTTGTTGTTCGAACAACCAATATTCCTCGTTCAACAGATTCAGCTGATGTGTTTTTAGCCACACTTTGCCCCACTACGCTAGGCCATAGTTCCAGCGCCCCCTGCTGGGCGATTGCTTTTTCCAAGCCTGTTTTTTTTAAAAAGTTTTTAATGGCTCCGGAAATATGCTGCATCAGCGCTCCAGATGGTAAGTACGGTGGTCGTGGATGTTAGACATTAAGCCGCTTTGCTCAACATTTATAAGATCTGTTGTTGTAACAATTGTTTGCACTGGGTGTCCAGAAACTGTTTCAAACTCTTGTAGGAGACGAACAATGCTTTTACATCTGTCTAGGTCCAGCTTATCAAATAGGTCGTCCAGTAACAGAGTGGGGGTTTTCCCGGTTTTTTCTTTGATAAAAAACAGCTCTGCCAGCTTTAAAAGAATCAAGCATAGTTTATGTTCACCCTGAGAGCCAAAGGTTTTAATGTTTCTTCCAGACCACATCGCCAATACATCATCTCGGTGTGGCCCATGTTCTGTCCTGCCTAACACCAGGTCTCGTTTTATTGTCTTTTCCAGTTTTTCTATATATTCTTCCTGGTTGTTTCCATGGTGTTGGTATATAATTTCTGTTTTTATCTCTCTATCGTATTGTTTTGAGGCCTTCGCGTGTAACACTTTAAAATCAGTCATAAATTTGCAACGTAAGCCCCAAAGCCTTGTGCCATAAAGAGCAAGTGGCCTTGTCCACGTTTCCAAACCTTCTTTTGTAATTTTATTTTCTCTAAGCTGTATAAGGGCACTATTTCTTTGTTTCAGTGTTCTGCTATACCCCTGGAGAGTTTTAAGGTATTCAGGTGACACGATAGAAAAGATTCGATCAAAAAATTTTCGTCGTTCTATTGGTGGCCCTTTTGTAATGTCCTGTTCTTCTGGAGAAAGCACAACAACAATATTTCGCCCAAGCAAATCTTTTCTTTTGTGGACATTCTTTCCATTTAATTTTATAGCCTGTCCAGAGATTTTAGAGATTTTAGCAGCAACATGGTCCTCCTGGCCTCTGGTAAAAAATTCACCCCGGATAAAAAGTTCTTTTTTTTCTGTGTTAATTAATTCCCGCTGTCTATGTGTTTTAAAACTTTGACCAAAAGAGAGGGTGTTGATGGCTTCCAACACCGCTGTTTTTCCGGATCCGTTTTCACCCCAAATCACAGTAACCCCGGGGCTAAAACTAAATTCTGATTCTTTATGGTTTCGGAGAGAAATAAGATTGAGACGGTGAATGGCCAATGGCTGAAATAAACAGCTTTTTTATCAATCATTCAATCGGATCGGCATGAGAAGCATTAAGCTGTCACTGTTTTCTTCCGTTGATTCTGAACTGAACAAGGCTGCACTAATTGGTGTGTTTAGTTTTATCTCTGCCCTATCTCCTTTGATATGCATGACAACGTCTTTTAAATATTCCGCATTATAACCGATACTAAGATTTTCACCACTATATTCAGCAGGGATGTTTTCCATTGCGCGGGAAGACTTTTCAGGGTCTTCTGTTGTTATATTACTTTTTTCTTTTTTTAGATTAAGCGCAACCTGATGTGTGGACTTGTTTGAAAAAATAGAAACCCTGCGAATAGCACCCAAGAGTGTATTTTTATCCACCCGCAATGTTTTTTCATTGTCTTTGGGGATAACGTTCTCATAATCTGGAAAGCGCTCATCTATCAATCTAGTCAGCGCGGTGTCTTGGCCAATTTTCGCCGTTAGGTGGTTTTTTCCAATATATAAATCAATGACCCCCGTTGATGGTTGGGCCGACATAAACAATAAAAACTTTCTAGGTATGATAAGGTCACCACTATAGCCCCCTGATTCAAAATCTGTCCTAGTATATCTTACCAATCTGTGTCCATCGGTTGAAACTGCGGTAAGCTTGTTTGAACTAAATCGAAAAAGCACACCTGTCAACGCTGGTTTAAGCTCGTCGCGGCTTACCGCAAATGACGTAGCGTCTATCACGTCTTTCAGGAGCCCTGCCGAAACCTTCGTTGATGTGGTGTTTTGATTTCCCGGTGTTGTTGGGAACTCATCTGATGGTTTACCCATCAAATCATAAACACCGGAATCAGTTGATATTTCAGCTCTATTTTTATCATCAACCGTTAGTGTTAAACGAGTATCTGGCAGCTCCGAGGTAATGTCCAATAGCGTTTTTAGAGGGAGGGCTATGGTGCCTGCCTTTTCTAGGCTTACTGATATTTCCACTTCTATTGTTATTTCGAGATCCGTTGCCCTTAGTGTTGTTTTCTTTTCTGTTGCCTCTAATAAGGCGCATCCCAAAATAGGAAGAGTAGACCTTGCCGGGGTTGCCTTGGAAAGCTTTTGTAGGGCTTGTTGAAGCTCGGCTTTGGATGTGGAAAATTTCACGAATGACCTGTCTAGAACAACAAGGTTAAATGAATGTTTTTTTTCTTGTTAATTCAATCACAGAAGCTACCAAAACCACCCTTTTTTTAAAAAGGTTTTCTACGGGTTCCAGAGACAATAAAACACTTGGGTTTTTAAAGAGCCCTGTAAACTGAAATTTTTTCTTTTTTTCCTTTTACATTTATAGGCTCTAGTTCTTTGCAAGAGACCTTGTCTTTAACAATATCATAAACTGTTTTTGAAATTAATATTTCATCTGCACCTGCTGCTGAGCAGAGTCGTGCGCCCAGGTTTACCGCATCACCAATAATTGTATAGTCCATCCTTTCCTGAGATCCAATGTTCCCTGAAACCGCAGCTCCTCTATTAATTCCAATCCCTACATGAACCGACTTTTCTTTTCTTTTTGCTCTTTCTTTATTAATCAGTTTAATCTTTTCTTGCATTTCCTGGGCCGTAAACATTGCCCGCTCTGTGTCATCATCTTGGGTGGTGGGCGCCCCAAAGACAATCATTAATTGATCGCCAACAATCTTATCTAAGGTTCCGTTATGCTTAAACACAATATCAATCATAGCAGAAAAATGTTCGTTAAGCGTGGATACAACGCTTTCCGGGCTCATACTTTCGGCCATGGATGTAAACCCTCGTATGTCGCTAAACAAAACAGTTATTTCTCGTTTTTCTCCACCCAAATTAAGTTTTGTTTCATCGTCCAATATTTCATCCACAACCTGCTTTGAAACATACCTTTTAAAAGTGTTTTTAACTCGGCTCACATCTGAAATGTCTTCTATGGCTAACACAAGCCCCCGGACCCCTCCATCTCGGTCTTCTCTGGGAGATGCGGATGCGTTAATTCTTGCGTCTTTTGATACCGTCAAAAAAGGAAGATTCATTTCTGTTTGTATTTTATTATTCATTTCTGTTTTTTGCACAAGCTCAAGAATTTCATAATCTTTTTCAAACAAAAACATATAGTGGTTACCTATAACTTCTTCATCTTTCATTTTTAATATTTTACTACCAGCATCGTTTATAGAGTCAACCTCTCCAAGTTCATTTAATGTAATGACTCCGGTTGCGATACTTCCCAAAATGCTATCATTAAATTGTTTTGATTCAGTAATGTCCTTAAACAGTCTGGCGTTATCAACGGCAACCGCAGCTTGGTTACACAGGGCTGTTAACAAATCTAAATCCGTGCTATCAAAATCAACAACTCCATCTCTTGTTTCTTTATTGCAAAGAACCATATAGCCAATGTTGTTTTTTATTGTTTGAATTGGGGCTATAATAATGTGATCTTCCTTAAGTTTTTTTTGAATAGTTGTTTTAAAATGACTTGTAAACACAACGCCTTTTCTACTTTTATTTATTGTTTCAAATATTTTTAGTTTTTTGGATAATAACATTTTTGACGTATCCCAATTAAAAGAAGATGAAACTTTAAGAATTGGACTGTTTTTTTCTTCTTGAAGAATAAAGCCCTTCGATGTGTTGAGAACTCCAACCGATCGCCAAAGTATTTCTTCCCCCAGTTTTTCCACATCCAACATAGAACTGATAGCAACGCTTATGTCAAACAACGTTTGTTGTTCCAAGAGCTTTAAATTTAGGTCTTTTCTTTTTTTATCCAGGTCATCTAGCAGTCTTTTGTTGTGTAAAGATTTTACAAGGTGATTAGAAACAACGCGTATAACATTTTCATCAAGAATTGTGAACTTTTCACCCATTATTTTCTCGCCAATAAATAGTATCCCAAGGGGTTCTTTTCGAAAAAATAATGGAATTGTAACTTCGGCCCCCAGATCATAAATAGCGTCAATAAATGCTTTATGTTTTATTTGTTCTGCTTGTTTTCTATCTAAAAAACCCTTTGCATGGTATTCAAGTTTTTGGATTAAATAGGTGTCTGCTGATATCGGCTCTCTATAATCAAAGCCCTGTAATGACACGGGGAAATAGACGTCGCTTTTTTTGCTATATAAAAAAATGGCGCCTTTTGGGGCCATTATTATCCCCAGCATCAGTCTTAAAATGGATTTTGTTACTTCACTCGTTTGTTCTTCATTTATTAAAATATCTCCAAGCTCTATTAAAGCAGAAAGATAGTGGTTGGTTTTGTCGTCTTCGTGAAGCCCACCACCAATATCCGAAGACATTTTATATTAAGACAGGCTTTTTATGGCTTCTGTTTCATCGGTGTATATTGTGCTGTACTTTGTAAGGCCCATTATATTAAATGTTTTGTCTACAATTGGGGCCAAATTACAGTACCCAAGGCTACCATCAACATCTTGAAGCTTTTCAATTATTTCTATTAGTATTGATACACCAATGCTGTTTACTACCGGGGATTTTTCCATGTTCAACACAAAATGTTTCTTTCCTTTATCGATCTGAACATAGCACTCATTCGCTATTATTTCACCACCAACGTTGTTGAGATATCCATCTGTATCCATTACAATGATATCTCCCTCTTCTCGAACATTAATATTAAAATCTGGCATCTTCTGCTCCCGTTTATGTTTTTTTAGTCATTGTGACTGTTGTGCCCTCATCAGATGAGTCAAACTTCACTGTGTCCATAAGCTCTTCAATTAATTTAAGACCCCAGCCTCTTTTGTAATTAGACGATATTTTTTCTTCTATATTTGGAATATCAACTTTTGATTTATCAAAGCCTTTTCCACTATCTGTGACCTGAATAACAAGACTGTCATCTGAAATTCTAAAGTGTATTTCTATTTCGCTACTACTTTCGCTGTGCTCAAAGGCGTTAATACAAGCTTCGCTCAGCGCCATGTTTATTTCAGCTGTTTTTTCATCATCCAGGTTCATGTGTTTAGCAACCGCCGCTGATGTTTGGGTTGCAAGAAGCTCCATGTCGGGCATGACGGGAATCGTGAGCTCGACTGTTGGGTTTAGTTTTGTCATCGTATTGTGCTCCTATTTCATTTTAAAAATAATTTCATGTGGCTTTATCTGCTTTTTTTACGACAACCACAGTAATGTCGTCTTGGTTTTGTATTCCATCTAACCAGGCGGCTCCAAGATCAAACAAAGATTGTTTTATTTCACCCGCACTATTTTTTCCATTCTCTCGAACACAGTTTAATACGGCTTCATAGCCTAGCATCTCTTCGCTTTTATTTGTCGCCTCAGGAAGACCATCCGAAATAAAAACAAATGCGTCCCCAGGTTCGCTTGATATTTCCAATTGTCCATATGTTTCGCCTTTGAAGCTTCCTAGAGGAAGGCCTTCTAATAATATTTCATCTACCTCTTTGGTACTTGATTTATAATGGTATAGTGGAGGCATCGCTGCGGATGTAAGCTCAAGCCTGTCCGACCAAAACCGCGCAATGCTTATGGCCATTTTATTTTTACCAAGCTCAATAGCCTTTATTGTCCTATTTAATATATAAGAAACTTCATTTGGCGGTATGTTTGGAGGTGTCCCGTATAAGCCCGCTTTTGTAATTGAAACCATCATTCCCGCTGTCATCCCGTGGCCAGTTGCGTCGCCAACCACAACATAAACACTGTCATCTTTTTGTGGAAAAAAATCATAATAATCTCCACCAACTTCCGTTGCTGTTTTAATACCCGCAGAAATTTCAAGGTCCATTACTTTGGGGCATTTTTTTGGAAGCATTTTCATCTGAAATTCCCTAGCCTCTTCCAGTTCTTTTGTTCTTCTGCCTTCCTCAAGTTTTGCTAGCTGTTTTTTATCTCTGTTCCTCACCGCACCGATCGTTGTTAAAAAGGCCAACCCTAAGTACGCTGAGTACGCCCACAGCGTTTTATAAAACGGAGGCCTTACAATGAGCTTTAGTTCGTTGCTTGGCTGGCTCCAAACATTATCGTTGTTGCTTGCCATAAATGAAAAAGCATACTCATCTGGTTGAAGCCCTTGTAAAACTATCTTCCTTTGGCTTCCTAACTCTACCCAACCGGATGTAAGGTTTGAAACCTTATATCTGAATTTGTTTTTTTCTGTTTTTTTATAGCTAATACCAACGATACCTATTTCTATTTTTATCTCGTTACTAGACACAGTTACTGATCTTTCACTAATGTCTTTCTTGATTTTGTTGTTTTCTGTATCATAGGTGTTAACATAAGATATTGCCAGCGTTGGTGGGGTTTCATTTTTTTGAATGTTATCTGGATAAAACGAAACAATTTTGTCACCGGCACCGACATATATACCCCCTCCATTATTTTTGGTAAAACAGTTTTGTTTAAAAATGCGGTGTTTCATTCCGTCTGTTGCTCCAAAGTTTGTGAAGGCCTCGTTTTCAACGTTTAACCGAGACAGGCCGTTTCTTGTTCCTATCCACAGCTGTCCTGTGTTGTCTTCTTGTAAGGTTAAAATTGTATTGCTTGGTAAGCCGTCAGCGATAGTATATCTTATAAACCCGTCGGAGTTTGGATTGTATTTATACAAGCCATCACCTCCTGTGCCAACCCAAAGCGTTTTGTTTTTATCTTCGTATAGGGTGAAAACAACGCTGGATGAAAAACTTTGTTTATTTGTTTTATCTAATGTGTAGTGTTTAACAACAGACATATTATTTTTATCCAGCCTGTAGAGACCGTGTTTTTTTGAACCAACCCAAAACTCTCCTGCCCCCGTCTCAATAAAACTGCTTATATCAGAAAGGTGATAGTTACCCATTTGATCTGAAAACTCATATCTTTGTAGACCATCATCATTTATTATTACAACCCCATCCTTAAAAGAAAGAAAAACATTGCCTTCTTTATCAAGATACATCTCGTTTATGCCCCCATCTAACACTGTATTGTTGTCTTCTTTACTATAAACAAACCTTTCTACTTTTTGTTTGGTAACAAACTCTTTTCCGGTTCTTAGATCAAAACCCAGCTCTACTTTTGATAAGCCGCCAAACTTTGATGCAACCCAAATAACGTTTCTTTGATTGTCTATTAAAAACGGGCCTGATTCATTTGATATAAGAGTGTTAACATCTGTTGGGTCAGAAATAAATTTTCTAATCGTAGTTCCACTATAATCAAACTGGTGAAGGCCTGTCTCGCTAGAACACCACAGGTTGTTGTTTTTGTCCACAAAAAGTTTTTCAATCCCAGGATATCCTAGAATAAGGGTAGAAAAAACATCTACCAGATCAACTTTTTTACTAACCCCTCTTGGGGTGCCAAGCCACGTTCCATATTGTGAGTGAGATGCCATTGAGTTTAAAGAAACATCAAGAATAGATTGTTTATTTTTAAGGTCTCTCTCTATCAAAACAATGTCTTTTTCTGCTATGGACCCATATTGATAATAAAACGCCGCTGTATTAAAAAGCACAAGCTCTCCATTCATATCAATCCAAAGATTTCCTTCTGTGTCTTTTATAATGTTATTGATTGGCTTTCCAAAAAGAAGTTCGTGTTCTACATCATACCAGCTTTCCATATTTTTATCATAATAAACCAGCCCTGAATAGGTGGACATCCAAAACCCCCCCTCCATTGTGTTGTTTTTTTCAAAAGGCAATATTTGCGTTACTGCATACATGCCCGTCATTGAAAACCATCCATTATAAGCCATGCGCTCAACAGTGTGGTTTTCAAGGTTAATTCTATCTAGGCCATAATTTGTGCCAACCCATAAAAACTCATCATCAATATGGAGGGTGTTGATTCCATTTCCTGATATACTGTTTTCTTTTTCAGATGAATAAAACCTTTTAAATATATTTTTCTTGTCGTCGTAATAGTTTAGCCCGTTGTCAGACCCCACCCACAGTCCGGAATCTGCCTGAACAATTGGCGTTTTTTGAAAAGACGAGAATCCATTGTTGGATATTGATGTTGGATCAAGGGCATTAAACAAATATTTCGTTACGGCGTTTAGGGTTGTATCAATTTTTAAAAGTCCTTTGTCAATCGTTGAAACCCAGATGTAGCCTTGTTTGTCTTGAAAAAAAGAAGTTGGTCTACTTTTAGTGCTGAACCTTTCGAAAGAATCGTTCGACCACCTATATAAATCAACACTGTTGTCTGTACCAAACCAAACATTTCCTTTATTATCTTTAAATGACGTCCAAACCCTGTTCCCAGATATTGTTTTATCATCAAAAGGGTTGGATCTATAAACCGTTACACCATAACCGTCGTACCTATTAAGGCCCTCATCCGTGCCAACCCACAACAAGCCCCTTCCATCAATTTCTAATGTGTGAACCTGATTATCAGAAAGGCCTTTTTCAACTGTTAGGCTTGAGAACGTTTGCCCATATAATAGCATGCACAATCCTAACCCTATCAGTGTGTTTCGAAAAAACAATGTTTGTTCTTAAAGCTTAAACCTGAATGGAAGTGTCATTTTAACCTTTACCGGGTTTCCTTTTTCATATCCCGGTTTTATCTTAAGCTTAGAAACAACACGAAGCGCTTCTTCATCGCAGCCAGCACCCAAGGAACGAATTACTTTTTCTGCGCTAATTTTTCCTTTTTCATCAACGACGAACTGCACATAAACCATTCCTTGAACTTTTTCTTTTCTTGCTTTTGGAGGGTATTTTAACATCGAAGCAATGGTCTTTAACCCGCCTTTTATCTCTGGCATCTTTTCACAGGCTAAATATATTCCTTTATCATCTTTGAAAGATCTTTGTTGGGGTTTTATTAATGATGTAATAAAAACAAGGAAAAAAAAGAATGTTTTTATTACATCTATTCTGTTGACATCAGGCATTTCAAATTTGCTCCTTTGCTAGTTTTTTTACGATTGCCAATTCCCAATAACTAAAGTTATCATTAATTATATTATTAAATTCTTTGTTTGCCAGCTCTTTTTCTCCGGCAGCCTTAAGGGCAAGTCCTTTAAAATAATTGTAGTATGTGTTGTTTTTATCTCCTTTATTAAAAAAAGAAACTGCTTCTTTTGCGCTTCCTTCCATTAGTTTAGTCATGCCCATTAATCCGTTATATCCATAAAGAGCGGTTGGGTCTTTTTTTTCAGACTGTGTTTGCTTTAAATCTCTCAATGATTTTTTTGCATCTTCATAATTTCCAAATAAAATATCAACCCAAGCTTTAAGATATTTTTCCCTGGCGTCTATTTGACTGTATATGTTTTCATCATTTAATTTTTCTGCTCTACTTTTGTTTAGTTCTATTATTTTTTCTAGGGTATTATATGATTTTTCTTTTCTTTGGCTGTGGGCATAACAAATTAGTTTATGAAAATTTATGGTGGATGTTTTTTCTAAAAGAGCAACATCAGAAAACCCTTTATTCACTAGGCTTTCCTCAACTTTTTCTATATTGTTGAGAGCCCCTGGAAAATCATTATCAAAAAGAAAGGATATTGTAAGATAATAGTTTAAGCCGAACCAACCGTCAGCTGATTTTGATTCTTTTATAGCAAGTTTATATCTGTTTCTTGCGGCATTATAGTCACCATTAAACATATAGTTGTGGCCTGAAACGATATATGCCGTACCAAGGCTTGATGTTCCTTTTCTTTTTTCTATAGATTTTTCATATAATGGGTTTGCTTTATCAAACTGACTTTGGCTTCTATAAACGTTCGCTTTAATGTGATATGGGTAGCCTGAGTTTGGTCTAATTTTTATCATTTTATCTATATAAGATAGTCCCTTCTCTATATCTCTTTTCTCTATTGGCAACATTGTAAAACCACCAGAAGGAATATGTTGTCCTGCTAAAAAATTATAAGCAATAAAGTTATTATTATTTATAGATATACCCTTCATGAAGTTTTTTTCTGCTTCTTTTAACTCATTTCTATTACTATGAACAATACCAAGCCAATTATATGATTCATAATAATCAGGAAATTCATCAACAAGTTTGTTTGCGTATTTTAATGCTGCATCAAGGTTGTTTTCTCTAAAGGAGTTTCTTATATGTAAAATGTATTTTTCTGAATTTGTTAAACCCGATATAAGACTTTTTGCCTTTTCTATATACTCTTTTCTTTTTATCGGATCGCTTATATCATTTAATTCATAAGCAAGTGCAAATTTTTTATCATAAAGTATAGCCGAATCAAGAAAAGCTCTCTTTTCTATATCGCCGCCAGCCTCCCACTCAAGAATAGCTTTATTATAAAAAGATAGTGCTTTTTCTGATTTTGTAGTAATAGGTAGCTTAACAATATTTGTTTTACCACATTGAAAAACTATTAAAGTAGATAAAATTATTATAAGTTTTTTCACGTTTTTCTCTTCTATAATTTGTTTCGTTTAAATATTAAGATATGAAGGTACGGCAGTAATCAAAATAATTCAATCTTTGAAAATATTTGTTTATATTATTCCAATATTACATATTAAATAAATATATATTATTTATATATATGTTAATATGTTTAAAACTATAATATATATATAAGAAAACAATTAAATAAAGCAACCTAATATATAACACTTAAACAATCACCTTATGTGGGCTTAAAATAAAAATTGTTAATAATAAAAAGAAAGAATACATATTCTTTCTTTTTATTTTATTACAAACAATTTTTATTGAGAAAGTATATAAGTATGTGGATATAATTACTTTTTAATTTCTATATGAAAATTTTCCCTTGCATTTAATATCCAACCTTGATACCAATCCATTTTATTTTTATTTAAAGCCATTTCTTCTAGTTCCGGCCAATTATCGCTGGGGTTTGGTCGACCTCCTTTTTTTACATTTTCTAACCAAAGCAAATGATATCCAATAGGTGAGTTAATAGGTGGGCTGCAAGAGTTTAAATCAATATATTTCACTGCTTGTCCAACTTCAACCACAGGATAATCATCTGGATTAATCCAACCAAGGTCGCCACCGATTTCTCGGGTAGTTTTATCAAACGAATGTTTTTTAACAAATGTTTTAAAATCATCAAGCGAAGAAATAGAGTCTTTATATGACAGCGCTAGGTTAAAAGCCCGTTTTCTATCTTCATCGGTTATTTCTGGGGTGATAAGAACATGTCTTACTTTTATTTTATCGCCTTGTTTTTCCAATGTTTCAATTATATGATAACCAAACTCTGTTTCTACAGGGTCGCTTATTACACCAGATTCAATAGTAAAAGCAACAGTTTCAAAGTTTTTAACAACAGAACCTCTTTTTACCCATCCAAGCTCTCCTCCATTTTTTTTGGACCCCGGATCCATTGAATATTTTGATGCTATTTCAGAAAAGGAAGCACCATTGGTTATTTCTGATTTTAATTTTAAAAGGGTTTTTATGGTTTTGTTTTTTTCATCTTCATTAGACATAATTGGCACTAAAAGGTGTCTTATTTTTGCCATCATTGGTAAAACGGGCAAGCTATCCCTATATGTTTTATAAAAATCTTTAACTTGGGTTCTGTTTATATTAACAGTGTTCATGAGTTGTTGTTGGTATTTTTCTGAAATAAGCCTATCCTGCATTTCAAACCAAAACTCCCGACGGAAGGATTTTATGGGCTGTCCCAACATTTCTTCTGCGCCTTTTTCGCCCCCAGCTTGAGAAACAAGCATTTCTATTTGTTGGTCAAGGGCAGAATCCACCTCTTTTTCACTAACCGAAATAGAATCAAGAGCGGCCATTTCTAGAAGTATTTTTTGATCAACCATAGATTGAAGAATAGAGTTTTGTAAATGAACAAATAAATCAGGGTTTGTTCTTGGGTCAATACGTTGCTGAATAGCTGCCATGTTTATCATTTGTGCAAGGTCGCTTTTAAGTATAATGTGGTTTTCAACGATTGCCGCTACCCCATCAATATATTGGACATTATTTTGAGAAACCAAAAATGAGACAATAAATATAAAAAAAGATTTTTTCATATAATCAATTGTATAATACGTTTATAAAAATTTTTGAATTTCTTCTGAGACTATCAACAAGAGAATTCATTGTTTTAACCTGGTTTTGTTTTATAAGCCTTTGATATATTTCATCATAAGCATCCTCGAGGCCAACGCGAGACCCTTTCTTGTTTTTTTTTAAAATATCTATAACATGAAAACCTTTGTTTGTTACAATTGGTCCCACAACACCCAAGTTTTCATCTCTGAAAACAACATCATCCAGTTCTTTTATGAGCCTACCTTTTTTAACGGTTTCTGTATCAACGCCATAAACAGAAAAGAGTTCATCTATTGTTTCTCCAGAATTTTTTCTTATTAGTTTTTTTCGTATTTCCCGAGCCTCGGAAATATTGTCTGTTATAAAGTGGCGTAAAATAGCCTCATCAGTCGCTCTCATAAAGCCAGAAATATTTTCCTTATAATAGCCACGAAGGCTCTCATTTGTTAAACCAGAAACCGAAGCGGTTTTCGTCTCTAAGTAAGACGACACAACCAGCTTTATAAAAAAGTCCCTGCTTTTATTTAAAAGAAGCTTATCTTTGTCGAGCCCTATTTTTTTTGCCTCTTGAAAAAGTATAGCGTCATTTACCCAATCGTGAATATAGGTTCTTATTTGTTCTTTGGAGCGTTGATGAGGGAATAAGGCGCTCTCAAGCATTTCAAGGGTTAATAAGTCTTCGTTTACGCGAGCAAGAACAACAGATGTGTCACTGGTTTTTTTGCTGCATGCAAAAACAACTAGTAAAAACAACAAGATCCAAACGAGCTTCATGATTAGAAATTACTTGGCATGCGCTTTTAAAACAATTTTGCAAAGCTACGCACAGCAGAAAGCCCAAATTCAAAATCTTTATAATGAAAGGTAAAAAGTAAGTTTTGTGCAGTTGTTTTACCAAAGTTAAACAGGAGCTTGTTTGTTGTAGCCCAATCAGAGACTTGGAAAATTAGATTTTCAACAGACATAAAAGACCCTATGTCATCAAACTCAAAAATAGCGACATCATGGCCAGCTTCAATTCGATTTATTGATGTGTTTTTGAAAAGAATGCGAATACAAGCCAAGTTGGTTAAGTTTTCTGTTTCCTTTGGAGGGTGGCCAAACCGGTCACGAAGTTCTATCCGCAAACGTTCAATATCTTCTATATCCACGCCCTTTGATAGCTGATCGTAAAAACCCAATCTTTGGGATGGGTTTTTTATGTAATGATCGGGAATAAAAGCGTCTACATTCAAAACAACATCTGGAAATCTTTCAGGTTCTTTGTTGTTGAGCGCAAGGTCTATTTCATCTTTCAACAGACTGCAATACATCTCAAAACCAACCGCACCAATGTGACCGCTTTGTTTGTAGCCAAACAGGTTTCCAGCGCCACGAATTTCAAGATCTTTCATTGAAATATCATACCCAGAACCCAACGATGTATATTGTTCTATTGTTTTTAGCCTTCGAAAGGCGCGTCGGTCAAGCTGTTTTTTTGGAACCAACAATAAACAGTGAGCCTGCCTTTCTCCTCGCCCAACGCGTCCGCGCATTTGATAAAGCTGTGATAATCCAAAATTTTGAGCATCGTTCACTATTATACAATTGGAGTTAGTAACGTCAAGGCCAGATTCAATTATGGATGTGCAAACAAGAATATCAATTCCGCCTTCAAAAAAAGAAAGCACCCTCTCTTCAAGATCTCCACTAGGCATCTGTCCATGGATATAGCTTGATACAAAATTTGGAAATGTTTTTGAAACCGTATCTGTGATGAAGGGCAGAGAGTTGATATTATTGTTTACAAAATACACCTGCCCGCCACACATTAGTTCGCGCTCAATATATTTGTTTATTAAACCCCAGTCAAAAAAACAAACGTCAGTATTGATGGGTTTCCTGGAAACGGGCGGTGTCTGTATTTTGGTGATGTTTCGCAAACCAGCTGTTGATTGTTGTAGCGTTCTTGGTATTGGTGTTGCAGATAGCGTTATTACATCCAACTGGGCCTTAAGCCCTCGAATTTTCTCTTTATGGCGAACGCCAAAGCGGTGTTCTTCATCAATAACTAATAAGCTTAAAGCTGGAATAATCACATCAGATGATAAAAGCCGGTGTGTACCAATTAAGAGGTCAACTCGACCAGATGCACATTCTTCTAAAATATTAGATTGTTCCTTTTTTGTTTTAAATCGAGAGAGTAACGAAACCCGAACGCCAAGTGGCTCCAGCCTTTCTTTACAGGTAATATAGTGTTGATCTGCTAAAATTGTGGTTGGACAAAGAAGCATGCACGATTTTTTTGATATAACAGCTCTCATTATAGCCCTTAAGGCAACCTCTGTTTTTCCAAAACCCACATCCCCACAAATAAGCCTGTCCACGGGTTTAGGTTTAAGCATATCGCTTAAAATAACATTGATTGCTTCTTTTTGATCGGGTGTCTCAGTAAACGAAAAAGAAGATGCGAGGGCGCGCTCAAGCTCGCTATCTTCGTAGTATGAAAAAGGTCGCGGGTGTTGTTTTTTTGTGTAAGCGTTTAACAACTCTTTTGCCACAGCTCTAACTTCCCGCCGGGTTTTTCGCAACTCCATTTCCCACCGTTTTGAGCTTAGCGATGAAATGACGGGCTTATCGGTTGTTCCTAGGTGCCGATGTAAAAAACCCATATTTTCTATTGAGACAAAAACAGACGCATTGTCTTTATACTCAACTTTTATAACATCTCGAGAACCCATTGGTTGTTTTTGTGTGACCATTCCTCGATAGATACCTACGCCAAAGCGCTTATGAACAAGGAAATCTCCGTCTTCTAGGCCTGTAAGGCTTTGTAGCGTAAGGCTTTTAATGTTTTTTTCAGGCGCAGGGTTCCATTTTTTTATATGTTTCTTTTCCATCAAAAGGTCGTTTGTAGATATAACAAAAAAACCATGTGTGGTAGAATAAAAACCTTTATTAATTGTTGCATTAAGAGCAGCACATTTTAAACCAAGCGACTTTTTAACCAGGGCCACTGAATCTTTTTTTCCAGCAATAAAAACACGAAAATTAGAGTTTTTTTGAACGTGATTTTTCAGCTCCTTAAGGCGTTCGGTTTTTGTTGATTTTAAAATGGAAACATCCAAGGTTTTTGTGTTGATAGTTTTTCCATCCCTCCTTTTTTGATAAAAGCTAAAGCTGTTATTTTTTTTAGATCTAAATAGAGCGCTGCCCTTTGCGTGCTTTATAAGATTAATATTAACAACCCTTTGTGGTTCTGGCGTCAGCCCTTTTATGGTGGACTGATTTATGTTGTTGTTGGACAGCTGGGTAGACGGGTCGAAATAAGACAGCCTGTCCACAGTGTTGAAGTTGAAAGAACACCTAAGTGGAAAAACAAAATAAGGAGGAAAAACATCAACTATGTCCCCTTTGTTGCGAAAGGTGCCCGGGTCGATCACGGTGTCAGAAGATTTATACCCCAAACGGATAAGGGCTTTGATCATCTTGTCTTGGTCGTTTTTTTCCCCAAGCTTCAAAAAAATAGATTCACATTTTTTCGAAACATCTAGCGGTATATCTTTGTTTTTCAGCGCGGAATCGGTGGTAACAAAAACAGGGTTGTTGTTTAATTTAGGACTGAATAAAGCATCCTGCCGATATCGATCGCGGGAAGAAACAAAACCGGGCACTATATCAGAACTTGATTTTTCTGGATAAAAGAAAACAAAGCGTTTTCCAAAAGATAATAAAGTGTCGTAGATAGTATAAGCCAGATCAAAAGTTTCTAAAGAAAAAACAATCGGCGATTTCAGTATTTTCCGAACATCTAGCAAAAGAACACAGACAGCCTCCTGAGTTAGCCCTGTTAGGGTTGAGCCTTTAGCACAGGCTTGTATTAAATCTTTTGGAAAAACCGTTCCGACGTTTGATGTTTCACGTGAAACAGGTGAGCTCATTTTCGACGTAGGTTTATCATAACAACAGAGATGTCTGCCGTAGAGATACCCGAGATTCTCATTGCCTGTCCAATGTTTTCAGGGCGAACAAAAGAAAGCTTATCCTTTGCTTCTGAAGAAAGACCCACCATTGATACGTAACTTACATCCGTAGGTATTTTCTTTAACTCGTTGTTTTTTAACGCTTCGATCTCTTTAAGGTGCCGGTCTAAATAACCACTATATTTAATTTCCGCATCTACGTCCTGAAACACCTCTCTTGTGCCCCAGCTTGACAACTGGCTATTTCCATTTAGCTCTTTAAGAAAGCGCTTGGGTAAATCAAAGATTGAAACATCGGGCCGTTTTAAAAGGGTTTTCGCAGGAACCCCCTGTTTTAATTTTATTTTTGGGTTATTTATTTCTTCTGGACTGAGCGATGCGGTTAGGGATCTTCGTATATTTTTCTTTTTCTGAATGCGCACGTCAATACACATCTTTCTTTTTGATGTTAGAAGGCCGGCGGATTTCGACAGTTCATAAAGGCGCTCTTCTGTGTTTGAAAAGCGAAGCATTAGTCTATATTCGGCACGAGATGTGAACATTCTATAAGGTTCAAATGTGTCTTTTGTTATAAGGTCGTCTATCATAACGCCTATGTAGGCCTGGTTCCGAGAAAGAATAACAGGGTCGTTTTCTTTTAGGTAAGAAACGGCGTTAATGCCAGATAAAAGCCCTTGGGCTGCCGCCTCTTCGTAACCGGACGTTCCATTGATTTGACCAGCAAAAAACAATCCACGTATTTCTTTTGATTCAAGGGATGATTTCAGCTGGGCAGGATGAAAATAATCGTATTCTATAGCGTAACCAGGGCGAAGAAGTTCAATGTTTTTGAGAGCTGGAATGGCGCGAAGCGCTTCAAGCTGTACGCTTTCTGGAAGGCTAGTTGAAAAACCGTTTATGTAAATTTGATCTGAACCAAGCCACTCTGGTTCTAGAAAAAGAGTGTGAGAGTTGTTATGAGAAAAACGGTGGATTTTATCTTCAACAGATGGACAATATCTAGGCCCAACGCCCATAATGTCTCCGCTGAACATGGCAGATTTTTCAAGGTTGTTTTTTATTATATCATGACATTCCAAACCTGTCTGCACTGTGTGACACGGTATGTTTTTTGGGTTGAAATTGTTTGTGCTATATGAAAAGGGAACCGGGTTTTTATCTCCAAAGGCCTCACTTGTTTTTTTCCAATCGATAGAGTGGCTACTTGCTCTGGGTGGTGTTCCGGTTTTTAAACGACCGCACCTAAAACCCATATTTGTTAATACTTCGGTTAGGCCGGATGAAGGCCCCTCACCCATTCTTCCTGCAAGCACTTTTCGTTCGCCGATGTGGATAACGCCAGATAGGAAAGTTCCGCAGGTGACAATAACGGCAGGTGCTTTAATTTTTTCACCGCACCGTAATACTGCGCCGATAATAACGCTTCTTTTTATTATTAAATCAACAACTTCGCCTTCTATTACTTTAATTGGATGGGTTGCTATTTTTTCCCTCACAAGTAATTCATACGATCTTTTGTCTACCTGTGCCCTTGGGGACCAAACAGACATACCTTTTGTTTTGTTTAACACCTTGAACTGAATACCCGATCGATCTGCAAACTCACCCATTGAACCTCCAAGCATATCAATCTCACGCACCATTTGGCCCTTTGCGAGGCCGCCTATTGCGGGATTGCATGACATTCTTCCTATAGCGCGAGCGCTCATTGTAACAAGAGCAACTCGGGTGGATAGCTTGGAACAAATAAGCGCTGCTTCTGCCCCAGCATGGCCACCACCAACCACAATAATATCAAAATGATTATTGTGTTTCATGTGAAACGTTATTTTCCAACACAGAAATTGTTGAAGATTTTGTTTAAAATATCATCAGGATGCGTTCTCCCAAGAACCTGGTCTAGATGTGAAACTGACTCACGAATTTCAAAGGCAACGAGTTCATATCGTGGTGTTTCTTCTTTAAGAATATCACTTGCGGACATCAGGTGTTTATAGCATAGAATCATAGAGTCTGCCTGTCTTTTTGTTGTAAGCACGGAGTCTGCTTGCTGTGAGCCGTTGGCTAAAAGAGCCGATGATATAGCGGATTTTAAGGAAGGAATTCCGGTGCCTTTTTTTGCAGATATAGGTATAACGGTTCTTTCTGTGTCATGATTATTTCGATTATTTTTAATATCAATTTTGTTTAATACATGAATATTGTGTTCTTTATGTTCTATATTATCAATTACATCATAAACGCAGATAGATAGGTCGCTATCTTGAACAATATCCTTCGAACGACGTACACCAGCCATCTCTACCTCATCAATTGATTCTCGATCACCAGCAGTATCAATTAAGCGTATTGGGATTCCTTCAATTATAATATTTGCATCAATATAGTCTCGAGTGGTTCCTGGGGCATCGCCAACAATGGCCCTATCTAATCCAACAAGGGCGTTGAACAGGGTTGACTTTCCAACGTTTGGCTTTCCCGTAATAACAACAGATGCTCCAGTGAAATAATAGCGGGCATTGTTGGATGTAGACAAGATTGATCTACATTTTTCTGCTATATTAGTTATTGATAATAAACACTTTGAGTTAATGTTGCTGCCGGTTTCATCATCAGAGATGTCAAGCTCGTACTCACAAACAGATAAAACAGAAATCACATCTTCCCGCAGGTTTATAAGCAGATTAGAGACTTTACCAGAAAGCGCATTATTGGCGAAAGACAAAGATTTTGAAGACCTGGAAGAAATCAAAGACGCAACGGACTCGGCCTGAACAAGGTCAATCTTACCATTAAGGAATGCCCGCTTGGTGAACTCTCCCGGATGTGCAAGGCGAACCCCGGTGCTTAAAAAAGAAGTTATAATAGAGTCTACAATTAAAGGGTTACCGTGACATGAAACCTCTATTACGTCTTCACCAGTATAAGAATTTGGTGATTTAAAATAAGTAATTACGCATTTGTCTATTACAACACCATCATCGTTAAAAACTGAACAAAGGGTTGCCAGCCTTTCTTTAAAAAAAGACGAATGTTTTTTAGAAATTAGTGCAGTCGAGTTAACCGATGTTGGGCCGCTAAGTCGAATAACAGATATGCCTCCAGTGCCTGGAGGGGTTGCTGTTGCGATTATGGTATCAATCACCACGTTGAAAATTAAGAAGCGGGTTTTAACTCAGTGGGCTGTTGAGGCCCTCCAGTAATAAACTTTTGCTGAATAATAGTTAAAACATTAAATAGCGTATAATATAGATTAAGACCCGATGGAAAAGCATTAAACAATAAAAAGAAAAACCCCGTCATAAAGTACATCATGATTTTTTGTTGTGCCTGTTGTTCTATACCACCAGACATCATTCTTTGTTGAATAAACATAGAAATGACCATAAGAATAGGTAGGACGGCGACATGAGACCCATATATAGGTATTGAAAAGGGAAGCGTAAAAACAGCATCAGGCGCGGATAGGTCTTTTACCCAAAAAATGAAAGGCTCTGCACGCAGCTCGATTGTAGTGCGGAAAACTTGGAAAAGAGCAAAGAGCAAAGGCATCTGTAAAAGCATGGGAAGGCACCCCCCAAGCGGATTAACACCCTTGTCTTTATAGAGTTTCATGGTTGCCTGGTTTAGTTTTTGAGGATTATCTTTGAACTTTTCTCGTATCAAAGATATTTCAGGAGCAAGACGCTGCATGGCGGAAGTGGACTCGTAGCTTTTTTTTGTCAAGGGATAGACCAAAATTTTTACGAGGACGGAGAAGACAACCAGCACAAAACCATAGTTTGGTATATATTGATTCATCTTTTTTAGAAGCCACAGAACGCCTTTTGATATTGGGCGTATAATCCAAAAGCCGAAGTTCATAACGTTTTCCAGACCCTTTCCAACAGACTTTATTCTGTCATATTCTAATGGCCCAAAATAGACGCGGAGAAAAGACGGAGATGATGCGGGCAGAGTGACGGCAATGTCATATATGTCTCGACCATTGTTTTTACCCGAAAGAATGGCAGATGAAACATCGTGCGAAAGCGCGGGGATAATAGATGCAATAAAGTATTTTGTGCGCATAGCGACCCAATCGGTGGACCCGTTAAGCCTCATGGATTCCGATTCTCCATCATTTACTTTTAGGTCTACAAGCTCACCGCCCTGGAATGCGTACGAATAAAAATAAACAAGGTCATCCTTTTCGTTTGTTTCTGTGGGGGAAAGTCCGCCATACCAGCCAAGGGAGTATGTACCTGCAAACACAACATCGGCAACGTCCTCAAGATTTATATTAACATCGAAAACATATTTATCTGGGTAAAAAGTAAGGGATTTTTTTATTTTTTTATTGGCACCTGTGTTTATAGAAAAAGAAAAAGTGGTTGGCTTTGTTATTGGGCCGCTATAATAATTATTATCAGGCACCCAAGGTGCGCTAAGGTCCACATCTTCACCATCAATGTTTTTATAGCGAATGGCAAGGTTTTCTTTATTCAATCTGTTGATGAGGTTTAAAAAATTGTTGTCCTGGTCAGCATAATTAAATGTTTCAAAGGAAATCAAAGAGCCTCCATGTTTTGAAGATATGCTTGCGCTGAAAAGCTCAGTATCGATTTTGTAAACACGTTCTTTATTATCCCCTAAAATAGGACGGGAAACGCTGGAGTTTTCTGTGGAGGCTGGTGGGTCAATGAGCTTTTTATTTGACTCAGGCTTGCCTGGGGCGTAATTGTCAACCACCCGCAAACTGTCGGCCTCAACTGGAATGGGTGCAACAATTTCCATATAGTATGGGGTGAAAATCAAAACTAGGGCAATAAGGAAAAAGGCCAGTAGGGTGTTGCGGTCCATTTTAAATTAAATTAAAGAAACCAAAAGAAGAAAAAAGAAGTCGTGGTTAAAGTGCGTTGAAAGAAAACAATAAATTCATATAGAGCAACTCAATAAACTCTGGTGCGCGCAAGAAAACAAACAAATCTACACAGAGAGTCGTTTGCGGCCTTTTTTTCGTCGCCGCCTTAGAACAGAGCGCCCACCAACAGTAGCCCGCCGGGAGCGAAAACCGTGTTTGTTTTTTCTTTTTCTTCTGCTGGGTTGATAAGTTCGTTTCATTTTGTATCCAAAAAAGCCCGGGAAACTACAAAACAGCGCCACTTAACACAAAAATAAAAATTAAGACACAAACAAGGACGCCTTTCGTTTATTTATTGGCAATATAAGATAAAAAAACTATAATTTTTAACAGAAACAGCCATGTGGAAAACTTGTGGATAACTACATTAAATGAAACACGAATCTCTCTGGGCGTCCATAGAAAAAGAACTGTCATGCTCACTCCCCGCGCACGCTATGAGTACGTGGTTTGATCCAATATCCCCACTGGGGCTTTCAGATGGAGAGCTGGTATTAGAGGTTCCAAACCAATTTTTTTATGAGTGGATAGAGTCGCACTATAAACACAGCCTGAAAAGGGCCATTTCTGTTGTAACGGATAAAAGAATAAAACACAAACTTGTTGTTTCGACCGGGAAAATAGATCTTAATAAAGGTGGGGAAGGTGTTTTTCCACAAAGTCAAACAGGAAAAAAACACCAAGCACCAAATATAAATAAGAATTATCTGTTCGAGTCCTTCATTGAAGGTGCAAACAACCAATTCGCGAAAACAGCAGCAGAGACAGTAGCTGAAGACCTAGCAAAAAAATCATTCAACCCATTAATAATTTATGGCGGAGTCGGACTTGGAAAAACCCACCTTATACACGCTATTGGAAACAGGGTTTTTTCTGAAAACCCCACAGCGAATGTCGTGTTGGCCACAAGCGAAAAATTTACCCTAGATTTTGTAAACAGTCTGAGGAGAAACAAAACGGTTGAGTTTGCAAAACAATACCGAAAGGCCGACGTTCTGCTTATTGACGATATACAATTTTTTAGGGGGAAAGAGCAAACACAAGAACAATTTTTCCACACATTTAATGAACTGTACCAATCTGGAAAACAAATCGTTATGACTGCAGACCGATTCCCCGGCGAAATGAAAGGCCTTCAGGACCGTTTGCTTTCGCGGTTTCAATCTGGTCTGTCTGTTGATATTCAGCCGCCCGATTTTGAAATGAGGGTTGCTATACTATTGGATAAGGCAGAGCAAAATGGTGTTAATCTATCATATGATATAATTGAGTTCATTGCTACGCATGTAAAAAACAATATACGCGACCTAGAAGGAACCATTATTAGAATACTTGCTAAGTCATCACTTATGAACCAAGATATAGATTTTAACTTGGTAAAAGAAGCCGTAAAGGAAAGGGTGGGGGAACAAATAACTCAAGGTCTTTCTGTTGAAGACGTGGTGCGCCGGGTGTCAAATGTTTTCAGCATTAAAGAAAAGGAGATTGTTGGTAAAAGCAGGAAAGCTGAAATTGTTGAAGCCAGGCAAACAGCCATGTATCTATCGCGATCTTTAATTGGCGATTCACTAAGCAACATTGGTGTGTATTTTGGAGGCAGAGACCATACAACGGTAATCCACGCAATGCAGTCAATTGAAAAGAAAAAGAAAATGAATGAGAGACTGGACAAGACAATTACAAAATTACAGAGAGAGCTAAACTTTGGCGCTGCTTAATAAAAACCAAAACATAAAAAACAGCCCGTAAGTGCTTTAACCGGGTTGAAAAGCGCGTAAAACAACTATTCAAATCTAAAACTTGACCAAAGTGATATCTTTATTTACATTTGGTTTGGAAGAAGACGGTAATACGCCTTCTTTGTGTATCTGCCACATACCTCAATCGCCACGTAAAAATAATTATTTTAATAGAAAATACAAGATTTCTATATATTTATAATTATAACAATAATAAAAACAAAGGAGCAACGACCATGAAAAAAACGTTAAGAAAAACAGCGTCGGCCTTATTAATTATATCAATATCTATTACGCTTGCCTTTGCGCAAAAAAGCAATGGTTTCAAAACACTAGACCAACAACATCAGATTGAGACTTTAGCTAAAAAGGGATTATTAACAGAGCCTCTTGATGAAGGTGTTTTGCAAAATATTTCTAATACGATCACAGTAGAAAACACAAAACCATATAAAGGGTTTCGTGGGATCAAACAATCAAACAAACAAGACAACCTGCCGAATGATGCCATCGGAAACGCAATAAGAACCATTAATGGTTTGGAAAATATGAGCTTTTCTGACCGACAAAAGGGGCTTGAAAAACTTGAACAAAGCATGGCGAAAATGAACTATGACGAACTTAAAAGCATTCATTTATATACTGGCTCTCCCATAGTTGAGCAGGCCCTATACGTTGCCTGGCTCAATATGGACAGGAGCGGCACGTTTTCTTTTCCTCGATCAACAGCAAGCGAGTCCGAGCCAAACAATACAGCTTCAACGGCAAACGCACTTTCAGATACAATCACGGGTTACCTAACGGCGTACGATGAAGACTGGTACTCAATTACAGTAAGTGGGGCAGGAGACTTGAAACTGGAAACACACGCCACAGACGCAACAAATGGCAATGTGGGCGACACAAAACTTTATCTTTATTCCGCAGATAACACCACCAGTTATGTTGCATATGATGATGATGGTGGGGTAGGGGCCTATTCAAAGATTGCTCATCGCGTTGATGGTCTTGCTCCTACACCAACCAATTTGTTTTTCTCCGAATACTCAGAAGGAAGCAGCAACAACAAATATCTAGAAATTTATAATGGCACTGGCTCAGATGTTGATCTAAGCGCTTATTCACTTTCATCCTGCAGCAACGGTTGTAACACAAATGATGAATGGGATTATCCAAATAATGTCACATTTGCATCAGGTACTATTTTAGCTGATGGTGATGTATATGTGGTCTACCACGGAAGCGCAGATGCAGCGATAGCCGCTGAAGGTGACCAGACCTTTACTTATATGAGCAATGGAGATGATGTTTTTGCCCTTACACTTGCTGGCGCAACGGCTTCATCATATACAATTATTGATATCATTGGGGATATGGGTGATGATCCCGGTAGCGGTTGGGATGTTGCAGGAACAAGCAATGCCACAAAAGACCACACCTTAGTAAGAAAATCATCTGTAATCGGTGGAAATACCAACTGGGCATCTTCAGCGGGAACGGATGCCGCAGATTCAGAGTGGGTCGTCCATGAAAAAGACACATGGACCTATGTCGGATCGCATACAGTGCCCAACCTGAATCAATATTTTGTTAAAGTAACAGGATATTCCAGTACAACAGCAGGCAGCTATGCGCTTACCTATGATAATACGCCATTTAACGCCCTAAACGGATCTGTTGTTATAAGTGAAATAAACTATAATTCTTTGCAACCATCAGGATCATATAATGATTCAACTGAATTTATAGAACTTTATAACGCAGGAACAGCTACTGCGAGCCTGGATGGATTAACCTTCTCCAGGGGAATAACCTATTCTTTTTCATCTAGCGCAGAGATTGCTGCGGGTGGTTATTTTGTGGTTGCTAGAGATTCTGCTCGTTTTTATGAAATGTATGGATCTAGCGCAGATGCATCTTGGGGCTATGATACCTATAATAGCCTAAGCAACTCCGGCGAACCTATTGAAATTGTAGACAGCCTTGGTGCCCTTGTAGATGAAGTAACATATGATGATTATTCTCCATGGCCTTCTGAAGCAGACGGTGATAATGCCGATGGCGATGGTCCCACCTTAGAGCTGAAAGACGCCGCTCTAGATAATAGCCTAGCTTCAAGCTGGAAGGTTTCCGGCATAGACCATGGAACGCCCGGCGCGGCAAACTCGATGAAGTCAGACATAATG
>CEUZ01215720.1_pt1 | contig 46992 bp, 39 predicted proteins | sample 361511 | NCBI WGS metagenome assembly CEUZ01 (sample SAMEA2622822, study PRJEB7988) | marine metagenome | biome: marine biome (ENVO:00000447); feature: surface water layer (ENVO:00002042); material: "saline water (ENVO:00002010), including plankton (ENVO:xxxxxxxx)" | depth 5 m
GTGGCGGCACAGACGAATGCACCGGCTTCATGGGCAGCGTGACACAGTTCGGTATAGTCGTGTATTGTACCGGAACTATCGGGGTACTGGACAAGGGCGCCAAAGACAGAGTCATCAAAAGTAAAACTGAGGTGGGACCGAACTTTCACTTCGATCCCCATGGGAGCCGCCCGACCTGACACCACGGCGATAGTCTGAGGGTGGCAATCTTCAGACACCAGGAAGACAGATCCTGTACGATGGGTCCGATGAAACATGGCCATCGCTTCTGCCGAGGCAGTCGGTTCATCTAGCAGTGATGCGTTGGCTACTGGTAACGCCGTCAGATCGCTGACGCATGTCTGGAAGTTTAGGAGTGCCTCGAGACGGCCTTGGGAAATCTCCGCTTGATAAGGAGTGTAAGCGGTATACCAAGCTGGATTCTCAAACACATTCCTCCGAATCACCGGCGGTGTGACAGTTCCGTAGTACCCCTGACCGATGAAACATTTCCCCGGGTAGTTCTGGGCGGCAAGGTCCGCCAGCGCGTTTAAGGCTTGCGATTCCGAAAGCGGTTCCGGCGCACTAAGCGAGTCATTCCACCGAATTGAGTCGGGGAATACATTATCCATGAGCGCATCCATACTGCCATATCCAAGGGCCTTCAACATGGATAATGTTTCATCACGGCTTAGACCGAGATGGCGGTCTTTGAAAGATGTCATGGTGTCACTTTTCTTCAGGATACTCGAGGAAATCTTTCATTAAATTAAGATTCTCCACCCTTTTCTTCAGGAGAAAATAACGGTAACATGTTTCCATCGCCTCTCTTCCCAAGACAGTAAGTATCTGTTTGCGAAGGCTGCGACACCTTTTGCGCCACAGGAGATCAAAGACGGGAAGATTGCAATCCAAATCGAAGAACGCCGGGAATCAATAGTAAAAATGAGCATCACCGGCGCCTCCAGAGCAGTGGCCCATGGGGAATGGCTTCTGGGCGAAAACGACTGGACGCCGAATTATCCCCTCGATCACGGCATGACCAGCAAAATGCTTGGTACGGCAACCTATGATCTTGCTTCTGGCAGTTTCACCGAATTTGAGGTGGTTGCAATCGGCGAGCGGTTCGGGAAAACGGAAAACAATAGCAGGAGAAACGCCCCCGAATCAAGCCACGTTGGTTTTCTATTTACAGTCTCAGGCGGTGGGCCGTCCGAAAGGATCGCTCCCGCTTTTGTCGATATATATGACGCGGACTGGATCATCAGCCCCGCGAACAACACACCCTAACAGCGCTCTCGGCCTCCCAGTTTCTAAACGGACTACTTCTTTTTCTTTCCCTTTTTGGCGGTCTTGGATTTTTCCGGAACAAGAGCAAACCCTTTATCAAAGGCAGCGTCGGCAAAAATGAATGCCATCTTATCTTCCGCTTTTTTCGTTTTCCCCTGACAGTTTCCGCAACAAAAAGTGACGTCAGTCCCTGCCACCTTCACCGCTTTCTCCGGATTCAACTTTCTTCCTGAAAGAGGACAGCTGGTCTGCATATACTGCCCTGACGCCACGAGCTGGAAGTTGGCCGCAACAGCGAACTTTGCTGAAGCATCTTCAAAATCTGCCTTGCATCCCTCACAGCAGAAATAGACTTTCCCTGATTTGTAGCTGGCGTATTCTGCCTTGTCAATGGTCTCGCCGGAAACAACGCATGTGACGGAGGCTTTCTTCTTACTCTTTTTCTTATCCTTATCCCCGGCGCCCATTGACAGGGCCGCCGCCAGAATGATGAGGATGGAGGTACGAAACTTCTTCATCTGATTCTCCTAGGTTGGTTAATGTTCATAAAGAAATTAGGTATTTATTCATCCAGTTTCAATTTTTAACCACTTCTTTGTTAATGTGGTTGAGAAAACCGTGAAAAAGAACCGTTCATTCATCAAAGAAGTGTGTGTTCAGACGTGCGAAGAAGCTGTTAGGGCTCAAGACCGCGGAGCGGACAGAATAGAACTCTGCAGACGTTTGGACCTCGACGGCCTCACGCCGGAACGGAAAGTTATCGAGCAGACACTGAAGTCCCTCTCCATTCCCGTCAAGGTGATGATTCGTCCGAGAGGCGGCAACTTTGTTTACGGTAGAAATGAGCTGGCTACCATGGAGAAAGAGATTGATGTATGTAAGTCGATGGGTGTTCGTGAAGTGGTCTTTGGTCTGCTGACTTCAAAAGGAAGTGTAGATGTAGAATCTTCAGCAAGATTGGCAGATAGAGCCTCTCCTATGATCGTCACATTTCATAAAGCCATCGATGCCAGTAACAATGTCATGAATGGGCTTCAGCAACTGAAATCTATCACTCCGATTTCCAGCATTTTATCATCCGGCGCTGAAAACACAGCCCTTTACGGGAGCAAAAAGATTAGAGAGATGATTCAGAGATTTGGTTCTCGATTCAATATCATAGCAGCGGGATCTATTACGGAAGAAAACTTCGGAACTGTCTACAGTAGCATTGGTTGTAAGGAATATCATGGGAGAAAAATAGTGGGGGAACTCACTTAACAATCCATTACAAACGACCCGTCATCACTGGCGGGTTGTTTGCTAGAGTCCTTTGAAGGGCTTGTTCATAAATTGATTCTTTACAATTTGCCTAACTAAATATTCCCTTTCCTCATTTGCTCTACAGCATAATTGCATGCCCTTGCAGTAAAAGCCATATAGGTTAATGAAGGATTTTGGTTCGCATTTGATGTCATGAAAGATCCATCGGTAATGAAAAGATTTGATATGTCATGACTTTGATTAAACTTATTAAGTACAGATGTTTTTGGATCTTTACCCATTCTAGCAGTCCCCATCTCATGAATAGCAAAACCAGGCGGAACATTGTTAATGTAGGGCGATATATCCTTAGCTCCCGATGCTTCTAACATTTCAGCAGCACTTATAGAAGCATCCTTTTGTATAAGTTTCTCGTTTTCACTCCAAGAAGCATTAATATTGGGAATCGGGATTCCCCATTCATCTACCTCTTGAGGATCCAGAGTTACTTGATTTTCATAGCGAGGAAGACATTCACCAAACCCCCCAAAGTGCATTTCCCAATCACCAGGTTGCCTTAAAGCATGCTTCAACTCACGACCAAAACCAGAAATTCCATTACCTCTGGACCATCCTGGTCGAGAACCACGTCCCTGAAATGCATAACCTCTCAAAAATTCTCTGTTATTCTTCTTTAAATTCTGAAATCTTGGCACATAAATACCTGTCGGTCTCCTTCCAGAATAATACTTATCATTGAATCCAGGCATTTTCCCAACAGCACCTGCTTGAAAAATGTGGTCCATTAAATAATGACCTAGTACTCCAGAAGAATTTCCTAGGCCTGTAGAAAACCGTGGCGTAGAAGAGTTAAGTAGAATTTGTGTGGAACCTAAAGTCGAAGCACAGAGAAAAACAATTTTGGAATTGAATATCTGGGATTCTTTAGTATTACGATCAATAACTCGGACGCCACTTACACGATCTTTCTTTTCATCATAAACAAGACCATAGACAATACTATCTGGACGTATCGTAAGATTTTTTGTCGCCATAGCTGCAGGCAAAGTAGAACTTAAACTGCTAAAATATGACCCAGTGGAACATCCTCTATGACAAGGTCCGCAGTAATGGCAAGCTGCACGACCAGGTTTCCCTTCAGTTAAAGTAGCAGTTCGTCCTATTGTCATAATTCGGCCAGGAAACTTGTTTTCAATTTTTTCTTTAACCGCTAATTCAACACAATTCATTTCCATTGGCCTTTGAAACTTGCCATCGGGGAGATGAGGCAACCCCTCTTTTTGACCACTAATCCCTATAAACGATTCAACATAATCATACCATGGTTCTATTTCATGATACCTTACCGGCCAATCAATTGCAACTCCGTCCCGCGCATTAGCTGTAAAGTCAAGATCGCTGAGACGATAACTCTGCCTTGCCCACATCAAAGAACGACCACCCAAATGATAACCTCTAATCCAATTATATGGCTTTCCTTCTGGTGTTTTATATGGGTGTTGCTTATCATTTACAAAAAAATGTTTTGTAGGTTCTCCAAAAGCATAACACTGGCTCTGTATTTGATATTCTTCCTTAAAGACTTTTCTATCACCTTGATCTCTATAAGGAAATTCCCAGTCTGGTTTGTGCTCAGTCTTGTAATCAACCCCGTGTTTTACATTCCGGCCCCGTTCTAGCAAAAGAACTTTTAAACCTTTCTCAGTTAATTCTTTGGAAGCCCAACCCCCAGTCATGCCAGAGCCAATTACAATAGCATCAAAAATGTTCTTTTTTGACATAGAAACTTAAAGATAGAATTAACTATGTTCGGAGATTACATCCTTCAATTTGACCATACTCCTCCAACACTGTCAAATTCAATACAGCCCTCATAATTATCTGTAGCAACAAAATATTTAAGCTCTTGCGTAATCCCAATTTCAGAAGTGTAATAACCTACCAAAGTAAGCTCTTTCATTTGGGTAAAGAACGGTTTGAGAATGGTGATATTTCGCTCAACTGAATATACACCTGTCTGATCTACTCCAATTCCTTCATCATTTGACTTATCTAAAGACCTATCTTCAAATTCACGAAGTATCTGAACTTGCTGATTTATACTACAGTTTATGAATTCTAAAGAAAATTTATCTATTGCGGCACTGTTGACCTCAGCCAAACCTTTACGAAAATGTTCTCTTTCTTCTGGATTAAACCATTCAGATAACATCTTATCAATAAAAATGTTTACTCTAGCTGCTTTTGCTCCGGGAGTATCAGTTTCAGGGATAATTAACTCAGAAATAGTTGTTACTAAAACATCTTCATTTTCATGAAGTAAATTCGGGGACCAACCTTTGTGAAGCATAGACGTTGACTTACTTGAAAGAACTGCTTTAACTATAGATGGAGCTACTGCTCCACCCATTATAACAGATATACCTTTCAATATTTCTCTTCTATTCATAAAACTCAATATACTTAATTAATGTGAATACTAACAACATGTTCAAGCCTAATCCTATTTTTTGAACCTCCTAGCAAATGAATCAATTGATACAGCTACAAGAAGTATAGAACCGGAAACAATCAATTTATCTGCCGCAGATGCTCCAGTTAAATCAAGACCGTTCCCAAGAGATCCAATAACTAACGCACCTAATAATGCATGCCATACGCTACCGTGACCTCCAAATAACGAAGTTCCGCCAATGACTGCAGCGCCAATCGTTTCTAAAAGTAATGGCCCACCAACAAATGTATTATAAGATACTGAAGCGTATCTTGATACTCCAATAATACCAGCTATTGCTGCAATAAGCCCTGTTATGGTAAATGTACATATAGTTACAAATATTACTGGAATCCCAACGTGTCTTGCTGATTTTGCATTTCCACCAATTGCATAGATGTATAAGCCGAAAGCTGTTGACTTTGTAAACCAAGCAATAAATACTGTAAGAAAAAAAATTATAACCACTAGAAATGGCACTCCTCTATATGAATTCAATGCTATTGCAACAGATAAAATCGATAATGAAAAAAATGAAAATTTAGATAATATTAACTTTAGAGGATTAATATTTAAACCATATTTAATCCTTTTATTGTGATCAAAGTAAAGTAGAAATCCATAAATGAGTATTATAAAGATTGAAAGTATAATAGCATGATTATCTGATAAAGTCGAAGTTGTTATACCGCGAATAAACGGGTCTCGGACATTTATAGTGCCATTCGATCCTAAGATCTTCATCATCAAACCCTGGAACCCCATTAAACCTGCCAGAGTCGCAATAAAAGATGGCACCCCAAATAATGAAGTCACTAATCCCATTAAGCAACTAAGCACTCCCCCGGCAATTAAAGCCACTAAACATGATGTCAATGGACTAAAGTCATAATTTGTGGAAAGCACTCCAAGGATGGAAGCTGCAACTCCAGCAACTGCTGCTATTGACAAATCAATTTCTCCAAGCAAAAGTATCAAAGTTATTCCAATTGCAAGAATACCAACAACCGAGCTTTGCATTAATAAATAGTATAAATTTCTAGAGGACAGAAATGCTGGCTCAGAAATACCAAAATAAACCCATATTACAATCAAAGCCATTAAGACCGGCAAATAGCCTGAAATATTTCTTTTTATAAGTGAAGCGAGTGTTTTATCAATAGCGTTTATCATTTGTTAATAACAACCTCGCCAATAGTAATGGCTCTAATAATTTCTTCTTCAGATGTGTGATGAAGAGAAAAAACCCCGACGTTTTGACCAGCTTTCATCACAGTTATTCGGTCACAAACTTCATAGAGATGAGATAAGTGATGTGAGATAATTACGATTGCACGATCGGCAGTACGCAACTTCTTTATTAAAGACAAAACTTGTTCCGTTTGAGAGAGCCCAAGAGCGGATGTGGGTTCATCCAACAACAATATATCTGAATTTGAATGTATAGCTCTAGCTATCGCCAAACATTGCCTTTGCCCTCCAGATAAACCATTAATCTTTTGATTCAAATATTTGATTGAATCAACCTTTAAATTCTCTAAAGAACGTTTCGTTTCAGCTTCCATTAAGTACTTATTTAAAGGCTTCAAGATGTTGGGATAAAAATTGGCCCCATATGTGTAAAGTATTTCTTTACCTAAAAAAACGTTCTCCGAAGCAGATAAGTTTTCACAAAGAGCTAAACTTTGATACACGACAGAAATCCCCGCATTAACAGCATCTTGAGGTGAGGAAATTTTTGTTTCATTTCCATCTATTGAAACTTCACCGCTATCAGGTTTTTCGACTCCAGTTAATATCCGCAGAAGAGTTGATTTCCCAGCACCATTATCTCCTACTAAACCCATTACTTCACCTTTATTAACCTCAAAATCCATGTGTTTTAATGCTTGAACTGCGCCGAAACTTTTAGTTATACTATTTGCCAGAAGATGTGGTTTATGCTTATCATTTTCGGAATGCTTTTTACTCATTATTTTGTTACTTATTTTTCAGAGCTAAATATTAAATGTGCACTAATTGTCAATACAGAATGGAGTCTTTGCAACATCTCCTTTACATATTTTATCTCTGGTAATTAATCTATCTTTAGCAATGACATTAACTACTCCTGAGAGACCTACAATAGTATTGTGTTCAACTGGAATAAATGGAATATTAGCATTCAATTTGTTGCTCACAGTTCCTTTGATATAAGAAGAAAAATCACCGTCTTCAAGCAATAATTTTACAACCTCAGCCGTTACTTTAGCCATTTTGTCAAACGGTCTCCAAACAGACTGTGTTTGATAGCCTAAAATCATTAATTGAAGGGCGCTAACGGTACAATCAAGGCCCGTTACAGGAATCTTTCCTGCCATTCCCTGTTCAATTAAAGAAGCAATCGCTGCATTTGCATTACCGTCATTAGAAGAAAGAACACCTTGAACATTATTGTTGAGTTTCGTTAAAGCTTGATCCATAGCTCTTCTTGCAATTATTGGATCCCAACCTTGAACCCAACTTTCATAACCATTAATTCTTTCTTTCCTGTCAAAATACGGTTTGATCACGCTGAGTTGTCCGTTGAATATTTCCACTGCATTTGGATCTGTAGGAGAACCTTTCAGTAATACTATAGTGTCACCCAATTTTGTGTTATCAATAATATGTTGCGCTTGAGATACACCCGTATTAAACATTGAAGCTTGAACCCAAAAGCTAGTGTGTTCAGATTGAATCATTCTGTCGTAGGCTATAACTGGCACATTTTCTTCTTTAGCCATATCTGCAATCAATGAAGCAGCATTACCGTCTATTGCTATAACAACAAGAACTTTTGCTCCCCTAGTTATTGCCTGCTCAGCCTGTCTTTGTTGTACAGAGATATCATTATTAGCATTAAAAATCTCGACATCAACTTCTGGAGCTATCACTTTCATCGATTCAACAAAATAATACGCATCCTGATTTTCCCACCGAGGATTGACATTTTCAGGTAAGAGCATAACAACTAAATCTCCGGGCAAAGCAAGTATTTTAGTAGGATATATTGATAAGTTAAAAATGAACAAAAGACAAAATTTCACAAGTATTATTGTCATATTAAATTGTTGAGCATTGGGTTTCATAGTTGACTTAGTCGGGTTCATAAAGTTGTTTAGTAATACTTATTTCATATTGTTCACAAGGCTTTAGCTGTTGAATAAAGGATCCTAATAGGAAATTCACACGCTTGAGTGCTTGGTTCCCACTCCTTTGAAAAACGTGTAACAAAAAATCCCTCCACCTTCGGCCGTTCTCTAGAGATCTCTTACCCCCTGTTCAAACTCTTTGCTGTTCATAAGTTTCATCGATATGGCCTCTTCTGAGATTCCATTAATCATTGCCGTAAACGTATTTCTGGTAAAGCCCTCTACTAAGTCAGGATTAGAATCGTCAACATAAACCTGTCTGGCCGAAACTGTAATCTTGCCAAATTTTGCCTCTTCCAGAAGTGGGTATAATTTTCTTCCAATATTGGCATCTCCTCCGTTCTTTTTCTGAAGTTTAACCTGACACTGAATGGCTTTATTAGCCAGTTCACTATCGGGATGAAAATAGGCGGAACCGTGATCACCTTCTATGACAGTTATATTACCATTTTTTTTAAGCACTCTTTTCAGCTTATTTAAGGCTCTGATCGGATTTGGTATGTGCTCTAGGAGATATGAAAGAAAAATATGATCGAAATGTTCATCTTCAAATGGCAATTGAAATATGTCTGCTTCCTGAAATACAACGTTATCAATGTTTTTTGCTTCCGCAACCTTCTTTGCCTGCTTGAGAGATTCAGAAGCGATGTCTATCGCAAAAAATCTCGATTTCCTGTTTTTTGGAGCAATGATTTTTGTTTGAGCACCGATGCCGCACCCAGCCTCAAGAATTATTGACCCTTCATCCCAGACAGAATCACTATGTAAAAGATCAGCAAGAGAATCGGCCTGAGCGTGTAGCCTGTTGGCCTCGTACGCAGAATATCCGTGAACATATTTATTCATATAGAGGGGTTAATCCAGTGTGTGCCCGGAAGGACTCGAACCTTCGGCCAATGGCTTAAAAGGCCACTGCTCTACCGACTGAGCTACGGGCACATTACTGCTGTCTGCCTAGAATAGCGCCTCACGGGGCCACTGCTCTACTTCCGATGAAAGATCGGGAAGTTAAGGGCAGAAAGAAAGAAGCTTAACAGCACTTTCGAAAGGTGATTCGTCCTTTCTCGCCAGGCAAATTTCCCTTCCATTGGCCCACGACGCAAGGGGTTTGTAAGGGGAGTTTAGCCGCCCGTTTTCACAGTGAGGTTGTTGACACTATTCCCGTCTTTGCCTACCAGTTCTGCCATGATCGTTCCCTCTTCCGCGTTAATGGTGATCAGGCCGAAGTTGTGATCGGTGTAGGTCGGGCCGTTGATCCTGTACGGTCCCGGTTCCGTGGAGGGATAGGTAGTAGCATTCAGGGGGCTGGAGGTGATCTCGTGGATGGTATTGCCGCCATCTGTGGTAAGGCGGTAAAGCCCGCCGCGGTGGCGGTCACCGGAAAGGAACAGGACGTTGTCTACGCCAAGCTCATCCAGAAGGTTTGTCATCCGTGTCCGTTCGTGAGGCATCATCATCCAGCATTCCCACCCGTGGCCTGCCGCCAGAAACTGAACGGACGAAACAATTAACCGAAAATCAGCCGAGGACGACAGTGTCTTCTCCAGCCAGGCCCACTGAGTTTCCCCGAGCATGGTCTGAGTTGTATCGACTGTGGGAAGATACCGTTCCTTTCCTTCCGCCCCCCAATCGTCCGTTGATGAAAGGCGCCCCCGAAAGTAGCGGGTGTCAAGATATAAGATCTGAACCGTTTTCCCATTCAGATTAAGTCGTTGTTCACGGTAAAGACCGCGGCGTGTTCTTCGAACGTCATCTTTCGGAACCTCCCAGAAATCGAAAAACAGTTGTTGAGATGCCTCCTTGTGAGTGTAGTCCCCGCCGGCGTCATTAAGACCATAATCATGATCGTCCCAGATCGCTTCCACGGGAAAGTCAAGTTCCCGATCCCTGAAGTTCCCTTTCTGTTTATTGTATGCGTAGGCCATCTTCGTCAGTTTTCCGTCCTGGGTATCACCGTATACATTGTCACCGATCATCAAAAACATGTCCGGCCCAGCGGACTTCACAGTTTCAAAGATCGACAGTGATTTGTCCTGATCAAGACAGGAACCGAAACCGATCTTCATTGTTGACCTGCCGCCGAGGTGGTCGTAGGAACGAGGAGCAAAGAGCGGCGATTCTTCCGGCTGGGAAGTATCATCGGGATTGCCGCAGGCGCTAAAGAGGAGTGTGAAGAGAAGCAGGAACCGCTGATGCATCGTACCTACTTCACGAATTCCCTCAGCTCGGTCAGGAAGATATCGAAGGATGGCTGGTGGTTATACATCATATGTCCTGCCTCCAGTTCGGTCAGTTTTATCCTCTCCACATCGATCCCGTTTTCATGGATCGTATTGGTGGCGGTGAAACAGGGCGTGGCCAGGTCGTAGATACCGCATGCGATGTAAACCTTGAAATCAATGTTCTCCCGCATGGCCCTGCCGATATGAGGCGCCACGTTTACGTAGCGAGGCCATCCGCCCTGAGTAGAGACCCAATCCCATGCTCTCGATAGTTCGCGGTCGCTGCTACGATAAAGTCGTTTCACATCGACACCAATATCCGACAGCCATGTATGGAGCGCCGAAACATAAGCGGCAGAAAAACCTTCGCTGGAAATATCCGTATCCGGGAACTGGCCCGCGATCATGTAATCACGACCTTTGTATCTTGAGTCGAGGCGGCCCACTGAAAATCCCTCGTCCCGAAGCAGTTCCTTGCGAAAACTGGAGGCATCCACCCGAAGGTTGGAATTGAGGACAAACTGTTTTGAAAGCCCTGAGTAGTAGGAGATTTTATCGGCAATCTCATCTTTTTCACGTGCCGATATTCGAGACCCTTTTAAAAGGGCGGGTCCAAGTTCATTAATACTGAACTCCTTCGCTTCCTCGTAAAACTCCAGCAGTGTCTGCCGTGTACGAATCTTGCCGTGGTAATATGCGGTAACAGCGTATGTAGGAAGATAGCCCACGTAGGGGGAATTGTTTCCCGGAGTAAATCGTATATGCTGAAGATCGGTTGCGGGCGAGACGAGGATCAGGCCGTTTATCTCGATATTGGTCAGTTCGCCGTTTCGGAGTTCGGCCAGCATCTGGGGGCCCCGGATACCACCGTAGCTTTCCCCGAGAATATATTTGGGTGAATTCCACCGGTCATTGTCCTGGATCCACCTGCGTACAAACTGGGAAACATTCTTCGCGTCCTGCTTAACCCCCCAGAATTCCTTATTCTCGTGATCGCCCATGGCAAGACTGTAGCCGGTACCAACGGGATCGATGCAGACCAAGTCGGCCACATCCAGAGGAGATAGTGTATTGTCCACCAGTTGGTAAGGGGGTGATCCGTCATCACTTGCGTCAGAGGGGACCTTCACCACTTTCGGTCCCATGACCCCCATGTGGAGCCAGAGAGATGCGGAGCCGGGGCCGCCGTTAAAAATAAAAATGACCGGCCGCGAAGGATCATTTTTAACCGATCGGTACTCGGTGACAAAAATGGACGCCAGCGGTTCGTTGTAGTCGTCCTTTTCGTAAAGAATCGTCTCATAATGCGACGTCAGGTAGGGCATTTTCTTCCCGTTGAAGGTCCCTCGCATCTCCTTTGAAAATCGTACAGGCTCCCGGTCTTCTTTCGAGGTCGGGATGGGTTCGTCCTGGGCAAATCCCAGGTCGGTGATAACCATGATAATTGCTACTAAATGTTTCATCTGCTGTATACTTCCTTCAAATTCCAACCTTCGAATATATGGCTTATGCCTATTTAAATGAATGAGATCACCATCAAATAGTCGAAACCAAAGATTTATTTTGATTTCAAGCGGGCACTTTTTAAGATCGCTGCACCCGTTGTTCAACTGACCTGAGTGTTAAGGAGACAATAATGAAAATCGATAGAATAGCTTTGCTGTCACTCTCCCTTATCCTGCTGACTGGATGCGCACAAGAACAAGATGTCCCACTTCCAGTCACTTCCTCAAGCGTTGAAGCAGTTGAACATTTCAATACAGGAAGGAAGCATTCATCGAATCATGATTTCTTACTTCAGCCACAATACTTTAAAAAAGCGCTGGCGCTTGATCCTGACTTTGTCCTTGCAAATCTTTGGATAAATGAGCCGGATCCTTCAAAATGGGCCGTACACCGCCAGAAGGCTATCGACAACAAAGGAAAGGTGTCCGACGCGGAGAGAATTCTGGTTGAAATGGCCGTTGCTCAACGGGAAGACAGACTAACTGACGCCGTTAGATTAGGAGAAGAGCTGATCGAGAAATACCCCAATAGCTCAGACTCCTATGTTTATCTCGGAAACGCCATAAGAGGGGTAAATGATTTTGACGGCGCTGAAGACAACTACCGAAAAGCACTTGAAATAAACCCGAAAAACCTTAGGGCTCTGTGGCAGCTTACCAGCCATCACATGAATGTCTATATAGGTCAGGTCATGCGACCTAAAGAAGAACAGGATAGGACTCTGGCCAGAAAGTACATTGACAAAATGATTGAGGTTAGCCCTGATGCTGGCTCGTTTCTCCAGATGCGGGGGAATTTGTTAAGAGCTCAGAGCGACTTTGAAAATGCGAAAGAATGGTACAGTAGAGCCTTAGAGAGCAGAGAGTCACAAAATCTACCAAAGGCCGGTATACTCGGTGTGATTGCCCACAACCTGCTTTTTAACGGAGAGGTTGAGGAAGCCCATGAATTCTACAACAGAAGCATTGCGGCAAGCGTCAGGCCGGGGCAGAAAATTGGGCAGTGGAATTTTAAGCTTCAGGCTTACCTATTTGTCGGAGACTATTCCGGCGCTGTTGAGGCTGCTGATAATGTTCTTGCTGAGATGGATGGTTTCGGTTTTTCAGAAGCAGCACTTTATCAGAATATGCAGGCCATTGAGTTCCGGAAATTCCTGGCTGAAGCTCACAACCAAAACCGCGAAAAAGCATATAAATCGATGAATTCTCTTGCTTCCTACCGTGCGAAAGAAAATTCTTTATTGGCTGAGGATGACATAAGGGAGCGAAATTTCAAAATCGGGGATGTCCAAAACCATGCTTGGTTTTATCTGCTATTCGGTGAATACGATAAGGCTGAGTCCAAGCTTGAAGAGCTCTATGCTATTGTGAGCAAAATAGAGAGCCCAACCGCACTGATAGACTATCGGGCAATGAAAGGAATGATTGCGCTTTCAACTGGCAATCCAGCTGAAGCCCTCGACTACATGGATGATAATATCGATACCGAAAATTACCAGTACTACAGCTACTATAAAGGTCTTGCCTTAAAGGCCTTAGATCGCAATGAGGAAGCACGCTCTATTTTTCAAGCTCTAGCAAACTACAACTTTAATAGTTGGGGCGCCAGCCTAGTCAGGACTCTTGCACAGAAGCAGTTGGCTAGCTGAACTATTATTTCAGCAGAACCATCTTTCTTGTCTCTGTGAATGTACCCGCCTGGATGCGGTAGAGGTAGACCCCCGCACTGACATTCCTTCCGAAAGCATCGGTCCCGTCCCAGATTACCGTTCTGACCCCGGCAGACTGAGATTCAGAAAAAATTGAAGTTATCTGCTTTCCAAGCATATCATAAACAGTGAGGCTCACATGGATCTCTTCCCGCAGATCGTAGCGGATTCTAGTTGATGGGTTAAAAGGGTTGGGATAGTTCTGGTGTAAAGAGAAGAACTCAGGTATGAAGCCGTCATAGGCTGTCCCCAATCCGCCCCCGTCAGTGGAAACGGTTGAACTGAATACACCGTTTCCATGAGTCCCCACTGCTACGGTACCATCGGTATCCCGCCCCGCCAGCGCATCAACAACCACGTTCCCTATGACCTTTGACCCCTCGCGGACCCACTCTGTTGACAAACCGTTCAGACCTTTGGTTGAATAGAGGCCTGTGGATGTTCCCACAAGATAGAGAGGCGTCTCTCCATATCTGAAAATCAGAGCTGTTCGAACTGAAGGGCCGACACCTGTACCGTCCGCGTTCTCTTCCAGATTGCCGCTGACGTTAGTCCATGTTGTTCCTGCGTCGGCGGTGTACCAAACACTGATGACACTGTAATTAGAGAAAATAAGCATCGCCCTGTCGCCATCAGTAGGATCGACAGCAATGCTGCTTACGTAGGCCCCTGATGGAAAGTTTGAGCTGGTCACTTCAGTCGGCATGTTTGTCCCTTCATTGGCTCCCTCCAGCCGGTACACCTTGCCATCACTTGAGCCGTAGTAGAGCCTGTGAGCAGGACTTTCTTTGGAAGCGCCAAGACTGGAGATTTGCTCCGAAACAGAGGTGTTCTTCAACTGTTCCCATTGTGTTGATACATAGTAATTCAGTTCGGAATCAAGCTCATAGTTCGATGCATTGGACATGTCAATATTGTTGTTTCTCCATACTGTCTGCCCGCCAGCATAGTAGATGATGTTGTCATCCGAAGGGTCAAGGATGAAGGGATTGATAAAGAGCATATCTGAAGCGCCCTTGGGCGTCAGTCCGAACCAAGTAAAACCGGACGACCAGTTAAGCGGATTCTGATAATCTTTGAGAACAACGTTCCCATTCTGAGAAGAAAAGACAAAAACTTGTCCCCTTTTAGCGACAGCCGAGTATGCACCGTCACCACCTCCAATGGCAGACCAGCTGGAAGATGCATCGTCGGAATTGATGCTCCATGTTCCATTATCCTGCATGCCCCCCATAATCAGGTTTTTCTTGGTTCCAGTGGGATCCAAAGAGACGTGATAGAACTGGGTAGTAGAATAACCATTATTGAGAGACTTCCAGGCCATCTTAGTATTAGTATTATCTTCAGTAAGGCTTACACCGCCATCGTGGCCGGCGTACAGCACTTTCGGGTTAGAGGGTAAAAAGACGAGGGCGTGCTGATCCGGGTGCTGGTTCTCATACTGGCTAATGTCGTTGGCCGTGGCGTAACCTCCGATCCAACTGGTGACCGATGTATCGGCAAATCCAGATGTCGACATATAAAGATTGGTCCCGCCGATGTAGACTGTGTTTTCATCATCTGGCTTGACCTCTACAACAAGATCATAACCAAATTGCGAGTCGAAATCCCCCACACTACCACCGTAGGCCGGGATATTGTCCGACAGATCTGTCCATGAACCGCCTGTCTCAGACCCATCACCGGAAGCGTAAACGTATTTCCATAGAATATGATTTTCAGGCCCTGAACCGCCGAGATCGCCAAGGAGATAAAGAACATTTTCATTGGAGGGAGCCAATGCCACCACAAGGCGGTTGTACGTACTCGGGAAACCGGTAGGAGTAATGGCGGTCCAGTTGTCGCCATTATCAGCGGAGCGATAAACTCCTGATTTGTCAGTCCCACTGCTGAGGACGGCGTAGAGGATTCCCGTGGAAGTGACGGCGATATCGGTATATGAGGCGTATGCGTCAGACGGCGCCAGGGACACTCCCCAGGAAATCCCCCCGTCTTTACTTCTGTAAATGCGGGAATAGGTGGCGACGAATACATCGCCATTTTCCGGGCTCACTCGAATTCGCCAGATATAGTCGAAGAATGAATCAAAAACTTGCGGCGTGTTGCTCAGCGTGCCGCTCAGAGTGCTCCAGGTTGCTCCTCCGTCTGTGGACTTAAAAATGCCGTCACCACTGTAAGGTCCTCCGTTAGCACTTGCACTGTTTCCAAGATATTCTCCTGTCCCGTAATACCATGTATCGGTCTGGCCGGAACGGGAATCCTGCGCAATGGTGGTGACACTGTGGAGCTGTTCTGGTTTGGTCATCTTGACCCAGTTCCCTCCGCCGTCTGTGGAGCGCCACAGGCCGCCTGAAACACCTCCGGCAAGTATGGTGTTTTCATTCGAAATATCTAGAGCCAATGCCCTAGTTCTGCCGCCAACGTTATAGGGGCCACGCTGTTTCCATTCCATATCCCTTTGACCATTCCCCCGCATTAGACGGATCTGATCGACAGCTGGGATAGATGCGGTAAATGCCAGTTCACGCTGTCTTATCCCTCGTGGAATCTGGTCGGTCAAGGGATCCCGAGTTCTCAACCATTCAAACCGCCAGCGGGCGAATGGGTCATCTTCATCGCCCGCCTGATGGCCTACAAAAACCGTGTTCTGTTCAAGCCCTATTTCTAGACCGGTGTCATGGTTAAGAAAGAGAATCAATGTGCATAGAGATAAGCCCTGAAATATTCTCTTTGTTGGAAGGTGAATTTTATACATTGGAGTTTGGCTCTGTTTGATGGTTTGATTACCGAATCAAAACCATCTTTCTCGTCTGACTGAACGTCCCGGCCCGAATCTTGTAAATATAGAGACCGGTACTTACATCAGCTCCTGACAGATCGGTGCCGTCCCACACGGTCGTCTTGATCCCGGCATTTTGAGTTTCATGCACCACTCTCTTCACCTCTTTCCCCAACAAATCGTACACAGTGAGAACAACATGGGCCTCTTCCGGCAGGACATAGTGAATGGTTGTGAACGGGTTGAAAGGGTTTGGAAAATTCTGATGGAGAGCGAACGTTATCGGTATTGTTGAGGGGTCTTCGAGAAAAAGCTGCGGTCCTTCCCCTTCAAGATATACTGTGTACTCCACCACCTCATCATTCAGGACAATACCTCGCGCTAAAAGCTGTTCTTCATAACCGTCCCCGCTGGCGTAAAGATCGTAGGTGCCGTTGGGAAGCCACATCTTATAACGACCGTTTCGTTCCGCGCCGGCGTGCTGCCCCCACTGTTTCGCCCCGTCCCATGCCCAGATCCATCCATGTTGGACAGGCTTATCTGTCTTTTCTGAAAAGATTTGTCCCTTGAAACCGGACTTTGTTTTGAAAACATGAAAGTCGCGATCGGCTGATCCTGATAGAACGTCATTGTACCAGTTTTTATCAACGTAGGTACTGTCCGGCAATCGCCACGTATCCATCCAAACATTGTACCCACGGTTGTCGTCTGCCTCGCTGGCTACCGAAAGTATGTAGTGCCCACTGTCATCGGTGCGTGTCTCGGTCCACCCGATAGGGCTGTCAGCACGCACTTCCATCCCGCCCATGGGCTCGCCGTCAAGCGTCACTGCTCCTAATATAGTAGCATCTGTACTGGTGGCCTTCATGATGAGAGAGACCGTCTCGCCGGAAGAAACAGTGACGAGGGAATCCCGAGGACCGAGATATTGGGGAATCAATTCACGGACATCAAACCGGATCCACCAGTCGCCCTCTATCATTCCAAGTTTGAAGGCGCCGGAAGCATCTGTCTCTGTTTCGGTCCAGTTCCACGGCGGCAAATCAGAATTGGCGTATACCTTCACGTCGGCAATAGGGGAACCATCCTCGTCTACCGCTGTCCCTTCCACAAACGCGTCCGCATAGACGTAGTGAACATTGATGCCGGCCGAACCTGAGGGCACATTCCAGTGCTCCTCCAGATGGAACAGGTCGTCATCCAATTCCCAATCATGGGCATAGACGCGGTAGCCACCCTTTTCATCCACCGTACTAGAGACAGCAAGGGAGAATTTCCCATCGGAACCGGTGTTGTCCTGAGTCCACCCCCATAGGCTTCTCGCCTCCACACCGATCCCACCAAGGGGTGCTCCGTCTACATAGACAGTGCCGGTGATGACGGCATCGGCGGTGAGAAGAATAATATCCTTCGTCGCGGTACCACCATCATGGACCGAAACTTCGATCCAGTCGGGTGCCAAATGTGTCCCCCACAATTCCCATCCGTCCACATTCATACGCCAACGGCCGGCAGCGACACCAAGTCTGAAGTGTCCAGTGTCATCGGTACGTGTCTCCGTAAAGCCGCCGCGACCTTCCCGCTCAGCCCAGACTCTTAGATCAGCCATAATCTCCCCCTGATCATCTGTGACCGTCCCTTCAATGAATGAGTTGGGTGAAACTAGACGAAAATCGATTCCCTCTGAACCGGCGGGTATATCGTAATAGTTTTCTTCGATCACCGCTCCCCGGGGAACGGACCAGTCATGAACCCATAGGTGATAACCACCCTCTTCATCTGCCACTGAGGAGACACTGATCACAAATGTTCCAGTCGAATCAGAGACAGCTTCTGTCCATCCTAATTCACTACTGGCGCCGATGTAGACTCCGACAGCGGGCTCGCTGTCAAAAGTGACTGTTCCCGTGATCTCGGCATCGGTGGAATAGAGTATAAATTCTTGAGTTCTGGACGCACCATCGGTGACATTCACGTCCCTTCCGTGAGGAACGAGATAGTCTGGTATCACTTCACCGGCATATAAGTCCAGCCACCATTGTCCTCCAATTACATTCAGTCTGAAACTCCCATCGGCACCGGTTACACCGGTAACATGGTTCCCTGTCTGATGTTGATGAGCAAAAACTGTGACTTCCGCAACAGCCACGCCGCTGTTATCGGTCACCGTCCCTTCAATGGATGCCGTGGCGGAAACAAGATTAACGGTGAGGTCGGAGGTGCCTGATGTTATCCCGTCGTGCCGTTCTGTACGAAACGTCGATTCGGCGAAATCATGGGTGTTCACCCACAAATTGTAACCACCGGATACGTCTCCTTCACTGGCCACGCTAAGGGTAAATGTCCCATCCGCCCCCGTCTCTGTCCACGTGTAGCCGAGCCTCCCGTCGGCAGATACAGAGACACCGGCAAGCACGGCACCGTCCAGCAGTACCATTCCTGAGATGGTAGCGTCAGCACCGTAGGCTGTGAAGTTCACCGTCGCCGTTGCTCCATCTTCCACTTCAACTTCTTTATCTATTGGCCGGAGGTAGTCAGGGACGAGATCGTTGCTGTTCAGCCGTATCCAAACCCTGCCGGCATTCACAGACATTTCGTAAGTGCCGTCACTTCCGGTTTTTGTCCATGTCCCCCCATCCTCAAAATCTGCCCTCACTTCCACATCACTGATGGGATTCTGGTTCTCATCGGTCAATTTCCCGCTTACAGTTACAGAACCGTAGACCTGAAAAACGTTTTTCTCCGGTGTTGCTTGGGTGTCTCCTCTTCCCCCCCCTTCGGTTCGAGGTCGCATCATATCAGAATAAATCCGCCGAGCTTCCTCTTCTGAGGAACGTTTTTGCTCCATCATACGAAGATCGCTCTGGCGCCGCATGGCTCGAACCTGTTTTGATTCAGCAACAGTTTCACCAAGCAGGGTGGAAACGGCGAGAAGGGTCAGAATATGCTTTGGTCTCATGATGAGTGCGTAAAAAAATTTACACCTGAACAGTCACGTTTCATATATGCACCCTTAAATATGGAATTTGCATTGGCCTACGAAGCGGCAAACGATCATCTTGAGAGGCGACCGGTTCTAAAATCAGGATAGTTCTATTCTAATAATATAATCGCTCGTAAGTCGATGTCATTTCTACACCTCGATCTCTTTCCAGTCGCCTTGAAGAACTTTCCACGCAAGCACCACCGCGTAGAGAAAAAGATAGATTGCAAAAGCTAGCCACGGCCCCACGATTCCCAGGGAGAGGATGATACCCATAATATAGGATCCCGGCAAAAAGATCCCCCACGCCAAGGCGAGATCAACGACCGCCGGAAACTTGGTGTTGCCCGCCCCTGACAGACCAAACCAGAACGTCATAACCACCGCATCGAAAAACTGAACCACACCGAGGATTCGTAGGGCGATGACACCCATTTCCACCACCCGTGGTTCGTTGGTGAACAGTTGGAGAATAGGTTTTGGGAAAACGATAAACAATACTCCCATGGTCCCCATGAAAATGAAGGCCCACCGCACCGCCTCCTCCATGCAGACCGCCGCCCTGTCCGGATTACCTTCTCCCATGGCCTTTCCCACCAACGTGGCGCAGGCCACACCGAAACCGATGGCGGGAAGAAACGACGCCATGGAGATTGTAAAGACAACTTCCGTCGCTGCTACCTCCAGCGTCCCGATCATCCCCATGATCTTGAAAAAGAGGATATAGACCACCATGACGCCTACCTGTTGAATCCCCTGCGGTGTCCCGATCTCCATTTCTTTCTTCAATGTCTCCCGGTCAAACCCTCCTTGAAAATTGCGGTAACGTGATCGGAACTCTGACGTAAATGCACGGAGCGTATAATGAATTATCATCCAAGTGGCGGCGCACAGTGTGGCAATGGCGGCCCCCTCTACACCTAACGCCGGAAAGTCGAACGGAGACCAGAGCAACGCCAGTGATGAGAGATCACCCAAAGGCGAAGAAGCGAGCATCTCCGTCAGCCGTGCGTTACCGAAGATCAAACCGGCATCGAGATATATGTTCAGCATGTTTGAGACAATGGTTACTTCCATATGGACGCCCGTTCTCTCCACTCCGTTGAAGAACCCCTGAAAGGCGTACCCCACGGTGATACACGCCGCTCCCACAAATGACCATTGCGTGTAGTCAATGGCAAGCGAAATAACTGCGGGATCCGAAATGAGAAAACGGATTGCCGGCCCAGCAAATTGAACTCCTATAACAGCCACCAGCAGACCCACCACTGATGCCAGAGCCAATCCGTTATTCAGGGCCTGTCCGCAATCTTCAAACCGTTGCTGTCCGTACCGCCGTGCCGTCACTGTCTGGACTCCCGTCCGGAACGCGACACCGATGCTCAAAATCGTCCATACGAGCACACCGCCAAGCCCAACAGCCGCCAGAGCCTCAGCACCGAGACGCCCGACCATGGCCACATCAACCACCGTCATGAATGTACGGCTCATGTTGGCAAGTATGACTGGCAGCGCCAGCGTCAGGATCCGTTTGAAAATTGACCTGTCAGTAGGGAAAACGAAGCGAAGAAATGTGGCTGTCATTCGCCACGGCGGGCTGATACACGCCAGACGAAGTAGCCGATACCACTCAGGAGTCCGGCAAAAAAGATAACCCACGGATAATTTTCCGGAGGAGAGGAGCGATCATTGTTCATGAATGAGAAGAGGATCATCATCGCGGCAGCCAATTCCACTCCCCAGTCCCTTACTGAGATGCCGATCTTGTCTGTCTCATCTTCATGGATAAGAAGCCATCCGCCACAACCAAGCAGCCCCATACTGACAAGAACCGGTGCAAGCACAGGGGCAATCCACGGAACCGGAATCAGAAATAACAGATCCCAGTCGAGAAGCGATTGTGGCCAACCCTCAAAGAAGGCAAGCCAGCCATAGTAGAGAATGTCCCACGCGCCAAAAACAAACATGAAAGTTCCAAACCGACCCAACGGTGTGGTTGCCGAAAGAATACCTACTATAACAAGAACAACCATGGTTGCAGCTTCCCGACTTAGTTCAATCTTAAGGATATGGACAGGAATCTCTTTCAGCGGAAAGTAACCGCCATCGGACATAAGCAGCTTTCTGAGGTAAGCCACCACCGCCGCTTCCACAAGAGCGAAAGCACCAGCAAACACGATTAGCCAAAGCAGTTTTCTGAAAGGCGACATGTTACGCTTCTCCGATCCCTCGCTTGGTGCCGCCGTATCCTACCATTAGAAAGACACCTGTCAGTACAATTAAACCGCTGAAAAGAAGGTGATAAGTTGGTACGGTTCCAAAAATGAGCCACGCCAAAAGAGCGGTAAAAGGAGGTTGTGTGCAAGTGACAATGGCCACTTGCGAAGGGCGAATCCGTTCCAATAGCCAGTACCATAGATAGTAGGCGACCCCTGAGGCAAAGACACCGATATAAAGAATGGCCAGCCATACAGTGGTGTCTGTCTGCGAATAGTCCGCCCTCAATGCGGGAATCAATCCAAACGGCAGGTAGAGAAACATTCCGAATGTGATGACAAGAAAGGTTGTTTCAAGAGATCCATACCTCTCCACAATCGGTTTACCCAATGCCGTATAGAGAGACCAAGAGAGTACAGCCACGAGAATGAGCAAGTCACCAAAAATATTCTCCCTTCTAAAGGAAAGCAGTTCCCCGGCGAATAGGATTGCCACACCGATCATGGCCAGAACGATCCCTGCCCATTTCCACCATCTCAGCTTTTCTACCCTTAGCCAGACAGCAAGCAGCAGTACCCAGGCAGGCGTTGTGGCATACATTAGGGCGGGATGAGAAGCTGGTGTATAATGAATGCCCATTAGAAAAGTGATCTGATTAACCGGTACCGCAAGGAATGCCAGCGTTACGAATCGCCACCGGTCCACTGGCTGTAACTCTACACGCTTTCCCGTAAGCTTCATTAGAATAAACAGGGTAAGGCTCCCTGTAATAAAACGGAACATGGCTACCGCCCAGGGTGAGAGCTTCATAACCGCCTCCTTGGCGGCGATGTGCGTTAAAGAGAAAAAGAGGGAGACCGCAAAAATGGCGAGAAAGATGATGAACTTGTTATTGTTCCCTTTTTTCACGTCTGAATATCGGAAAAAATTGTCCAGTCCTCTTCATATAATCCCGGTATTCATCACCAAACTTCTCAACCATAAATGCTTCTTCATCTCGGATGTGCCACGTCCAGAAGAGACTAATGGGGACTACTGAAAATAGTACCGACCACGATTTTAACCACAAGGCCACAGCACCCGTCCCGCTCCAGATAACCGCCGAATAGAGGGGATGGCGCACCAATTTAAAAGGTCCGCTTCTCACCATCCGGACACTCCTTTCTTTTGGAGGCAAGGCAACGAGACTCCACACAATTGTCACCGCGGAATCTATGAGAAACAGCGCCACAAGCACTGCTCTTGGGGTCTCTCCTAGAGGTAGAGCTGGCAGGTGAATAGTCTCACCAACCCCTTTTGCCCCAATCCATATAATTATAGTCGCCAATATGCCGGTTGGCCCGGCTCCGAAATAGTGTTTATAAAATGAAATGACGTATTCTTTCAAAGGGGTGTTTTTTCATACAAACAAATCTATTCAGCATCCCCTGAATCAGGTACAATATTCACAAGAAATGCCTTGGAAGCCTTGGAAAAAAAGAGCCCGTATCCATCGATTATATTGCCTTCAGGCAGAAGAAATTCATTTTGTGCAACCGGATCTCCACTGTAGTAATTGTAATAATTATCATCAGTAGCAGAAAGGGTAATCAAGTGTAAGCCGTAATAATTAAAGAACAACCAGCTCATTGGGACCGGCGATTCCACGACCTGCCACTGAAATGGATTGATCCGGTAAGGATCACCATTCTCAAGTCTCAGGTAGTCCTCCTTCCAAAGTTGATAAAGTGATGTGGTATCATAGATCAGGTTGACAAAAGTGGAATCCCGCATTCCGTTCCTGTTATAATCAAAAAATGGGTTGTCATCGCCCCTCCCCGTGAGTGGTTCAAGGCCCCGTACTTCACTTTCTAGTGCAAATGAAGATATCTGAATTGTGCTATAATCCTCGGAGTTAAAATTGAGAAAAAAGAGCGGGAAAGAAGCAAAACTGCCAACATAACATCTTTCATTTCTATAGATTGCGGTAGAGATTTTTGTAAAATCAATCTTCTGGAAAATTTCCTCAAAACCGGCCGTTTCTTGTAGCCAAGCAATATTAAAATTCTCCGTATTAACATTATCCACCAATCTCTCATTACCATCACAAATGTATGTTTCGCCAGACGGGCTGGAGAATTCAATGTTTTCCGGTACCTTGGTCTCACCATACACTTTAAAATCTTGCCATGTAGCTTCTAGTCTGTAGGTTTTCCCCGGATCAAAAATAACTGATTCTTTGGAAAGATAGCGCCCTGGAGATCCAGGGACGGGTAAGAGCGTGTCCGTTGCTGTTTGTCCCACCTCATGTACAGTAACAAACGCATCACTCACAAAAAGTGCTTGAGGATTTTTCTCCTCGGTAATATCAGCCGACAAAGAAACTATACAGGTATCTCCAAGTACACCCATGGGTAACCCTGCTGTTAGGCTTGCATAAACAACCAGTTTTTCTTCATACGCTGCGGGCTCTTCATCAATACAGCCCGTATGAATAAGCAATGGCAAAAGCAGTAGCCCTTTTTTCATTTTAGAAATCAATGGTTAGTCCGAAGGTTGGAATTAATGGGAAAATAGAAATATCATTACGCACTACCTTACCCTCATCTGGTTCATCTACATTTGGCTCTCCTGGATCCGGTTTTCCATTTTTATTTGTATCGTGTTCTTCTAAAATCCAATCGCCGTCATCATCCAACCCGTTGAATACACTACCAGAATTATAGGCGTAACGAAAAATATTTTCTCTATTGTAGGCGTTAATTATCTGAAAATAAAAGTCCATCTTTTCAAATCTCTTAGTTCGTATATGTCGAATAACAGATAAGTCGAGGCGATGAAAAGGTGGATACCTACCAGAATTTCTAGTACCGGGGATTGTCCTGAAGTTAATAATACCCGCCCCCGATACTCCGTAGTCTAGATCCTCAAGAAAATAACCCAGTATCGGAGTGAAAGCCTGACCGCTCTGGTAAGTCCATTTCCAGTTGAAATCCCACTTTTCGTTGATGCTGAAATTACCAATCACATTAAGAGCATGACGGCGATCCCAATTTGTAAAATATGTTCGATTATCAAGGGATTTCCTTGAAATTGAATATGTATAAGCAACCCAACCGGTCAGTCTCCCCATCATTTTCTGAGTAAAAACCTCAAGACCATAAGCATTGCCATCAGAGGGAGCAAAAGTATCCGACACCTTTTCGTTATTAAGCTGCTCATCAGTAGAAGCTCTGGTTTCAACAAATGTCAGCATATTCTGTAAGTTTTTATAATATCCCTCGATCTGAATCTTATAATTCCCCCCAATGTATTCTTCATAACCGAGCACTATTTGCTGAGAAGCACCGGCAGCAACGCTTGAGTCAATGGCGATCCAAAAATCAAGTATAGTAGGATTAAAATCATCCTGAACAGTCTGAATAAATTGATGATAATTACCAAGGGTAAAATTGATATAACGGTCGTCTGTGATCAAATACTTGACCCCGAGTCTCAAATCAGGGAAAAAAATGTCAGTCTGATCGGTATAGGTGTTTAACCTTATACCTGGCTCGAGAATGAATCTCTCTCCAATTGATAGTTTAGTTTTTAAGTAAATACCCATCTCATAAGGAGATCTATTAATGCTATAAAGAGTAGTATCGCCAAATGAACTTATATAATCAAAACCAAGCTTCTTCGCTTGAAATCCAAATTTCAGCGTATTGTTTGAATTGCGAAAATAGGTAAAATTGGCTGACATCGTCTGATCACCAATAACATTATCATTTATAAGTCCAGATTCCCCACCAAGACCAAACAGCGTCTTAAATTGACTTGAAGCAACAAGAAAATTACCTATGAGTAGATCACTGAATAGTTTCCTATAAGCCAGACTAAAGGTTTCATTTCCCCATCTGGCATTGAACCCGAGATCGTCAAAATAAAAATCGTCTAGACCTCCGTAAAAACTGACGCTTATCCTATCTTTTGCTGATAGATCGGAAAATACATGACCCTGAATATCATAAAAATAATAAGGGACTTTAGCGTCAGTCAAATTGAGATCATTAGCTAATTCCAGTGCTTTATCTATATAGGTCCGACGCATGGCTAACAGCCATGCGCCATTGTAGAATGGTCCTTCCATAGTGGTTTGGGCTGAAAGGAGAGATATATTAGCTCTTGCATCAAATTTTTTTCGATTGCCTTCTCTGCTGATAACGTTGAGAACAGCAGAAAGCCTCCCGCCATACTCGGCGTTATAACCTCCTTTGATTAATTCTGCTTCCTTTACAGCATCTACAATAAAATTGGAAAACACTCCACCTAAGTGAGATGGATTATAAACAGTAATACCATCCAGAAGGATGAGATTCTGATCTGTGTTACCACCTCTTATAATCAAACCCGTACTGAATTCTGACGAGGTGAGCACACCAGGAAGAGCTTGTATCGCCCTGAAAATATCTGGCTCAGCTAAAGCTGGATACGCCTTTATCTGTCGTGGATTAAGGTTTACTTTCCCAGGTTGAATATTCACCCTGCGTTGAATTTTCTCTCCTTCAACAACCACTTCTTCAATCTCTAAAACCATTGGCATTAGTGGAACATTGAGATTAATCACTTCAGCTTCTTGAAAAGTGAGGTTTTTACGGTATTCCTGATAGCCTAGATAGCTTACAACAAATGTATAATCACCTGGATTCATATCATCTAAAACATAGTAACCATTTCTATCTGTAGCCATGCCCTGTCCTGTTTCCAATAGGAAAACATTGGCTCCGATAAGCACTTCTCCAGTCTCACCATCGGTTATAAACCCGTTAATTCTTGAAGGCTGGGCAATAGCTAAACTAGAAAAAATAATTGCGCTCGCGACAATTAACCACCTATACATTCTTATAAGTCCTTTCCCTTTTTGCTGAATCCATCGGTAGCAAAAGCGCTTCTGGAAAAGGTTGGAAATACGTCTGTCTTCTAAGGTACTCCTCCTTAAATCGGACAATCCACGACCAAGCTAGACCATTAAGCACGCTTAGAGGTTTAACACCGTTGCGAAAGTTGGTTAATGAATCAAGGAAAAATGCCTTTTCATTTGGGGAAAGTTTTTCGGAAAAGAAGCCAAGAACATGCATTTGAGTATTAATATTTGCGGCTTTACTAGGTTGTTTTTTGAATATAAGACGAAGTGATCTTTGATATTTTTCTAACGCAGACTCAAGGCCCAATTTTTTCTGGGAAGAGACTAATCTTCCCATTTCCCTCATTAATTTCTGATTATATGTCATCAATAAGTATTTATTTTTTGCGTGAAAGTCCACCAAATCAGCAGGGCTGGGTTTATCCAATAATGCGCGGAAAGATGCTAAACAATATATTGATGTAAGAAAATGTTCGCGGATAAATTGGTTCGCTAACCGTCCTTCCTCCTCTTTTGGATGATTAGGATATATTTCATTTACTTGTTTTGCAAAAAGTCCTGCATCTTTAAAAGCAACAGGTGACTTTTGCATGCTTGGGTAAACCTTCAACCCATTTATGCCACATGATGGGGAACGCCCTTTCAAAATGAATCCATCTATATCTTCTAGGTCGGTCAGAAAAGAATTCGAAAATGTATTCATTTTATCCGTAAAATCTGTTTTTGTGGCTGGCTGTTTGAGTCTCACAGCTCCATTTTCATTAACCAAACATATCGGCTCCCTAGGAATGCCCATTCCTATCTGAACTTCAGGACAAATAGGTAAAAATTCGATATGATTAGAAATTTGCTTAATTACTTTATCAGTGATTTTTTGCCCATCGTATCTGCAGGCGTCAAACTCTAAACATTTACTAACTAATATTCTTGGCTTCATATACTGAATTGTTAATTGTATAGAAATTGCTTTGTGATCAAATAATCCGCGGTTATGTATTCTTCATAAGATCTAGTACCGCCTGCCTTATTCTATTGGCCACTTCATATCTGTCTGGATAACCGAATTCCGCAATAGAAAAAGGTTGCCCGATTATAACTTTTAATGGATTTTTCCTTGTTCCAGTTATAATAACATTATCGATATTCGCTTTTGAGCGAATCGCAACAGGAACAATCTTCATTTCTGTTTCTATTGCTAACACTACTCCACCTGGACGAAAAGGTCTGATTTCACCATCTTTGAAATAAGTCCCTTCGGGAAAAATTACTAGCGATCTGGATGTTTGTTTGAAGCTTTTTGCTATACGTCTTAAAGTAAGCTGTGCCTTTGTTGAATTGGATCGGTCAATAAAGACATGGCCTTTTAATGCTGCATACCATCCCGCAAAGGGGACTTTTCTGAATTCTTGCTTAATGATAAAAATGATGTCTCGTTTTAGTGCCATGTATAATAGCGCTATGTCAGCTTCATGGGTATGGTTGCTCATAAAAACATAGGATTCACCAGGTGTTAAATTTTCTTCTCCTTCAAGTTCATATCGAAGCCCACTGAGCGTAAAAACCCATTTAGACCAGAGCCAGGTAAGGAACCAAGGTCGGCGCTTTCGGAAAACAACACTTAAGAAAATATCAATAGGAGCAAGGAGAAGGAATGCAACAACCATATTCAGCACAATCCAAACTCCTCTAAGTGTATTAAATATAGTCATGATTTAATGATGGCTACCGCAAGCAACAGACTCCTAAAGCTCCAAAGCCCGGTTCGAATCCAATTGAAAACCACAAGTTTGGAAATAAGAATTCGATCATAGCTTCTTCTCTGGCGCCCATGTATAAATTTGAATATCCCAAATGTTACAATCCATATAATTGCTAATAGCAAAGCATTCCATATGGAAATATGGAAATAGTCACTCGATAAGTAGACAAGAAGAATCCCTGTAATCAATTCTATAATCATTACAGGAATTACTAACATGCCTATGCGAAGCATATGAGCTTTCTGAAAAAAAACATAATCTCTTTTATCTACAAAAGTGAAAAGTGGGTAGTTCACAATTTGTACCAACCATATGAAACCTATCATAAAACATGTTGGAATAAAATAGCCAAAGAGAAGGGTCTCTATCCAAATACAATCTATTATTTATTGCAAAATATCAGATATAAGTTGGTCAGATAACGGTTTTACACTTGATTTGTAAAACTTGACCAGCTGACCTTCTTCATTGACAAGATATTTACAGAAATTCCAGGTTGGTTCTTGATCGTTCCAGCCGTTAAGCCGTGAATCCGTTAACCAACCAAATATGGGATGTTTGTCTTTTCCCTTGACTGATATTTTGGAAAAGATTGGAAAAGTTATTCCATAAGTGATAGAACAAAAATCCTCTATTTCTTTGTTTGATCCTGGTTCCTGTCCACCGAAATTATCAGCAGGGAATCCGAGAATGGCTACTTTTTCTCCAAACTCTTCGTGCAGTCTTTGTAAACCTTTATACTGAGGTGTGTATCCACATTTGGAAGCAACGTTCACAAATAAGAGTTTTTTACCTTTAAAGTGCTTAAAAGAAATTTCTTCTCCATTAATCAATTTTGCACGATACTCATAAATCGATTTGAGAGGTGCTATTTCTCCTCTCGTTTCAATAATTTTTTTAGTAAACATAGATTTTAAAACAAGAACAGGTGTCGCAAAAAACATCAAAATCAAAATACCTTTAGTTATTCTACTGTAAATGACTTAATCAGTAGCGATATCGCTCTTTCCATTTTAAAAAATCTTCCAATATCATATAGCTCGTTGGCACCAAAATAAGGGTGATGACTGTTGCAAAAAGAACACCAAAAGCTAATGAAACACCCATCGGGATGAGGAATTTTGCCTGCACACTTTTTTCAAGAAGTAGTGGCACTAAACCCACAAAGGTTGTAATTGATGTAAGAAGAATTGGCCTGAATCTTCTGGGTCCAGCTTGCATAGCTGCTTCAAAAGCGGTGTATCCATCTTTTCTATAGCGATTTATAAAATCCACCATCACAAGAGAATCATTTACGACAACACCTGCCAAAGCTACTATACCGATTATTGAGAGAATGGACATATTCATGCCCATTATGAAATGCCCAATGACTGCACCAATAAGGCCAAAAGGAATTGCAGACATAACAACCAATGGTTGAAAATAGGAGCGGAAAGGAATTGCCAACAGTGCATAAACGATAAACAAAGCAATCAAAAAATTTTTCCCAATGGAAGCAAGATTTTGGTTTTGTTCCCTTTGTTCACCTTCAAGTGTGTAGGTAACTGAAGGATAATCTTTAAGAACCCGAGGCAAATCTTTAGTAATCAGAGCAGCAATAACCTCGTTTCCAGAAGTAACGGAAAGATCAATGTCAGAAGTTATGTTTACTGCCCTTTTTCGATTTACTCTTTGGATGGAAGCATAACTTCTTGCAAGATCCATGGAGGCCAATTGTTTAAGTGGAATTTCCTGACCTCCAGCGGTCCTAATATTCATTTGCTCCAGGTTTCCCATTGAGCGTCTCTCATTTTTTGGGAAGCGCACCATAACTTTAACCTGATCTCTTCCTCTTTGAAAAGTTTGTGCTTCTTCTCCGAAAAAGGCCTGTCTCACTTGCCGTGCTAGATTAATATTGTTGATTCCATAATTCGTCGCTTCATCCAGAAGTGTGAGTTTTACTTCCTTTTTACCGGCAACGAAAGTGTCTTTGATATCAAAAACACCATCATATTGTGACAGCCGTTCTTTAAGCTTAACAGTCACTGTCTGCAGGGCCGCTAAATTCTTACTTGTGAGCTGAATGTTAACAGGATCACCGGCCGAAAACAGGTTTGATGCAAATGATAATTCTTTAGCGCCTTGTATCGGACCTGTTAACTGACGCCATCTGTTGGATATTTCAGTAGCACTGATGGGACGTTCTTCCCCGGGAGAAAGTTCTATCACTAACTCAGCAAGATGAGCGCCGGAAAAAGTTGCGTCAAGGCTACCTGGGCCTCTTGACGATCTGGTTCTAAGAGGCTGATCCCCTATCGTAGCCAACATATTCTGAAAAATTTGTTCATCAGGATAATCTCTTAATAGTTCTGCCCTGAGAATATTTGCTGATTGCTCCAACTGCAAAAGACCTCGCTCTGTTACAGAAGTGGGAGTCCCCTCTGGATATTCCAATAACCCGGTAACAATGTCTGCCTCAAGAGGAGGAAAGAAGGTGAATTTCATCCAACCACCACCTAGAAAACCAATAGTAATAACAAAGGCCGATGCTGCAATGGCTGCTGTCATCCCCCTCTTTGTAATTGCACGCCTCAAGAAAGGCTTATAGAACCTTTCCACTACCAATATTAACCAGTTCTTTACTTTGGATTGAAATTTGCCCCATCGGCCACTGATTTTTCGGATTGAGGCAAACCTTGATTCTTTTTCTCCGATATGAGCCAAGTGGACGGGTAGTATGGTAAGTGACTCGAAAAGAGACCAAAAGAGAACAATAATGGTTACTTTTGGGATAATAGTCCAGATTTTCCCGATATCTCCCTGAACAAAGAGCATGGGTGAAAAGGTGACCATGGTGGTAAGGATCGCAAAGATAACAGGTGTTGATACCTGAGTAGCTCCCTTCACAGCAGCGTCAATATTCGATAAACCTCTTTCTTTCCATATAAAAATATTTTCACCTACAATAATTGCGTCGTCCACCACAATCCCGAGAACCAAAATAAACACAAATAAAGAGAGCATATTAATGGATACATCAGCACTAGGGAGAAGCCAGAACCCCCCCATAAAGGAGATGGGAATTCCCAAAGAAACCCAGAATGCCAGCTTGGGTTTTAGAAAAATGGCCAAAACAATTACCACAAGAGTAAAACCAAGATAGCCATTTTTTACCAGCAGATCTATTCGACCCCTAAGTATCCTGGCCTCATCATTCCAAGGTGTAATGTGAGCACCTTCGGGCAATTCATCCGCTTTCATTCCAATATAGTCCCTGACCGTCGCAGAGATATCCACTGCATTTTGATCGCCCACTCTATAAACACTTATAAGCAATGACTTTTCATTATTGAAACGCTGAGCCAGATCCACATCAGCAAATGTGTCATTGATAGATGCTACATCTTTCAACAATAACATAGAGCCATCAGGAAGAGCCATAATTGGAACCATCTCAAACTCAGTTTCCGAATAAGCTTGACCCTTGGTACGAATAAGAATTTCACCTAATTCGGTGTCCACTGACCCACCGGGAATATCTAGGGACGATGCTCTGATGGCAGCACTTATTTGATCAAAAGAGAGGCCGTATTTCTCCAGAGTAGCTTCAGATATTTCAATGGAAATTTCCCTCGCTTTCTTTCCTTTTATGGTAGTGAGCGTAATCCCTGGAAGGGCATTGATTTCATCTCGAATATCATCTGTGAGATTAACCAAACTCGCTTCACTCATCTCTCCGGAGACAGCAACTGTGATGACCTCAGATACCGCAACAAATTGACTCACAGTGGGACGCTCAGCATCATCAGGGAAATTGTCAATAGTATCGACTTGTGCTTTTATTTCACTTCTCATTTGATTCACGTCTTCACCGGGCATCAATTCCACAGTGATAGTGCCAATGTTTTCAGAAGCGTTGGAAGAAATTTTCTTCACCCCCTCTAGCCCCTGAAGCTGCTCTTCTACAGGAACACATATTCCCTCTTCTACATCCTCCGGAGAAGCTCCAGGGTACACAACTGTTACATTTATTATTTCCGGCTCAATGGCTGGGAATACCTCAAGATTGGTATTCGGGAGCGTAAACAGTCCTGCCACAATAATGATCGCCATAGCGAGATTGGCAGCCACACTGTTTTCTACGAACCAGCGAATTATCTTTTCCAAATCTTGTCCTTAATTATTTCCAACGTTCGTTCTTACTTGCATTCCATCAACAATAACGCCCAAGCGTGATATCAAAATCTCATTGCCAAAGTTTAATCCCTTTCCAATAAACGCTTTGTTTTCATCTACTCGAATAATGCTTATTTCACGTTTCGTAAGTATCCCTTCTTTATTTTTTACCCAAACCAAATTTTGATCGTGAACAACATGCCTAGGAAGGATCACAACATCTCGAAGTTTCTTCCCTTTAATTGCAGCATTTACGTACAGACCTACTTTCAAAGGTATCCCTTCCTGAGAGAAGGCATAAGGATTAGGAACCCTCGCAACCACGGAAAGCATTCGTGTTCGAGGATCAATCTCTGCTTCAGATCGTACGATTGTTCCTTTCCAGCTGTAGTACTTTCCGCCAAGATTAGTTGACAGAACAACTTCAGGTTGTTGCACGGCTGGAATTAAGTTCCCGTCCAAAGAAATGTTCAAGAATGCAAGATCCTTATTGGCGATAGGCAGCCTCACTTCTACATAATCGATTGCGTAGATTGTTGCCAAGGGAGAACCGGGAGCAACCACAGCACCTATGTCAGTGTTTTTTCTTCGAACTCGACCGGCAAACGGCGCAAAAATAACCGACCGACTAAGGTTTCTACTTGCCTGTTCGTATGCGGCTTCTGAAGCGGCTAGCTGTGCTCTGGCCTGGGCAAGTTGCGGTTTTCTCAACGCTAATTCGGAAGCTTCACCCCCTCCGAGCCTCTCCCATTCCGTTTTGGCCAGCTCTGATTCAGCCCGCTCCCGGCTGAGAGCCACCCGAGACTGAGAGAGATTCGACTCTGCCGCAATAAGTGTCAGTTCATAATCGCGTGGATCGAGTCTCAATAAAGTGTCACCCTGAGAAAACGTTGCTCCCTCAGAAAGTTTCTCTGACGTCCATAAAACACGCCCAGAAATTTCAGAAGTGAGATTGATTTCAGTCCTCGGTATTACCTCACCTTGGGATTTAACTGTCACTTGGACATTTTGAGGCTCTACCACCAAAGTTTCCACAAGAGGTGGAACATATTGTCGTTGAACCGGTGTAGCTTCAGGACGAATTGCGATTAGCATTATTGTTAACAGGATGCTACTTGTAATAACAATAGTCGGACCAAAAAATTTCTTATTCTTCATGATTGCCCCGTTTCTCCAGATTGTGATCCCATTGATCCTCCGAGTGCTAGAATAAGACGCAAACGGCTCTCTATTCTCAGCCGTTTCATTAATAAAAACTGCGACTGCGAATCAAACCATTGATTTTGACTGTTTAACACAGTAATTAAATCTGCAAGGCCGGATTCATACCTCTCTACGGAAAGTTCGTATGCCGCCTGTGCTTGAGATACCGCCAGCTCAAGGAAACCGAGCTGACGAGACACCGCCTCCTCAGATGCAATCGATTGTTCCACTTCAGATAGAGCTTGCAACGATTTTTTGACCAAATCAATTTCAGCTTGAGAAAGTTGGGCCTCGATCATTTTTAGATTTGCTCTCAATCTTCCACCTTGAAATAGGGGCGCGGTAACATTTAATCCCATATTCCAGATGCCGTAGTCACCATTAAGCACGTCCTTCAATTCCCTGGATGAAGTACCTGCAGATCCCGTAAGAGCAAATGATGGTAGCAAGGATCGCTTAGCCTCGGCAACTTTATAGCCGGCACTTTCCACTTTTGTTACTGCCGATCGTATATCGGGTCGTCTAAGAAGCAACTCTGAGGGCAGACCCGATGGTATTGGCGGAAGGTTGGAGGGAATTCCTACAGATAGTTCCATGGACGCAGAAGGGTAACGACCAAGGAGAACTTCAAGATTTCTGAGGGCATTCAGATATTGCAATCGATTATTTTCCAATTGTACCTGTGCAACAGCCAGAGAAGATTGAGCAAGGCGATAATCCAGTGAAGATCTGAGGCCCTCTTTGAATCTGGCTTCAACTAAAACTAATAATTCTTCAAAGGCTGTAACAGTTTCCTGGGAAAGATCAAATTGTTTTCGAGCTTCAACAGTTAAATAGTATGACTGCACAAATTGGGTAAGCAATGAAAAGGATAAATAGGCTAATTCGTATTCAGCTGAAGCATAATCTTTGTATGCGGCTCTGCGACTGTTTATAGCTTTTCCCCATATGTCAACTTCCCATTGGAAAGAAAGATTTAAGCCATAGCTGTCAGATTTAAAACTAAGAACCTCGCTAGTTTCTTGCCCACCCGTAGAATCCTGGTTCCCTCTGTTGCCAGAGAAAAAGGTATCTGAAAAACCAAAAGCCGCAAGATTCTGTTTACGGCCGCTACCTGTTCCAGTCGCGGCTACAGATGGATAAACAGTCGCGCCATTCATGACCGCCAATTGTTTTGCCGATTCAAGTTGCTGAAACACTGACTTGATATCTGGGCTCACTTCACGAAATAGGGACAGTGCTTCACTCATCCTTTCATCTTGGAATGCAGACCACCATGATCCGGTAAAGCTCTCTGTCTCTGGCAAAGATGCGGACCAGGAATCAGGAATTTCACCTTCAAGAAATTTTCCCTGATACACTTGGTTGCCTGAGCAACTCCAAAGCAACAAAAGAAGGGATAAGAGATAAACCTTTTTTGCTTTTCTGGTTCCTAATCTGACCATTATCGCCGATTTATTTGACGCCTATTAGCTTTATTGCTTTTTCCCCATCAGAAAATGGCCAACAAACCATTCATAACCGTTGTTAAAAGCAAATAATTCTTCACAAGCCATCCAGAAAATCCGCCAGCGGTTAAACCATAATTCACCTTCATCTCCGTAAAACTGGTGGAAAATTTCCATAATTTCTTCGCGTCGTTTATCTTGATTATTCAGCCACGCCCTGCATGTCTTCCTGTAATGATTTCCATTGACTTTCCAATTCTTCTCTAAAACCAGATCATCTTGAAAATATTCTAGAAGATCATAAGAAGGCATCATACCACCGGTAAAATAATACCGTGTCATCCAGTCAGAATCTGTATTGTTTTCATATGGATAGGCATACTCATTATGACAAAAAATATGAACGAAAAGTTTGCCATTTTCCTTTAGCCAACCGGCAATCTTATTGATAAGAAGCCTGTAATTCCTCATATGTTCAAACATTTCTACAGAAACTATACGGTCAAACGTGACATCCGTATGAAATTCATTCATATCAGCCTTAATGAATGACAAATTGGTGAGACCTCTTTTTTGAACTTCTTTGAGAATATAATCACCCTGATCTTGAGAGTTAGAAACGGAAACGACATTACATTTAGAAAGTTTCTCGGCTATATATAATGAAAGTGATCCCCACCCACAACCCAAATCCAAAACCCTCATACCATTTTCAATACCGCTACGCCGAATTGTTATAGCCAACATTTGATTCTCAGCATCACAAAGATTGGTAGTACTGCTGTCCCAGAAACAAGAACTATATTTCATCCGAGGCCCCAAAACTTGCTGAAAGAATTTTGAAGGAACTTCATAATGCTGTTCATTTGCTTTTTCAGAAGAGAATGATAAAGGGCTTTTATTCATTGAGTCCACCCAGCCCTTTTTTTGGTCATATCCACCAGATTCATAAATTCTGGACTGTTCACTTAATTTTCCCTTCATTAATTTTCGAATTCCCAAACGTATCAACCAGTCCGGGAAGAAATTTTTTTCTGCCAAGGTAATTGCCCTAGAGATCATTAGTATCTTATAGTACTGTTAGTTTCCGGCGAAGCAAAGATCATTTGAACATCACCAATATGACGCTCTAGAAAGGCGGCTTCACAGGAAGCTAAATAAAATTCCCAAAGCCTACAGAAAGATGTAGAGAATCCTAATGAATAAATACTATCAAGTTTTTTGTTAAAGCGTTCTCGCCATTCTCTCAAGGTTAAAGCATAGTGATTAGTAATATCTTCTAAGTGAACAAATCTCATATTAGTCAAATTCTTGAAATGTTCATTAATCTGTGCAATACTAATCAGACTGCCCCCCGGGAAAATATAACTTCTTAAGAAGTCGGTGCCCCTGATATACTGTTTGAAATTTTGGTCGGATATGGTTATACCCTGGATGGCAATCAATCCATCAGCATTAATTAATGAAGAGCATTTCTTAACAAACTTTGACATGAACTGAGGCCCTACAGCTTCAATCATTTCGATAGAAACCAACTTATCAAAAGTCCCTGTTAGATCACGATAATCTTTTTGAAGTATTGTGATTTTGTCTTGAAGACCCGCTTCTCTAACTCTTGCCGAAGCGAAATCAAACTGTTCTTTCGATATAGTAGTCGTAGTGACAGAGCAACCATACTTTTGAGCTGCATGGATTGCCATGCTTCCCCAACCAGTTCCAATTTCCAGCAAACTGTCTTCAGCTGTTAGATTGAGCTTCCTGCATAACCGATCTAACTTCTCAATTTGAGCTTCCTCAAGGCTTATTTCTGGTGTCGAAAAAAATGCACATGAGTAGGTTAATGTTTTATCAAGGAAAAGCTTAAAGAAATCATTGCTTAGATCATAATGTGCCTGAATGTTTCTAACGCTTCCTTTCTTTGTATTGGGATTCAAGTGGGTATACAGCCAAAGCAGAGGTTTGCTAAGCCAGGCAAACCCTTTTTCCAGTCGATTTGCAGCTGAGTAATCCCTAATTAAAATACGTGAAAGCGCTACCAAATCATCACAATGCCAATGGCCATCCATAAATGATTCCAAGGCCCCTATACTACCCCGTGTTATCAATAAATAATAAAACTGCGGAGAATAAACTGATACTGTTGCCTTTAGAAGTACTTCCGTGTTTCCAAAAGTCTTCTTTAAATCACCTTCTATAATTTGAATTGAACCTTTTGAGAGACTATCAAGCTTCCCGTGAACCAATTTTCTCATAAAATTATTAAGACGAGACAGGACGAATCCCTGTTTAAGCATTTCTTTCTTATTTGAAATATGTATTGTTTTTGTCATGAGATTATATCGTTTCAGGCCTACGGGGATTTGGGTAAAAAGTTGCACCCTTTAGCCAAAGCTTCACAGCCTGCCAGTGTATTGCAGAAACTACTCTAAATGTAATGAACGGAAATTGACCAACTGTTTTTATGAGTTGAGCCTTATTAAACTCAAGTTTTCTAAGATTTAATAAGGCCTCATGTATTTTTTTTCTGTTTTTGAAATTCTCTATCTCTACCGATAGATGCTCTCTAGGATCTGAAAAAAGAAACCGGTATTGATGGTCCATCTGAAAAAAAGGAGAAACATGCAGTTTTTTACTCTGATGATCTTCGATACCATTCTGTTTATTTCGCCCGTTTTTTGTTTGAATAACGTAACTATGTCTTTCTTTCCAGGGCGTATTTGTCACTTCAGCAATAATCGTTTCTACTTCTTCACCAGCTTTATCAAAGCAGTAGTAAAAACTCACAGGATTAAAACAATAACCGAAGTAACGCAAATGCGTAAGAAGTCTTACGGGACCTTGAACATCTTTCCCGGTTCTTTCCAATACGAGATTCTTAACAGCAGACCTTAGGTCAAGTTTCCCTTCGGAAAGATAATCTTTGCTGAAAAAGGATATGAGGGCCGGCCGATTAACACCCCAGAAAAATGACCGAGGCATCAATGAATCAATCTCATCCAAATCAATGTAAGCCATGAAAATTTTGTAGTTGAAGTGATGTTCAATAGGTTGAAACCTCTGGTGAAAAATGTTACCCGTGTAGATAGCGCTGTTCATACGGAAAACTGAACTCCTAATTTTTTACATACGTCAAGAGCACTAACCACACCATCTTCGTGAAATCCATATTTCCAATAAGCACCGGCGTAATAGGTATTATTTAAACCACTTATCTGATCTTTGCGGTTTTGTGCTTCAACAGTTTGTTTGGTATACACTGGATGGTGATAAACGATTCTTTCCAATACTTTCTCGGAATTAATTCGTTCTTCCATATTCAGACTAACACAGATTGTTTCCGGGGCATCAAGTGATTGTAGGATATTCATATTATAAGTAAGAGAAACCAGGTCTTCCTTTTTGATCGGGATATTACTGTTCCAACTTGCCCAAATGCTTTTTCTTATTGGGAGAACGGAACTATCTGTATGCAGTAACGCCGTGTTTTTTTGGTAAGGAATTGAAGATAGAATTTCAATTTCATCAGGCGTTGGGTCAGTGAGAATCTTTAAACATTGATCACTGTGACAGGCCAGAATTACGGCATCGAAATTGATGGTCTCACCACTCTCTATCTTTAATTTGATGCCTTCATTTCTTCTTGTTATTTCTACAACTTCAGAGTTCATCTGTATACTATCAAAAAATCGGAAAACCATTTTATTCACATATTCTCTAGATCCCCCTTTTATCACTCTCCATTGAGGATGATCATTGATTGAAAGTAATCCATGATTGCTGTAAAACCTGGCAAGATACCGCATGGGTAAATATGAAATCTTCTCCGGAGGTGACGACCATATTGCTGATGCCATGGGAATAATGAACTTTTCAAACGTCAAACTATTGATCTTGTTCTTTTTAGTAAACTGCTTTACTGTATACTGGTAATCACCATCTTGCTCTAAAAGATTTCTTGCACCCTTGTTAAATGCCAGAATACCCCTGACCATACCAAAAAACTGAGGATCTAAGAGGTTTCTCCTTTGGCCAAAAAGGGTATTGATAGAAGTTGGCTTGTACTCGAGGCCAGTTCTTTCACACTTCACACTAAAACTCATATTCGATGCCTGAGTAGGAACATCTAGCTCATTTAATATATTGTTGAAGTGAGGATAGGTTTTTTCATTGTAGACAATAAATCCCGTGTCCACAGAATATGTGGTTCCCCCAAGTGTGACATCTAGGGTATTGCTGTGACCTCCCAAATAACTATTTGCTTCAAAAAGCGTAATATTGTGATGCTCAGCCAATAGATATGCACAAGTAAGTCCTGAAATGCCTGAACCTATAATTGCTATTTTCATATTTGAAGAAAAATCACGAACAAATATGTCATTTCAAATTCAACTATTTAGAATGTGGAACTTTCTGTATCATGCTGGCATCGTAACCTTGAGCTTCAAGCTTATCATAAATAATGCGGAGTGTTTCTTTATCTAAATTTTTTGATCTTGACATTATCCATAAAAATTTTCGACTAGGATAGCCGATTACTGTATATTGATAATCTTCATCAAGATCAATCACAAGATAGGGTAATTTCAAAGGCCAAAATGGTTGAATGCGCCATTCAGCATTGGTGGTACTGTTATAAATGAAAGCCTTCTGCGTAAGTTGTTTTCTTTCGCCAGAAAAGCTGTCTTTATTGAAAGAAAATGTTACATCAATGTAGCCATCCTCATTCCAATAATATTGCTCCAGGGCGTTATGGGCACCTTTTTCAAGCCAAGTCGGTATATTGGCAATAACATACCAGTCACCCATAAATCTATTCAGGTCCACATAGTCCACAGTTTGGAGTTTATTCATGGTATTAGCGCTGCAGTTTGACAGCGACATCAATAAAAAACATATAAGACATACTTTTTTCAATTCTTAGCCGATCTATTAACAAATGGTACGAGAACAGGAGTGGTTTGCTTGTAGAGTTTGTATTCCTCCCGGTGGCCCCAAATTTTATCTGATCTATCCTCAAGAAGGTTTATACCGCTGATCCGCGTCAAGAGAAGAAAAACAAAGAGGGGAGAAATTAGTGTACTGTACTGCCAGCCAGAAAGTGTCGGCATTGCTATCAACGCTATGCCGGTCCAAAGTACAATTTCACCAAAATAATTGGGATGCCTTGAATACCGCCAGAGGCCATGCGAAATGAATTCATTGACATTCTCGGGTTTATTTCGAAATCTTCTCTTTTGCTCATCAGCAATACTTTCACATAAGAAACCAAAGGCCCAAAGCAATATCCCGAAATAAGACACGGTATCGTTTTTCAAAGGGACGTTATTGATTATCGCCGCAAGAGCATTTGCTGACGTAATGAATACCCACAGGCCAGAAAGTGACCACGACAAAAAGAACTTTGAAAATGAAACTTTGATCTTTCTAAACCTTCTGTCTTCTCCTGCTTGGATGATCCTATACAAAAGAAAAAAGCCAAGTCGTAAGGACCAAATAGAGACTAAGACGATAATCAAAAAAGACCGATCAGAAAGAGGAATACCTGACAGTGATACGGTTAAAGCTGACACTATAGTCAATAAGGAGAGATAGGCCAGTGTGCCGGTGATATCATAAAACTTTTCACTCTTAGCAATAAAGGAAGGAATAAACATTAACCAGTGCATCAAAAAACTACCGCCCATGCAGATAACAAGAAGCGGCACAGATTTAAAGGTTTTTCCTCCTTGTCCACCGACAATTGCAATACAACTGGCAAAAACAAGTATCACCACTACAGACAAATAATTTTTCAATGGTTCCTTCACGGAAATTACTTGACCTCTGTTTTCAGTGATGAAGCGGTTAGGAGTACATCCTCAAATATGCTTGCCAACGCTTTTCGGTTAAGCCAATCAATAAGAAAATGTGGCAGATTCCCTCCTGAATCCATATAAATCCTGTAAGACAAACTGCATGAATTATTGCTGTTCTCTATGGCATCCCAGATACCAATGCCTGATTCCAGATAAACAGGTTTATTGAATTCACGCTCCCGTTCTTTAAGAAAATCTTTATATCCATTATCATAAGAGACCAATTTCCACGTAACTCGGTTCTCATTTGTTGATTCCATCCTAAATACATAATGACGATCGCTTATAAACGGTATTGGCACAGGAAGATGTTGATATGCGTCGATATATTGAGGCTTAGATTGTAGTACTTTTGTTGTTACCTGACTTGAATTGATGAAAGTCTTTTCATAATTAGCTACGTCATATACAACACTCAGTAGAGTTTTCGCATCCATGTTGACTCTGTTGGAAACCATCACCGCTCGTAATGGTTTACCCTCAATTGACTTCACCGATATTTCTCTTCCATTTTCATGTTTATCAATAAGGTTCCATCCATCACTGCTGTATAACTGTCGGAGAGCCTCTTTCTCAAGTTCATCTGATGCCTGAAGCATCAGGAATAGAGAAACTGCCAAAGGGAATATCTTCATCATTATTGATTCCCTATTGGGGACAACCCCAGCTTTTTGGAAATCCAGTACATGCTCGGTACGGATACTCCCCACACAGCAGCAAGTAAAATTGCACTTGTGGATACACTATAATTAAAACTAAGGGCCTGAAGCTTAACACCTACCATATAGGCCAATGGACCAAATATGGCTCCTATCATAAATGCCACGTAATATCTGTTATGGATCCAATACAGTGAGTGATTTATTGTAGCCGCAAAGCCGGCCCACATAGCAGTAATCCAAAGCGGTGCAACAATTGTAACGGATCCATAACCTCCCATATAGGATATAAACCCTGAACTCGCTTTAAGTGAGTCCACAACAGTACCCACCACAGCCATCAAAATAAGAAAAATCAGTTCGTTTTTACCCTTTCCCATCAATATCATATGAAACACAAGAAATATCAACATTGCAATGGGGCCCAAATACGGTAATCCCCAAAGTGCTCCAAATACGCAAAGCCACCAAGCACCTTGAAACCCTAGCGCATTAAAGATTTTTTTTAATGAATTTTCAATCATCTTTGGACTGTAAGTACTCCAAGGCTTCCACATTGAATGTTTTCGGCTCCATTTTCAGTGTTTGAAAAAGATTCTCAGAGTTGCAGGTATTGTCTTCCATTAACATGGTAAGTTGAGCTCTTGTAACTGGGAACCAAGAGAATCTGTCAAGGAGTGTAGCCAAGGCTTTAACAACCATAACGGGGGCAGGAATTGACCATTTCTTCTTCCCCGCTGCTTTAGAAACAATTTTAATCATCGATTTCCAGGAAACATTATCGAACCCACCCAACTCATAAATCTGGCCAATCATTTCTGTTTTTTCAATTCCCTCAACAAAAATGCGGGCAACATCTGAAACATGTATGGGGTTGAATTCAAATCCACCTGCATTTCTTGGAATAAATCCATGATGAAATAGTGGTGCAGGAATTGGCAATCGTAACATATCCTTTAGAATTTGAGTACAGAATTCCGGTCTGTTTTCTCCCCGTGGATCACCAAAGAGTGATGTGGGTCTGAATATGGTATAATCCAAGCCACTTGCCTTCAAGTACTCATCTGCTAGAAACTTCGTAGACTGATAGCCAGTACCATCGGGCTTAACGCCATTGGCACTCATTAATATGAATCTTTTCCCTCCAAGCTCTTTAGCAAAATCAATGCATGCTTTGGCACCCTTAAAATGCAAATCCTCCCATGTGATTCCTTTCTTTGGAAATTCCCTTAAAACCGCAATCAGGTAAATCACAGCATCTGTGCCAGAAATGACTGAACGAATCGTCTCTTCTTCATTGATTTGACCACTAATTATTTCGCACTTTTCAGGCTGCTGAACTTTTCGTTCACTTCCCACTCGTACCATTAAGCGAGGTGTGTGTCCCTGAGCAATTAACTCATCAGTAATATAACTGCCCACATAACCAGTGCCACCAAAGACTGCTACTTTCATTTCTTAACTCCATCCTTTGTTGATTCAGCAAATATTTCTTCGAGTTTTTTGGCTCTGAAATCGAAAATGTGTTGTAGCTGATTTTTTACAGACACCCCATGAATCAGCCTGCCCAACCAGCCATATGGCATTACATATGTAACCGTGTCAAACATCAAAGTCCCCTCATTGTGCTTTTTAAAATGGTGCTTATGGTGCCAGAAAGCGTAGGGTCCCAACAACTGTTCATCAGTGAACTCATTAGGAGCATTATAAGAGGATATAATGGATCGCCACCTAACAGGAAAGCCAAAAACCTTTATTGTGTAATCGATGATCTTGCCTTTTCCCATATGAAGCGGCAGAGGAGTAATGATGTTAAAGTTCATTTTTTCTGGTGTTATGACTGAAAGATTTTCCGGCTGTGAAAAAAATTCGAAAACTTTTTCTATTGAGTGATCAAAGTACTGTTCTGTCTCAAGGTTGTATACCTTCATTGTAATGTCTCAGCTAGTTGAGAAAAACTTGACAACATTTTGTAGGTTCCATCTAAAGGTAATCTGACATGTTCAAAGCCTCTGCCTCCAAGAAAGATCAGCATGTTGCATTCGTTCGCCAGCGCATGAAGCTTTACAAGATCACCTTCAGCAGACTTGGGATCATTTACAATTGTACTTGAGATATAGAGACGATTTGGCTTGGAGTCGTTAAAGAGAGTTTCAATTTTTTGCAACGGTGTATTTGTACCAACATTAATGACATCAAAACCTTTATCGAAAAGTATTTGCTCAGTTATAAACAGGGGTATTTCATGTTGGTCATCTTTTAGGCCAATACAAATGGCCAACCCTAATTTCTTTTTAGGTCGCTTTAAAACATCATACATCCCATGTATGCATCGCTGCACAACTTTTGATGCAACATGTTCCCTATAAACAGCAAGATCACCTTTTCGCCATGCTTCGCCAATAGTTGTTAATGCTGGACTAATCAAATTATCGTAAATCTCATGAAGTTGAAGGCCTGATAAATAAAGACCATTCATTATGTAGTGACAAGTCTCACTATCTCCATCTATGCTTGCAGAAAAAAAGATGTCTGTTAATTCAGGTATTTGTTTTTTTATTATCAACTGGTTCAGTTCTTTTTGCTCTAAAGAATCGTGTGGCAGAATATTGAGTCGAGATCTGTATTTTGTATTTTCATTGAGAAATGTCGCAATATGTCGCATTAGAAATTTTCTGTGACCACCGGCTGTTATTTCACAATTTATCTGGCCCTTATCAGCCCATCGTTTGATTGTAGATACATTCACACCAATTATATTTGATGCTTCTTTCGATGATATGTATTGCTCGAACATTATTTTCGATTCTCTCTCTAATAAGAATCTAATATTGTAAACCGTGCATCACAAACACTCTATGAGCGATATGCACGTTTAATTCGTTAGGCCAGAATCAAGTCAATCTTGGGATATAGCAATGAATGTCCGAGTATTCAGTGGAGCTGGGCAAGGAAACTGCTATTGCTGAGAATCTGTCTTATACTGTGTCCAATAATCCAAGATATCTTCACCGTGAGTAGTAACAGAAACATTCTCATAAATCTTAACTATCTGTCCGTCCTGCCTGATAAGAAAGGTTTTACGGGTGGTGACTAACCCTCTGTCCACCCCATAAAGCTTTCCTACTTTATGGTTTCGATCGCTCAATAGCATAAAAGGCAGATTGTATTTGTCCCGAAAACTTTTCTGAGACGCTACTGAATCGTAACTGATGCCGAAAACAGTTATATTCTTCTTTCTAAAACCGCTGAAGTTATCCCGCAAACTGCAGGCCTGCTTGGTTCACCCGGGTGTATCGGCCCTAGGGAAAAAATAAACAACCACCAGCCCGCCGCGGTAGTCGGACAATCTACGTGTTTTCCCGTTATGATCGGGAAGGGCGAAATCAGGTGCCGTATCTCCCACCTTCAGCTGCGGTAAGTTGTCTCCTAGACAAAGACCAAAGACCAAAACAACATAGCTATAGTATTTCAACATTATTTCAACTTTTGAGTATAATCAATTTATGACTTATCACACTTTAGGCTGCGAGTAAATAACTGGGAGATGTCCTAACGGTAAGCATTGGCTTTGCCCAGGGCAATGAGACTGCTTTATGAGACATAGAATCTGATTTTTGACCTTATTCAAGGGTTAAGTGATTTTTATGGCTCTTATGTTGACGTGCGCATTATCTTTATCTGGGCTTTAACGAAAGGAGCAAAGAAAATGACAAAGAAATTTTTTACCCGTGTATTCCTAGTCAATACCGTCATTACAGCACTAATGGCTGTGACATTACTGGAGGGTAAACCTGTAAATTCCGAAACACTTAAGCGTACTGCTGTCGACTACGTTGAAGCTGATGCCAAACTGATACAGGAAATGGTGGATATGATTTTTAGCTTTGGGGAGCTCGGCTTTCAGGAATTTGAGACTTCGAAATATCTCATCGGGATTCTGAAGAAAAACGGCTTCAAGATCGAGGAAGGAATCTCCGGCATGCCAACGGCATGGATGGCTGAATGGGGTTCAGGAAAGCCGGTTATTGCTCTTGGATCCGATATTGATGGGATTCCAAAGGCTTCACAGAATCCGGGCGTCGCCTACCACGATCCAATGATTGAAGGTGCTCCAGGCCACGGCGAAGGACACAATTCCGGACAGGCAGTCATAGTCGCGGCGGCTCTAGCCGTGAAAAAAATCATGAAAAAGGAAAAAATGAAAGGAACCATTCGAATTTGGCCCGGCGTGGCTGAGGAACAGCTTGGCTCAAAGGCTTATTTTGTCAGGGATGGATTCTTCAAGGACGTAGATATCTGCATATTTACGCATGTCAGCAACAATTTGTCAGTCTCTTACGGGGCTGCATTCGGAAACGGCCTTATATCCGTGGAGTATACCTTCAGCGGCCAGACCGCCCACTCGGCCGGGGCTCCCTGGCGCGGGAGAAGTGCTCTGGACGCCGTGGAGCTGATGAACGTGGGCTGGAACTTCAGAAGGGAGCATCTACGCCCCAGCTATCGGGTTCATTACGTGGTCACCGATGGGGGTGATCAGCCAAACGTGGTGCCTCGGAATGCATCAGTCTGGTATTTTCTTCGTGAAACTGACTACAAGCACATCATGGATCTTTTCGATATGTCTAACGATATTGCCAAAGGGGCAGCTCTAATGAGTAATACAGAACTCATCTCAACAAGAATACTCGGCACGGCATGGCCACGTCATTTTAACAAGCCTGTTGCCCTCAGTATGTACGAAAATATTAAAGAAGTAGGCCTGCCGATTTGGAGTGAGGCCGATCAAACACTCGCTAAAGCTGTGCAGATAGAGGCTGGGCATAATGAACCCGAAGGGCTTGCCATGGAACTGGATACATTAAGGGACCCGCTACCACAGCGGTTTAACAAAGGAGGCGGTTCGGATGATATTGGCGACATTAGTTGGACAGTCCCTACAGTTACGCTCCGTTTCCCTTCAAATATCCCGGGGCTGCCGGGCCACAACTGGCTCAACTCCATCGCCATGGCGACACCTATTGCCCACAAAGGAGCCGTAGCTGGAGCGAAAACTGTAGCGATGACACTTGTGGATCTTTTTAGCAATGAGACCCTTGTGAACGATGCCAAAAAGTATTACGAAGAAGAGCAGGCGTCACAGACAGAATACAAACCCATGATTCGAGATGAGGACACTCCCGCCATAAATCTCAACCAGGAGATTATGGCGACTTTCAGAAATGAGATGAAAAAGTATTACTACAATCCGAAAAAGTACAAAACTTACCTCGAGCAGCTTGGGATCAAGTACCCTACCATAAAGAAGTAATCAGAGCAGGTTCTCGGCTTCTTTGGCCATCTTAATATCGCGCTCAGTAACGCCACCTGAATCATGGCTGGTGAATGTAACGCCTACCCGGCACCAGCC
>CEUZ01108762.1_pt1 | contig 46708 bp, 73 predicted proteins | sample 361511 | NCBI WGS metagenome assembly CEUZ01 (sample SAMEA2622822, study PRJEB7988) | marine metagenome | biome: marine biome (ENVO:00000447); feature: surface water layer (ENVO:00002042); material: "saline water (ENVO:00002010), including plankton (ENVO:xxxxxxxx)" | depth 5 m
CAGGTTAGTGCCTTCGGCCAGATCTGAAGTGCTCTTTGTTCCAAGCCGTGTATCCCAGCGGGTGTCCGTATAGTATAGATTGCTGCTGCCTTCCGAAAGGTCATCGGTGTCTGAGGGGATGGGGTTCCACGTAGAACCATCATTAGTAAACTCCCACTTGTCGCTCGACTCATTCCATCTTATCGAGGTGTTAGTGGATGTGCCTCTCTCAACTTCAATTCCCGCATTGTCACTTGGTGTCCCGGCCTCCTCGGCGTTCAGCACCATGATGTTGTCGCCAATGTTAACCTGCTGCGTGTCCTTGGTGAGGGTGGTGCCATGGACAGTGAGGTTCGCGGCCACAAAATCCTGTGTGCTGGAGCCGCCCTTGGGGTGGAAGTTTGTGTCAGATTCGGACTCTGTATAGTAACGACCATCCAGATCAAACGTGCCGACAGAAGTGACGTGGCCCTTAGTGTCAACCTCAATGTCCTGCAGGACCGTCCCGTTGGCGTTGTTGGATGAGATGGCGGTCTGGGTTGGGTGGGAGTAGTCAAAGACTCCGCTGGACTGCGTATACCCAAGGTCCCCTGTTGCGCTTACGGATGCCCTCGCTCTGGCGTCTGTGTGGTATAGGTTTGTTGAACCCTCTGAAACAAAGTCTGTATCGATTCCAAAGTTAACCCACTTGGAGGTGCCGCTGTCGTATTTGAGTAAATTGTTGGCTGCTGGGGTGCTGAGATTTACATCGTTCATCTCAGCCAGTGTGTCTTCTGCCTCTACCTTGGCATCTATTATGGCATCAATTGCTCCTGTTGTTGCCAGCGTGGTGTCGTTGGCTGCCCATGTGTCTGTAGACAGGAGGACTGAGCTGGTTGCCATGTGACTGACGGTAAGGTCAGCAAGGGAAACAGCTCCACTCGCCACTGAAAAATCAGTCGCATCGAACGACGCTATGCCTTTGGCGCTGGTGGAAGCATCCGATAGATCCAGCTTGGTTTGGGCTATTGCTGCTGTGGCGGAAACATCCGCGTCTACTATGACGCCAGATGCTATTGAGGCCAATCCGGTGTTATCAATCGAGACATCCCCGGTTACACCCACATTCTTCCACCCGCTATCATAGACAAGAATATTCCCACCAGCCGATGAGGTCTCGGTGACGTTACTTAAGTCACCAAGATCTGCGTTGGCTATGCGGGCGTCTGCTCGTGCATCCGTGTAGTACAGGTTAGTGCCTTCGGCCAGATCTGAAGTGCTCTTTGTGCCAAGCCTAGTGTCCCAACGGGTATCCGTGTAGTACAGGTTAGTGCTGCCTTCAGTTAGGTCATCAGTGCTCTTTGTCCCAAGACGTGTATCAAAGCGGGCGTCGGTGTAGTACAGGTTACTGGAGCCCTCTGAAACAAAGTCCGTGTCTACTGAAAAGTTAACCCACTTGGAGGTGGAGCTATTGTACTTAAGTAGTTGGTCCCCGCCCAATGTAGCAAGGTTCACGTCATCCATCTCAGCGATGGTATTCTCAAGCGCCACCTTGGCATCAATCCGGGCATCAATTGCAGACGTTGTGGCCAGCTCTGTGTCTGAGTTGTTCCACGCCTCCGTGGACTCGATAAGGGAGCTTCCAAGGATAGAGGTTACGGAAATGTCTGTGTTGACCCATGACGTGCCATTGTATCTAAGCAGCTGATCAGTTGACGGGTTGCTGACAGTGACGTCCGTGAGCGCCGATAGGTTTGTCGCTGTTGAGTTTGTTGGATACCACTGAGACCCGTTCCACGTAAGGCTCTGGCCAAGGCCCGGTGCTGCTGAGGATACTGCAAACCCTTGAATCTTGTCGGCGTTCCACTGGGCCAATGTATTTCCAACAGCTCCAGGTGTTACTGTGGTGTTTATTGTTACATCGGCTGAGCCGTCTACTCCTTGTGCTGAGCCTGTGGCATCTCCAGTAAGGGTTATAGTGCGCTGGCTTGACCACTTATCAGATGACGTTGAGTTGCCTGAAAGAACCCCGGAAAGGCCCCCTGAGAATGTTACTAACTGGGTAAAGGTCTGGGCTGAGTCTGTAAGCGGGACATTGGCTGGCAGCTTTGACTGTGGGAGGGTGCCTCCTATATTGGAGAGGTCCATGTTGGCCTCGATAACATCGAAGTACAGCACCCCGTTCACGGTTGTCAGCGTTATCCTGTTGGACGCTGCGGCCATGTCACTTAAGGAAGCAGTGGTAATGAAGTTGGCCAAGGGCTGCCACTTCAGGTACGTGGAATCAGCTGGATCGAGGGACTCGTTCCAAAGGTAGATTGTTACAGCCGTGCCTGCGCCGTCCCTGCGCCAGAAGAAGTTCTTCCACTTCGGGTACTTGGAAGCATCTGGGACATTCGGTGTCCCATCACTTCTATCATTACTGACGACTATGCTTGCCATGTTAAGTTAGCCGCACCTTGACCGTACCGCTGGTGTGATAGAGGCCTCCCACCTGGACCCCTCCAGTGGACGCTGCCGCATCATCTGCATAATTACCAAGGTCGTAGGTCACGAAACTGGGCAGGGTCTTCCACTTAAGCAGGGTTGCATCGGAGGCGGCTGTGTCATCCCATAGATACAGGTTTACATTTGAGCCTGAGCCGTTGCGCCTCCAGATGTAGTGCTTCCACTTGGGCTGCGAGAAGGCGTCCGGAACATTTGGGGTCCCGTTTGACGCATCGTTGCTGACAATTATGTTTGCTGACATTAGCTGCAGTTGGATGTAGTAGTGGTTTCACTTGCTTCGCAGGCCTTGTTAGGTTGCTGCATTGCCGCCTCTGAAAGCGGGGAGGCCGTGGTCCAAAGGACGCGCTTACGGTCCCTTGTGTCTATGTAGATGTTCCTCCTCATCGCCATATAAGAGGTGATATAGCTATTGTGAAGAGGGAGATCCCGGTCAACCTCCCTAGCCAGCTTGGCTTTCACATACTCCGCGACAGCCATAATGACTTCCTCGTCACTGAATGGGACCGTGTCAGTGTTTGTGAATGCCCTGTCTATCGACTGATAGTGGACTTCGAGTTTGTCAGTGGACGTTACCTGAGGGTAAACAATAAAGTTAACCCCGTTAGGGTGTATCGCTATCGCGTGGTGATCCTTTGCGTAACCACACAGAAGGTCATTCCGGTTGGCCCATGGCCACTGTGTTAAGGGAACCCTGTAGCACTCACAGTTCTCGTCATTGGGCTGATTCTGGTCGTCAGGCCAGTCGTAGTCGGCTGTGCCGTCAACAAAATAGGCATCCGTGATTCTCACGTCCCCTTCAAGAATGCCAGAGCTGCCAAGGTTGTCGTTGGTTACAGGCTCACTGTCCTTGATGGTTCCGTTCTGACTGAATATTACCGTTTTGTGGATTCGGTAATAAGGAATGTAGGACTGGACTTCTATGACGCCAGTTAATATGGCCCTGTCGATGTAGTCCTGTACGTTTAGCCTAGCCCCGTCAACGGTGAGATATGTCCGAACAGCGGACTTGAATTCAGACCACGTCATTATACATTGAATTTAGTGTATCCCCACCGGGTCGCAAGCTATTTCTTGCGTTTGGAAATCCTGTCAGTGGGCGCAACCTCTAGAACGGTGTCTACCGAGACCTCTTTTGCTTTGGCTTCAGCAGCAGCTTTAGCTTCCCCAGAAGACTTGAGCACGCTCTGCACAGGCCCCACATCCTCCACCACTGTGAGCAGTTGCTGGCTCTGCTTGGCGCTGGAAAGAGTTGGTAAGGGATTGAATTCTCCTGACGGGACTTGTTTTTTTTTATTCTCAGCCTCGTATTCCTCTTTAGTCATCTCAGTAACCCCACCAACTTTAGTCAGTTCCTTTTGCTCTGACTTATTGCTTGTGGAGTACAGCCCCCACCAGACGCCTCCGGTCAGCATATAGGGCTCGAAAGGGTATTCATGCTTGTCGCCTGCAATCTTTCGGTTGCAGTTTTTTGCAGTGTAGTATTTTGTGGCCATAAGTCTGTATATGGTAGCGGGGGAGGGTTTCACCCCTCCCCCGACTGTTTACCTAAGCCCGCAACTCGAGGCGAATTGCGGGGTCCACCCCCACTAGGCTAGATTAGCTCGTGGTTACCGCACATGCTGTGGCGGTGATCGTCGGGCACGCATCCGAGAAGTTCTCAATAAGAGCGTGACGGTTTGTATCACCGACCCGGACCTCGAAGGTCTTGGAGTTCAGCAAGTAGTGGTTCACATTCGGCGTGATCACGCAGTTATAGAGTGAGTCAGCCGTGTTTGTTTGGCGCTTGGCGCTGTTGGTACGAATCACGTTGATCGCAACGTCTGTCCAGTCGATGAACCACAAGCCACGCGAGCGGGACTTATTGGCGGTGTCAAATGCACCAATCCGGTCATCGAAGTATGGATCAGTAAAGACCGCGAGCTGCACGCCCTGATCCGGAAGATCGTAGACGTTGTACTCGAGGACGGTTGCGCCGTTGTAAGTGATCTTCTGACCGGGCTGAACGTACAACATGCTGTTCGTGTTGTACTTGGCCGCGTAGTAGCGGTTCATCAGGTCGCGGATCTTGGCCGCCGTGAAGCGGTCTGTCATGCAGTCGATCACATCAACTGTGCCACTCGTGGTTTCGCGGTAGCGCTTCAGCAAGTAGCAGGTCTCCATGATTGTGTCCATGTTCAGGGCTGCTCCGGCCTTGTCGCTGACCTTGCCGCATCGAGCGAGCTGGGTGCGAATGCCGAGCGTGTTAGCCTTGAACTCAAGGGCACAGGACGTATTGGCCGGGTCCATGACCTGCGGCAGAGTGGCGTAACCCTCAACGGTCTGGTTCTCATTGATCTCCTGACCGTAGAAGACAGTGTTGTAGAACTGCTGCTCCATCAGCATTTCCTGCTGCTTGCGCTGTTGCGCGAGCGGAAGCTGGCGGAACTTCTTGAAGAAGTTGCTGGTAAGCGGAGCCTCCAGAGCCTTCAAGTATTCGTCATTGAACTGGTGTGTCCAGCGAGTCGTTTGCTGCCAGTACTCAAGCAGGGTGAGGTCATTCACCGCTGGCGGCTGTTGGCAATGGGACTCATAGTCCGACACACTGTTGGCCATCAGCATCACCGTGCCGCCAGTGGGCTCAAAGACGGCCTTTTGGGCCGCACTGTAGCCACTCCATGTGGCGCTGGTGACATTCGGCTCGATAACCACAGTCGCCTTCTCCACGCCGCCCGCGTTCGCATTGGCGGCAGAGATGATCTTGAACTGGACCGTTTGAGCGTTTCCGCTGCCGTCCACATTCTCGACAAGAAGCATACCTCCGGGCAGGAAGTATTTTTCCAGAGACTTCAGGGCTGACTTGAACGTGGACACGCCGGTATTCACGGTGATGTCCCGCAGGCCAGCATGGTTGGTTCCAGAGCCAGCGTTCGAGTTGGCAGCGCCAGCCTCAATAAGGAAGTAGCTCGCATTCACCACGTTCCGCCGGGGAACCAGCGTGTACGGGGCAATGATCGACTTGCTTCCGCCGCCCGCAGTCTCGCGAAGAGCAACGTGACGAGAGAGAAGAAGATCAGTCAGGGTCCGCTCCCGCACACCAGCGAGGCGAGCCTCTTTAGTCTGCGCGATAATGCGATCCATCCCAACCTCCTTGAACCCTTGGTCCTCGAAGTCTTGGCGAGTGAAAGCCTTGATATTTGCACGGGTGAGCGTGCAGCCAGTTGAATCGTCCACAACAATCAGTCGCGGATCACAGTTGTTAGTAGGAAACGTAGTTGCCATATACCCCAATATAAGGGTATACATGCATGTCGCAGCTAAAAGTTGATTTACCGCCACCGCAATGCCACGGCAAAATCTATTCCAAGAAATCTGGGAATTTATCCCTCAGCCCCAGAGTGCTAACAATGTCCGCCCCGGCGCTGTTGGGGGTGTCGCCTCCTTGGCTTTCGGCGGAGCCGGGTGATGGGGTCACTGTGGACTTCGGAGCCTTAACGGGCTCTGGATCTTCGGCCCTAGTCCGCTTATCTTCGGACTGAGCTGGCTGCCTAGAATATCCGTACTGCTCTATCTGGTCTTCCATCCCTTTAATCGAAGTTTTTATTTGCTGTTGGGCAGCAACTGCCAGCAGTTCCCTGACGTCGTGGCGATCAAAGGTCCAGTACCTAGAGTCCGTCTTGGCGGGGTCTGACTGGTATCTCTTGTTGAACTCTGTGACCGGAAGAAACTCCTTGCCTCCCCTGACAGAGTTGTCTCCCCCGCTTCTGTAGAGAAAGTCCCCTTGCTCCGTGAGGAATCTGTTTAGCCACCTGTGAGTGTCCTTGCTGTCTCCCCATTCCTCCAAGCCATTGTCGTATGCCAAGTAGTCCCGATAGACTTCCTCAACCTGACCCAAGACTTGAGAGGCAACCTGTGCCTGCATGGGGTGCTTCTCCATGGCCTCCTTAGTCTTCCCTTCCTTGAGCAATTCAGCAGCATCAAAGCCCTCCATGGAGAGTATTGAGCTAGTAAATGCGGCCATGTCCTTCTCGATCTTTGGCTTGGCCTCGATGGCCTTGGTCTTGAGCTCAAGATCCCTGAACTTGGATTCGCTTTCGCTCTTGAATTCAGCGATGGCCTGCTCACGTATCAGCTGCCTCTCCAGCTTCTTCTCGTCAACCTTGCTTAAGGCTGGCTTCTTGGCCTCCACCCATTCATTGATTTCCTCGAAGTTATTTTCGGCGTTAAACTCAGGGTCCTCTGCTTGCTTATTGCCCACCCACTCATCAAGTTCTTTGTAGAAGGAGAGCATCTTGCCGCGCATGCCACTGTACTTGTCTGGCATCTTTTGCTCCGCGTAGCTCGCGAGCTCTAGCTCCAAGCGCTGCTCATCCATAAGGCCAGCCTCATCGTCAACTGGCTCAGGGTCTGGAGGAACAGGAAGCTCTTCAGTTTTTTTCTTCTCAGCAAGAACCTCGGACAAGCTTTCAATGAGCTCCTGAGCGGTGTCCCTCTCTTTTACAACAGTGCGCCTCTTCGCTTTCGGCACCTCCTCTGCAGCGGCCTCCTCCTTCTCTGTCTCTTCGGCTTCTGGCTCTTCCGTCACCTCAGCCTTCTCTTCTGGTTGAGGTGAGGCAACTGGAGCTTCCTCATCTTTAACAAGGACACCCATGTCCTCATAGAGTCGCTTCACCATCATATCCTGCAGTCCGCTCTCATCCTCAATGGGGTCGTCGGATGGAATTTCGGGCGGCGAAGCCTCCCGTGTTTGAACTACCTGAACGGGTTCTTGCTGTTGTTGCGGGATTGTCTCAGCTACTGCCTCTTGAGAGGCCTGTTCTTCGCTCATACTTGTATTGTGGGTTGTGGTTGTGGTTGTGGTTGTGGTTGTGGCGGCTGTGCTGCCCCTCCTAACTGCTCAATAGCGGCGGAGTTTTCCTGAATAGCCTGGGCCAGGGTGGATAACATCTTCTGCGTCTCGGGATCTGTGGATGCCGAGGCCCCTTCCTCTCCGGGGCTCACTGTCAGCTTGAGGTCTGTGGCCCCGGAGAGCCTGAACACTTCGTTGATGATCTCGTAAAGCTTTGCTTTCTCAATGGAGGGAAGGAATGCTGGCTGCATCAAGATGCCAAGCAGCTGCACCAAGGTCTGTGCGGACTGCGAGTTAATGGTTCTCTCAGCGCCGTCACGGCTACTAAACACATAGTCATGCATCAGGTTGGATACAGTGCCTACGATTGTGCGGCGACTGCCGATGCTGTTCATGGCCTCGTCCTCGTCTGGCACAAACCTGAAGCCCGCCCTTTCAATGATGTCCGTGGTGTATCGATTGACGACTGGGAGATAAACTTCCTTGGAGCCTAGAGATATAAGAGACTCATAGCAGATACGCTTCATGGCCCCCCTGCCCTCATCGATGGACTCGGAAATAAAATTGTAAACGGACTCCGTGGTTTGATTGATGATGGCCACCTCAGTTGCTGAGGTTTCCCTTGGGGCCGGTTGCCCTTGCTCCTGCGGGGACAAGGCCATGAGCCTTTCCGCCATGCCAATCAGGTTGTTAATAGCTTGAAAGACCGTGGTGATGGACGTGCTTGGTGAGCTTCTAACCACCTTGAAAATGTTGTCCGCCTTGGTGTCGATGCCTATGTCCCTGAGTTTCTGGAAGCTGGCTTCAAGGACATTCGTGGTGGCATAGAAGTTCTCCCCGCTCATGGTTTTCCGAAAATCATCAAGGACCTTTCGCCCCTCGTCGGTGTCCGGAAAGATGTCTGAGTTGACCACGGCCACCGAGAACAGGTCGGCCTTTGTGGTCTCGAGCATCTGGGAGAACAGGTTGGTGAGCTGATCCTGATACGGCATCATCTCATGAGCTATGGAGAGATTCGCCAGCCGTGAGTCATTCTCGTTGAAGGAGAACACTGCAGCCGGGGTGCTTGGCATGATCTCAGCAAAGATCACAGTGGAGTCACCGGCCAGCTTGAAGTGTACCCATATGGGGTGCGGGTATGTTCCTATGTTGTAGTCCTTCGGGACCAGCTTGGCGTAGTACTCGCCAACAAAAACAGAGGCGTCACGCATCTGGCCAGAGTACTTGCCGGTATTGGTCAGCCTTTCGTTGTGCCCTGAAAGATCATTGAAAGTAGTAGGAGGCGAGACCTTGGTGTAGTACTGACTGAAGTAGTTGCTGAATGCAGCAAAGGTATTGCTGGAGCCAGCGCCGTAGCCCACTTCATCACGGTTAAAGAAGTCAGGGTTGTCTGCGATATCTCCGTAGCGCTTCACGTCCCAAAACCCAATGTATTCCGCGCCAGAGTCCGTGTTAATGCTGGTTAGTGGGTAGGCATTGTCCCAGAAGACCCGCGATGGGTGGGGCAGCACCCAGCCAACGCCCTCCTTCGTTACCTTGGACCTCTTGGGAATCTTCCCTGTCCATCTGCCTCCTACCTTGAACTCTTCAGCGACGGGGTCCTTCTCCCAATGGATCTCCCTCTCCCATGATGCCCTCGGGAACGCGACACTATGTCCATACAGGAACATGTCCCGCATGGCTTGGGTCTGGAAGTGTCGGTAGTCGTACTGGTCAGCCATGATGTCCATGCGCTGACTCAAGGCGTCCGCACGCAGCTTCCCAACCTGTCCGGTTGTGCGGCTGTCGTACTTAAAGAAAGGGTAAAGGTTGTTGTACTTGTTGACCTGGGCCGCAAGGCGGCGTGTCACAAATGAGCGAACCATGTTGACGTTGACTTCAAAGAACTTGGGTAGGTCTATGTCTGTGACTTTACCAGTGTCATCTCGCTTTACATACTTCTTGATAGACTTGTTCTTATCAAGGTCCTCAAGGCATGAGTTAATATCGATGCGCTTCTGCGCATAAAGAATCAATGGGATGGTGGACTTGTTGATGGGGCTTGAGTCCCAAGCGAGATCGACAGAGCTATACAGGTGGTGGTTCTTGAGGGCGAAGGTGATGTGCTCGGTGACCCTAGAACCTATAAGGTCCTCGATCTTCATCCTCATCTTGCCATCATCACTGGATGGGTCTTGGTTGGTAAGAAGCTCCCGCAAGCGCTCGTTAGTAGTGCCTGCCTCCTTGAGAATTTCGTAGTCGATCATTTTTGGCGTATTCTGATTAGCAAATATTTTTGCCGCTCACTAGAGGGGCACAACTGGTTCCTGATCGGATATGCTTTCGTGAGCAAGCCAGTTCTCTAGCAACGAAAAGTGAAGTGCAACGTAGGGAGGGAACCTGTCGGCCCTCATCCAAGTTCTCATTAGCTTGTACTCTATGCAGAACATGGTTGCTAATTCGTACTCAGATAACTTCAAGAACTTGCATAGTCTTTGCACTCTTTCCGAGTCCCACTCCCCCGGTATGCCCCGCTTCTCATAATACATCTTCACCCGGAGGGAGCTGCCGGTCTCTAGCTTGTGTTGTCTCAGGCTTTATCCTTCTTTGAGAGTCCAATGAGCATCACAGGAGGAGCTCCCTCCTCAGAGGAGTAGTCCTCTTCCATGACTTCTTCCTCTTCATCGTAAGAGTTCACTGTGACATTCATGATGCTGAATACGGCCTGATCCTCTGTGGTTTCATCGAGGCTGGCCGACACAGTGAAGCTGCACTCGTCACCGACAGACTTGCTGCCTAAATAATCCTTCATCACCTCATCATCGGAGATGTCTAATACGAGTTTGTCTTTGTACGCTGGCATATTATTACATTAATTTTATGGTATCACGAGATACCGGCCCCACACTTTATCAAATGTGGCTGAATATTCCTGACAGGCAAGGAATTTTTGCCAGCCAGCTCTAGCTTAAACATTGGGTAAGTGGTGCTATCAAACTTGTGAATGTACCTAGAACGCTTGGGCTTTGTGGGGTTGGCCCTGTCTCCGCTTAGCTGGTGTAGCATTTCGACTGTATTCCTGCAGGTTGCGGAAACGTATAATTCGTCTTGGAATAATTTGTTGCTCAGCAGCCTGACTCTCGCCTCAACAGAGCCCTTGCCTTTCGGGCAGCCTATTAATTTTATTCTGCCGTCACTGTATCGCTCCACGTCCCATGCGTCGTAGCTGCCGTCGCCGCCGGGATGCCACTGGTTAATGGCTGAATCATCCGATATGTGCTGAAAATGGAAGTCGCTCTCGCAGCGCCTATTCCAGTAGTCCATCCTGCTGGTGATCTCCCTGACTAGGTTCTTGTACAGGATCTTTTCGCCTAGGTGGTCCACTTCATCGAAGACAATCCACTTGACCCCGTCCGAGGTCGGCAGGCACTGGAGGAAAGTAACGCTGGAAAAGACCTGCCCTAAGTCGTAACCTACTATTATTGGGTGACCGGCTTTCGGGATGAGGCCACGGCCTGAGATAGCGTCTCCACGCACATGGAGCTCGGGCGAAAAGTACTCACGAAAGAGAGCCTCCCCGCTTGGCCGGTCAACCCATTCCCCCTCAAGGAGACGCCGCCGCTCTACAGGATCATTCCTGAGTATCTGGCGGAGTGACTGAACGTAAGTTTCCGGAAGCCGATGGACGTTCTCCTTGATGGGTACATGATAGACGCTGTAGTCCTTGTCCCTCTCGCCTGACTCCTCGTCAACGCATTCCTCAAAGAACGTCCGGTAGACCCAGTGAGATGGGCCCTCCGGGTTGCAGCTGGCCGTGTACTGCTGGGGGCCTTCTATGTTTGGACGACGATTCAACTGGGCCGCAGGGTAAAGGAAGTACTCACGGCCATGGCAGTTGGTCAGCTCGTCAACGTAGAGGAAGGATGGGCTCATGCCTTTTATCCGTGGCTCCACGGCGTCAGCATAAGGGATGGAAATCAAGAGAACCTTGGACCACCCGTTGTATCTATTGCCAATCCAGAGGTGCCGGTCCTTTGTGTTGGGGTCAAGCTTGGACTGCGTGTACTCCAGCCCGATGCCCTCCCCCCACTGGGGCAGGACAATGGTTTCAAGATCATGAAGAACCCCCTCTTTTCCGGTACGTATTGATGGGGACACAACAATTGCGAGTGCGTTCTGGTTCTCGTAACAATGGCGAACAAGCTTGAACAGCAGCCCAAGAGTCTTCCCTGACCCCTTCTCTCCGTAAGCCAGAATAAACTTTGAAGTATCCTCGAAGATTGTTTTTTGCGTCGGATTCAGGTCGGGATGCCAGTTACTATCTGTAGACTGAGACGGAGACTCTGGCGGGGTGTCAAACCCCGCATCCCCGAAGGCTTCTGTGAGCGCATTAATCTGTGTTGCCTTGTCCACTTACCTTAACGTCCCCGTCTGCTTCAATCTTTATGGCGTTTACGATGGGCTGGAACCCTGGCTTGCCTCTCTGGGCGTTCTTGTCGCCTGCGGCGTCAGCCAGCCTATGCTTGATAACGGCCTGCGTCATGGCAGCCTTCTGTGCCCGGTCATAGGTCCTGCCCTGCGCCTCAAGCAGCCTTGACCTGTCCTGCCTGAGCATTTGCTCTTCCTCAAGGGTAAGGCCTCCGCTGGCAAGCCTCTCATTAATCTGCTCCACCTCGGCCATTAACTCAACAAAGGTCTTGGTCATGCCGCCACCGATGATCTCGATAGCCTTTGTGAAATGTTTGTTATGAAACTTTTGCAGGGATATGGCTGTTTCTTGGGCATCTTTTGATAGGCCGATGGCCTCGAGGCCGTACTTAAGATTGGCGTCCTCCCTCGCCATTGCCTCTGCAAGGCCGAGGTCGGGAGCTATGACCTCGCCGTCAATCTTGTTGATGGGAGGAGAAGTGCGGCCCAAGTCTGGAGATTCCTCGTGGGGCGGCAGCTCCCTGACCTTACTGTACCTACTCCGTTCCTTTATCCACCGACTGCGAAGCAGTGGGTCCTTGCGGATGCGTGACTGGAGTGAGCGCTGGTTCATGCCAAGAAGAGCGGCAGCATTCTTCTGTGTGCCGCCCTTCTTCATCGCATCGTCGATGCGCTCTCGCTGCTCGTCAGTCAGTGTATGTATCCCTTGGTTGTCTTGGTAGAGCTATGCCCCATGGCCTCAGCCACCTCGAGTTCGGCAAGCTCCTGTTGCAGCTTCTCGATCAGCTTCTCCTTCTCGTCCTTATATTTAATAGACGCATAAGTGTGCCTGAGGCCATGAAATGATTTATCAGAGAGACCAGCGGCCTCGCTGTGCCGCTTGAACTGGACAGACAGGAGCGCCCGTCGCGTCGGTGACGACTGTATCTCTCGCTGCTCTGGGAAAACGTACTTGCTGCTCACTGCTGGCACCTTCTTCAGTAGGGACATGGCCTTTCTGGACAGCTTAAAAGGCCCCACCCTTTTGTCCCTTTTGCCGGTCCACACGGTTATCTTGCCGTCATCTATACACTTCCACTCAAGCCCGCATATGTCACCAAGCCTTAGCCCTGTCTCAAAGGACAGCTGCGCAGCAAGCCTCCAGAAGATGTCATCAGTAACGGCGACAAAGTGCTTAACCTCATCTGCCGTGAACAGGTTGGGCTGCTTGGTTTCCTTTTGCTCGTGATCCAAAAGCCCCATGTTAACATCAACCTCTTTCGCTGGGTTGCCAACCCGCCAGCCCTCTCCACAGCAGAACTCAAGGAAGCTCCTGATCGCTGAAAGGACAACCCTTCTGGAGCTGGCCTTGGATTTGGACCTGTCGCTGTTGATGTATTTATGGACATGGTTGTGGGTAACAAAAGCCGGTGGCCGGTGTGCTAACTTTAGCTCCTCAACCCACCGATTCACCGAGCTGACGCTATTGTGTATTGTCTTGGGGGCTCGGCCCCTCAGGCTAAGTCGAGACTCCCAGAAGTTAATGGCCTGACTTATGGTGACCCTCTTACCGGACACGATGCGCGTGATGGACTCAGCCGTAAGGGCTTGAGCCTGCGCAGCCATCTCAAGGGCCTCGAGGTTTGATTCTTTTACAATCCTATTTGCCTTGGCCCTGCTCTTGGTTCTGGTTGATACCTCACGCTGCCTGCCGTCTTCTCCCTTGAAGACCGCATACAGATACCCACTTGGTTTCTTTACTATTTTCATTGTTGCCTAGATTCCTTGTCGTTGGTCCCAGTATTTAAGGAAATTGTTCCGCTGGGTTGCGAGGAACTTATCAAGTTCTCGCTTTCTTATTGTGTTCTTCCTGTTCAGTAGCCTTCTCTTCAGCTCCGGAAGATGAGGGACTGGCTTCTTTTTGGCTAATGTTACCGACCTTCTCCTGAGCCTGCCTGACTCGGTCAGCATGGCCTTTGATTCCTTACGTAGCCTGATGGATTCCCTATAGAGCCTCTCAGATTCCCTTGCTCTTTCCTGCTCTTTTTCACTGTGCCTTGAGATCAGTCCCTCTATTTCCCTTGTAAGCTTACTTACGAGGGCATCTTCCCTTAGTGCCTTGTCGAGCTGCTCTTGGGGAAGTTCAAGGTTCATTAGTGGACATCCACTTTATCACAAGCGGATAGTAGTACTCTCGCCAGAATGGAGATTTTCTGAGGTAGGTGAACTTGGGGCGCTTGCGAAGGTAGTCCTCCACACGCCTCATGTCGGACTGATTGGTGAAGTCACACCCACATGCCTTGGTGAATCCGCGCATTTCGTAGACCCCAACGCCATCCCAATTGACAGACTCGGAGATCGCCTCGACCTTGGCGGGTGGTAAGCCACTGGTTTCAGCGATCTCTCGAGTCGTCAGGGGTCTGCCTCGCTTCTGTCGAGCCAGCAATCTGCAGAGCACGGGGGGGTATCTGTCTAGGCGCTTCCAAAACATATCATTCAGCATATCGCCAGAACGGCGTGCGATATAACCTACTGGAAGGGTATCATTTGTCAATACCTTTCCAGACTTTTGAGGATAGGGTGTTCCTCTGACCATTCCTTGATGAGGTATTCACGCAAGGGCCTCATGTGAAGGACACTAACACATATGCCATCAGGCGCAGGCTCGTAAGATCCCCTGCCCCTCCGTTGCCATCCATTCATCACTCGGGCGTATTTTATTCCCGTGCTGTGGCAAGCCCCAGCTAACCTTGAGTTGGTTATCCCGTGGCTGTATAGCTCTGGGGCCCAGTACTCAAGAGAAAGGGGGGTTTGCTTCTCCGGGTCGGTGTTATTGGGGTTGCTTACCAAGTGAAATGGCCCTCCCCAGCCATTCTCAACGAGGTGCCTTGCCTTAATGTATTCCACGCCAGGTTCCGCCTCACGGATTTCTCGCCCTTCCATTTTTGCCAGAGCAATGAGGGAGACGGTTACATCCTCGCTGGGGTCAAGCATCCATTGTTTTTCTCTCTCAGCCTCACCCCACTTCACAGATATTCTTCCCATTGGTATTCCTCCTTTTAGTACCAGCTATTGTAATAAACCCTATTGCCTTTTGATATCTGGCGCTTCGACTCCTTAATGAACTCCCGTGTGTCATCGAGCGGCTTGTAGGACTCGTCAAGCTTCTCTTTACCTCTACGCTGATCACTGTTACCAAACCAAACAGCGCTTTCTTCATCAGCAGCCCAGAACTCAGGCTTCTCTATAGCATTGCTCAGTTTATTTAGGTCTTCTTCGTTGAGCTCCACCTCTATGCAATTAAACTCAGGAGGGGATTCAGTGCCCGCGAACCCTTCCTTTTCAAACCACAAGTTATGCATGTACTCTTGAAGCTCCCAAACTTTCCTCCATTGCATAATTGGAAAATCCTCCCGTCTCTCATCTAGGAGTTTCCTGACCACAGCCTCTTCAGTAGGCTCCGGCTTTCTGTAGTACGCGTATTGGTCCAGTCCCATGATTTATTCACCTCCGGTTACGCATTCCTCCCAATCACACACATCCTCATGCCAACATAAGTCAGTGCGCTCATGGACTAACTCCTGCAACTTATAGTGCCAGTCGTCATTGACTTGATTGTCAGGCATAATTGCAACAGGGCTATGATCGCCCATGTCATAGAATCCTTTGCCAACAAACTCGTCTGGTCGGTTGTTCGCTGTCATTTCGCTTCCTTTCTGTATTTCATGTGTTCTCTTCGATCCAAGCCTGCTTCATGTGCATTCCGTAGTATTTTGAGTTCAATAGCGCCGTGACGCGGCGGGCAAAATCTAGGTTGTTGTCTTGAAACATCGCCCGTCCGCGTAACGTGCGGCTTTTAGAATCGTGTTCATATAAGTGTATGATGCCGTTGCCGTTGTGTGGCAGGGCCAGTTGAAACCGAGGCTGCCTTTCCCACGGCTCCCATTGTCCTGCCAGTGCCTCCTCGCTTTGTGCGCTACTCATCGCTCACCTCCATTTCTTTAGATGCTTTCTCTATTTCCGGTTCGTGCATTAATGCAATCGCTGCTTTAACTGTTGTGACTATCACTGTTAATTCCCTTTCAGTTTAACCAAGTGTCCTCCGTTTCTGTATCTATAATGCTAGTAACCTTTGAGCCCTCCTCGATCTGAGCCCTTAGCTCGGCCCAGAAGTTTGCGATTTCAGTGTGTGTTGCACGTCCAGGATCTGATGTGCCGGGCAGCTCAAGCTGCTCTGGCTTTCTCTCGTCCCCATGAATGTCCCAACTTTTATATATCTGGTCTGGTACTGTTGCCATTTTAATCAATTTCGTAAGTATCATAAGGGTACTCTGAGGCTACCTCGCCCCATTCGTTTGAGCTATCCAAGTCTTTGATTCTATTGAGCAACGCCGTCCTAAACATGTCGGGCGTTACGTCATTTCCTTTGGGGTGATTAGACTCAAGCGAGAACGCGATTGTATATGCGTGATTGTATTTCATATTTATTCCTCCACGGCCTCCTTTACAAAGGATGCGAGTTCTTCGGGGGTGCGAAACAGATCAATTTCGTCCATCCAATGCATGAACTCCCTTAATCCCTGATTGGTTGCCACCTCCTCGTTGGCCACCCTGCACCTGTATTTTATTTGAGCATCAATAGCGCACAGCCTTTGCTGCCTTTTGTCGCTGCGACGAAAGCTCATGTCTGTATTGCTTATATGCACCTCTTCAACTGTTAGGCGCACCGCAGCTCTCTGGATTAATGCATATGCATCGTCTCCGGGGTGGAATTTTATATCTACATGTATTATAGCCATACTACCTAGCCTCCTCCCTCTTTCCCTGCCACCAGCGTTTAGTCTCTGTTGAGACGGGATACTCTATCTCCTCTACTTCCTTGCGCTCCTTGTGAGCCTCAAGGAACTCTCTGCCCATGCCTGTAATCTCTCCGTCATGCTTCAGGGCAGTACAAGAACCAAAGTAAATGTCGCAATACTGTCCGTGTATAAACGCTGCCCAAAGAGGTTGCCCAAATGCATCCTCATACTCCCAGAGACTATCTATCTCCGGTTCGTGCATTAGTGCGATTGCTGCTTTAACTGTGGTGACTGTCACTGTTAATTCCCTTTCCGTTTAATACTTGTTCTCCAATTTATTAATAGTCTTGTAGGCTTCGGAATTCATGCGGTCCAATTTTGCCCACGCCTTATGGCGTGACTTTTCAGGGAACTCTAACATGATCTTGTTCGTTACCTCTGCCACAACACGCGCCCGATAAAGCTCGCGAGCATCACAGTCTAGATCAACCTTCTTTACCCTGTGGGACTCGCACCCTTCTTCGTTGCAGACGACACTTCTCGAATGATGCTCAAAGACATTCGTCATGAACCATGACTGGGTCACCTCGTCCCATCTCGCCAAGGCATCTACCTCCACTTTTTTGCTTCCACATCTCTCACACACGTATGTTTTTTTGGTCATAATTTAATCCTCCTTATTTACATAGGCGATGTCGTATTGGGCGTCACATAAGGTCTCCTCTATTCCGAGGTCTCTGACTTTCTCTTCAGCCTCTTGCTCGTTAGCTGCCTCAACATCGAAGCAGTTGTGTATGGTTAATCCTACTTTGTATTTCATTTATGCGCCTCCTTATCCTTGAAGTACTTCGCCATCGACCTCTGTCTTTCAACATAATCAATCAATTCTTGGAATTCTGCCCGTGGATCATTTTCAGCCCAGTCGCTCTGTATGTTTATCCTAAACATCTCAATGAGATCGTTGAGAATCACCGTGTCGTTAATTTCTCTCATACTATTTAGTCCTCCAATTTATTAAGCACCCCACTGAGCGCCACCTCGTTAACCTTGCCTTTCCGTGTTCCATGGGCCGGGAAGCCGATGATGTAATCCCGGTCAGCCCATTGACACAGGCCACAGCTTTTGCACGTCACATCTTTACGCTGGAACTTGGGGCAAATGTTGACCCTCCTGCCATCAACCTCGAAGTTCTTTGTTCGAGATTCATGCAAAAGGGTAACAGTCGGGAGCCCATCGTTGAAAAACTCAAGGGCATCGTCCAGCGTGTTGGCCGAGCAGTTAATTGTAAACCCTTCCTGTGTCGCATATTTAATTTCCGGTGCGTTACCTTTAAAGCCACTAATGCCGAAGTCATCAACATTAACGTGGTGGGTGTAGGCGAAGCCCCTCTTGCCACGGTTTGCATCAATTAGCTCAATGAGTTTTGTTGTATCAATGAAGTAACTGTCTGTGCGATACTTTGGCAGATCCCCAACAACTCCATACCTCCAGAGCTCGTTATCAGGAAGGCTCCTTACTTCCTCAAGCATTTCATACCAGCTCACACCGGCACCGTTATCAAGCCTGTCCCAGTGAAGTTTCATCGGGAAGTTCTCACCGTAGCAGCCACCTTCTCCTTTAAGGGGGCAATTCGTTGGGCATGTATCACGGGAAGCATGGACGACTGCCATCTTACCCACTCTACTGTTGCCCGACTCTCGAACAAATCTGAATCTCATAACAAGAAACCCCTGCCCCGGTAGCCCGGAGCAGGGGTCTGTCCTGTGTGTTAGCCCTGCTACTTGATGGTCTTCCCTACTGAGGGAAGGCTATGAATATAACTTCTCACGAAGCGCCTGACAGCTCCCTCCACCTTCGGATAGAACTCAGCACTTACGCGAGTGAACTTGCCGTTGCGGGTCTCATTGGAGACATGCAATGCGAACTCCTTAACCTTACTCTTTTGTATCATGACACGGTTATATGAATAGTTTCCCCGCGAACCTTAAGGTTTATGTTGTCGCCTGGGTTAGCGGCCTTGTTTATCCCTGTGATCCATATCCTTTTATCCCCTCGATTCTTGGCGCGATAGCACGAGACCTTAACGTCTTTCTTGCTCATTCGCCCATCAAGGACAACCCTGTCGCCGGGTTTAAGGTTATCGTAATCAACCAAGCCTCTCTCTTTTAGAAGCTCTCTCACATCTGCGTTACAATCACAGATACTCTTCTCGAGCATCGTTCTCGTCGCTCTTATACTAGCCATTATTTCTCCATCTCTTCGCCCAGCTGCATCTGCAGCCGCTCGAACTCCTCATCACTTAGATCAAGGTGATCCATTATCCTATTTGGCATGTGGTCCATGGCCAATAAGGCGATCTCCCCGTATGTGATCATGTCAAAGGTTGGGATGTTTTTCATTACTCCACCTCAGCAATACCATTATTTATTGTAACGCCCTTAGCCCACCCTCTTACCACACAGCAGGGTTGGGTCTTGCGCTCATGGGTTTCAGTCTCAGTCTTGCAAACGACTCGGCTCACAAGGTGGCATTTGTCCAGCCAGTGCAGGGTAAGCACCGGCCTGCCTGCCTTTCTCGAGGCAGGCTTGTTGTAGTGGTAAAAGAATCTCCTTCGCTTCTGGCTCACTAGCTCCTCCATGTATGTCCCAGCTGCGGTAGATCTGGCTTAGAACAGATACTTCATCTTGAACATGTCCCAATACCACTTCATCCGTCGCACTTTTTTTCTTAGCCAGCCCATCTCTATTCATCCCCAGTAATATTCTCGAATTGAATTGAGGTGAATTCCTTTACGGAATCAGACACGCCATCAATGATTGGGACCAGCGACACTGAGTGTCCTGAGGCACTCTCAATAGTTTTCTCAGCCAGTGCGCGGGCAACAATGTGTGCTGCGAGGGGCGGCTCCATCACCCCAAAGTACTCATCCAGTAGGTCAACGGTCCTGTCGTGGAGCTGCTCTTGCAGCTTCTCCTTCAGCTTCTCCGCGTCGTCCTTGTTATTATTTTTACTCATCAGTTTCTTGATATGTAGTTGTCCATCTCACGTTCTCTCTCAAGGGAACCCTCGAGACCTCTCCCTAACTCAATCATGCAGGACAATGTCTTCATAACATTATCAACTTCCTTCTTGCTGTTCCGGGATAGCCCGAGCCTTATGGCCGCCGGGTCCCTTCTCGACAGGTTGAAGGACATGTTGATAATGCATGACTGCATCTCCTGCACTGTCTTGTCGTTGTGCATCATTGATTTATGATCATTGTCTCACCAAAAGGAGGACTAAACGAATCACACTTATTGGTAAGTGCCCATAGCACTGGACATCCGGGGTCATCCCCAAAGGAATGACAGTACCCGTCCGTCATGTAGACCACGGCCTTGGGGTCGTAGCCCTTCTCCTTGATGTGTTCAAACACTGGGGCGAAGTCAGTTCCTCCGCCTCCCTTTGGCCGGAACTCACTCGAGTCAGACAGGGTCTGCTCATGCACCTCGGTGTCGCACCACAGGACTGTGACCTCAGGGTCTGCCCCGTCCTTTTCGTACTCACGAAGGGCCCCGCACACCTCACCAAGGACGTCCCTCATCTCGCTCCCTCCCATTGACCCTGATGTATCCATCCCAAATATAACCTTGCCGATGGTCTCTGACTTGAGTGAGGGCAATGTGAATCCTGTGTGGGAGTAACGAGTATTGGGGAACCTAAAGGAGTAGTCAGTCCTTGCGAGATCACCAACGAACCTTGACAGTATTGTTCTCCAGTTCAGCTTAGGCTCCATCAGCTCCTCAACGAATCTCTCCATACCTGATGGAAGTTTCCCGGCTTTCTTGGCGGCTGTGGCTGCTTGCCTGACCTTGACCTTCCATCGGCCCTCAGCCTCGCGAATGTCAGCGTCAGTCATTCGTGTGCCGTCAGGGTTCTTGGCCTCAATGACCTCGCCCCACATTCCTGGATGGATCTTGGTGTCGCCGCCATCACCATCACCATCACCATCTTCGGGGCTTGCGGTAATGGTCTCAGGGAGCTTGGAGTAGATGGCCTCTGCGTGAAGCCCCTCATAGCTTGAACTAATCAGTGCATCACCGGGCAGGGTTATGCCTGCCTCCTTCAGCAGCGGATTGATAGCGTAATCACATGCTACGTTGAACTTGAAGTGGTCTCGTTCCCCCTTCCTTAGGTGGTGAAGGCATGCAGGGTGCATGGCCTCATGCGCCAGCACTCCCACAAGCTCAGCTGGGTGAAGGGACTTGGCGAAGTCCGGGTTGTAATACAACTTCTCTCCGTTAGTAGCCATGGTCGGGATTGATCCATCCTCCACTCTCTCCATAGAGAGAAGGATGGTTGCGAAGAACGGCTGATCAAGTATCAGCTTAGCCATTGCTTGTTCTATGATCTTCATGATTCCATTAGGTTCAGGACAACTCCGGTATTAATAGAAGTCGCGTTGGACTTATCATAAAGTGTCCTGCTGGCCTCCTTCCAGCGGCCTCCATATAGTTTATAATGAACCCACTCGTCCTCGTTGAACGGGTAGCTATACAGCTCACCTTTATTTAGTTCGTTGATCGCGTATCCAAACAGGACATTGTGGTTCAGGTGGTCCTCAGGCGGAAGGGGAAGGGAAATCTCCTTCCCCCTCCTAGTCCTGATCAGGATCTCATCATTCCACACCATGTGACGGTGAGTTGGGTAGTAGCTGATGTGCTCTTTCATCTCCCGCCACTTGGCACTGTCATCAGGCCCTGACTTCACACCCAGCCAGTCTCTTGCGTGATGGCGGTATGCGAAGGAACACTGCTTATCGTATGCCTCCATCATATACTCTGACAGTCGATGGAGTAGTTTATCGCCTAGACTGCCACGCATAACGTCTCCGCATGGTCGAAGCTCCACCGCTTAATAGCCTCATGAGAGCGGAACTTGGCATTCTTCTTGTTCTTGGAGAGCGCATCCTTGATGCAGAGCACAGAGAACTCCTTCGGGATGCGAGTCAAGTACCGCACTATGGCGTCAATCGTGCTTGGCTTGGCCCGATGAGAGAGAGCTCCCATCAAGGCGTACATCACGGCAGGTTTCTTGTCAGGAACATCAGCCGTTTCAGGGCTCTTAATGATCACGTCCGGGTTGGGAAGATCATCCATGATGTTCTTGAAGGCTTGGAACTCAGCGGCTGCTCCCTCTCCAACACAGCCAGACAGCAGCTCATGGTCACCAAGTTTGTTGTGGAGCAGCTTGCCAAGCCGTGCCCAGTTGCGTGGGTTCGGGGAGTTCGTGATCTCACGAGTAGGCTTGAACTTGGACAGCAGCTCAGGCTTGAACCGCAGGAATGCAGGCACAGCCGCTGGCATCCATTCCTGGTTGTATGCCCACTCACACCAGTCATTGAGGTCTGTCTCAAACGGGATCAGCACGCAACGAGACTTGAGCGGCTCAATCATGCCAGCCACTCCAGCCTTGTCCTCGCACCGGTTGGTTGCACCCGCGAACACAACCCGGTCAGAGATGCGGTGTCCGTTGATCTTGCGTGACAACCAGAGCTGCATCATCGCAGCCTGAGTGGCAAGTGGCCCCTGCCCCATGTCATCGAAGAACGCTATTGTGTTCTCGTTAGCGTCAATCAGTTGCTCGAGGTCACTGAATGGCAGGAACTTTGCCCGTGGATTCTCGCCATCCATGTATGCGAAAGGCATACCCTTAAAGTCAGTGGGGTCACTGACTACCGGATGGAATGTAATAACGCGCCACCCAATATCGGCGGCACTCTCGATGGCCTGAGTCTTACCTACACCGGGCTCACCCACGTACACAAACGGGTCGCCCATTTCCAGCAGGGGTCTCAGGTTCTTTTGGCATTCACTTATCTTCATGTTATTTACCTTATAGCAGGGGGTTAAAGTGCTCCTTCCATTGCGGACTCGATCTTCCTTACGTGCTCCTTTGCACGCTCAGCCACTTGGCCACGATGCCATTTGGATTTACGTAGCGAGTCCGGGCTCTGGTTGCTCACGTCCGACAGGATCTGTGAGGCTAGTTCATCAAGCTCAGGATCACCCGACAGGTTCATGCGTGGAGCGAGCTCACAAATCTTGAGCACGTTGTCCACTGTGGAGTTCCTGAACACCTTACCTCCATCTCCCATGACAGAGGCAAAGTGACTTGTGACCTCGAGAAGCCTGCGCCAGATGTCCTTCTGCGCTTCAGCCAGACCTTCGTTGGTGCGGGCCTCAATCTCTTCACGAATTGAATCAACATGCTCATCGCCTAGATCAACCATGAAGTTGCCGCCCTTGGGGAGATCTCGAAAGTCCACCTTGGCGCTGAACTTATTACGAACCTCCTCAGCCGTATTAGGATAGTCAGACTCCTTGAACATGCCGTTTAGCATGCGCCTGCCTTCCTCTCTGGCGTCTTGATACCCTGTTGCTAGGGTATCTGCAGCATCATTAAAGTCCTCTGTCCGCTTATTAATCTTCTGCGTAAATGGCAGGAAGTTTTCAGTGGGCAGAACACGGTATCCGCTGTCGTCATACGGCAGTGTCTCTTCATAGAACACTGAGCGCAGGGCGCTCTCAGCCTTTTGCACGGGAGCAATGTACTCTTTGGGTATGAGCAGCTTATTGAATCTGCCAGCATCCACCCCAGCGCAGTGCTTGAGGATCACGTCGTCCGTGACCTTTTTATCCAGCTTACGGAAGGAACACATTTTAATGTTGATCCTCGTAAGCATAGCTCGTTCATGTATCTTCATATGTTATTTCTCCATCGTTGCTAACACTTGTTTATGGGCAAGAAGGTTGCCGAATTCCTTAATCTCATCCTTGAGATCGGATGAAGGCTCCACTCCATACATGTCTGAATAGTCCTGAAGCGCCCTCTTCCTTTCATTCCAATCACCTTTTAACCAACCAGCTGATCCGGCACGGCAGTTCTTTATTCGTGGGTCGATCAGCTTGGAAGCGAGCCACTCCACATTGCGGCCATGGTTGCCATGGTGCGGAGGCAACAGAGTCTTTACGACAGTGTAGCCGCCATCTCCTCTGGCATGGAGCAGCCTGTCCACATCGAGAGAGCTCCCTATGTGCTCCGCTGCTGGATTGATCCATAGCACCTTCCTGCTTATCCACTTGGCGGCAAGCACATCCCCAGGCTCTGTGCCGACCCAAAGTTCTTCATCCTTGAAGAATATTATATGGTCCGAGCTTCTCCCGTAACCCGTGCATGGCGGACCAACCACCCAGTATGACGGGAAGTCAGGGCTAGTGCTTCGGAGCCCATAAAACAATCGCCAGTCACATTCCTGCCTATGCCCCACCCTGTCTGGTGGCAAACCTACGAACACCCTGAGTAGGTTCGTCTTAGAGAAGACCTTCTTGGTTCTCGCTTTTGATTTTTGTTTCATCAGATATTACTCCCAGCAATTTGATTAGTCTGTTTGTATCACGGTCTGTGTAGTTGCCTGAGGAGGGGTTGAACCTGCCATCCATCCTCAACTGACACAGCTTATTGAGCAGGTCATTAGGGAATGCTGCCTCAGGTAAATGGGTTCGAGTCACTTGGCATATGTCATAGAGCCTGTATGCACTGTCTATCAACCTGCTAAGGTGCATTGTCGTATGCTTGACAGCCTTCGCAGCCAATTGAAATTGCGCCTTGTACAGTTCTATGTCTCCCTCCCAAGCAGTCAAGGCCGGACAGTCCAGCTCATGCTTATTATTGAACGACTCGGACATCACGCACGTGCCGCGATGGCTTTCCTCGCGATCCGCAGCACACTTCAGTGTGGCTACCATTTCTTCTTCCCACTGATAGTGCCCCAGATATGAGGCGTAGGCATGGTAGTTAACGCCCCTGAGAGGGTTGTTAGAGAGACTTTGATCCTCCCAGTCCTTCTTCTTCCTGCCGCACCAAGCCACAAGAAACTTGGTGCGCATCTTGGCGTCCTTGTCATCGAGCCACATGCGTCTGTACATTTCTTGCGAAATCACATCCCAGTATCTCCGTTTATAAAGGCGTCCAATGATCTCCCCTGATGCTGTGTCACGGAAGTACGGGTCCTTGAACTTGACCCCCACCTGAAAGGAACACTTCTCCTGCAGCCTCATGTTTTCTCCCATGTCGAGAAAGCTGCGCAGGCCTTTATCAGGTAGGCCTGCCCATTTATTTTCATTAATTTCCTGTATCTTCAGTATGGCACTCATGATATATCTCCCAGTGAATCACCCAACGACCCCTTTAGCTTGCCGTTAACGCGAGCCATCGTCAGGAAGTGTACTGTTTCCTTGTCAAAGCTCAGGTCCGGCTCAGGGATGTCGAACTCAGCACAGATCAAACTCACCCCGTTACGGGTCTCTATCACACAGTGAAGCCATTGATTCGTTGTGCGTGCCTCTCTCCTGCGAATAAGCGCCTCCTGTGCTGCGCCCCACCTCTCCTTGATCGTTGCGACACTCTTCTCAGGGGAGCGTGGGTAAGGAACCTGTGCCCAGCGACAAAAGGGGACGTTCCCCCACTCGGAGTTCCAGCCACGGATGGTTCTTTTCAAAAGGTTCAGCAGCCTCTTCCCCTTTTTCACCTTAAAAGCGATCAGGATGATCGGGAGACCCTTCCCCTTCCCCTTCCAATGCTTGGCAATCAGGTTGTCCTTGTACCAAAGCTCCTTGTCCTGCACGAAGGCACAGCTGGATGCCGTGCCATAGGTTAAGGAGCTGCCGGAGAGGAAGAGGTCCACTGCATCTCGTTGGTTACACTTCATGGCTTCATCGCTTTCTGAAACCTACGCCAGTACTTGAGCGTGGACTTCTTCCTGTAACCAGTCGGGCCACCATTGTGGATTCTAGCCAATACCTGGCAATTGCCGCTGGCCCATGACCTAGGGGCATACCTCTTCAGGTACGCAGTGGCCACCTTGCGCGAGTATGCGAGGCTGGCACACTGGCCGTAGCTACCCGCCACCCTGCTGTCCTTCCAGTATGCACGGGTGATTTGGTAGGGCCCAAGCGCGGCCCCATTATCCCCACGTATAGGACCAACCCTCCCGCTCGCCTCCACCTCATGCAAAGCCTTCCAGAAGGCTTCAGGCGGAGCAGCCTGCAGTGTGCAGGCCAAGCTCATTAGCACTATTAGTTTCTTCATGGTTACCAATTTCTGATCCTTGTTAGTTGTTAAGGCTGAGCAGAAAGGTGGCGAGATGCCCGAGTTCGTTTCGAAATTTATACTGCACCACACCATGTGGCAGCTTGCGCTTACTGAGACGCCATGCGTTTACCTTCTCCCGATCACCTGAATGATTGGGCTGGCTTTTGAGACGTCGCCACGCCGATGACGGCTCGTGATACCACTCACAGTCGAGGTCCAGTCCTTCGATTTGAAGACGGCACGCGGGCGTACCGTAGTAGTCAGTGAAGGATTCGATTTTTACGGGGTGGCCTTGAATGTCGCACTCAAGCGTAGCCGAAGCGGGTGCCGTGTTATTGTGGCGCTCTACACCAATCGGGCGGAACCCCATGTTTATTAAAGCCTGCATTGTTTTGTCCTTGTTTCAATGTTGTTACCAATTCCACTCAGTCGTTAACATGAGTCCTCTCCTTCACTGGTTTCACTGATCTCCTTCCTGAACTCCTCCTGCAGGTCTTCCCTTCCCAATGCCCACAGACAGAACGCCAGCGGGCCATTCGCAGGAATGGAGTCAGGCCCATTGCTATCCTCTGCGGGGATGTAGACCTCAGGCTCCACATCCACGCCCCTTCCCCTGAACACAAGGGCCACATCAACCTCACGGAGTCTTATGTACGTAGACATTGCTCCTCCTTCAGTCCGTCAAACCAAGCCTGTGTAGCCATGCGAAAGTCCTCGTTGGTGTAGCGTCTTTTAAGGGACTCCTCCATTCGCTCATTACGTTTTTCAATGAATCCTTCATGGGTTATGTGCCCATTCCTCAAGTTCCTTACGGCCCCTGTCATGAAGCTCATGAACACTGGGTCATGCTCCAGCCGCCACGCACTGAAGTGTGCCTTCCAGGCATCCTTGGTCTTTGCCTTTTGGGACCTAGTCATCCCCTTGGTGAACACAGGACAGGGCCTGCCATGTCTTTTGCGGTCTTTCATAGTGCTACCTTTTGTTTAGGGTTACATGTAAGGGTGAGACATCTACTGCCTCAGAGAAGATTGAAAGTAAATGCTGAGGCGCTCGGCAGGCAGTATTCTGCCGAGTCTTTGAGGGCTCTACCCACCTCAGCCTTTTTTGGATAGGTTTATTCCTATTTATTCCTATGGAGACACACCACAGGTGTCCCTCCCTAGATCGCGGCCCCATTAGAACCAATCCCAATGTGTGAGAAGTTAAGGGCGCAACGTGTTACTATGTGGAGTTAAGCTTACATAGCTCTCCTTCTGTTGAGGGTTACAGTTGGTCAGGGCTGCACAGCCACGCAGGCTAAATTTCACAGCACAACTGTGCAGGTTGTAGAAGGTGCAGAAAGTGCACCCCGAAATGAACACCCTGACGGGTTTATGGAAGTGAGAAATCTGAATCAAACTCAATATCAATCCACCGACCCTGCTGAGCCAGCTTGAGCTGCCACGCCTTATTATCGCGGTCTTCCTCCTTCTCCTTCCGCTCCTCATCGCAGTCAACAAGCTGCTCACCAATGGTGCAGCTATTGCGCTTGGCAATAAAGCGAGCGCGGTATTGCTTATCCCAGCCTTTCCAGCTGTTCATAAATTACCTCACTTTCTATGTATCCTTTTTAGGCTTTTAAGGCAAAGGGCTCGCCACACCCACGCGGTCTACAGCTGGGTTAAATTCACCCCAGCTGGCTGGTCCTTCCGTGATCGGCCTCACTACAGCCTACACTCCAAGCATCCCGCTCCAATTGGACACACCCATCAGGTGTACCCAATTGGAGCCCCCGCTTGAGGAAAAAGAGCGGGGTAGCTCCGACAGTCATACGTTTCACTGACGCCGTCCCACGCCCATGACCTATCGGTGCGTTCCTAGGCACACCAGTCTTGGACACAGTACGACTTCCCCCAGTTGGTTTCCGGTCTCATCAGGTTAATGGAGGATGGAGGGCTACCTCTTCAGTACTACATCAGAAGCTACACCCCTCCCCTGTGATCCATTCACCACGAGGGTCTTTGGGCCGATTACCCATACAGGACACGGAACCGTCTCACCTCACACAGCCCCACCTCCCGTTAACTCGGGCCATCACCCAAGCCATCAACGGTACATACCGGCTACTCTGTGTAGATTTATCGCCCTCACGGGCGGTGTACAACTCGACTACGCTGCTGCGTTAACCCTGTAGCCACCAGCGTGGATCTCGGTCACCGTCCATTCCTTTTGCAGACAAGGCTTTCACCTCTTGCCCGCGCAGAAACCCTGCGCCTACTGCCCACGCCTACCCTACAAGTCCCTGTGTGTTGATACAATGGGGTCTCCCATTGCGTCCGGAGAAAGATCTCCCCCGTCACAGCCGATCCATCGAGTTGCCGCGTCACCTTGCACCTCATACCTTGTTGCATGAGCGCACCGCAGGAGTCCGCACCTAGCATCATCCTACTGGCCATAACAGCGTGGCGGATTACACACACAGCACCTTGCTGCATGGGCGCACCGTGATTCCACGGGCCATATGTCTGGGGTTGCCCCCCACTAGAGACGCCACAGCATGGCATCCCTAGTGGAGGTGGGGCTTTCGCCCCACCCAGTGGAGGTCTAGAGACTCTCCACATCCTTGCCGAGTGCCGTGCCTACCGCTTTGAGGGCGGTTGTGGCGTTGGCATAAGCCTTGGCGGCAGACTCGACGGCCTTGTTACCTTCATGCACGGCGATCACGCCAGCATTCCCGCGCAGAAGACAAGCCGTGTCTAGCTTGGCCTCGGCCTTGTCGAGACGCTTCTTGGCGGCATTACGTTTCGCCTTCAAAGCATCCCACTGTTTTTCCTGATCCATGTCCTCAGTGGTGGACACGCTACGGCGCATATCACAGCCTTCATCCGTAATCTTGATGCCGACCTTGGACGCTTCCAGACGTGCCTTGCCAGTCTCGACCAACTTCAGCATATGCTGAATCGGTTTGACCGACTGGTCACGCTCCGCCGCTTTCAAAGACTGCATATCCTCTTCGGAGATATTTGCACCCTTTTCCAGACCGCGAATGCTACGGATCTCGTCTACACAAGCTTTAAAGCCCTTGCCAGATAGACCCTTCAAGCCATCGCGTTGGCTTGCGTCTTTAGCTTCCACCAGCATCTGGGCGCGGACAAGTTCCACGCAGTTAATGCTAGTTTGAGCCGTTACGTTACTCACCGAGGTTGCGGTTTTTTGTTTGACAGGCATAGTTCTCTCCCATTGTCAAAGTCCACTCCGCAAACTCGCCCCCGTATCACCTCTCGTTCAAAACACCTCGCGCTACCTTGCGTGGGTGTTGCCCCCCCCGCGCAACTTGCGCGTGTCGGGCCGGGATTGAGATGTCAAAGAGCAAACTTACACACTGTCGAGTTGGTGATCTTTCCAGATTCGATACCCTATGCCCGTAGGGTATAGGGGCGGGGGATCGGGGGCCTCGGGGGGGCCGCGCCTATGTATATGGGCCACTTCTCAACTTTCCAGCTTTCAAGCCTATTTCAGGGCTTTTCAGCCTCCCAAGACCCTTCATAATCTGGGGTTGACTTAGGGGTGGTTGGGGCTGAATTTAAGAAGAATCTGGGGTGGTTCCTGCGGATTCCTGCGAAAGCTGCACAATGAGCTTATTTGGCCTGAAGATCACGCGACTGTGGCAGTGGGAAAGAGCTGTACAGGACGAGCTAGGACGCCTTGGGTGGCGTGAGAAGCTAGATCTATTCCTTGAGATGGGGAAAGTGGCTGTGAGAGCCACTGTGGGCCAAAGAAGCTATGCTGAGAGGCGGTCAAGGTTCCGCAAGAAGATCAGGCGCTGCATGAAGTGTCCGATTTATGATCGTGTGTCGCGGAGGTGCAGGCCTTATTGGGGATCTCCCTTGGGCTGTGGGTGCTATGTACCTTATCTGGCTATTTTGAAAGACCAGTGCTGGGGTGACATCCACTTTTCTGAGGAAGAGGACGTTGGGTGGAAGCTTGAACAGCGTTCTTCAGGTGATCTGAAGGGGTGAACTTAACCCTGTAGCGCCCTGCAATCTCTCCTCTGAACCGTAAGGGGTGGTTCTTCAGGGTCTTGTCAGGGCTGAACTTCCTTCCAGTCCACCACCTTAGCTCGAATGTTCCCAAGGACCATATGTTTACCCTGTTGGTGGTGGTTGTTAATAGGGCCGGGATCGCCTCTGTGAGGCTCTGAAGTATGATTCTGACGGTCTTGACTGAGTAGCCTGTTTTATCGGCGATATACGCGGCTACTGTCTTATTGGACATCTTGGCTTTTTTGCTGCTCATCCTCGTCATCTCCAATTTCTAGGTAGACGAGCACAAATGAGCCACATTCTGGGCAGGACAGGTTGGTCACTATACCTTCCTCCTCCCTTCCGTAGTCCTCAAAGCTGTGATCGCCGCCCCAGATCAGTTCGTCGTTACAGTGCCAGCAGTTCATTTTCGTAAAAGTTCCCTCCAGAGCTTTGGTTCCAGCTTCTGGCGAATGTGGTCAGGTTCAATCCGGACTCCTCCAATCTCGACAGCCTTGTCCAGTGCTGGCGTGAAAAAGAAGCGGACTAGGCTGTAAGCTGCGTCATGGCCGAGAGCTCGCTGGGTCTTACCAGACTCAATAAACTTCGGTACTCCGCGCACTATGTAGCCCTTATCCTTGAGTAGCTCGTACTGCTCTACCGAGAGCACTATCAGTTCTGACATGAGCTTCCTCGCACCGTTTGGATCTGTGTACATTCTCCAGCATGACCAGTGGGGGGGGAGATTAACTGCTGTAGAGTGCTTTCAAAATTAACCAGAGCGCGAATAGCAGTGGGGACAGCATGACTAGCAGGGCTATCAGCTCAACCGCATCCGGCTCCTTGGGCATCAGATTTTGTACCCCTTCATTTTTATGGCTTTGACAATGGGGCGCATTAGCCTGTCGTTGGTGTCCAGCCGCTGCTGAATAGTCTTTAGCCCATGCAGGACGGTTCCATGGTCTCGGTTAAACCTTGCGCCGATTACAGAGAGACTGAAGCCCATGGGGTAAAGTATCCGGTAGCACATCCATCGGGCCTCCACGACCCTCTGTTCCCTGCCTTTGCCCATCATCTGGCCGAGGGAAACTCCTGCGGCCTCAGCACAGTCGTAGATAATCTCGTCAGGGATATCCTTGGCGCTATACCTCTTCGCCTTCCTGTTTTGTAGTGCCTCCGCCTTGACGGTCTTTATTACTGAATATGGTATCATGCTTGTTCCTAGTGTTTGTGGTTTTAGTGGTTTGGTTAAATTATGCACACCCCCACAGACGGGCTGAAGATACCCGCTCTCACGGGCCAAGGAGGTCGCCCTGGGGAACCATGGGGGTGTGCCTCCCTTATTGGGAATTTTTGGAAGAATAGTCATCATCCTTGATGTTACCTGCCTCGATGTCAGTGATCAGTGTGCTCATGCGTGTGTAGACATCTGCCCCAATCAACTGCGCGGCAGAAGAGCCTGACTTCGTTGAGGGCTTTCCAAGGAGTCTCATCAGTTCAAGCCGCAGCTCCATCAGCTCCCTTTTTATCATTCGTTCCTGCAGTGTCATCATTGGTTATCCAGTTCTCTTATGCGGTCCAGTATCTCCCTTCGGCGCTTGTACGCCTCAGGCAGTAGAGCCCCGTCAGCATCCCTGTGCTGGGACTCAAATGTCCCCTTCTCGTTAATGTATTTTTGTTCAAGCCTTGAAAGCTCCTGCTTGAGGTCATGAAGCTCGGTTTTGCCTTCTTTGATCACGGGCATGTCTCGCTGCTCGTAGTACTTGAAGAACTTGTCTGGCTTGAAGAGCGTCTCAGGGACCAGCCAGTTCTGGTACTTTGTCCCTCTCCACATCCTCACGATCCTGCCCAAGGCCTGTGACATGCCCTTGATGTCGCCATCCACCTCCTTGATCCTTGCTGCGATGGTCTCACGGCGCTCAGAGGTAAGCTTGAACTTTGCCGGTAAGTTTGCCTGCTTAAGGTGGGAGTTCAGTTCTTGGAGAACTTGGTGCTCAAGACTATCAAGCTCTTTAGACTCTTTAGTCTCTTTAGTCTCTTTAGTACTATTTAGTATATATATACCGTTAGCGGGGGTTTCTGCTTGTTGCATGCTTGTTGCATTGCTCGTTGCATGCTTGTTGCATGCTTGTTGTATGCTTGTTGCATGCTTGTTGCATGACCCTGAATGACGCGCATTTGCTGCTTTTTTGCCCCTTTCGGACATTTTTTTAGATCTCTCTAAAGCTTTGTTGCGTATAAGTTCCAATTTCGGGTTCCTTAAAACCCCGTCTGACCCCTCTAGGAACTTGTCTTTGGTTATGCTTGTTGCATGCTTGTTGCATGCATCTTGCATACCCGCCATTCTGGCTATTAATTCCGGGTCGTTAGGGATGCCGCCACGGGTCCATTGGCAGCAAAGCAGCCTAATATAGATACCCACTTCCTCGGCACTCATGTACATAGTGCCGGAGAGAAAGTGTTCCGGGAAAAATGGGAATGAATCTGGTGGTTTCATCTGCCTAGTGTCCTTCTGGTTGCTTACCCCATTCTCCTTTCAGACAAAGGAACCCCTTGCTCCTTGCCCACTCTGGGGATTTATGAATCTTGTCGTGGCCTTCGCGGCTGACAGGCAGCCAGTAATCCTCGCATAGGTATAGCCGCCCTGCCCTTCCACGCATGTGGTGTACGTCAGTAGCCTTGCGCTGGGGGAAAACCGCACAGCGCTTATTCTCGGCCAAGTACGCCACTCTCCTGTCCTTATAGAGCTTCATCTGTTCACGCCTCTTGGCGGATATAGGGTTAGGCCTCTTGCGCCTCATATTCCTGCATCTCCTCGATCACCCTGTCCGCCAAATACTCGCGCACACATTGGATATGCTTGCAGCGACGTTGGTCGCCGTTGTTGACCACCTTGGGCTCAAGACGGCACCTGAAGTGTGGGCATGTACACGCCCCGTTGCCGTCGTGCGTTGTGAGGTCCACGAGATACTCTCCGCGTCCGTTTCGGGACTTAACCCAAAACCGCATCCTATCGTCGGGGCGTATCTCGTATTTCATATTCGCCTAGTCAGAATTCTCCACGCCGCCTTCAGCCTCTCCAGCAGGCTCATCTGCCTTACCCGCTTCGTTAAGAGCCTTCGCATTGTTTGAGTCCGGAATGGGTTGTTTTGCCGCTTCAGCCTGTACGTGTTCCTCGCCATGTAATGCCTCCTTAATCGGTCTGTATTTTTTCTTCAGCTGCCAGATCGTAAGAGCGGCCCTGAAGATTTTATTGGCATTACTAATTTCGTCTTTAGTCCACACCTTGTCCACAACTGGTTCAGGCGTGTTGGAGTTGATCACCAGCGATATGCACTTGGTGCTCCTCGGGTGAGGCAGACAGTTAACGTAGGCTGCCAGCTGGTATGCCCAGCTGTCGTAGAAATTCGGCCCATTCGATTTAACGCCTTGCGTCTTGAAATCGATCAGGGCTCTTTTGCCGTCCTTTGTAACGGCGTAGAGGTCCGCTGTGCCCGCGTACCCCATCTGGTGTACAAGCGTCTGCTCAGCGGTTATGACCTCTTTAACATTTTCCATGAACCACTCTACATAGTGGTCCACAAAGGGACGAAGGTCCTCGTCTATACCAAGCTTCTTAAGAAGTTTTTCGTGCTTCATTTTGGAAGTGCAGGTTGACCTTCTCCAAGGCGGCATGAATGCGCGTCCCGAACTCCAGTATGGAATTCTTGTCGTCCCGGTTCAGGACGTTGATCCTAAGGAGGTACATGTCGTCGGACTCATTCTTGAAGGCCGGGTTGGCCTTGGCCCTTAGCGTGGCTGTCTTAACCCGCCAGCCGTTAAGGAACTCATTGTTAATCTCCTTGATCACGCCCGTGACTGAGGGGAAAAGGTTTTGCTTACGAGCATGACGCAATGTGGTCTTCTTGCCGTCAGGCTGCCAATGGCGAGGCTTGCCGCATGCAGTATACCAATGTCCCCCTTCGTCGTTTTTCATATCAGGTCCATTTGCTCAGGGGTCCCCTCGGGACCTGGATACCATGTAGCAGCAGTCCTGTTAGTGACTCGGCACCTGCGGGAGACGCCACGGTGTATATCCCTTGTTCTCTCAACCTCAGGCAACCGCTTGTGGAAGTTCTCGTAGCTGACTTCATCAGTCTGCGTTGCAAGCTCGCGTGAGGTAAGCCCCGGATTAGCCTTAACAGTGTCTATAACATGGCTGCGCAGGGCATGGGCCGTCTTGCTGTTTGCAAACTCTTCAGCTGCCATCTTGCTGGTCTCAGGGTCACTGGACCTAGCTAGTTTTTTGGGATCAATAGTCATCATATAAAGCCTTTATTAAGTGGGGTGGGACGGCCTAGGCATCGCCGCCCCACCCCGGATGGAGTAGGCAGAGCTAGAATGGATCGCTCTCGCCTGCAGTGGAGAACTCAGGTTCCTTGTCGAAAACGTCAGAGTCACCTCCGAACTCCTTGAGCTCGAGGATCTGCACAGCTCTCAGCCCACCACTAATCCCAGACCGGCCACTGTAGTTCCAGCTGTACGGCTTAATGTAGACATTGGCTAGAGTGCCATTACCAACCTCGGGAATCTCCTCGGGGCCATAAACACGCTTGTCAGCGTCCACGACCTTCGGGCGCAGACCAGACCGGGCCGTGACGAAGTGCCCCTTTTCTGGCTGAGGCGTCTTCAGTGCGTTGCCGTCCCTGACCTCGATGCCAGCCTCAGTAAGGGCCTTGATTTGGTCCTTCTCAAGGCCGCAACAGTCGGTCTGAAATGTTGGACGACTGCCCTGCTCCTCGCGTGGTTCACGAAGCGACGTCCACATTAGTTTCACTCGCTTCAACAATATTCCTTCTTCTGTATTATTTGCCATATGACTTAGTGGGTTACTCGGGCAGGAGATCGCCCTGCTCGAATTTGTTTATGGATCTGCGGAACAACAACGGCACCATGCCGGTTGGCCCATTCCTTTGCTTATCGAGGATTAGTTTTACGACATCATCCTCCTTGTCGGGTCTGTGCAGGAGCGCGACACAGTCTGCATCCTGCTCGATAGAGCCGCTCTCACGGAGATCGGCCATTCGTGGGTTACGAGCGTCTCGCTCGGAATCCCGGTTGAGTTGTGCAAGGACCAGCAGCGAGACATTCAGCTCGCGGGCCAGCGCCTTCAGTCCAGCAGATATCTCTGCGACCTGCTGTTGTCTGGACGTGTACTTGCCGCTTGGGGCATTAACCAGCTGCAGGTAGTCAACGACCATCAGCTCGACGTCGTTGTTTTTGCACCAACCCCTTGCCGCAGCCTTGATCTCGTACAGATTCATTCCGGGTTGGTCGAAAAACTTAATTGGGGCGGAGTTTATCTTGGATGAGGCGTTACTGATGGAGACCATCTCACTCTTGGTCAGATGTTGCTTCTGCCGCATTCGGTGCGACGAGACCTCGCTCACGGACGAGAGCATTCGGATGACCAAGCTCTCGCTGGACATCTCCAGCGAAAAAAACATGACGCCCTTCTTGTGCTCAAGCGCGGCAGTCGCCGCAATATTGAGACCTACCGCTGTCTTCCCAACTGAAGGCCTAGCCGCCAGAACGAACATGTCTCCCGGTTGAAGCCCGCCCGTCAGCATGTCCAGCTGGCTAAACCCTGTAGGAACACCCACAACCACGCCGTCGTGGGTCTGCCAGTTCTCAATCTGCTCTATGGCCGACAGAACGACTTCCTTGGTTGTGCGGCTGCCCTCGCGCTCAACCTTTGTGTCAGCGAGGTGGCTGTCTATAATTGCTGCCGCATCCGCGTAATCGCCACCCTCGTCGAGGGAGTTGACGGCCTTGGCTGTTGCGTCCTTGAGCGAGCGCTTGCGCTCCATCTCCCTCAGTATCTCAGCGTAGTAAGTTAGGTTCTCTCCGGAGGGAACATTTCTGGCCCCATCATCAATCCTCTGCACGACGTGGCCAGCGTTGAAGTGCTCGCCCAGCTCTTTACGCAAAGTGTCAACAAGCCTTATCTGGTCACATGAGTTATTGCTGACAAACGCCTTGAAGATCTCCCTGTTTAGTAGGTCGTAGAAATGGTCCTCGGTTAGCAGAGCTGCCGCCCTCGACACGAACTCGTCCCCAAGTGAGAGACAGCCGAGGACGGCCAGCTCGGCCCCGTGGTCATGGAATTGAGCGTCAGGGGTGCTGCCGTCTAGAATTTCCCAGCTCCCATCAGTCATCCCAGTCGCCTCCCCCTCCAGACGGCCCATAGAAGCTCGTAAGCACCCTGTCGATGGCGACAGCGTCGTCGAAGCATGTTCTGCAGAGGTATCCGTCTGGAACTGAGTGATCACGAGCTATGCACTTTTGTTTTTTGTCGCAGATGCTGCACTGAGCAATTTTCGAGTCGATCCAGAAGATGTTGTACTGATGCTTCATCTGGGTATTCCACCTCGATTAATGTTTCTTCTTTCGCCCTCGGGACTTTTTCTTGCCTACACGAGAGGTCGATGTCCGCTTCACGGTCATCAGGGAGCGCTTTGCAGTAGCGCAGAGCATCGATAAAATATTTGGGGCAGAGGTTGTCCGGGTCCACGAGCCTATTTCGGCGCGACGTAATGCGGACACGAATGCGGCCTGTTCCGCCTGCTTCTCCTTTTTGCGCTGCCAATGATTCATCCCGAACAGGGCGTTCAGGCTGGGTAGCCTGTATTTGGCTAGAATACTTATCTTCAGCAGGCATTTTTTTTTCATTCCCCCCTCATAAAATTTAAAAATTTTGCTATAAGTCCCTTTAGGAACTCCCCCACAGGAACGTACCTCCTCTTTGGCCTAGCCTTAAGGCGGCTAAACCGTCGCTCGTGCCTTAATGAACTTCTCCACCTCTTCACGACGAACTCTTATTAGTCTCGAGTTGCACCGCACCGCCTTCAGGGCTCCGCTGGAAATCCAACGCCGAATGGTTCTTGTCGTGACGCCAAATATTTTAGCTACGTCCCCCAGCGCCAACATGCTATCGGCCCCTCTCTTCCAAAAAATCGATGATCAGAATACGGATCAAACTGCTCACCGGCCTCTGCTCAACCTCCGCAGCCGCCTTGAAGCGCTGATAGAGTTCCTTGGGCAGGTAGGTTGCGGCTATTATCTTGGTATCTGGCTCTGGTTCCTTGGTTTTCAATCCGAACTCCTTCTTTGTCTCTGAACGTCTTTACGTCTGACGTTCTGGATATGGTATCATTGAAACTTCATGCCGCAAGAAATTTCTTTATGAAATAAAAAAAAGTTTTTCACAGCGTGAAAAACTTTACAAAGGGGATGGAGGCTACCGCTACTGATCCTCGGGCGGCATTAGTTTTTTGTTTTCCATGGCTTGTCCAATTAGATGTCGAAGCAGGTCGCTCATGCTCATGCTTCTTTTTGCAGCCTCTAGCCGGACCTTAAGGAGGACCTTCTTGTCCACATACGCACTAAGAAGCCTTAAGTCAGGATCTCGATCAGTCCTCTTAGCTGCTTTTGCTTTTTTCCTGGGAGCCATTAGGGCAAGGTTTATTCTGTTAATACGTGCTAGTGTCAACAATTAAGCTTAATTTTTAGTTAGAAAGTTTCGAAGCTTAAGCAGGCTGGCGTAGTGTTCACTCTCCCTGTCTCGCGAGAGGATTATCTCAGATTCCACTATGTCGAGCAGACTTGCCCCCCTGAAATTGGTATACATAAAATCCCAACCGCCAAAATTCTCCACGGCCCACAGTGCTTTATGCGCCTGCCCGTCGCGCACGAGGAATTGCAAAATATTGTGTCCGTTTTTCTCCGATATCCACTTGCCAGCTTCGTTGTCAAAAGCAAATCTCGGCTGATTTATGTCACCGCCAGCGTGAATCGCTCTTTGCACGTAATTCTTGTACTCCTCAGTGGGCATGCTGTGGCGGAACAGTCGAAACATGGGGGTCGCGCCCGTAGTCTTATTGCGGTTGTTGAGTAAACGGGGACTGAGCAACAGTGAGCGCAGCTTCTTCAGCGCATCGGGGTCTATGGCGGTCAACTCCGACACACGCGCCTGCAACGCGACACCCGCCTCCGCCTCCAAGCGGAGAGACCTCTTCAGGGATCTGACTTGCTCCTCTAGGCCCGCGACCTCTCTCTCCAAAGACTGGGTGGTCTCAAAGTTCGCTGCCAAGGTGTCCTTTGCGGGCCCCGTGAAAGACACCATATTGTACGCTAGTGCTATAAGCACTACCAACCCGGCACCCAGCGCCCAACTCTTGTAGGGCAGCCTAGGCATCAGGGTATATAAAGCCTCAGGATGTGCCTCCTCTGGCTTAATACTGGTCACAAATTCCTCCATGAACAGGGCGATGTCGCCGCTGTAGTGATCGTCAATGAATTTCGCTTGGCCCTTGGTCAGCTCAAGCTCCACTTTTTCTTTTTTGTTAAAAATATTTAGCATCTTAAATAGAGACCCAAAGGGTCTGACGTGCTGATCTTCTGACGCTACTCAGGTTTTGGCAATATGTTTTTTGTTCTTCTTTTGTGTTTCACTAAAAAACCTAACAGCTTCTTCTTCCTCCACAACCTCTAGGTAATGGTCCTTGATCATCTTGCGAGAATTACCGCTGACATTCTCGGTGGCTCCAATGCCGTTCAAGGCCACAAAATAGCTGATAAACGAATGCCGCATCGCGTTTTTTGGCATCTCGAACCCTACCGATGACCGCAGCTTCTTGTGCCACCACCTACGATTAATTCCCTTCAATGGCAGCATCCCACCCCTAGAGAGCCAGTAGGCCAATGGTTCGTTCATGGGTACAAATCTCCGCACGGACCCAGCCACCTTTGACTCCGGCACAGCCACCCTGCCCTTACGGATGTCACTCCACTGTATGTTGGCAGCCTCCTCAACCGGCCTCAGACCGGCATAGAGCCTTAGGGCATAGTGCGGTATGAGTTTGGGGCATATTGATTCCACGGCCTGCATAATCTCTATCGACTGATCTACCGTGTAAATATCAACCCTTCCGGGACGCCGCTTAGGTTTCTTAATTAATTGGGCCACCGTCTTGCCCCGCCGATTCGTGGGCACATGACTTCGGTCAGCAGCCCATATCCAGAGGCCAGAGAATGCACCCAACATGGTTCTGCGCGAGTCCATGGAGGGGTAGGCATTTACCAGCGAGAGCAAATCGTCCTCCGTCAGCTCATGGAGCGGCCTGCTGCCATGGACGGCAACCAGCGTTGACGTGCCCCAAAGCGTATTATTAATGTGGTAGGAGCTGACCCCGGAAGCCTTCTTTGCCTCGACGTGCCTATCCACTGCATCACGTACCGTAATAGGCTCAACTGCACCATTCGTTGCTGAGTCCACAGCGCGGACCAGATTGACCCCGCTCTCTCGGGCAGCCTTGATCGCCATAGCAGCAATAGCCCTCTCGTCGGCGCTCATATTATTCAGAAGCCTTCTTAAGTCAGGCATCATTCGTGACAGCTCTGCCCTGCGCCCTAATGCCTCCGCCTCTGTTTGGAAAATCTCCGTTTTCGGACCGGCCAAGTCCCGGTAGTAGATCTCCCAGCGGACATGCCCCCGCCCCTTGAAGTTGGCTATTTCGCGTATACTAACTTTCATGCCTTGTGGGTTTTGTCCGACAAATTCGTCGGACAAAGTCCGTAAATGGCCATACTTGTCCGCAACTGTCAATACGTCTTTACTTCTGACATACTAACAATTTATTAACTTTTGTACCGGAAAAGCGGGATATTGGGGGAAAATAAATGGTGCGCACTGGAGGACTTGAACCTCCGACCCCATCGGTGTGAAGGGTAAGGATATTGCAGTTTTCCCGAGGGTTTTTGAATGATACCCTACTTGTCCGAATTTGTCCGACAAGATTTCATGCAATTTTGTAGGCCTTGACCCTTCCCCCCGAGTTCGTATCCACCCGGCACGCGAGTCGTACAGCCTCCGCTGGAGATTTGCCAGCCAACATTGCACCCAAAGCCAAGTCGCCACCGGAACCTATTGCGGTGGGGCTGCCTGACAGGACACCTCCGGGGATCAGTCTCTTTCCATACCAGAAGACCCCACCCTTCCGCATGACCAACCCAGCGAAGTCGTCGTCGTCGAACTGCGGTTTTTGCGCAGGATCATCCGGCTCACCATGTTCAATCCAGTTGAAAAACAAAATGCCCATCTCGACGTCGCCAGCGAACCCAACCACAGAGTCCCTGATTCTCCTGACTTTTGGAAAATTCAACAGGTCCATTGCGCCTCCGTCATCTGTGATGCGAGAATCCGCAGCCATGGTGGTGCCATCTGTTGCTACGGTGCTCATTTTAGCTTGTAATGAGGAACGTACATGACTCGGCCACCAACATTGATTCTGAATTTTTTGACCGAGACTTTACCGGCCTCAATCGTCTTGCGGAGTTTGTTCCGAATGTTGACCTCCGACCTGCCCATCTCTTTAGCCAGATATTTCACTGTCACCCACCCTTCTGGAACCTCGTCAACAACTGCCCCGTAATGTGAAGCGAACTCCCCCGCCCAGCTCTCCAGCTCCTTTTTCAGAGAGTCTTTAAGCCGCTTGGGACCAGCCATTGTTTCCCTGTTTTTTGAGCCTGCCATACGCAGTATTCGTTTTTCCCAACCACCCCGAACAGCCAGCCTTGAGACCACTGAGATGCACCCAGCTTGTGGGTAATGTATGACATATTGTCGGTGTCACACAGGCACCCAGCGCACCACCCCTGCGCTCCACCATGCCGCTTGGCGCTGGCGTGCTCTACGCGGTGAAGGTGGCCCATTATTGTTCCCGACCCCGGCCCTTGGGAATAATGGAGTGCGTGCTCGGCAACGGCCCTCATCGAGGCTGTGTACCCATGAACGAACGACAGGTTGCCGAGACGGTAGACTCCATCATTGTGATGATAAGGAAGCAGCTGGACGCTCCGCTCTTTACAGAACTTCTCCATACGGTTGATCTCTTGCTGAGCAGAGTTCCTAATGAGCCCATTTACATGGTCGTTGGCAACCCTCCACAATCTGTGCTCATGGTTGCCAAGCAAGTACACACTGGGTCGAAGCCTCTCTAGGGTATCGTACCCCCACAACATGTCACTGACCAGATCATCGTATGCGGCAGATTCCTGTGAAGAGAGTCCGCTCCTGAGCGCGGCGACATCAAAGAAGTCCCCGAGCCCAATGATGTGATCAGGCTTGTAATCCTTAATAAACTTCTCAAGGGCAGTGACGGCATTCTTGTCAACATGCGCCCCGTGAGAGTCGCCAAAGGCTACCCATTTTTTGAATTTACTCATTCCCCCTCAGGCAGCCGAACAATGAGCTGGTCGTTCAGCTCATCTTCCTCCACCTCAATTAACTGGGCACCGTCTTTAACCAGAATAGAAGCTTCAAGCAGGGACTCGCGGGTGACATACACCCACTCATTCCGCTCGATCATCGTCGCCACCAGATAAACCATCTGCAGGCGCTCGCTCTTCTCCTGTTCCGACTTTGCCATTGTTTAGTTTAATCTTAAGTGCCTGTACGTAAAACCATAGGTCTACGACCTCTTCCTCAAGGTGCTGAATGGTAACTGTCTCATGGAGCAGTCCACCATGCTCAGCTTGGCCAATGTCATATTTTACAGGTGCAAATTCATTAAATCGTGCGACGGCCTTGTCGCGAATCTCATCAGGGGTCATCTCGGTCTCTCTAGCTCGTATTCTAATTGGTTCACATACCTCATTAGCTCCCGCAAAAAGATCTCACTTTCGTTACCACCGTCACGGTAGTGGGAACCATTTACAGCATCAGCCGCCCCCTTCTGGTGGGCTGCTGTTATCTCCATTATCCCGTTGTATTTTGGGGTCGCGCACCCGGACATCAGCAATAAACTCGTCAGCAAAATTGTTTTTCTCATCAAGCCTCTCCTTGGCCACTCGTTCTTGGTTCGCCCTGTTCATTGCCTGAACCCCATCAGCGATCCTCTCGGCTGCGTCAACCAGCCGAGGGATCGCTTTCAAGGCAGCTAAAGCTGTGGCAATCACTTGTTATCCAAGTCCGCCTTCTTAACTAACCCGCGTGAAACGGAATAGCCCACAGCGGCCAAGGCGCTGCACACTAAAGCAGCAACCTTGTCTATGGAGCTAGAGCCCTCTGGGTCCACAAATCCACCAGCAATCGCTATTCCAACGAGCGCTGTTAGACTTGTCAGTATGAACTCGGTTGAGCGCCAACCGGGCTTCAGGTTTTCTGATTTTTTAGTACTCATTTTTTGTTTATGGGGTTACCCGAGAGATCCGTGATCCTAGGGAGGATCGGGAATAATTTCTCATCCCCGGCTCCCTTGCTCGGACCCGGTATCCCTACATCTTCAACAGCCATATTGTTTATGTCTGCCATGGTCACCTTGATCGCGGGATCAACTGCCCATCTGATTTTGTGCTTCTCGCAAAACTCCCCCACGAGCCTCCGGGCCGGTACTGTTAGGTTAAAGCCCTCTCCTGCCCCCCGGACAATCATGCCCACCCAGGTGCCATCCTTGGCCAGAAATACACCCCCTCCGGACGACCCTGGGAAGGCGACCACGGTTGTTTGATCCATGAAGGTTCGCTTAAATATCCTGCCGTGCTGGGACATAATTCCGTCCGTCATGCTGTTCGACCCCATTTGGCCTAGCAAGGAACCAACGTGGAAGAGGTGGGTCCCTAGTGGCACTGGCTTGTCATCCAGCTTAAACTTTGTGGTCTCCGTGCCGAACGCCTTCATGTCCCTTGAGCGCACCATCATGAGCGCCAAATCATGGCCATCCTCCGCGTCAGAGTACTTAATTATCTTGGCGTCAACCGCGACCTCGCCAACCTTGCGGCCATTCGCGTTTCTCATTTCTCGCACAATCTTGGCGTCACCAAACTCAATGAGCTTCCTTGGTGAGCCCTTTTCCGGATCAATGACCTCACGGACTTTCCGCAGGTTTCTAACCACATGGCCAGCGGTCCAAATAAAACTGACTTGTTTCCCATCCACGTCCCGGCGGTAGATAACTCCACTGCCCTCAGATCTCGAAAAGCCTGCCTCAGACCTGACGGTCACGGAGATAGACTGCAAGTAGTCGGCTATGTTTTTCTCTGCAGCCAACACAGAGGTGGCAACCAGAGTGAGAATGACTAATATTTTCTTCATTTTTTGACCCTGAAGTGTGATATAATTTTTATGACCGTATATACTATCGAGAGAACCAACAGTAGGAGCTTTAAGAATATCTCCAGATCACTCAGCCAAGTGACCCCTAGCACTGTCCCGTTAACTCCAAGCGTAGTTGCTATGTCCTGATGATCCTTCATGCATCCCCCTATATTACCCTTATTTTAAAGTATCGGCTAGTTAATATCCGGTTGCTTTTTGGAAAATTTCACGCCTCCTCTTCTGCAATAAATCACTCACGATTCCAGTGGGTCTCTTCAGCCTTCTCCGCGTAGACTTCTTTTCCGTCTTACCTTGGAGTGGCTCAATCCCAATCCGCTCCCCATAGGAATTAAACATATCAATAGCACTCTTTATGTCCATTCGGTGGTCGCCGGGGATTTCATTGAGGAGCATCTGGTATTGCATGTCGGTAGGCATCGTCACGAATATTTTGCGCAATGGGTGCTGGTCCCTGAAGCTGCTGCGAACGTACTCGACGGCTTCTTCATGGACGGTCTTGTCTGACTCGACGCGCCCTCCGGTCCGAATGGTATAGTTCCTCTTCTCGATGACCCATTCATTCGCCTCTTTGAGGGCAGATCTGTGCGCCTTCCAAAAGGCCTCTGGGTCATTGGACATGGCGTGGATTGCCATATTGCGCACATGCGGCTTAACCGTGTTTCTTGTCTGGGATTTATAAAAGCCTCTGACATCGAGCTCGAGCGCCCTTCCTACAGACCGCAGCCAGTTCTCGACGTTAATTCGCCTCGTTACCTGGCGCTCAGACTCAGCCAAACCAAATGCCCCGTCAGTTGCCTGCAAGAACTCCAGCAGTCCGCCGCCAGCAAGGGACTGTATAAGTGGCCTTGTCATGTGCTGGTAGTCAGTGGGCATACCGCGTCCCTTCCATTTCCATGCCTCGGTCAACAAGCCTGTCACCATGGATAAAAAGAAGACTCGGTTCTCAATCGAGAACTGCCTGCCTGATGTGAGGTTGATAAGAGAGTTTGCGGCATCGCCCGCAATACCAAATGTGCCTGCAACATTGGCCCGGTCCACAAATGCCACAAAATTATGAGTCAAGTCTTTGTCAGCATCAAAGTCCAGACGGTTAGCCTTTTTACCTAGCCACTCCTCTTCCCACTCTTCACGAATCATGGCATACGCCAGAGTTATCGGTAGAACCACCGTGAACGGTGCCATTGACCGAAGGGCAACCTTATAGCTGAATCTGCCTGCATTATCCCTAGTTTTGAAATTTCTGGCGATGTCAGCGGTCTTCTCAAGAGACCAGCCCAAAAGCGGGTTGGCCCATCTCCCCAGCTCAGTTGTGTACACCCATGTAGGCCGCGTGAGAGGAGAAGTCTCCTTGGTGATCTCCGTCTGAGCAAGTGTCGCCAATAGTCGCAGCTGATGGTTTGTAAAAATCTCAGTGTCCCCCTTTAGCTCCTTGCCGCTGTTCAAATTCCGCGCCAAGGCCTCAAGCCTCATGCCTTGATCCGCAAGCATTCCCTTCATGTAGTCAAACCCCGTCTTGTCCATGCCGACATCGGTGTGACTCAATTCGTAATCACTGTTACGCTTGGCCTTTGGGTTTGACTCCAGCGCATCTGCCGCCTTCTTGACCAGCTCTGCGTAGGTCTTCCACGTCCCGATTACGTTGGCCCCGTGCATCCACATGCTGGCCATTGTAAATACCGCCTGCGGCTTCAATGTGGTGTAGCGAGTCTTTGCCCCACGCTCACCCCAGCCAACGAAGCCGCTTCGGAGAAAGAACTCGGATACAAATCTCGCCGTCTTGACTGCACCCGGAAACATGGTGCCCGGTGGGACTTCCCGGTTGAGCGCTGCGACGACCCTGTCTCGGGCCTCCATGAGATTGTCTGGGTCGCCCAGATTGGCTTCGGAGTATTTAGTCTGCCAACCTGCCTCAAGGTCGATTTGACGGCCCATGGCCTGCAGAAATGAGCCCACAATCTGTTTTGTGAACCCAAATAAATTCCTTGCGCTCCACTTACCGCCTGTGCGGACGCCAGCCTTGGCGACGGGCTGGACAGCCAGCGCCGACGTGTCGATGATGGCCGTTTTAACGGCCTGCACCGCGATTCCCGCAAGCGAGCCAAGAAGCTCCATCGCGGACGAGTACTCGAGTGTCGCCTTGGAAGCCTCATTCCGCATCAACGAGCTTACCTTCTGCCTGAATGTCTCAAGCGACTTTTTATTTTTCTTGGCCTCGGAAAGAATTTTATAACCACCCTCCTTGATCCCAAACTCATTGAGCGCCCTCTTGTTGGCCTCATTTTCAATCCATCGCTGCTTCTTTGCGGTTGGGTTTACACCATAGGCTTCGTCGGCCTCCCCTTGGATTTTCACGAGCATGTCGTCCTGTGCCTCAAATATCCTTTTTGCTGTACTCAAGTCCGAGTCCATTCCCGACATATCGGTTCCCAGCGCGGCCTGCGCAGCCCATCCCCGTATAGTGGCAGTGACTTGGTGCTCCTCGTAAGTCATGTAGCTCATCCATGAGCTCGGGAATCCTTCCGTCTGCCGAGCATCCATCATAACGCGTGGACTGTTATCAAATACGTTATTTATGGACGTCGGGCTTGATGCCTCGTTTATGTGTGCGTTGAGTCCATTATATTTTCTCTGGAGTTGGCCAAGCGTCTTGGCTACATAAAGAGCCTTGGTGACGTGGTCCGCCATATTGCCACCAGTCTTTTCGTAGAGGAGCTCCGCAAAAAGAACCGGGTCACCGCCCTCCTCGGTAGTGGCCTCTCCCCACGCCTCTATCGCCTCTGTTCTGGAAGCAAGAACACCAACTTTATCAAGCACCGGATCGCCAAGCTTATCCTCGCTGAGTACAATGTCCTCTGCAGACATGAACACCCCCTGCCCTTCCTTGGCGGCAAGGTCACCAACGAATGTGCGCCAAGAGCCCTGATCAACCATGCCCCTCCACTTACCCGCAAGGGCGTCACGGTTTTTGGAGTACTCCTCAGCGGACTCCACCTCGACGTCACTAGGTTTACGCCTGCGATTGCCGTCAGCGGTCCACTTCGCCCGCATCTCTCTCACAACAGATTGAATCTCGGAGCTCATGTGGCGGGCTACAGTGAATAGTTCTGCTCCTATGGCCTTACGGAAATACGCGTATGGGCCGCTTTCATCGAGCACCTTGATGCCCATCTCCTCTTGAATATTGACCAGCTTACTTGAGATCTTGCCCGTGGTACGAATGTACTTCTCAACAGCCGCCCAAGTCCCATCGTCCCGGATCTTTGTTCCAAACTCTCCGCCCGCAGCAATCCACTGTTGGCGCAGGTTCTTCAGTCCCTTTGTGATGGCAGCCTCAACGCTGCCCTCATTTTCGAGCAGCTCTTGGTGGTTCTCAAAATAGCTAAGCGCCACGGAATGAACCCTAGCCCGGATAGCGTCAGTGGACCCCTCAGAGGTCCATCCAAGGGCTCTCTTTGCGTTCGCCTCAGCAATCACCCATTCGCGGGCCAGAGGCTCTGCCTGCTCTGACCATTTGACGAGGCCCCAAAACCTGCTAATGCGAGCCCCGGCATTTTTCAAAACGGGGTTCCCTGTCACGTTAGCCCAGTCCTGGAATTGGCCGAGCACGGCCAACACTGTATGGCTCCGACGTGACTGGTATTCATGGAGGACAACCTCGTTTGCAATTCGCGCATACGATCTCTTTATGAACCTGTAAACCTTGTCCTTTGTTCGTCCCGGCTTATCGAGCCAAGCCTTCATTGCGGCCAAGTCACGCTGCAGCTTCCCAAGGTAAGCCTTGCGACTCATTGCCTTGCCGTGCTTGTCCTTTGGCGGAGACATATAAAGGACCTGAATCCATCCCTTGTCCTTGTTTGCCTTTACATTAAGAAGGTCACGCGAGGGGATGTCCGGGTTTGTGGGCACTATGTATAGAAATCCCTGATGGGCATCCGCGAGCAGC